>Ga0209937_1000087_pt1 | contig 30098 bp, 20 predicted proteins | sample SalPon1_B_H2O_MG_FD_185699 | JGI IMG/M metagenome (GOLD analysis project Ga0209937, IMG submission 185699) | Salt pond water microbial communities from South San Francisco under conditions of wetland restoration - Salt Pond MetaG R1_B_H2O_MG... | ecosystem: Environmental > Aquatic > Non-marine... | reverse complement strand
CGCAACCCCAGAACAATTAGGAAATGATTTAGATTATAGATATTTCTATGGATTACGTAGAACCGATGAAGGCACTTTGTTATTAGGTAAGCTAGATCATCTAAGTAACAGTGATTCTTTAACGATCAATCAGCCGGGACTAGAAGAAGACAATTTTACAAATTTTACTGAAGGACAAGATTTCTTTGAAGGACGAGATATTGAACACGATCTTGTTTTTAAAAATCTAGAATACGAACAATTTTTATGGGATAATAAAAACGTTTATTATTACATCAACGACAACGGCGAATTTGTAATAAGCATTAACAAAAAAATTAACTACGACAATTAATTTAGGATTAGATAATGAGAAATTTTAATTTAGAAAGACTGAAGTTTAGATGGAAAGGAAGCTGGACTTCAGATTTTTCGTATAGAAAAGATGATATTATATATTATGAAGGCAAAGCATATGTATGCCTAAAATCTCATACTTCGTCGTCCAATTTTTATAATGAAGAACAGGCCGATTATATAGAAGAAACTGTAACTGTTACAGTAGCAGAGGATTCAATTAACGAGCAACAACAAGGTAAATTATATCTCAACGGAGTTGAATCTCCAGAATTTTTTCTACTCCAGGGAAGAACCTACATCTTTGATCAGTCTGATGTTTCTAATATCAATTTTAATAGTGTTCAGAATATATTTCTTTTCAGTAATGTTAATGACGGAACGCAATCTGGTGGCACTGACTGGACTACAGGTATAGAATATTTCCTTGATGACGAACAAGTTATTAAGGATGATTACATATCTGGTTTTAGTTCTTCAGCAATTAGACAACTTAAATTTTCCGTACCTACCACGGTTCCAGACCGAATTTATTATTATTCAGCTAACAACGGAAAAATGGGAAATAGTATCGACACGCAATATTCTTCTTATTGGGAATTAATGTCAGATGGTTACGAATGGAAAGGAGATTGGAGTGCGGGCACATTTTATAGTAGAGGCAATATAGTAAAATTTAAAGGATATCTTTATCGAGCAGTGGTTCAACACGTTGCTACAGGCGTAGTTACATTGGGCCTTCCGGCGGACATAGATAACTGGATTCTATATGCAGCAACTTACAACTGGCTCTCAAATTGGCAAACTGAAGAATACTATGATCTAGGTGACGTTGTGCGATACAACGGCAGGACGTTTATTTGTTTAGAAAAACATCAAGCAGCAGAAGACATCCAGTTAGGATTAGAAAACGACATCGAAAAATGGAAAATTGTTTCTCGCTCGGATAACTGGAGAAGAGAGTGGACTCCGAACACACGATATATGATAGACGATTTAGTAAAATACGGAGCAATTGTTTATCGCTGTACAGAAGAACACACTGCTGCTGATACATTTACTTCTGGACTAGAAGTTGATCAGACCAATTGGGAAGTAGTTCACGAAGGAATAGAATTTAAAAGCGAATGGAGCTCTGAATTTAGATATAAGAAAGGCGATGTTGTTAGATACGGTCCTACTCTTTATATTGCAATTCTAGGTCATCAATCTACAACATTTTTAAGTGACGAAGAAGTAAACTGGAGAATATATGTTCCTGGATTAAGCTACGAAAGCGATTGGAGTGCAACGACGCAGTACGCAAAGGGAGAAATAGTTCGCTATGGAGGATATACATATACTGCTTTGCAAAATAATCTTGATAGTGTTCCTAGTGTAAACGGCAAAGATCAAAATGTCGGCGATTGGGAACTTCTGACTGAAGGATATAATCTGCAAGGAGAATGGCAAGACACTTTCTCTTATAGAACAGGAGATGTAGTGCAGCGCGGAGGCTACTTATATGTTGCAATTGCAGATAACTCTGAAGTATTCCCCGATTCTGACGAAACTATTTGGCAGATTTTAAATAAATCTAAGAAATTTCGCGCAGAGTGGAAAGATAATGAAGAATATGTTTTAGGTGATGTAGTCACTTTTAGAGGCACTGCATATATCTGTATTCAAAGACATGATTCTGTATCATCAGACTCGCGCCCTGATCTAGACCAGATAGTAGGAGCAGTTGAATACTGGGCAGTGTTAATCCAAGGTGCTGAATTCAATAAGTTAGAAAATATTGGCGATATAAAAACCTTCGAAAGTGAGTCAGAAAATTTACCAATATCTAACGCAGGGAAAGTACTCGGCGCTAGCGAAAGCGGAGTTGGATGGAGATTGTACGGAGACAACGACAATGTCTATTATGTTTCTCCCGACGGTATAGACGAGCCAATTTACGGAACTACTCGTAATGCGCCTTTTAAAACAGTTCGATTTGCATGTAACTTTATTTTAGAAAACGAAGCCGAAAGAGCTCCTGCAACGATTTATATAACAACCGGCTTATACAGAGAAATACTGCCAATTTCAGTTCCTGCAAATGTAGCACTAGTAGGCGACGAATTAAGAAGCACAACAATCACTCCGGCTGCTGGTTTTGAAACTTCTAATATGTTTTATGTTAGAAACGGAAGCGGTATTCGAAATATGTCTTTTAGAGGACTAGAAGGTGAGTTAGGAGAGTTGAATGAGTTTTTAACACGTAGACCTAGTGCAGGAGCATATGTGAGCCTTGATCCCGGCGAAGGGCCTAACGACGAGTCTGTTTGGATAAAAACTAGGTCGTGTTATGTGCAAAATGTATCTACTTTTGGTACAGGCTGCATCGGCATGCGGATAGATGGTTCTTTGCACAACGGTGGGAACCGATCAATTGTTGCAAATGATTTTACGCAGGTACTGTCTGACGGTATAGGCTACTGGGCATCTGACAATGGTAGATCTGAATTAGTGTCAGTGTTTACCTACTATTGTCATATTGGTTATCTAGCGACAGACGGCGGAATTCTAAGAGCAACAAACGGAAATAATTCCTATGGAGAATTCGGATCTGTTGCAGAAGGATTTAATACTAATGAAACTCCTACAACTGCTACAATTGATAACACTAGAAATGAAGCACAAGTAGAAGAAATTATAACTTTTGGTACTAACGAACAAAAAATTATAGCACTAGGATATCTACATGCAGGCGAGGCGTATAATCAGGCTTCGATTGCGTTTTCGGGCTCTGGTATAGACGCCGACGGAACGTATAAAGAAATTAGAGACGGGGCTATTTCTCGTATCAGGGTACTCGGTCCAGAAGATTCTTCGTTGCCAGGCGGCAATCAATACACAAATACTATAAACAGTGCGCAATCTGGCACTGCAAAAAGTATAAGAATATCACAAGCCGATTCTAGAGAAAGCGAAGACTACATTGGGCAAAGAATTAGAATCATAAGCGGAAGAGGCGTTGGTCAATACGCAGAAATCGCTGCTTTCGATGCCGAGACAAAGGATATTATAGTAAGTCGCGAATACGACGGACAAAATGGATGGGATAATTTCCAACCAGGGTGGCCTATAGAAAATGTACTAGACGAAACAACAAGATACTCGATAGAGCCAAAAATAGATATTTCAGAACCAATATTCGAATCGGCAAGTGTTTCTTCTCCTGACACAGCCGAACCGTGGCATTATATTATTTACGGAGATCAGTTTATAGCAACAACAAAATCAGCAACAGAAACAAAAATATCAACTAGCGGTACTGGCACTAGCTGGGTAAATCCTATAGAAGTAGCATCAAAAGCAGCAAGTGGTATTGTTTATAGCAACGAGTTATATGTTATTTCTTTTAGTGCAGAGTCAGATGGATCTGCTACAGATTCTATTGCAACATCTCAAGATGGGAGTTCGTGGCTATTGGGAAGTGTTGGATTTACTGATAATTGGAATGCAATTGCTGTAGACGGCGAAGGCAGTATTATTTTAATTGGCGAAAACTTCAACATTCGATCAGCTGATAACGGTGCTACCTGGAGCAATGACGATCCACTTCCGCAAGTAGAAAGAGCATGGAATTTAGCAGAATATGGTAATGGAATATTTGTTACTATAGATAACGAAGTTGGTGATGTAGCAGTATCTACAAATGCAGGTATTGAGTGGACTATATATACTAATGCAATTCCAAATTATAACTGGACAGATCTTACTTACGGCAATGGAAGATTTGTTGCAATTGCACCGCCTTCGGATTCAACTGATCAAATAACACGAGTTGCAATTAGTTTCGACGGCGTGTCATGGCAAGAAAATGCCATTGAAATTGGAGACTATGAATATGTTTCATATGGCGCAGGAGTTTTCATAGCAACGGGTTCGGGATTCACAGTAGCAAAAAGCCAAAGCGGAATCTATTGGAAAACAGTGCAAGACGACAGTTCTGAGTACACTTTAACTGAATCAAGCACCTGGAAAAATTCTGCATATAATGCAGGTAATTGGATTGCAGTCAATGATAATGGGGGTAATTGGAACGCAATAACTACAGGAGCTAGGCCGATTATTCGAACAGCTATGCAAGGATCTAGTATAGATGAATTTATTATATATGATCCTGGCAGTAACTATTCGGAAACACCTGAAGTAATTATACAAGACAACAGTGTTCAAATCGAAGCGCTTTATACAGTAAATCTAAACAACGGAGTATTGCCCCAGCCAGAAATGGCAAACAGAGGCTCTGGTTATACTTCTGCTGCTGCAGAAATTACAGGAAACGGATTTGCTGAATTATTTCAAACAGGCAAACAAATAAATGTGTCTAACTTAACTAGGATTCCAGGTCCTGGCGCTAACGTAGCAATTGACGGAATAACGGATGTAAGATATAATCTAGTATCAGTAGACAACGTAGTAGAAACAGGTGAAACCTTTAACGCAACTGTTTCGATCGATCCACCGATTGATGTATTAGAATCACCTACTACGGGGACGAATCTAATATTACGCGAAGAATATAGCCAAATAAGACTTACCGGCCATGATTTCCTTGATATAGGCACAGGTAATTTTGAACAAACAAATTATCCAGAATTATATGTCGAAGGCGAAACTTCTGAAAATGCTGCTCAGCCGTTTAATGAAACTAGAGCAAGAGGCGGCGGAAGAGTATTCTATACTTCAACAGACCAAGACGGTAATTTTAATGTTGGAACACTATTTAAAGTAGAACAAGCATCTGGTATTGTTACTATTAATGCAAGTCAGTTTGATCTTTCTGGGCTTACTGAACTTGCATTAGGTGGCATACAGGTAGGCGGAACACAGGTGGTTATTAGAGAGTTCTCAAGAGATCCTACTTTTGTAGCTAACAGTAACTTTATTGTCCCGACTCAAGCAGCCATTGCAGAATATATCTTAAGACAGGTTTCAGGCGGTGGTTCAAATGCTCAAACTAACAGATTAGTCGCAGGACAAATAGAAATACAAGGAAACAGTATTGACACTACATCAGGACTGTCAATAAATGTTGACTCGCCTATGCAGATAAACGGCGGTGTAGGAGGACAGTACCTTGCACTACAGTTTTATTCTACATCAGGCGGTTTTGGTCTCGAATAAAAATAATAAATACAAGTAAGACGGAGCAATTAGATGGCTGAATTTAGATTAGGTAGAATTAGATTTGTTTGGAAAGAAGATTGGACACCAAATACATCTTTTTTGAAAGACGATATTGTAAGACATGGCGGTAAAACATATCTGTGTATTGCTACCCACACTAGTTCTACAAGTTTTGCACAAGACTTAGAATCTTACTGGAATACTTTATCTGAAGGACAAGAGTGGAAGGGTGATTGGATTTCGTCTAATTTGTATAAAGTCAACGACGTTGTAAAAAATGGCGGATATTTATACATTGCGAATACAGAACACACAAGTGCTCCGTCGTCAGAAATTTCAATAACAAACGTAGTGCCAGACAGCGAAGAAGATTTAGTGTCAATTTCATTTGCAGACACAGGTAGGATTCTTTTTGAAGAAGGTCAAACTATTGAAATTAGCAACGTAGTAAGCAACGGTGATCCTAATAATCTATACAATGGAACATTTACAGTTGCAAGCGCAACTACTAGCTCTGTTACAATTGAATCTAGTGTCAATGATTCTTATGTAGAAGGCGGCTCGATTGTTTTAGGATTAGAGTCTGATCGAGCAAAATGGGATCTATATGCAGAAGGATTTGATTATAAAGAAGAATGGACAACAGATAACACCTACAATGTAAATGACATTGTCAAATACGGTAGTACAATCTACATATGTACAAAAGCACACGTTTCTGCTTTAACAGGTAACGAAGGCTTAGAAGCAGATATAGATAAATGGGATATATTCTCTAAAGGCCTAGACTGGAAAGGAGATTGGCAACCGCTGATACGCTACAGACGTAACGATATAGTAAGATATGGCGGAATAATCTATGTAGCAAACGAAGGGCATTTATCAGCAGAAACGTTTAATGAAGGATTAGAAGCTGACCAATCAAAATGGAACTTCTTTCATAAAGGTGTAGACTACAGAGGAGAATGGGTAGCAGGTGCTAGATTCCGTGTTAATGACCTTGTAAAATATGGTAGCGGAATATGGATTTGCGTTCAGCAGCATATAAGCGGAAGCGATCTTACAGACGACGAGTCTAAATGGAATCAATTTGTTGACGGATTAGAATTTGAGGACAGCTGGAATAGTTCAGAAAGATATCAAATAGGCGATGTTGTTAGTTTCGGCGGCTATGTCTACACCGCTATCTCAAATAATACTAATGTAAAGCCAATTGACAGCACTGCAGACTGGGAACTGTTTAGCACGGGTTTTAGATTTGTAGGAGAATACGCAGAAGATAGTGTAACACAAGAATATGAAGTAGGAGATGTAGTACGTCTTGGCGGATATTCTTATCTATGTATCAAAACTCATGAAACTAGTGAGCGCCCTCCGAATACTGAATTTTGGGCAGAACTAAACCCAGGAATAGAATGGAAAGATGCTTGGACTGATGGCGCATTTTATGATGCGGGTGATGCGGTTTCTTTGACATTTACCGACGGAGACGAAGTAACAAATTCTTATATTTGCATTCTTGCTCATATAGCCGACGAAGGCGATGAACAAAATAGACCAGATCAAGACACAAACGGAATTTATTGGAGCCTGCTATCAGGCGGTCCTGAAAACAATGTGCTAGGACAGGTTGGTGATTTGCTGTACTACAGCGGCACTGGCCCTGCAGCATTACCTTTAGGGGATCCTGGACAAGTCCTCAGAGTAAGACAAGACGAAACAGCACCAGAGTGGGCCTATGTAGGACAGATCAACAATATTGTTTATGTTGAGCCACAAGAAGGCAAAGACGAACCTGCTCCGATTTACGGCTCTACAATTGATCAGCCTTTTAAAACAATTAGATATGCTACCTCCCAGATTGATAACGGAATTCTAAGACCTGATGCACGAAAGTTAATAGAGCTTAACACAGCGTTCATACAAAACGAAACTCTTAGATATGTGAACGAAAAAATAACAGCCCAAGAAGCAGGAACTATATGGGAAGGTTTTACAAACGATGAAGAATTTCTTACACTATCAGAATTTTATGAAGTTATTGATGTTGTACTATATGACCTAACTCATGCCGGTAATGCAGAAACAAGACGTCAGACACTGACTTATTTTGATTCAGGATCTCTAATAACAGAAATGGCAAATGAGAACGAACAATTTGTTGACGCTCTTGTGTATATGCAAACTGTGATAGACCCTATATTACGTAATGTTCCGGTCTCTACGACAATTAGTTTTTCTCAAACATTTACTAGTTCGGACGCAGAATCAGATGCACTAACAGTAATTGAAAGTTTATTTGATATTATTACCAATGCTCTGCTAGCAGAAGACACTACAAATCTACCAGCTGTAAATATACCAAATAGCACAGTTTTTGTAAAAACCGGAACTATGAAAGAAGTGTTACCGATTATAGTTCCAGAAAATTGCGCGGTAGCAGGCGACGAGCTTAGATCTACAAGAATTGAACCAGCTGAACAGATAGTAGAAGCTTCTGACGTAACATATTCTCTAGATGCAATATCTAGATTGCAGACAATTATAGATCCTATTGTAACCGGAGATGAAGGCGCATTTACAGCATCTTCTGGAAACACAGAAACTTATGTTGTTACAGATCCGGTATTAGGAAGTGCCCAAGCCGGCGAGGATGCTGCTGAACTCTTCCAGCAAATAAGTGATTATATTGATTGGGGTATTAACGGTGTTACAGGCGATTCTACAGAACCCAAAACTGCAGGAAGCAATATTGTTAATAACAACACAGGCTACACCTATGCTGTAGAAGCCATAGAAAAGAATAGAGCATTTCTTATTGAAGAAGCTATTGCTTTTATCAAAGCAGAGAATCCTTCTTATGAGTTTAACGAATCTGCCTGTAGAAGAGATATTGACAGATATATTTCAGCAGTGCAGTATGATTTACTTTACACAGGAAATTACAAGTCACTGCTAGCAGCCAAATATTATGTGAATTCTGTTCTAGGAAGCACTGCTGAAGACATGTTCTATATGAGAAACGGAACTGGTCTTCGTAACTGCACGGTAGCAGGCTTAACAGGCACACTGTCTGCAGAAAACGAGTTTGGAACCAAGCGTCCAACAGCTGGGGCTTATGTAAGTCTCGACCCAGGCTGGGGACCAGACGATGAAAGAGTCTGGATCAAAGCAAGATCACCGTACGTGCAAAATGTTACTACATTCGGCACAGGATGTGTGGGTTGTAAAATTGACGGAGACCTCCACAACGGCGGCAATGATTCTATTGTAGCAAACGATTTCACACAGGTAATTTCAGATGGAATCGGAGCGTGGTGTACTAACCTAGGAAGAACAGAACTTGTTTCTGTGTTCTCCTACTATGCTCACATCGGATATCTAGCAGAAAACGGCGGAAAAATAAGAGCAACCAATGGTAACAGTTCTTATGGTACTTTTGGTACTGTAGCGGAAGGTGTAGACGGAACAGAAATTCCCACAATTGGGCAAGTAGATAACAGAGCATTTGAAGCAAGTGTAAACAGAGTTTTTACAACCGGCGATCAAATTTTAACTTTCGAATATTCAAATGCAGGACAAAACTACACATCGGGTGGCACAGAATTTATAGTTACAGGCGAAGGGTTTAATGCAGAACTTGATACACCGCAAACTGTCGACGGAGGTGTTTTTGAAGTAAGAATGCTAGACACCGATGTAACCGGCGACGGCGAAGGAGACTTCGGCGGAGACAACTACTTCACAAGTCAGAATGCGGCACAAGGCGGTAATGCTACTTCGATAACGCTTTCTAACACTGAAGTAGCTATACCTAGCCAGCTATTTGGCTTAGCTATTTTTATAGCATCTGGTCTCGGGGCCGGACAATATGGTGTTATTGCAGAATATAACAGCGGGACAAAGATAGCGCAAATAGGAGACTCAGCAGTAGGTGTTATTGAAACAACAGCAGTCGATGCAAGCACAGGAGAAATCACAGTTGCTACAACTGCAGAACTATCTGCAGGAGACAATATAAGATTTACTGGTACCGAATTCGGAGGCCTTGACAGTGCTACGGTTTATGTGATAGATACAGTAGTTAGTGCAACAGCAATTACACTGGTTTCTCCGGGAACACTTACTACAGAAACCGGATTAATGTTCTTGTATCGTCCAGGATGGGATGTCCTTGTACCCGGAGTTGTTTCTGTAGAAACTAATCTTGACGCTAGTACATCGTATCTTATCGAACCGAGAGTTGTTATTGATCCACCTCGTGGCGCAGATTTCAGTACTTTTAATGATATACAGTTAAACAATTCAACCAACCTTTCAGGTCTTCAACACGGTGTGTTTTTCAAACCAGACGGTAGACGAGTGTATGCAACTGACCAGGGCGATTCACTTCTCCAAGCAGATCTAGACATAGCTTGGGATATAACGTCGATAGACGACCGCCCTGGCATTAGTCTTAAAACTGTAGATCTCGGATTACCCGGTGTAGGAGCTTATGGCTTATATATAGGGAACAACGGTCAGAAATTATACATCGCGGTATATGTTGATAGCGATAACGGAGAAATTAGAGAATATGATCTCTCAACGCCTTATGATATAACAACTGCCTCCTATACTGGAAACATTCTGTCTATAGCGGAGAGAACATTTGAGGTTACATTTAAGCCAGATGGCACAAAAATGTTTGTTCTAGCAATAGGTTTCGACTCTATAACAGAATATGATCTTTCAACAGCATGGGACCTTTCAACAGCTTCTCTTTCTCAAACTGCAGACACGAGTCCTAGCTTCGGCGGTGGTTTCGATTTTAACGGCGATGGTACTATTTTAGTTCTAACGCAGGGCGTCAGTGGACAAAATACTATTCAAAAACATATTCTTTCTACTCCCTGGGACATATCAACTTTAGATCCCAGTCCTGATGCGATTTTTGATTTCAGCATATACGGAGGATCTTCCCAAAGCACTGGTATATATCTACGCAACGACAGCGAGAAATTATATGTAAATCAATTTGACAATGACATATTCGAATTTGACACATTACCGGCACTTCAATTTGCAACTAATGCTGCAAAAGCAAGAGCAGTTGTAGACGACGAAAAAGTTGTTCAGATTAATATATGGGACCCAGGCACTGGCTATACTAGTGCTCCTAACGTAACTATAGTAGATCCAAACAACACAATAGATGCTCCGACTCAAGCAAGAATAGGGGACGGTGTTCTTACACAGCCTACTTGGATAAATCGAGGGCAGGCATTTGAAACTGCACAAGCAGAAGTAACAGGCGACGGTTTTGCAGATCAATTCCAGCCTGGCGAATTTGTAAGAGTAAAACAACTTACAGATATTCCCGAAGCTGGCTCTAATATTGTTTTCGGACATCTTCCTAATAAAGTATTCAAAGTTGTAGTTATTAGACAGCTCTTAGGAACAGGCGAGTTCGGCGACGAACCTCCATTTAGTGCTCAGCTACAAGTAAGTCCAGAACTTACTATCAGTGAAGCTGCGCCTCACGAAACAGAAGTAGAATTACGCATAAGGTTCAGTCAAGTAAGACTAACTGGACACGACTTTCTTGATATTGGTACCGGTAATAAAGAAGAAACAAATTATCCAAACGAACCTGAGTACGATCCGGATCCAGAAGCAGAAACTAGAGAAAGCGACGGTGGCAGAGTATTTTATACCTCGACTGACCAAGATGGTAACTTTAGGGTAGGCGAGCTGTTTTCAATCGAACAGTCAACAGGCGTGGCCACTCTTAATGCCGATGCTTTTAACATCTCAGGGCTAAACGAGCTTTCGTTAGGACAGCTTGGACTTGGTGGCACAGGTGTAACAATTACAGAATTCTCAGCAGACGGGACTTTTGCTGCTGACAGTGATTCTGTAGTGCCAACGCAGAAAGCAATCAAAACGTTTATTACGTCACAGATTGGCGGCGGCGCTGCATCACTTAACGTAAATAGTATTACCGCTGGTGAAATACAGATACTTGAAAGGCAGATATTAACTACAACAGGTAATCAGATTGTTGTAGAACAGAAGATGAACTTTGCAAAAGGAATAGACGGCGTGCCAGCTGCTCTAAATTTCTTTCTATCACAATAACGGAGAACAACAATGGCATCTGGAAGATTAGGAGCTGCAGACCTTGCAGTAGCAACAGACACAGTACTTTACACTTGTCCAGCAGACACATTTACTGCTGCAAGCGTAAGCATAGTAAATAGAGGCAACGCTGCAATTGCAATAAGACTTGCAATTGCAGAAGCAGACACCCCTACAAACGCTGAATTTATTGAGTACGACGTAGAACTGCTACCCAAAGGCGTTCTAGAACGCACAGGTTTGGTTTTAGATGCAGACAAACGTATTGTTATTAGGTCGTCTGCTGTTAATGTCAGTGCAGTAGCGTTCGGCATAGAAACACCAATAAATTAATAAATAGATACAGCAGAGGAATTTTTTAAAATGGGTAGATATATATCTGAAACAGGAACAGCATCTACAGTTGTTAGAGAAATTAGTTCTAACTACGATGCTGAAGTAAATGATAGAATTTTGTTAGATAGCAGCGGCGGATCTTTTACTGTGACCTTACCGATAGTTTCATCATTATTAGTAAATGATACTATACAGTTTATAGACGTTGTAAGTAGTGCAGGAGCCAACGTTATAACAATTGACAGAAACGGTGCTTTAATACAGGGTACTTCTGAAAATCTTGATATCGATGTTGACGGTGCTACTATCACAATTATGTATAGCGGAACAACATACGGATGGATATTAATAGGAACATAACATGCCTAGTTTAAGAACGCTATTAAACACGTTTGATCCTTCGGGACTAGATGCAGGAACTGCACCGAGATGGCAACGAGATACACAGCTGAGCCAATATTTTTTAGCGTCGTACGGATTGTGCGGGTATTGCACGGAGCTAGACAACGACTGCTGGGGCGATTTTTGCATAGAAGACTCTATGCAGTTTGTAACTCTTGAACTTTGGGGGGCCGGCGGCGGCGGCGCAGGCGGTTGTTGTTGTTCGTGGGGCCCGCCGGGCGGCGCCGGTGCCTATGCAAGACTTTTATTAGATAATTCTGCAAACGGTTACAGTGGCAATCACTGTATGTGTTTTCCATCAGCAGGCTGCTGTTCCCCAAATTCTTGTTGCGGCTATAGAGGATGTACTACCTACTGGAACGGGCCAGGTGTAAGTAATCTTTGTGCAGAAGGAGGGCAAGGCGGATGCGGAATCTGTTTCTTTTTCAACTGTTTTCCTAATGGCGGATGTGGCGTTCTAGAACACCCTTGCGCAAACAATAACGCATGTTATTATGGTGCTGCAGTAAATCAACCAAACGGAGTTCCTGAAACTGCTACCGGAGCAACAGGCGAACATGGTTGGCTGCAAACTGATGTTTGTTGCAGTAGTAACTGGTGTTATTACAAAGTAGCACTTCCGGTGCCAGCGGGCCTAGGCACTCAGGCTACTACTTATAAGGTGACCAGAGCATTTTGCAATACAGGCACCCAACGTGACGACTGTAGGCGCGGCAGCATGTTTAACGATCATGTAGCAGGCGGCGGCGGCCGAATAGGTCCAGGTATAGGAGTCGGAGGCACTACTGCAAGAGTTTGTGGCGGCGGCTGCTGTTGTGGCTGGAGAGGCGGCCCAGGATTAATAAAGGTAAGTTGGACATAGTTATGGCGGGTTTAAGAACATATTTTGGTAAGTTTGATACAGTAACACAGTCTGAGGTAGATGCAGGGGAAGTTGCTATTGCATTTCAATACAGCGGAAACATCATAACTCTTATGCCTTTCTGTCAAGACACACCAGGCTGCTGTGATACAAGAGATGGTGAATTTATGAGATGGTGTGTGCCAACCGGAACCACCGAAGCAACATTCTATCTTTGGGGCGGCGGCGGCGGCGGCGGCGGCGCACGTTGCTGTCAGCAAGGGGTTCCAGGCGGATCCGGAGCATTTGCAGAAAAAACTATCGCAGTTGATGCTGGAGATTGCTACGTAGTTTGTGTAGGATTCGGTGGTCGATGTTCAGAAATCTGTCAAGGCTGTCGTGGATGTTGTAGCTACATACTGGGAAATAGACTCGATTGTTTTCATGCAGAAGGCGGCTTTGGTGGGAAAACCTGTTGTTTCGCATATCCTCGGTCTTGTTGTACTGCGGTAACTTGTCCTTTTTGGTATTTGGATAACTGTAATCAAGCAACTTTCAATGATGCCGATAAAGGAGCATTAGGAGTGCTTGGCTATGTATACTCATTTACAGAATGTAATACATCAATGTGCTGCTTCAAACAGGCATTGCCTTATCCAGGCGGTCTTAATAACAAGCAAGGCGGGCATAATATAATGCGTAATCAAGGGTGTGCTTGTAACAACGAGTGGATTCATTGTGCTGCAAGCTGGAGCGGTCAGGAGACAAGTCAAGCGGTAGGAATGGGAGGACCTAGTGCGACTGCGTGCGGCGGCGGCTGTTGTTATGGCTGGCGAGGCGGCCCTGGGATGGTAAAGTTAACCTATAGATGAAGTTGATAAATATCTAAAAGAAAAAAATAAAAGAAGTATGTAACAATGGCAAGTCTAAGAGATTTATTAAATATAACTACAGCAGAATCACTTATTGCGTCTGCGACACCGATAGAAGGCGAGCAGGAGATTTATCAATTTACCTGCTGGGATGACGACGGTCACAACCAACACGACGGTTGTTGTGAAGTATTCATTTCGCCCGCATCTGTGACCTGTGCAACTATAGAAGTGTGGGGCGGCGGCGGCGCAGGCGGAGGTCTTGCTTCGTGCTGCGACGAGAATTCCTGTATATACGGACCCGGTGGTGGCGCTGGCGCATATGTTGTAAAATGTTTAACAGGGTTGTCGAGTGATTGTTTTTCAATCATAGTCGGTCAAAAAACAAACTGTTCGTGTAACTGGACCGGCTGTGAAGGGTGCTATAGCTGTGTATGCAGCCCTTATGGAGATTTATGTGCTCAAGGCGGCCCAGGCGGCGAAATGTACTGCAACTGGGGTTGCGGTGTGTGCTGTAGCGGAACTGCTAATGCATACGGCGGCGATATTAATATAAACGGGTTACCTGGAAAATATTGTGCCAAGTGCATAAGTACCGACTGTTTTTCTTATAACCAACACCTAATACCATATCCAGGAGGATTGGTAAATCTATGCGGCGGCTGGGTACAAACACAACAACGAGAATGCTCTGGATGTAGAATCTGTAATTATTGTCAATACTGTTTAGCTATGGAAGCACTGCCGACTTTTGCTGCACCATTACTAAGATGTTATGGTTATGTTCCAGGTATACCCGGCGCCAGTGCTGTCGGGTATTGCGAATGCGAGTGCGAAAGACCTTGTCAGTGTGGCCCTGCAGGAAATCCAGGCATGGTAAGAATTACATACAAATAAACGGAATAAAAGAATGCTAATAAACTTTACTTACGAAATACCTGATGTCTATGGCACAACTAGTACGACCAAGGGTCTCACCCAAACTTCTGTATATAACGGCCCAGAAAAGTTTTATATCCAAGTCACTCCAGAAAATAAAATTGATGAAAAAAGCGGTATTAGGTTGGAGAAAGATGCAGTAACACTTGAATCATGGTTACAAGAAGGAAACAAAAGCGTTCTAGTGGATGCTAAAAAACAAACTCTTCTAGCATATTTGTTAGCACATGACGACGAAGACGACGACGAAGAAGATCAAGAAGAAAATAAAATAACAATAAACGAGGAAACTGAGCAGCATTATTATCTACCAAACGAATCGACACCGTTCTTTTCTCATATTATTCCTATCGGCGTAGACGAAATATATGAAATCAGAGATATAATATATAATCAGAAAGACGGAACTTTTTACATACCTATGTCTGACCATTCAAACCCAGACGAAGATCCTTTTCCAAAAGTAGAGGACATTGTGCAGGAAGCTAAAGATTTTAAAAGTCAAAATAGTCTTACTCAAGAGCAGATATCGTTGATTGATAATTATATATTAGAAGTTAAGAAAATACCTAGCAAATATAGAGATTGGCCGAGACACATGTGGCCGGACATAGATTTTCCTATAGAAGATTTAGACACAGAATAAAAAATTATCTAATTTAAAAAACTGTATTCTTGAGAATAGATAAGTATCTTTATGTTAAAGAACTTATATCAACCTCCGTCTCCAAAAAAAACCGAGTTAGTTGCAAATCGTACCAGCATGTTCACATTAAATGTTCTTACCTATGGTTATAGCAGACTCAAGAATTTTTTACAAAAAAATCCATTTTCTATTATGTGTCAATTCAGTTCATGCGCACAAGATTTCCAAGAAGGTGAGCCGATAATTGTTTTTTACGAATATCTAGGTGAGGATAATGATGTTTTTGTTGAATTTTACAACCATTTAAAAACAATTTATTCGAATTCAAAAATTTACTTTGTATTAGACGATTGCTACGAAGGATTGATTACTTTAGAGTTTATAGAAAAAATTAATAACAGCATACAAGTAGACGGCTGGACCGTTGTAACTTCTAATTTAAAAATAAATCACAAAAATGTGATTAACCTCCATTATCACCTGTTCGATAAAGCATATGACAATACCACAGTAGCCGAAACAGCTTTTTCGCCAAATCTAAATCTAAGAAACAAAAAGTTTATTTGCTTGAACCGTGCAGAACGTATTCATCGATTTGAGACTGTTTTATATCTTTTTGAAAAAGAATTAATAAAAGACACTCATGTAAGTTGTCAAAATATTCAGCTTTTATATCAAGTAGATAATATTGACCCTATTAAAATGCGAAATTCAGATGCTAAACAAACTTTAGGTGATATTCAAGATCAAAGATTGTATAGCGGTTTTCATGAGATAAAAAACCATAATTTTAATGAAGAACAGCTTGATATTTTAAGAAATAAGTTACCGCTTTGGATAGAACAAGAGGATACCATACTGCTCAATCCAAAAAATATGCCCAATTCTAAAACTATACATAACGACAGCTACTGGGCATTAGTAACCGAGAGAGATTTTTATAGATCGAACGTGTATGAGGGCTATACTGAAAAAACTGTCAAGTGCCTTTTGTATGGTATTCCTTTTATTATTATTGGTCTCCCGCACACACTAAGGCATTTACGCGAGCAAGGATTCTTTACTTTTGAATCTTTTATAGACGAATCTTATGATGATATAGAAGACGATTATCAGCGATTCGAGGAAATTAAAAAACAGATTGATTATCTTTCTTCATTAAATTATAACGAGCTTGATTTAATGTATAAGAAAATGCTTCCTTTACTAGAATATAATTATAATCATTTGCAGAGAATACACCAATCCTCAGTTTCTGGTAAGTTGTCTAATTTAGTACAACAATGGTATTCACAGAGTCATCGGGCGTAAAAGGTATTTTGCATCGGGTAATAGTATAACGAACATAATCAAGAAATGATTTATGCGTAGAAGAGAAATTATGGTTAGATCGATCTGAATTTCTAAAAGGATCAAATACAAATTCTTTTTCCTTTTGCTCTTCTAGTGTATAGCTATTGTTAGTTACAACCCACAGCGTAGCACAATCGATATTGAATTTTTCTTTATAAATAGAATTGCATATTACAAGATTAGATTCTGCTATTCGTTGAAGCATGTCTTCCTCTTTTTCTATCAACTCAACTTCTATTTTAGATGTAAATTCGTGAAGTAAGCTATCTATAAAGGTAGCCGGAATATCTTGGTTGAAAATCAGCAATTTACATAAATGAATACTCAAAATAATACCTGTAGTATAAAATTTAAAATATATCTATTATCGTCAGCGTAATTAAAGGTATACGAAGTAGTAAGATGCGCCGGCATTAACAGTATTTCTCCTTCTGGAATTTGACCTTGAAAAACATTTGTATTAATAGTGTTAGAACTATCTGGCCAAATATTTCCAAAATAATTACGATCTGCAATTTCATTCGTAATAAGAATATCACCCGAATTAGGCGGAGCTTGCAAAAAATATGCACCGTAAAGAAATCCGTTAGATTGAGTCTGATTTGGTATAAATTCGTGTTTTTCACATCTAGTGCACCACATAGCCGAGACCGCAATGCTTTTATCTAAACTTATATCAAAATCTTCATGAATTCTAGGACACAGCGATCCTAAGAATCCAACTAATTCTTCAAATACAGGTACAGTGTGTAAAGCCTTTTTAGTAGTAGAAGAAATTTTATCCAGTCTGTCGACAACCGGAGAATTATCAATGAGTTTGTCTACATATGCTCTATATAATTCTTTGTTCTTTTCGTGTTGGGGAAATCCGATTTTATATAGAGGCACTGTAAAAAGTGCTTGCCTTAACAGTTTTTCGCTCATGCATGTATGTATGCATTAACCTTTTCTAACCAAAAAAAAACGAATGCAGAGAGTTATTTCATAAATATCAGGAGGAGATTACAATTATGAGACCCAAAGCATTTTTTATTAATGGCGGCGCCGGGCGGGTATTATGTTCCATACCTGCCTTTGAAAAATATTTTGAAGAAGTTACAGAGGATTTTATTATTGTTTGTGAAGGTGGCATGGAATTTTTTAAAGGACACTTTCAGTTACATGAAAGAGCATACGATGCGTGGCATAAAGATCTATTTGAAAACAAAATTAAAAAAATGGACTGTGTTTCTTTAGAGCCTTATAGAATGTGGGAATATTATAATCAACAATGTAATCTTTCACAGGCGTTCGATATTGAAGTAAACAATAAAGGCATTCGCGAGCTGAACCGGCCTACAATAAGGTTAACACGAGAAGAATTAATTTCAGGAACAAATGTTATTAAAGAAGTAAAGACAGCTACAAAAAAAGATCATGTAATTGTTATACAACCGTTTGGAAGAGGTGCGCAGCCGATGGGCAATTTTATAAATGATTCCTCTGGCAGAAGTATAGAATTTAAAAATCTTGTACAGTTTGTAAAGGCATTACAGAAAGATTTTGCTGTTATATTAATGAGCGAATACCAGCTAGATTTTGAGAAAGAAGGATGTAGTCAACCCGTAGCGCAACCACAAAATATTGATTTACGTCATTGGGCTGGAATTATCAAAGCAGCAGATTATTTTTTAGGCTGCGATTCTGTAGGACAACACATTGCATATAGTTTTGACAAACCGGCAACAGTTATTGTAGGATCTACCTTTTCAGAAAATACTTCGTATCCAGAATGTACAAAATTTGACATACAGGATATGGGAGAAGGACTTAGAAAATATGACCCTATTCGGATAGTGCCAGATGAACTTGTCAATAAAAATAATGACGGTATCATGATAATGAATGAAGAAATTGAAAAAGTAATTTTGGAATCATTAAAAAATAATTTTAAAAAATTTGTAATTAACAGTGCTCCGGCGTCAAATCTAATCGGATCAAAGCAGCAGAAAAAAGTAAATTATTTAGAGCAAAACAGAGATAAAAAAAAGATCGACACCAGTAAGGAACAAACTAAATGAATGATTTATGGATCGCAGGGATTTCTAGAGGACATAACGGTTCTTTATGTCTTTTAAAAAATGGAAACATTGTTTTTTCTATAGAAGAAGAAAGATTAAGCCGAAAGAAATACGACGGTAGCCCTTTTGCCGCAATGGTTAAAATACTAGAGTATACAGACAGGTTAGATTATTTAGTAGTAGCTCATACTCAAAGCCTAGAAGAATCTGCTGGTATAATTGATTTTACTGGCGATAACATGTATACTGGCATGGCAAGGAAACTGGGATTAATTGACAGAACTGCTGACGCTGATAGTCATCCGCAGGTAATTGACTTAAGTGGAATACATCATCAACTACATGCAGCATGTGCATTTTATAGATCAGGGTTTGAAACTGCTACAGCAGTAGTTGTAGATGGTGCAGGAACTTTTATTCCTTTATCTGACGGGAAAAGTTCTAGCATAGGCTTTGAAACAGAAACAATATTTGCATGCGGGTATCCAGACACATTTCAAACAAAATATAAGCACATAGGGCTTCGAGGCCCTGCACCTGCTTCAATACAAAATATCAAAGACGATACGGGTCGAGAGCATGCTGTAGTTATTTCAGACAGAGCAGGAATTGTAAAAGCATACGAAGCAGTTACACAGTATTGTGGTTTTTCGGCCATCGAAGCTGGCAAGACAATGGGTCTTTTTCCATACGGAAAAGAAAACAATAATATTCCGCCAATATTTGAAAAAGACGCTGCAGTAACTCTAGTTAATAGGAATTTAATTATTCCAACTTATCCTAATGCTGCACTGGTAAACACGGTTGTTTATCCAGAACTACAAGACGAGCAAGTAGACGACATTACCGAATTATCTAATCGACGCGATTTAGCATATGCAGTACAAACAGAAACGCAAGAATCAGTGCTAGATTTAATTAACAATGCTGTTGAGTTAACTGGGAACAAGAATGTAGTCCTTTCGGGTGGATATGGCTTGAATTGCGTTGCTAATTATTATTATCTTAATAATCTTGATCCAGAAATAAATCTATACGTAGAGCCAGTGTCTAACGATGCTGGCACCGCTATAGGTGCAGCATATTTGATTCATCAGTCAATTACTCAGAGTACAACGCCAATGCCGAGAACAGATGATTTATATTTAGGTCCAAAATATAACATAGACGATTCTTTTCTTGCAGAACTAATAGAAAAATACGACGCAGAAGTGATACAATCAGACTATAATAGTGTAGTTGAGAAACTACAACAAAAAAATATTGTAGCTCTTTTTCAAGGAAGATCAGAAAACGGTCCTAGAGCACTGGGCAATAGAAGCCTACTGTTTGACCCTACAGTCGAAAACGGTAAAGATTTTGTTAACGAAGTAAAGCGAAGAGAGTACTTTAGACCTTTTGCTGGATCAATTCTAGAAGAGGATGCACACGAATGGTTTGATCTTAGAGGTATGCAGTCTTCTCCCACAATGATGTATGCAGTTAATTGCAGAGAAGGAGTAGCAGAAAAAATACCTGCAATTATTCACGTAGACGGTACCTGCAGAATACAAACAGTAAACTCTGAACAAAATCCTGTATACTATGATTTAATATCCACATTTAAGGAAAAAACAGGAGTACCAATACTGTTTAACACTTCGTTTAATCTTGGCGGCGAACCGTTAGTCGAAACCTTAGATGATGCTTTTAGAACACTAGCAGAAAGTGACATTGAATATCTGTACCTTCCAGAAAACAACTGTTTAGTTTACATAAAAAATTAATAAATATACTAAACGGTAGAATAAATGTCTAATTTAACAAAATTTTTTACAGAAGGACTAAAAAACACAATACTTCTGAGAAATAATTCTGGATTTTCACATAAAGGATCTTGGATACAAGCAAATCCGAACACTGTGCTTGACAGATGGTACTTAGGCGATTTTTGCTCGGCAGAATACACTATCAGTAGCGAATACGATTCTCGAAACAGAGAACTAGTTAAATGCCTAATTACTGCAGGTATTGATAATGCTGATCTGCAGGTTTTTTCAAGATCTGCAACAAAGCAAGATTTAATTGGTATAGAAGCTATCGTTAATAATTCATTCGTGGAAGTTTATGTTTTTCCAAAAAAAGATATATTAAAAGACACAAAAGTTATTTTTACTGCACAATATTTTGAATCTCAAAATCCTCTTGTATCCTAAATCTAATAAATATTGTGCAGGAGCAATTAAATGATAAAACGCAAAATAACAGGTACAGCATTTAGATCCGATTATGGATTCAGTAGTCCAAACTTTTCTGTAGATTCTAGTGGAAATATTATTGCTTCTTCTATAACTACTGTAGAAACAGGAAGCGGCGAGGAGGAAGGAAATGTTTTTGATTTTTCGCTTACTGACGACGAAAATGGCGTAGTTTTTATTGAATCGGTTCCTGGTGTAAATCCTGCATTTTCTATAGCAAAGACGCAAAGAACTAGATTATTAATTAATTTTGATGTAGTAGACCTATTCTTTTTGCGCGAGAATAAAGAGGATCTGCTGTCTATAGGCATTCAGCATAGTTCAGGAACCTCGAACTTAGATGCACAGGGAGAGAGTACCGGAGTGTATACTCTTAATATTCCAGCCGACTTTACAGACGAATTTATATACTATACTAATAGAGACAGAAGCCTTTTCGGAGAAATAACTATTGTTGATCCTGTTGGAATTTTTTCAACTTTAGCTGTTACAGGAACAACTTCTGCAGAAAATTCTACAACCGGAGCGCTTACTGTAGCCGGGGGTCTTGGGGTTGCAGGATCTATAGCAACTCCGACTTTGAATGTAACAGATATTGTGTCTGACAGTAACATAAACTTTCTATCTGAAGGTACAATTACAGTATTAGGCACTGACTCTAGTGTGATTGGAATCATAGACGATGAAGGTTCGACTCTTCCGGTAGTTAATACAGAAGTAAACAACTCAACCATCGGACTAACCGCTCCGGCAGCCGCTCAATTTAGCAGTGCAAAAGTAAACCTATCTCCTACTGTAAAAAACGATTTAACAAATAAAGCATATGTTGATAGTAGAGATATTGCTTTCTCGATCGCATTTGGATTATAAAAAATGGCAAAAACGCAGATAAAAAATTACAGTTTCAAACCAGGCATTGGAAGAAATGATAATCTGTTTCCAGATGCTTTTGATTTATTAGCTCTAAACACCGAGTTTATAAAGAAAGAGGCAACAGCATGGATACAGGATCAAATTGATGCCGGAGTTACAGGATTTGTTGGATACACCTATAACGACTCTAAGTGTGAAAGAGATATTGGATATAATTTAGATGCTTATCTGAAAGATTTGAGATTTGGAGGCAACGAAAATACTATAAATGTTATTAAAAATTATTGGGAGCAAGACGTTGCACAGATTGACGGCGATCGTCAGCCCGAAATACAAACCTATCAATTTATAGATACTCTAATCCAAGACTTCATATTAACTAACACTGCATTTTCAGCAAGTAATATAGAAATAACCCAAACTATCGATACTGATAAGACCGTAGAGCCAGAAGCGTTTACTAAACTTGAGACACTAGTCCAAAATACGGTTGATGTAATAACAAATGGTTTAGGATCGTTACCTACACTAGAACCGACCGGAGTAGGACATATTATTATTCAAGGCCAGTACGATCTCGAAGATATACTCCTTATCACAAATGTAACAAAAAACGAAATTATTTTTAATTTTGCTGATCCTGCTACCGGCGGAACAGTAGATCTGCAAAAAAGAGGAGAGTCAGAAGAATTTGCTGCATACCTTCAAATTACCGATGCTGTAACAAAGATTACTCTTAATTATGATACGTCTAATCACTCTCCTGACGACGAATTACAGATCTTTATTGAATTTTCAGAAAACGGTAAGAGCATAGTAACTACAAGACCATTTGACTTCGGCACAGACGCAATTGAAAGAATGCGAGTTGCTACTCCCTATTCTATGCTTGACGCTGACTTCGAGTACGGCTTGCAGACTACCAAATGGTCTGCAATTAGTACTATGCGAGGCTATCCGTCGGTATATGAAGTGCCGGGTACAGATACAACCGTAAGTATAATTACAACAGACGCATCTGCCGGTACAGAAGGAATTGGCCAAAGTTTAATTACTGTTACTACAGTAACAAGACACGGATTTGAATCTGGCACACCTATTACTATAAAAGGATTAAACGATTCTATATCCGGCGCGGCAAGGGCAGAAGGATCTTTTATAGTTACCGAAGTACTGTCAGATACACAATTTACCTACTTTGCAAAATCTAAAGTAGGTAACACGGACGGAGAACGTATAGACACTGCATTTACTCAGCTAAGAGAAGCAGGATTTTACACTGGCGCTTCAATAGGCAATCCACAATTTGAAATTGCCAGCCAGGGTAGCGCAGGAACGCTAGTAGCAGAACTGGATGTAGCAATCGGTAGCACAATTATTCCGTACGACGGCCCGACTCCTGAAGTCGGTGCTCCTTTAATAAACAGTTCGATAGCTGTCGGAACTCAAATCACCGGCTCCTTAGAAACCAGCGCAGGTGGCGGCGTATTTATTACACCAAAAATTATTGGAGATTATACCTCCAATGCCGATGTTATTAATGTCGACGACGCAACAGGTATAATAGAAAGTCTTGCTGCAAATAATGGTAGCGGCACTGCAATATATGTTTCAAACATTATTGGCAACTCTGTTATTTTTTCTGATCAGTTTGACATAGAAATAATAGGAAATGAAACCCAATACATAGACATTTCTGGCACTAACATTGATTCTAATGGTATAAATCAAGTGTTTGACATTTCTAAATCAAATGGAATTTATTCGACAAATATAGTAAATCCAGGAACTGGATTTGAGGTAGGAGATAGAATCCTATTTACAGGAGATCAATTAGGCGGCCTATCTCCAGATCACGATCTAGTTCTCCTTGTAGATTCTATAACACCTTCGGGCGAAATACAAACAGTTCAGCAGATAGGAGAGGCATTTAATGCTACTGACAATGTGCTTTTTGCTGACACTACTGTACCGTTAGGAGGTAACGGCGCCGAAGCAGCGTTCGATATTACCTATCAAGACAACGTTTTTGAAACTGTTGACATTGCTAGTCCGGACCTTACACAAGACTATATAGTCGGAGATAGAATACTAATAACAGGTGATAAATTTACACCCCTCGGAGAAAGTCCTACAAACGATTTAATTATTACAGTAACAGAAACAGGCACCGGCGGTTCAATTGTAGCAGTAGAATTTGAAGGAACTGCGCCTGACGCACAAGTATCATACATCGAGCCTCCGTTTACTTACACGGGCTTAGGAACAGGATTTGCATTTACAGTTACTAGAACTGGAACAGTATACAGTATTACTATACAATCTGGCGGGTCAGACTATCAAGAATCAGAAGAAATCACCGTCTCAGGAGCCGAACTTGGCGGCACTTCGCCTGCAAACGATCTTGTCATTACAGTTTCTGAGGTAGATGCTGCAGGCACAATATTCGGAGTATCGCTTTCAGGATCAGCAATAAACGCAGATTCTGTTACTGTTGATCAAGTTCAGAATCTAGTAGGCAACGGAGCAACTTTTAATGTTACTATCAATAATGAAGTATATACCAATGCTGAAGTTTTAGATCAAGGACAGGACTATGCCACAGGGCAACAGATTTTAATTACAGGCGACACTCTATTAGGATCGAGTCCTGAAAACGACTTGATCCTTGATATAACCGAAGTAGATGCAAACGGCGGAATTGTATCAGTCGACATAAACTCTGGCGTTGCTGTAGCCGATAATCTAAGTTTTCAGGGAATCTCAGGAGAAATACAACAGCCAGAAGGATTCGGTGCAAGATTTAATATACTCAGAGCTAATAGCGAATATACAACTGAAGTTTCTAATCAAGGCGAAAACTATAAAGTAGGTGATAGAATTAGAATACTAGGTTCTCAGCTAGGCGGAACAAATTTTACAAACGATCTTACACTTCGCATTGTAGAAGTAGAAAATAATGGGGCAATTTTAGACGATAGCTCGGTAGGATTTATACAAATCTATGAGCAAGCTGTGCAAGGGTATAATCTTGATCTATTTTCTACGGTAACTGTCAGCGAACCTACAATCTCAGAACTCACACAAGGATCAACAATAGACTACGAATTGTTGGCTACTTTAGAAATAGAATTTGACAGCGCCCACGGACTAGTGCCAGGGGATACATTTATAGTCGACACAAATAGTGACACGCCAGAAAACGGCCATCTTCTTGCTGCGGGTAGCTTCTTTGTATCACAAATTCCCAACGTAACAACACTACGTTATACCGCAAGAGCACCTGGTGCTATTGATACAGACAACGGAAATGATTTGATAAGTGGTGACGTATACAGCAGACCAGACAGCTTCTTTGTGCATAGGCCATTTGACGGCGGCGTTCAGCTAGGCACCGGCGGACCGCAGCACGGCGCGTCTGCTGTCAGACAGAGCAAAAAATACATAAGATATCAGTCTGGTAAAGGCATAATGTATACAACTGGTGCTCTTTTTGCGCCTTCTTACGACCTTAGATCTGTAACAGCAGAAGACGTAGAAGTTAATTCCCTCATTACTATTACAACAGATGACAATGATCATGGTGTGCAGCAGGGAGGTATAATTAGACTGCTAGGCATAGAAACTCCGGGGTATAATTCAGGATCAGAAACTGCTATACCCCCTGAATTTGACTACGAAGTTGCAAATATCATAGACGAAAGAACCTTTCAAGTTCGATCTAAGAGAAGACTAGGATCTACTACAGCAACGCTGGGATTTGGTGCTCAGATGAGCGTAATTGCCTGGCACGGCTCAACAGTGCGCTCAGGAATATTTGATGACCAAAACGGAATATTTTGGGAATACGACGGTACACAAATTTCAGTAGTACAACGTACAAGTACCTTTCAAATATCAGGCACACTTGCTTTGCAAGTTGATGATAATGTTATTACAGGTACAAATACTAGATTTAGAGACCAGCTTAGAGCCGGTGATAAAATTGTAGTCAAAGGCATGACGCACGTTATTTCTCACGTAAACAGTCAAAGCGAAATGACTGTTACTCCTGACTGGAGAGGCGTAGTAGATGTTCCGGCTGCGAAGGGCATGTTAATTAGAGACAAAAAAATAAAACAAGCTAACTTCAATATCGATCGTTTAGATGGCACCGGTCCAAGCGGCTATGATATAGACATAGCAAAGATGCAGATGATCGGAATTCAATATTCGTGGTACGGTGCTGGTTTTATTGACTTTATGGTAAGAGGCGCTGACGGTAATTTTGTATATGCTCATAGAATGAGAAATTCAAACGTCAACACAGAAGCATTCATGAGATCAGGAAACCTTCCTGTTAGATACGAAGTAACAAACGAAGGACCTCCGGGCAAACTTGTTTCGGCACTAGGAGCCAGCGATTCAGAACTTTTCTTAGAAGATTCGTCTTTTTTTCCAGAGCAGGGCACAGTTTATATAGATAACGAAATCATAAGATATACAGGAAAAGACGACGCAGAAAACAAGTTAACTGGATTACAAAGAGCTGCAAATTTAACTAGTTTTCAGGCAGGCGCTACGAGATCATATTCTGCAGGGGATGCAGTATCCCATGATGACAGAACAGGAGTTATACTGATATCAAGCACAATTACTCCACTTATTAGCCACTGGGGTTCTGCGTTTATAACCGACGGTCAGTTTGACGATGACAGAGGTTACATTTTCTCTTATGTAGAATCAGGCATCACAGTTGATACAACACAACAGACTGCGTTTATGCTTAGACTAGCACCTAGCGTGTCAAATTCTCTAGTAGGAGATCTTGGCGAGCGCGAACTGTTGAACCGAGCTCAGCTGTTGCTTCAAGGCATAGAAATTACATCTAACGACGAAGACAACGGTACATCTATCCAGGGCGGCATCGTTGTGGAAGGTATACTTAATCCTCAAAACTATCCTGAAGATCCTGGCAGCGTTCGTTGGTCAGGGCTGAGCAGCGTCTCGCAAGGTGGCCAGCCTAGCTTTGCTCAGATAGCTTCGGGCGGTGCTATTGACTGGACAACTTCGGACGAAATTATAACAGAGTTAGTTTCAGGCCAGGTTTCTTTGCAGGATACTGCTAACATTAGATTTAATAGAAGTAACAGATCCTTTGTAGATATTACAAACGCTTCTGCAACAGATGTCAATCCGCAGGTGGGAGACTTTGTTGTTGGAACCACTAGCACTGCTAATTTTGGCAGCGGTATAAGAATAAGGTTGGTACGTAGATTTTCCAGTACAACAAGATTGTATCTAGATACTAGTTATTCTGGCACTACTGCAGGATCAGTAACCATTGAAAGAAGATTTACCACTACGAATAGAAACTTTGTTTTTCTAAACCAACAATCAGCAGTAACCGCTGGAATCACTCCAGGAACATCTGTAACAGGCGGAAATGTAACTTTTCCTGCAGGAACTGAAATAGTAAGCATCGCAGAAGAGGAATTCGGAGAAACTTCGTTTTTAAGGGTAACCTTTAACAACACCTATTCCGGTACATTTACTGCATCAGACGAGATTGAATTTGAATTTTCTCAACCGCCGTACGGCGAACCCGGTGAAACTGTGTTTTCGTTCATTGCCCAGCCAGGTGAGCGTTCAGAACTTAGTCTAGATTCTCTCAAAGAACTTACAAATACACCGTTAGGTGGTAGAGGAACATTTCCAAACGGTCCGGACGTTCTTGCTATAAACGTATATAAAGTAAGCGGCGCACAGACAGAAGCAAACGTTATTATCAAGTGGGGCGAGGCACAGGCTTAAGGAGATATTATGCCATTATATGATTATAGATGTAAAATATGTAACCACGAGTGGGTTGATTTTTGCGGATTCGACGACGACCCCGAAAAATGTCCAGAATGCGAAACTGCTGACTGTGACAACCTTGAAAGGCTAATATCTGCTCCTAATTTCAGAATGGAGGGAAAAGAAAGCATGAGTGTGAGACATACCACATCAGAGTATTTTGGTCCTCAAGGACGAATGGGGAAAGAAGAGTATTTTCCAGAAGAAAGATCAAGAAAAGCAGAAGAACAACGCAAAAAACAAGATAAAAAAGGTGCTAGCGTAGGATTTAAGTAAGCTGGAAAACAAACTCGGCTAGATTGTTATATATTTTTGTTTTCTGGTTTATCTTCCTATAGGTGTACCTTTTAAGCAGCTTTTCTGTTTCACAACCGTGGCCGGTTCTTACTAAAACGGGCACAGCTCCTATGTTTATAGCTGCTTTAAGGTCACTTAATTTATCACCGACAAAATAACCATTTCGAAAACGTATGCTAGTATTTTCATCCTCGCAGCGTTTAAACATTCCTGTATTAGGTTTAGCATAGTAATCTGTTTTATGACTGCTGGTCGAATAATATAATCCGTCTATATAGGCACAACCTGCTTCTCCTAGCATTCTAAATAGAGTTTCGTTGACATTGTCCACGTCCTCGGGAGTCATTAGCCCCTTGGATATACCAGATTGATTAGATAAAATTACCACAGGATATCCGAGTTTTTTAAGTTTTGCAACTGCTTCGAGGCTGCCTTCTATTGGTTCTAAATCATCTGGATTTTTAATTGATCCTTTGTCTCTGTTTAGTACACCGTCTCTATCTAGTCCTATAACAGTAGTTTTGGCACTATAGGAATTGACAGGCAAATTTTCAGTATCGCCCCAGTAAATATCAATCATTGCTATTGCCCTGCATTATTCTAAGACAGTCGTTTATGTTATCACCATTAGACACTTCCGTGATACTTGCTGCATCAGTAACGGCTTCAATTTGGTGTGGTTGTAGTCTAGGGTTAAACCATGTTTCTCCTTCTGAAAATCTCTGTTCTAGCAAAACTCCTTTTTCAGTGTCTATCCATTTTACAAGAAAAGATCCTGAATTAACAAAAAGAGATTTATCTATTCCTGTGTGAAAGTGCATTGAGGTTTTTGAACCAGCTACCCCGAACACTAGAATTTTGGCACAGTAAGTGTCAGTGTTTGCCCATATGAGTTCGTTGCCCCAGCTTTTTTCAACAATGCCGTGTCTTTTATCTGTCATTTGTTTAATAATTCTCCTAGATGAAATACTGTTTCTATTTTACTCAGATTATGTTTTTTTTGAAGTGTGTTTTTCAAACCATAGTGCAAAGGTTTAGGCCATTTTTTGTAGGCAACCCAAGCATATCCGTCGTGTTCAGGATTTAAATCAGGTATAAATTCTCTTTCAATTATACAGAGGTAGGTATGAAAAGCAAAATCATTGCCTCTAGCAACAAACTTTTCAAGAGGTATTATTTTAAGAATATCGACTTCGCCGATTTCTTCTCTGATTTCTCTTTCGGCACCTTGCCAGGCAGTTTCTAGCTTTTCAAGATTACCGCCTGCTATGCCCCACACATTACTGTGCCTGCCACGAGTCCTATGTAAAAAGAGAAATCTTTGAGAATCAAGACTGTAAAATAAAGCGCCTGAACAAGTAATTCCCTGCATGCTTGTAGTTATTTTAGAATTCTATGCGCCAGGTTCCGTTCGGATATTCACCTTCAAATGAAAGACGCCATTCAGAATTTTCAAACTTGTATTGAACACCCGTGTTAAGATTGGTAGTATAAACTGGTGTTACTGTAGAATCATTGTCGGTAGAATCGAATATCACTTGCCATTCTGTGCCTGTCCATTCTATGATGTCATTAGCACTAGCAGCAAAGTCTGAACCGTCTTGGTTCTTCCAAGCGTCTGCTCCGTCTGTGTTTTCGTCGTTGCCAATGTTGTTTAGTAGCAAAATTCTTAATCCAGGCGATTTTATATCTTCTAGATTATTAGAAAAGTTCGATGCATACTCTTTAAATCTTTCGCCACGCGGGGTTTCTTTGTCAATTAGATTATAGTCTTTATCTCTGAAA
>Ga0209937_1000086_pt1 | contig 30152 bp, 37 predicted proteins | sample SalPon1_B_H2O_MG_FD_185699 | JGI IMG/M metagenome (GOLD analysis project Ga0209937, IMG submission 185699) | Salt pond water microbial communities from South San Francisco under conditions of wetland restoration - Salt Pond MetaG R1_B_H2O_MG... | ecosystem: Environmental > Aquatic > Non-marine... | reverse complement strand
GGATGCCATCGAACATCTGGAGGACCGGATCGAGCGGTATGATGAGTTCATACCGGAATTGCGTGCATGGGGGCAGTCCCCGGTGTATGCGGTCGCATGGCGCAACCTGTACGCCGAGGTAATCGCACAGCTGTATGAGCACGAGTGGCTGGGGCCGTCGATCGATAAGGAGCGCGCCTACCGACTCGTGGAGGATGGGATCCGCTTCGGCAAGCGCTGACCCAGCAGGTGTGTTTTTTACCACCTGACCGCCGAATATGCCTATGGAGATCACGCTGCGGTTCTTTGCGAACTTCCGCGATGAGGTGGGCCAGAAGTCCATCTCGCGCGCGTACGATGCGAGGACCGTCGGTGAGGTGCTGACGGCGCTCGAAGCGGAGTTCCCCGGTCTCGCCGGGGAGATCATGGATGAGGGTGCGGTTCGCGGGAACGTCAACGTGCTGTTGAACGGCCGTGACATCACCCACGAGGATGGCATCGCGTCGGCGATTGAGGCTGAGGACACCCTCTCGATCTTCCCACCGGTCGCCGGTGGGTGAGCGTGGTGGCTGAGATACGACAGCGGTCGTTCCGCGGCATCTCCGGTCGCCTGGCACGGGAGTACCTGGTCCGTCTGGGTGGTGAGGTCGATGCGGAGGGGCATGTGACCGCTGCTGACTGGGAAGCGACGATCGCCGAGGAGCTGGTGGAGATCGGGCCGACTCTGGAGCTGACGGAGGTCCAGATTAGTTTCGCGGGCGACCCTGTGATCCTCGATCAGCTGATCGAGACGTTCGCCAGGAAGGCGATGCGGGCGGGGGGATAGATGGGCTCGAGCGCCGTCGAGCCGACGATCCCGATCGACGGGCCGGTCATCCTGTACACCTGTGCGGTCGCGAGCATCCCCGCACGGGCAATGGCGCCCGTACTCCGGGAGGTACAGGCACATCTGCACCCACAGCAGCGGCACTATGCCCGCCACTGGGAGTGTGCAATCGATGCCCCGACGCGGGCGATCTACCTCGTCGAGCCGGGGCACTGGGATACCATCGGTAGCGAGCTGTCGTTCGACCGACGGGAGCAGGATGCGGTCGAACGCGCGCACCGTCGTCAGCTGTTGATGGCTGGACGTGCGGTGGACAGACGCGACGAGTTCGAGACGGCCCTGGAGATCCGGACGGCGGTCGTGATTGGGACCGATGAGGCCAGCGAGTGATGGATGCGACCGCCGTGGTGGCAGATGTCCGCCAGGGAATCCGTGATGTCAGCCCGATTCTCGTGGGGATCGCACCCTTTGGCCTGATCGCCGGTGCAGCAGGGATCGAGGCGGGGCTGTCGGCCGCACAGACGATGGGGTTGTCCGTCTTCGTCTTCGCTGGGGCATCACAGCTGGCGGCGATCGAGCTGATCGGACAGGGTGCAGGCTTCGGGCTCATCGTCGTCACCGCACTCATCATCAACGCACGCATGCTCATGTACTCCGCATCGATCGCACCACACATCCTCGGCTATCGGGAGCGGCTCAAGCTGCTGATGACGTACGTGTTGACCGACCAGGCGTACGCGCTCTCGATATCCCGGTTTCAACGGTCCGACCTCACCGATGCGCACAAAACGCGGTACTACCTGGGCGTCGCCCTCACCCTGTGGGTCGTCTGGCAGGTGACGACGGCGATCGGTATCATGGTGGGGGCTGCAGTCCCGCCCACCCTCCAGCTTGATTTTGCGATCCCACTCGTGTTCCTGGCACTGCTGAGCAAATCGATCGACAACTCCGGCAGACAGGTTGCCGCGATCGTGGGTGCGGTGGTGGCGGTGCTGTGGGCGCTGTTGGACCTCCGGTACAATCTGGGCTTGTTGATGGGTGCAACGGCGGGGGTGCTCGGGGGCTCTGTCTGGCACGCCGTCTACAGCAGCGGAGGACACCGATGATCGATCAGGGGATGGTCTGGAGTGCGATTATCGTGATCGCGGTCGGCACGTTCGCGATCAGGGGGTCCTTCATCGGGCTGTTCAGTCTCATCGATGCGGTCCCCTCACGACTCGAACTGCTGTTGGGGTTCGTCCCCGCGGCCGTGCTTGCTGCACTGGCGATCCCGAGCATCGTGGTGGCAGACGGCTCATTGGTCGGGACGACAGACCCCCGTCTGATCGGTGGGGCGGCGGCTGCGGCCGCGACCATCGTCACTGACAACATGTTCGTCATCATCACGGTGGGGATGGGGGTCCTGTGGATCGTCACCGTGCTGGGGTGAACCTTCGAGTCGGAGGCCTTATTCAACTCTGGCACCGACCCACGTGGAATGAATGAAGCGGCGGTCGATGTGGTCGAGTTCCTGGTGACCGCACATCTGTACACCGAACACCGGACGTTGGATGAGAATGACCTCCCACCGCGATACCGCAGGGTGCTGTGGGATGACACCCAGCAGGATGACGATGACGGGGAGCCACAGACGGTCGTGATCACCCGACCGATCGTGGTGACTGAGGACCTCGCTCACACAGCGACCGGCTGCGCGGAACCGTGGACGGCGGTCAAGGACCTGCTCTTTACCGACCGTGATGAGTTCAACGGCCGCATCCGCCTGACACAGCCCGAGATGGCCATCGAGTGGGTGACAGAGCATGTCGACCGGGATGCGATCGGGTCGAACCCGACACTGGCGTACGCGGTGGGGGAGGATTTGGGTATCAGCTACGAGGAGGCGCGGGAGAGCACGCGACCGATCCACGCTGACCGCGTGTGGATCGACAGCCTGCTCGAGGCATACTTCGACCCGGAGGACGAGGCTGATATGCTGGACCTCGTCCAGGTGAAAGCGCCCGAGGAGATCGAGATGACACTGGATGACCTCGTGCTGACCGGCGACCAGGAGGGGGAGATCGCCAAGTTGATGAAGGCGATCGAGCATCGTGACTATCTCGCTGAGATCGGCCTCCGGGAGATCGGCAAGATCCTGTTCGTGGGGCCACCGGGCACCGGCAAGACCACCGTCACCCGCGCACTGGCACATGAGCTGGGGCTACCGTTCGTGGAGGTGCGGCTGTCGATGATCACAAGTCAGTACCTCGGTGAGACGGCGAAGAACGTGGACAAGTCGTTCGAAGTGGCCAAGCGGCTGGCACCCTGTATCCTGTTCATCGATGAGTTCGATTCGGTGGCGAAGACGCGTCGGTCAGATGAGCATGCCGCGCTCAAGCGGGCGGTCAACACACTGCTGAAGAGCATCGATGATATCTCACTCATTCGTGATGAGGTGATTCTGATCGGGGCGACGAATCACCCCGATCAGCTGGATGGGGCGGCATGGCGGCGCTTCGATGAGATCGTGAACTTCCCGCTACCGGATGAGCAGATGCGAGCGGACATCCTGTCGATCGTCACCAACCGGATGGAGATCGAGGAGTTCGACCCGGCGGCGATCGCCGCAGAGACCGAGGGGCTGACCGGGTCCGACCTCCGGATGGTGATGCGTGAGGCGGTGCTGGAAGCGCTCGCGGAGGAGCGACGGCTGTTGACCCAACGCGATGTGCTGGATGCCGTCGCCGACTTCGAGGAGCGGGACACACTCAAGAACATGGATATGATGGTGCAGAATGGCCAGCCGGTCGCCGGTGACGGCGGCGCAACACATGAGCACGATCATGACCACAGTCACGGCCACGCCCACGGGCAGTGACCGCCGCCTCCGGCCTCGCGAGGTGACCGATGCACAGCATGGAGGTGACCCTGCTCGGCACCGGTGACACCACAGGGACACCCACCATCGGGTGTGACTGCGAGACGTGCGAGACCGCACGGAGACGGGGAATCGAACGATCACGCTTCTCTGTGCACGTGCGGAACCGACAGACAGATGAGTCGATCCTGGTCGACTTCAGCCCAGATTTCCGCTCGCAGTTCGCCGGTGAGACGGTCCAGCTGCCGGATGCGGGGGTGATCACGCATATCCACTTCGATCACGTCGATGGGCTCGGTAACGCCTACCGACTCTTCGACAACCTGCCGGTGTACGCATCGGCTGCGTCCGGGCAGCAGGGAGAGCCATCGGTGGCGCGCGCCATCGCGGAGAAGTACGCGTATCTCCGGCCCGTGGAAGTCATCGGGATCGAGCCGCTCGTCCCACAGCAGGTGTGTGGACTGGAGGTCACCCTTGTGCCCGTCGTCCATCCGCCGGTGCAGTCCTACGGGGTCGTCCTGGGCGATCCAGAGCGCGACAGCAAGGTCGCAATCTCAGGTGACACGGCCTACGGCATCGACGGAGCGGCGCGAGACGCGTTTCGGGGGGCGGATCTGTTCCTTGCAGATGCGATCGTCCCCGCCGCACTGTGCGACCGGCACCCGCTTGGGGGTGCAGATCACTCTGCCGCGGGGACCCCCCACACGTTCGGGACCAAACACATGACACGGGAGGGGGCACTCGCGTTGGCCGATGAGCTCGATGTCGCGGAGGTCCGGCTCGTCCACACCGCACACTTCTACCCCCCGGATCAGGCGTTCGAGGCGCCCCTGGCCGTGGATGGGGAGCGCCACCTGGTCTGAGGTCAGAACTCTCCGATGCGACTCTGTTCGCGGGCGAACCCATCGACATCAGCCACCCACGGCGTGCGGGCAGCCCGGACCGCCGTGCGCACGTCCGCGGGGGGTGCCGCCGGAGCGAAGAACGGGCAATGCTCGCCACAGGTGTGGGCTGGGTCGATCGGTGAGCCCAGTTCGGTACAGCGTGGTGCAGCCGCCGCATCGAGGCGGAAGTGGGCACACCCGACCAGGGGGAAGCGACGCCAGCCCCGGCCGTAAGCCCGCTCGGCGATGCGTCGACGGACACGTCGCTTCTGGGCCACCGAGACCGGTCGTACAGTGACGTGATCCGATCGGCGACCGGTGGGAACCACCGCCGGCGCATCGGTCCTCAACTGCTGTGGGTCGCGGTGGACCGTGCAGGACCCCAGCTGTGGGTCGAACTCCCAGACACCCACTGCGTCGGGGATCCTGTTGAGGTGCGCACCCGTGACAGTCGATGCGGTCGCGACGATCACCGCGTCTGCGACGGCGAGGCTCAGATCGAACCTGACCTGGTCCGGCAACGTGCCCGGGCTGCGGAGATCCGGCTTGTTCTCGATCGCGATGATTCGGTCGAACCAGTCGGTGGGGTACGCGACCGTCCGGCGGATGACCGTGCGTCCGCCCCGGCGCTCACGCTCGAGAAACCCGGCGGCCACACCCGCGTCAATGATCGTCTCACGGTGCGGCGGATCGACCTCGAGGCACCGCCTCGCGGGCGTGAACCGCCCGGTCGGGATCGCCGCACGGAGGAGCACGTCAGGGATCGACCGCGATCCGATCTGCGTCCGCGTCTCGAAGGCTTGGCCAGGCTCAATGCACACCACATCCAGGATGCGCCTTCGGTCCCGCACGGGCGACCCACCGATCTGCCGGGCCACAATGGCATCGCGCGTCTCCTCGAGGTGTGCACAGAGCTGGAACTCGAACGCCCTCTCGGTGGGTGTGTGCATCACTCCAACCGGCGCCTGTCACCGGTCCCACCGGTGATCGCAGCCGCGATCGCCCCCTGCAGTGGGGCCTCATTGCCGAGGGGGCTCAACCGGATGTCCGGGACCGTCGTGATTGGTGCGCGCTCGATCGCCGCACGGACTGGTGCGACGACCGCCTCCGGGTTCTGGAGCGCGACGGACCCCCCGATAGAGATGATGAAAGGGGCATACGCGCGGATGATCGTCTCGATGCCGATCCGGTTCCATCGGGTCACCCCCTCGAGAACCGCCGCAGCGAGGGGGTCAGCCTCGCTTGCGGCGGCGAAGACTCCTGCTGCATCGACGGTGTCCACCTGCATATCGGTCTGGTGGTCGGTGGTCTCCGCGAGGTGGTGAGCGTACCGCGGGATGGCCTCACCCGATGCATACGACTCCCAGTGGCCCGCACCACCACAGCCGCACGGCAACGCCTGAGTCGGGTCGACGATGATGTGGCCGATCTCCCCTGCGTTCGCATCCCAGCCCCGGAGGACGGTCCCGTCGACGCACACGCCCGCACCGATCCCCGACGAGATCGTGAGGTAGACCATGTTGTCGGGGTTCGTCGGTGCGTGGAACCGCTCACCGATGACCCCTGCCGTCGCGTCGTTCAGCACGTACACCTCAGCCTCGGGGTACTGACTGCTGAAGGGTGCGAGGAGGTCGATCTGCTCGATGGGGTAAGCCAGGTTCGGGGGGGTGACCACCGCCCCCTGTTGCATGTCCAGAGGGCCGAAGGTCGCGATCCCCACACCGACGATCTCCTCCGCGGTCAACCCCACCTCCAGGCACAGTGACCCCACCTCCTCGAGCAGTGCCGCAGTGATCGCATCGCCGTCGGGCCCCTGAGTCGTCGGGAGACGGCGCTCAGCGATGACCTCCCCCGACGCGCCGGCGATGGCGATGCGGAGGTTCGTAGCCCCCAGATCGACACCCACCGACCAGACCATCAGTGCCGCACCTCCTCATGCAGCTGCAGCAGACGGCACCGACGACGACGGTGGTTTAGACGCACCGGTCCCGCTCAGAACTCCGGAGCGTCCTTTTCCATCTCGCGCTTCAGCGACTCACGACGGGATTTCGCATCACGGCCCGTCGCCGCCAGCAGGAACTCATTCTTGGCTGCAACCGCAGCACCAGCTGCCTCAAGATCGGTCGGTGACAACTCTGCGGGATCGCGTTCGGTGAACTCGACCGCCAGCGTGTCCTTTTTGCCCGGGTATGACACCGCCCCGGCGACAATCCGCTCGAACACCGGATTCTCGGGGGCGCCGACGACGTGCAGATCGCTCCCGTTGTACTCGGTCGTGCCGGTGATGGGGCCGAAATACGACTCCACAGACGCCTGGAGATCGGGCATCCGCTCAGCGAGCGTCTCGCCGCGTCGCATCTTGTACTCTCTCATCTGTTCACACCTCGGCCGATGCAAGATTTACCAGTTTCGTCATCACTGTCGTCTGGCACGTTCATCGATGTACCCCTCCCGACACGCGGGACAGATATCACCGCTGCGCATCGATGTCAGCGTCGCAGCCACTGCATAGCCACATGCCGGACAGTGGAACTCTACGGCTTCATCAGGGAGGTCAGCCACATCGACAGGCGCGTCGGAGTCACGGACCGTATCGATTGACCCGGTGGTATCCGGTGCCGATGTGATGGTGTCCACCTGCGCCTCGTCGGCGTCTGTCGCAGGCGGGTCTGCTGCCCCCTCGGGCTGGTCGTCGAGTCTACCCGGTGGCCGCTCGGGCGTCGATGTGGGGGCCTCGAGAATCTCTGCGTCCTCGTCGGCAGGATCTGCTTCTCCGGGGGCAAGCGCTCCCGTGCCCGAGGAGGATGGTGGCTCGGGACCGGACCCGCCTGTGTCGGAGGTCGCCCGAGGCGCCGGGTCGGGTGGTCCCGCAGCGTCACCCGTCGTCGGCGCGGGCGTCGGTCGAAGGCTCGGGTCGATGATGTCGTGCATGTGCGGGTCCCCACCACGTGCGGCACGCTGAGGGGCACCATCGGTGCGCCCCGAGCCGGCGGTCCGGATCGCGACGACCTCGGTGTTCTGACTGATCACCAGACGGTCACCGCACCGCGCACAGACCCGGACCTCGCGCTCGGTCGTGACCATCTCACCACCACGCTCCTCGCGCATCCGCTCGGTCGTCGGCTCGCCGAACTGATGTCCGAGGAGTTGGCACGTCAGTCCCATACCAACCCACGACTGGCGTGGTTCAAAAGCATGTAGCACGCGGTGGGGACGTCGGGCTTTAGCCGGATGCCCACCGAGAAGTGCTAATGACCGAGGACTACCACCGTGACCTGGGCGGACGGGTGATCGAGGCATCGGACGCGTTGGGGGTTGTCGCAGACTACGGCCGTCCCACACGGTCCGCGATGGCGGTCCGCAAAGGAGCGGGTGTGATCGAGCTGCGCTATGGTGTGATCGAGGTGCGAGGTGCTGATCGTCGGGCGTTCGTGAACAACACCCTCAGTGTCGATGTCCCGGAGACGCGAGCCGAGGGTGCCTATGGGTTCCTGCTCGATCCCCAGGGGAAGATCACTGCGGATATGTACATCCTCGCCGGCAGCGACAGGATTTTGTGTCTGATGCACCCGCAGGTGGTCGGCGCGATCGTCGACCAATGGCAAGAGCGCGTGTTCATCCAGGATGTGACGATCACCGATGCCTCGGCCGCATACCGGGTGATGGAGGTGCACGGGCCACGGGCGACCGAGAAGGTCGCGAGTGTGCTCACAGGGCCCGGGGCCCCGGGGGACCCATTTGCGGTGGCACGAGGGGCGATTGGGGATGCCGGGGTGGTCGTGATGGCCGGTGATGGGCTGCTGGGGGAGGAGATGTTCCTGATCGTCGGTGAGCAGACTGCGGGCGAACCGCTGCTCGATCGGCTCCTGACGATGGGGGTCGGGGCGGTCCCCTTCGGGATGGAGACGTACCGCTCGCTGGCCATCGAGGCGGGGACACCGCTGTTCCCGGATGAGCTTGCCGGGGCGATCCCGAACACCTTCGACCTCACCATCGGGGTGGACTACGCGAAGGGGTGTTTCATCGGGCAGGAGGTCGTCTCAAAGGTGGCGAACGTGGGTCGGCCCAGCCGCGAGCTGATCGGACTGCGGGCGCCGGGGCAGTTCCCGGTGGATGCACCCATCATCGAGGACGAGACAGAAATCGGTCGGGTCACCGCGACGGGGCAGGAGACCGGAGGGACCGATTGCCTAGGGCTGGGCATCGTCAGACGGGGGCACTCCAGTCCGGGGACGTCGGTCATCGTCGACAAGGCGGAGGTCACACACAGCCCGCTCCCGTTCGTCGAGGGGTCACAGCTGTCCCGCCGCCGGCCGCGTCCGGACCTGGCCTCACAGGCCGAGTAACCGCCGGAGGTTCTGCCCGGAGAACAAGCTCGTCGGCCGGTCCATGTGCACGCCGAGTTCACCCGCGAGTACACGCAGACCCAGCCGCTGCAGCGGCGGCGGGAGGTCGTAGGCCCGTCGGACCCAGCCACCAAGACGGACCTCGCGTGCCAGTGCCCGTCGCCACCGGCGCTCGTACCGTTGCAGCGTCGCGGTGTCGGTGGGGTCGATCGCCTCAGCGGCGATGTCCGCCGCCTGCATCCCGTACAGAATCCCCCCGCCGGTGAACGGCTTGGTCTGTGCGGCCGCATCACCCACAACCAGACCCCGATTCCCCACCGTCGATGCGGGCGGTCCGATCGGGATCGCCCCCGAACATCGGTCCTCCAGCGACACGCCATACTCCGCAAGGAACTGGTCGAAACGCCGTCTGAGATCCGGCCCGGGCGCGCCCGCGATGCCGTACTCCACACCCGCGTCCCCGCGGGGGATCCGCCAGGCGAAGAAGCCAGGCACGATCAGATGGACGTCCACGTGATCGGCAGCGTCGGGAGTCGGATCGAAGCCCAAGACCCCATGCAACAGCTCTCCGGGTGGCTCGATCCCCAGCGCGCGACGGGTCCGGGATGTGGGTCCATCTGCGCCGACGACGATCCTCGCACGGACCTGCATCATCCCCTCGGGAGTCTGCACCGCAATGGCCACGTGTGTGGGTGTGGGCGTCACTGCGGTGACCGTATGCTGGCTGCGGATGTCCGCGCCCGCCTCGGATGCCGCCCGTGCCAGCACCTGATCGAGCCCCACACGGTCGATGACCACCGAGATGGTCTCCTCGCGGTAGAATCGGTACGCCGGACTGTCCGGTCCCCCCACGTGGAACCGCGCGGCGGAGATCTCATTCTGTCGGAGCCGGCTCGCCGCCCCCGGTGGGAGATACCGATAGATGTCGGTGCTCACATGTCCCGAACAGGCCAGCGGCCGGCCGATCGACCCCTGCTCGAAGGCGATGACACGGTGGCCCCGCTCTGCCGCCTGTCTCGCGAAGCGTGCACCGGCCGGCCCCACCCCGACGACCGCGAAGTCATACACCCCCGAGTCCGTCATAGCATCGGTGTTGCCCCTCCGTACGTCGCGATGCACACCGCAGCATGGACCGCCTCATCGGTCGGCGGGGCGACCGCCTCGACCCGCAGGATCGGGGATACCTGCCATCCCCGCAGTCGACAGCCAGCTGCGATCCCCTCATCGACCCGCTCGCGGACCACCGGTAGATCACTCCCCGTAGCCTCATAGAACAGCCCTTGCCCATCGCGATCCGTCCACCCGAGGACGGCTGCGAGCGGTACATCGCCCGCGCCGATCGCCACCGCCTCCACCACGAACAGCCGCCCGCCGGCTGCTCCGAGAGGCGGTATCTCGTCCACCTGTCGAACAGTCGCTCCGGGGGGGATGACCGAGGAGACGGTCACCAGATTGTAATCATGCACATTGGCCGCTGCGAGTGCGGCATCGTATGCTGCGAGTTCGGTGGGGCCTGCGCCGACGCCGGTGCTGATGTGGATTACCCCATCTGTGGCCACAGCCGTCACCGATGGTACGCAGGTCCCGCGATCGTCGTGGGGTGACTCGCGTGCGTGATCTTCTGATGGGCTGCATCGAAATCTGCCTCGCACACCTCTGTGCGACCGTCACGGATCGCGAACATCCCCGCTTCCGTCGCCAGTGCCGCGAGATCTGCCCCGGAGAAGCTACTGTACTCCGAGGCGAGCCTACCCAGATCGACGTCGGGTGACAGCTGCATCTCGGCGGTGTGGATTGCCAGGATTTCCTCGCGACCTGCCGCCTCCGGCGTGGGGACCTCGATGAGCCGGTCGAACCGACCGGGACGCAAGATGGCCTCATCGAGCATATCGAAGCGGTTCGTCGCCGCGATCAGCCGGATCTCGCCGCGCTCATCGAAGCCATCCATCTCCGCGAGCAGCTGCATCATCGTCCGTTGCACCTCCGCGTCTCCGGAGGTCTTCGAATCTGTGCGCTTCGAGGCGACCGCATCGATCTCGTCGATGAAGATCACCGCGGGCTCCCGGTTCGCCGCAAGTGCGAAGAGGTCCCGAACCAGGCGGGCCCCCTCGCCGATGAATTTCCGCACGAGCTCGGAGCCCGCCATCTTGATGAACGTCGCATCGGTCTCGTTGGCGACCGCCTTCGCGAGCATCGTCTTGCCCGTACCGGGTGGGCCGTACAACAGCACCCCCGCCGGTGGCTCGACACCCACAGCCGTGAACAGCTCGGGTTTCACCAGTGGATCCTCCACGGCCTCTCGGACCTCCTGGATCTGTGCATCCAGACCGCCAATCTCATCATAGGTCACATCGGGCGACTGCTGGATTTCCATCGCCTGCGCCCGTGCGTCCGTCTCGACGTCCATCACCAGCTGCACGGTGAACGAATCGTCGATGGCCACCCGATCGCCGGGTTCAACCATCGTGGCGAGCTGTGGTCGGACCTCCGTGAGGACCTCCTGGTTATTCCCATGCTGCCGGATGATCGCCTGCTCATCGGTCAGCTCCTCCACCGTCGCCAGATAGAGAGATCCACCCTTGAGCATCTCATTCTCCTCCTTGAGACGTGCGGCTTCGGTGCGGAGCTCCGTCTGCAGTTGCATCGCCTCATCGAGACGGTCGCGGAGTTCCGCATGGATCGCCTCGAGGTCCGCTTCATGCGCCTGCATCGCCGCGAGCCGCTCGCTCACGGTCATCTCTGGATCGAGGTCCAGGCGTGGTCGGTCGGGAAGTGAGGGGCTCCGTGACATCCGTGATGATTCAGATTTGCAGAGGCGGTAAATGTGCCTTTGGGTCTAGGCAGTCTCGAGATGCTCATCTTGGTACTGCCCGTCGTAGCTCCCGTCGTGTTCGGCCTCTGCAAGCACGAGTTGTGCGACACGCGCATCCTCCTCGATCGTCAACGGCGCAGTGACGTCCAGCAGGCCCTCCCCGCGCCCACGATAGCCGCTGTCCCACACTGCGGTGTTGATCATCGCTCCGTTGCGCAACAGGCTCGACCGAGGATACAGCAGGCCGAGATGGCCCTCCGGGATCGCGATCTCCTCTCGGTAGCGGATGATGTACCCCCCGGACCGGAGTCGATAGGTACCATTCTCGGGGGCGACCCGATCGCGATCACCGATCCGCGTCTCGGTCTCACCGATGTGGCCCGGCGTCCGGGGGCGGAAGATGGCAGCCACCCGAAGGTCAACACCGTTCGGTTGCGGCTGTTCGGGGGTGATGGGGGTCACCTGTGTAGCGACGAACGTGCCTGCACGGAACATATCGCAAAGTGGGGTGTTGAGGTCATGAGTCTGATGTCCTGGATGCGTCGGCTACCCCTCGCACGGCCAGGGACAACGGCGGGCTTATGAATATACATCATGAACGTGCGGATGATATGGGACAGACGCTCACGGAGAAGATTTTGGCGGACCATCTGGTCGAAGGTGAGCTCGAACCAGGCACGGAGATCGGGATCTCCGTCGACCAGGTCCTCACGCAGGACACCACGGGGACGATGGTGTGGCTGCAGTTCGAGGCGTTGGAGCTCGATGAGGTCCAGACGGAGCTCGTCGCACAGTACTGTGACCATCAGACCTACCAGTTCGATTTCAAGAACACAGATGATCACCGGTTCCTCCGCTCTGCGGCGGGAGTCTACGGTGCATACTTCTCCCGACCGGGCAACGGCATCTGCCACAATGTCCACAAGGAGAACTTCGCCGCGCCGGGCAAGACCCTCCTCGGCTCAGATTCACACACTCCGACCCCCGGTGGGTTGGGCCAGCTAGCGATCGGTGCGGGCGGATTGGACATCTCGGTGGCGATGGGTGGCGGTGCGTACTATGTGGAGATGCCAGAGGTCGTCAATGTCCGACTGGAGGGCGAGCTGTCGGGCTGGGCGACGGCCAAGGATGTGATCCTTGAGATGCTGCGCCGGCTCTCCGTCAAGGGGGGCGTGGGCAAGGTGTTCGAGTACAGCGGGCCCGGTGTGGCCAGTCTCAGTGTGCCCGAGCGCACGACGATCACCAACATGGGCACCGAACTGGGTGCGACCTCATCGATCTTCCCCACGGACGATCGGACGCGGGAGTACCTCGACCGGCAGGGACGGGCTGATGAGTATGTCGAACTGACACCGGATGCAGATGCGGAGTACGCAGACGAGGTCGTGATCGATCTCAGCACGCTCGAGCCGCTCATCGCGCTCCCGTCGATGCCAGATGACGTGGTCCCGGTGCGGGAGGTCGCGGGGACGCCGGTGCAACAGGTGATCGTCGGATCGTGTACCAACGGTGGGTATGAGGACATCCTCCCGGTGGCGAAGATGCTTGAGGGGCGAGAGGTCGACAGGCGCACGGATGTCGTCATTGCACCGGGGTCGAAGCAGGCCTCCGAGCTGCTCGCCAGGGAGGGATGGACAGCGGAGCTGATGGCCGCCGGTGTGAACTTCTCAGAGGCAACGTGCGGCGCCTGTATCGGCATCGGGCACGTCCCCGCATCAGATTCGGTCTCACTGCGGACGTTCAACCGGAACTTCGAGGGGCGGTCAGGAATCGAGGATGATGCGGTCTACCTCTGCTCACCCGAGGTTGCCGCCGCGGCGGCACTGACTGGGGAGATCACAGACCCCCAGGAGCTCGAGGGGATCAGTCCACCGGGTGTGGAGCTGCCGGCCGCGTACGACGGATCGACGGTCGATATCATCACCCCCGAGGCGCCGGTGGATGAGCAACTCATCAAAGGTCCGAACATCGGGTCGGCACCGATCGGCGATCCGATCGAGACGGACGTCGGTGGCGAGGTGTTGCTGAAGATGGGGGACAACATCACGACCGACCACATCATCCCAGGAACGGCGGAGGTGCTGATGTACCGTTCGAACATCGAGAAGCTCTCCGAGTTCACGCTCTCGCGCGTGGACGACAGCTTCGCCGAGCGGGCGATGACTGCGGGTGGAGGGGTGCTCGTCGCGGGGGAGAACTACGGACAGGGATCCTCCCGGGAACACGCGGCGATGTGTCCGCTGTACCTCGGCGTGGAGGCCGTGGTGGCACAGTCGTTCGCACGCATCCACAAGGCGAATCTCATCAACTTCGGGATCATCCCGCTCGAGATCGATGCGGAGACGTATGCACAGATCGACCAGGGTGAGTCACTGCATATCCAGGATGATGCGCGTGAGGCCGTCCTTGGCGGGGCCACAGATGTGACGATCGCGGGTGATGGATGGGAGGCGACGGCGCGCCTGGATATCTCCGAGCGGGAACGGGAGATACTTGCAGCCGGTGGCAAGCTCAGGCTGACGCGGGACCGGTTCGATACCGGCGCAGGTGGCGCTGCACCAGCGGACGACTGAGCCGCCAGATGGTCGGTGGATCGCCCATGACCGAGGACCGCCGACAGGTGGGTGACATACGCGGCGCCCAGCGGTCGGATGTCGATGCGATCGCGCGGATCGAAGCCGACAGCTTCCGATGTCCTCTCCCGTTCTCTTGGTTCGATCGGGCAATCCGGGATGCGCGGGTTGGGGTGGCGGTCCGGCGCGAGGAGGTCATCGGCTTCGTTGTCGGCCAGCAGATCCCCACCGGTCGTCTGGGGCGCGGCCACATCGCAGACCTGGCCGTGAGCCGGTCGGCACGAAGACAGGGGTGGGGCCGGTCCCTGCTCAGATGGGTGCTCGATCAGTTCGACGGATGTGCGGAGGTCGTCCTCGAGGTTCGCGCGTCAAATCGGGGAGCACAGAGGCTGTACGCCGATGAGGGCTTCAGCATGGTCGCCGGGCGGCCGGGATACTACGATGATGGGGAGGCGGCCGTGATCATGACGCGGCAGCTGTCAGGGGGTGACTGATGCCGGACGACTGCCGGGGACCGGCGGAGGCCACCGTGGTGCGTGAGCAGTATGCGGATGTGATCCCGACTGCGAAGGTCGTGCTCTCTGAGGTGGCGGATGGGTTGGCCTTCGACCGACCGACGTATGAGGAGCGCATCGATGCGAAGATGGTCCAGAGAGTTGCGAACGTATTGTTCGCTGCTGGACTACCAGTTCTGTGTGATACCGAGGAGATGTTCGAGGACTACCGCCGGGCACACGCCGACGCCGAGGTGATCGACCTAGGTAGATCGACGGCGGAGACAGTCTGCTGGCATCACGCCCGCGTACAGGGGGTGATCCTCACTGCGAGCTACGGGGATGCGGAACGGTCGGCGAGAGAAGTGGTGCGCCGGGCCGCGTTCAACCGCTGCTACCGGCCCATCATCGACGAGGGGATGACATGACCGATGATGGACGGAGGTATGCGCCGGTGGATGCGCCCTCGTGGCCGGTGACGGACAGTAAGGTCGAGTACGAGACATCATGGTATACCGGTGGCTATGACCGGGTGACCCATCCGGATGGGTCACAGAAACGGTACTATTGGGCCGAGCTGGCGGCTGCGGTCGTGATCGTCGCGCTCACCGATGATGCAGTCATCTGTGTTGAGCAGTATCGGCCGACGATTCGGCAACGACACCTGGAGCTGCCCGCTGGTGTCGTCCGCGCCGGAGAGTCCTACCTCGAGGCGGGACGACGTGAACTGGAAGAGGAGACCGGGTTTCGCGCAGGCACGATCGAGGAGCTGCAGCGGGTGTGGTGTGCGACGGGACTGCTCCGGCATGAGCGCGCGTACGTCGTGGCCACCGATTTGGAGGTTACCCGCCAACGCCTCGATGCCAACGAGTACCTCGAGGTACGGGAGGTGCCGCGCGAGCAGATGCTGGGGAGGGTCAGGCAAGAGCCAACGAATGAGGCCTCCATCGAGGGAGTCCTCCTGGCGAAAGAAGACGGATTCCTGTGAGCTAGGCCACGGAGAACCCCTTCTCCCGAAGGAAGTCCTCCACACGGCCAGTGTGATTCCCCTGAAGTTCGATGGAGCCATCCTCGACGGTCCCTCCACACGCGAACTTCGATTTGAGATCCGAGGAGAGATTGTCCATATCGACATCACGCGGGTCGAACCCCTCGATCACTGTCACCTCCTTTCCATAGCGGCGCTCGTCGATGCGGATGGTGATCTCCTGAGACTCCTTTGCGACGTCCTCGCAGACGCAGAGTTCCTCAGGGAGCCCGCACGTCGAGCAGACTTCCGACATTACAACCGACACGTACCCGATGTGCATACTAAACAGTATCGGGACCCAGGTGGTGGATATCGGGGACTCAGGGCGGTGAAACTGCCATCCAGAGGCGGAGCGGCTGACCGATGCCAATCTTCATGCCCACCCATCACCGGCCAGGTGTATGGTCACGTTCGCCGAGTTCGCGCGCATGCTGATCCAGAGCATCATCGACCTGGTGGTCACCTTCGCAGGGGAGGTGTTCCTGGGGGTCGACCCCCTGACGGCCGCGGTCTTCCTGGTGGGTGGGGCATTGACTACGATCGCGGTTGGGGTGTTCGGGGCACTGGTCCTCGGTGCGGCCGTCGATGCGCTGACTGGGTAGATGTCACAGCACCTCCGCGAGGAGGTCGATGGCCGTCAGTGGTGTTGGCCCGAGCGGGGCGCCGAGGACCACACCATCAGTATGTTGCCGCACCGCATCTAGCTGTGCCGCGACAGCAGCCGGGTCACCCGCGATCGAGAACGCATCAACCATGCGGGGCGTCACCCTCTCGAACGCCGCAGCATGGTCGCCTGCAGCCAGTGCCGTCGCGATCTCACTGACCACCGCGTCATCGATGTCATGCCGCTGCAGGACGGGCGGTGCTGCTCCCGCACTGATGTAGGCCACCGGGGGTCGGGCGGCATCCCTGGCGGCAGCAGCATCGGTGTCGACACTGACGCTCGCGTATGCGTAGAGCCGGCTGTCGGCACCGTCAGCATCACGGGCACGGCGACCGATATCAAACTGTTCGCGTGCCCAACGCAGGTCTGCGGGATGTGAACCATTGAACAGCAGCCCATCAGCTCGCTTACCGGCCATCCTGCACATCTGCGGGCCCTCACCGCCGACGTACACCGGGATGGTCGCCTCGACCGGGTAGTTCAGCCCGACATCGTGCGCCGAGAAGCGGCCGTCGTGATTGACCGTCCGCCCGTCCCACAGCTGCCGCGCCACCTCGAAGGCCTCGAGGACCGAACGGAGGTCGCGTTGGTCTGCCAGACCCAGCTGACCCAGCACCGTCGGATCGCCCGGGCCGATTCCGAGATGGACCCTACCGGGGGACACCTCACTCAGGGTGGCAACCTTGCTGGCCAACGTCACCGGATGCCGTTCGTAGGGATTCACCACACCCGGGCCGATGTGGACCGACTCCGTGGCCTCGAGCAGGAGGGCTGCGATGGTGAAGGGGTCCCGATTGTCGAAGTGCGAGGAGACGAACAGCGCCTCCACACCCGCTGCCTCTGCAGCCTGTGCCCGATCGATCAGCTGGCCGGGCGGTGCTCCCGGCACCAGCTCCATCCCCCAATTGAACGGTGCGTCATCCATCGAAGGACCATGCCTCCAGTGCCTGCCTGATCAGATCATCCTCCGGTGCACGGAAGTGCGCATCTGATACGTCGTGGTCGCCCCACTCGAAGCCGGAGATGACAGCCACGGGTGTCCCGCCGGCCCCCTCACCCATCATGAGGTTCGCCGCCGCGGCCAACTCGTCGACCACGTTCTCCACGGTCGCACTCAGCAGCCGGTCCGACCGGTCAGGCTCACCACGCCAATCACGAGCGGGGTGCAACCCATGCCACCCGATGGCGACCCCCCGCTGCCCATGACGAAACGGTCGGCCACAGGTATCCGTGATGATGACGCGGTCGGTCGACAGGCCTGCGGCGATCCGCCCAGCACTCTCTGAGGGGTCCTCTGGGAGCAAGAGGATGTCATCACCATCCGTGTTGGAGCGGTCGATCCCCGCATTCACCGAGATGTGGCCGAAGTGAGTCTGGGTGAGCAGGAACGGCGCTTCGAGCAACACCGCCGCGCTCTCGCGGAGGACCGCCTCTGCGAAGCGCGGATCCTTTGGAGAGCCCGTGATCGACGCAAGCCGTCTGGCGATTGCCTCGGCACGGTCAGATGGATCGAAGGCCTCCAGCGATCGGGCTCGCCCCTCTGCTTTGGAGACGACCGTCGACGCGATGCAGACGACAGCATCGCTCTCCGGTGTCACATGGTCTGTGATGATCGCAGCGAGATCATCGCCGGCCCGGATCGTCGGCATCTGCGTCACCGCATCGACCTGCATGCCATGGGTTGGGTCGGGTGGGGTAAAACAGGGTCCATCCATCGACACGGCTTCATACATGCCGTCCGGTTGTTCTGTGGGTGGCGATGATGAGAGTTACCCCCACCGAGCCTCAGATGACGATCACCGAATTCTGAGCCACCTTATCGTCACGGCAAAGCTTCCGCGTGTGTGAGTACCCTGTATGCCGACCGGCAGCATCTCCGCCGGGGAACTCCAGGCGCGGTTGGAGGAGCCTCAGCCACCCCAGATCATCGACATCCGACATCCTGCTGTGTACGCCGATGGCCACATCCCGGGCGCGGAGAACGTGCCCTTCCCCGAGCTCATCCAGGCAATCGATGCAGTCTCGTGGGATGATGAGATTGTGGTTGTCTGCCCACATGGGGAATCCTCCATGCAGGCGGTGCAACTCATCGATGCATATGCGGGCGTCTCTGATGATGCAGCCGTGCTGAATCTGACCGGTGGCTACGTGGAGTGGACGGGGGCGATGGTCACCGAAGCATCGGATTAGACGTACTGCCGGAGTGGCTCTCGACGGAGTGCGACGAACCGATCATCGAGTGCACCTCGGAGCGCCCCCAGGTCTCCATGTGCCGCCGCGATCGGGGCGATCTGGTCCTGCCACTGCTGCCATGGCGGTGGCAGGCCGAACCGGTCGGCGATCGTATCCACTCGCGCATCGCGGTCCTCGAGCTTGTCACACTTGTTGATCGCGAGGATAACGAACACCCCGAGATCGTTGAGGAACTCATACAGCTCGATCGTGTGGGGCAGGTCACCACGGTCCGCATGCCGATCGATGATCTCGACGGCTGCGTTCGCATCGAGCACCAACACGGCCGCGAGGATGGCATCGGCGTGCGACTCGAGGTAGCCAACGAGGGCCGTGAGGATCGCCTCCTGCTGCTCGTGAGCCACACCTGAGAGGAAGCCAAAGCCAGGGAGATCGGTGAACATGAAATCGTGTTGCGGGTGTGTGTAGTGTGCGGGCCCGCGTGTCACTCCGGGTTTCCGGCCAGTCTGGAAGCGGTCGCTGCCGGTCAGTCCCCGCATGATCGTCGACTTCCCGACGTTGGACCGCCCGACGAAGATGACCTCATCATGCGGTGGCCGCTCGGCAGCCTGCATCATCCCTGCCGCGAAGGGGGCAATTCGGGAGCATCAACCGCAGCATCGCTGGCTGCGGTGATCACCGCATCCAGGCCTGCTGTGGTGTGCACACTCATGTTGTATGTGGCTGCGGCCATCTCGGTGATATCGGCCTTGTTGTTCACGACCAGCACGGGTGTCGCCGCCGACTCGAAGGTATCAGCCACCGCTCGATGCAGGCGCTGCTGGTCAGCAAGCGGATACCCACAGCGTTCGGAGGCATCATACAGGAAGATGACCACGTCGGCAAGGTGGGTGAGTGCACTCACCGCCTGCTCCTCGATCGCGTTCCTGTCTGCGGGGGGGCGGTCCAGCAAGCCCGGGGTATCGACCAGCTGCACAGGCCGTCGGTCCACCTCGAGATGACCCACCCGGATTGTCGTTGTCGTGAACGGGTACGATGCCGTGGGGGTGTCTGCACGCGTCAGCGCATTGACGAAGCTGGACTTTCCGACGTTGGGGTACCCTGCGACGACGATCGCAGGGTGGTCAGGACGGATGTCGGGGAGCCGCCGAAGCGTGTCGCGTGCTGCGCCGATCGCCTGCAGGTCGTCGCTGACCGATTCGACGACGTCCGCGAAGCGAGCGAACGCCTGTTTGCGATACCGCCGCGCGGTCGCCACCTCAGTGCGGCGAAGCCGGGGCTGATACTCCCGGCGGAGTCGACCGACCTGCATCCCCGCCCAGTGGGTGCGTGCGAGCTGTTGTCGCAGCGTGTCGACCCCGACCAACGCATCTGCCATCTCGTAATAGAACGGGTCGATCTGGTCGAAGTCCGGCCACACCCGGCCAACCTGTGCGAGGTTGTCGGCGAGAATCGAAGCCGCCGTTTGCAGCATCGACTGTTGTGCCAGCAGTCCCTGTTTCGACCGGCCGGCACGAGCGGCGCGACCGAAGGCCTTCTCGATGAGCTCGGAGGCGCGGGGGGTCGTAGGGAGAGACTCGAAGTGCATGGGTGATCACCGGTGACTGCGTTGTCACCTACCGCGCACCTCAGGCTTCTATACCTGTCGAGGTCAGTTCGTCCGGTCGAGGTACTCCTGCTGAATGGCGATCACCGCCGTCGCATCGGGCGCTGCGGCGTACCGGCGGAGGGGTTCCGCATTCAGCTCCAGAAAGGTGTGTCCCCACGAGAACGGTTCGAGCAGCTGCTGAGCTTGCTCAGCGGCCCCGAGGATGTACACCGTACCAGCCAACGCCTCGACGGTCGTCAATGCGAAGGGGCGGCCGAAGTTGACCGGATTGGCTGCGACAAGGTATGGCAACGCCCGCCGGATGAGACCCGCAGGTAAAGGGTGATCCTCCACCGACGTCCATGAACAGTCGACGGCCATCACCCGCTCAGGTGTCGGGAGGTCGGGTGCCACTGCGTACTCACTCGTCGGGTCCAGCACCAGACCATTCCGCGGCACCCGTGACGGTGCACAGAGGGCCGCGAGATCGAACTTTGCCAGCCGACGAGCAGTGCATTTGTCCGGGTCATCATCGCCCACATGTGCGATCGTCAGCGGGTAGGAGACCTCACCAAGTCTCCCCTGCGTCCCCGGTGAAGACCGATCAGTCACGGAGGCCTGCACCCACGGCGGTCTCACCGAAGTGGATGCCGCCGGTGATCTCATGCCGCCCCCGCATGTATGGACGGAGCACCGGTGGCACCGTGACGGTCCCCTCCGCCGTCTGATAATACTCCAAGATGGCGACCATCACCCGCGGTACCGCCAGTCCCGACCCGTTGAGGGTGTGGAGATACTCTGCGGACTCGTGTCGCTCCGGGCGATAGCGCAGTCCTGCCCGCCGTGCCTGGTAGGCGCCGAAGTGTGAGACACTGGAGACCTCGAGCCAGCGTCCCCCCTCCGATGGACCCCCGGCCATCTCATCTGCGGGCGCCCACACCTCAATATCGTACTTCTTGCGCTGTGTGAAGCCGAGGTCGCCTGTGCACATCTCCAGAATGCGATACGGCAGTTCAAGCCCTCGCAGCACCGCCTCAGCCTCCCCGACGAGCCCATCGAACCGGTCAGACGCATCCTCAGGGGTCGTGAAGTTCACGAGTTCGACCTTGTTGAACTGGTGGACCCGCACGATGCCCCGGGTCTCAGTACCATGCTCACCTGCCTCGCGACGGAAATTCGGCGTGTACGCCTGCAGCTTCAGCGGGAGCTCGTCAGCCAACAGAATCTCATCACGGAACATGTTTGTGACCGGCACCTCGGCGGTCGGACACAGCCACAGGTCCGTCGGGTCATACGGGTCTGTATTCGATCCCCCGATCCGATATGCGTCCTCGGTGAACTTGGGGAACTGCCCGGTGCCCTCCATGGCGCGTGACCGCACCGCAATCGGTGGGAAGACATCGATGTATCCCTGCTCTCGGTGGACATCCAGCATGTACTGGATCAGCGCATGCTCGAGCATCGCACCCTCGCCAACGGTGAAGTAGAAGCCGCCACCGGCGACCTTGGCCCCCCGGTCGAAGTCGAGGATGCCCAGCTCCTCGCCCAGGTCGTAGTGGGGGGTAAGCGGGTCGGGGAGGGCCCGACGATGCTCGAAACCCCAACGCCGGAGCTGCACGTTGTCTGATGCATCCGCACCCACGGGGACATCAGCATCGGGGACCTGCGGGATGCGCATGAGCGCATCGATCAGCTCGGTCTCCAGCGACTCGGTCTCGGCCTCAAGCTCGTCGAGCGCTGCGTTAATCGCCTGCGATCGGTCGATTGCCTCGGCCGCTTTGGCATCTTCCCCCGCCTGTTTGAACTCGCCGACCTGCTTTGAGATCGTGTTGCGCTCATGGCGAAGATCATCGACCTCCTGCTTCTGTGACCGCCATCGTCGATCCAATGCGATGACCGCATCCAGGTCCAGATCAGACATCCCCTTCTGCTCCATCGCCTCGCGGAGACGCTCGGGGTGCTCGCGAAGGAGACGGCGGTCAATCATGCGTCAAGTTCAGAATGTGCCGGCAAAACCGTGTCGCATCCCACGAATCTCTGGGTTTATGCCAGATGATTGGGTGCTAGCATTATGTCACACGAAGCACCGCGCGAGCTGGCTGCAGCGCGCGGGTGGTGGATGCGTGATCTGCACATGTTCGGTACCGCAGGCTATGGTGTGGTCTACGTCCTTGATGCATCACCACCGGTGGTCATCGACACGGGGATGGGGCGACACACCGAGTGGATCTGCGACCTCCTCGGGCAGCTGGGCACCGACCGCTCAGCACCGATCAGCATCCTCCTCACCCACGTGCACCTCGATCATGCGGGGGGAGTGGCGCCCCTGTGTGAGGCGTTCCCGCGGGCACAGGTGTACGTCCACGGTCGGGGGGCCCCACACCTGCAGGACCCCAGCCGGCTGATTGCAGGGACCAAGCGTGCGGTGGGACAGATGTGGCGGTACTATGACCCGCCGACGGGGATCGACCCGGACCGGATCAGGACAGTCGAGGATGGCGAGGTCATCGTGGTCGGCGACAGGCACTTCACCGCGTCCGCCGCGCCTGGGCATGCACCGCATCAGCTCGTCTATCATGACCAGACTGCGGATCTGTTGTTCTGCGGTGATGCGATGGGCATCCGATTGCCTGACAGCGACCGGGTCTTCGCGTCCACGCCACCGCCACAGTTCGAGCTGGCACAGAGCCGTGCGGACGTCGCGATGATCGCCGATCGGGACCCTATGGGACTCTGCTATGCACATCATGGATACCAACCATTCGACCAGGCGGTCGCCACCCGGTACGACCGCACCCTCACACAGTTCGTCGAAGAGACGAGGCAAGCACTCCAGAGACACTCTCGTGAGCGCGTCATCGATACGGTTGCTGCGGGGTATGATGCAGTGGCGGTCTGGGGCGAAGAAAAAACGCGTGCCGAGGCCGCACTCAACGTCCGCGGTGTCGCTGCGATGGACGGCTGAACCGCTCAGTCGTCTGCAGGGGCCGATGCACCGGAGCTCACGCCCGTCCCTGGGCCGATGTCGATGCCGAGAGCCTCGAGGCGCTCATCGGGGACCACCCCATCGACCCACTGGCGGCGGGCGTAGTACTCCTCCTTCATCTCCTCGAGCTCGCACAGCTGCCCCTCCGACGCACCCTGACCGGGCACCGCCTCCTCACCCTCGATAAACCGGCCCGGTAGCGAGTCATCCGCCCCGTCGAAGCCTGCGAGGTTGTTGTAGTATCGCTCGAGGGTGTAGATGCGGTCACCGGTTTCGAGGAGCTCCTCCTCGGTCACATCCAGCCCGGTCATACCGTTGTACTGCAACACGTACTCCTCGATACCCTCAGCGAAGGCGTTGAACTTGCAGATGTCGAAGGAGTCCGAGACCGCATGGAGGTCCTGGAAGAGCGCACACAGCTCACCCTTCCCCTCCCAGTCGTGGGGGTCCACCTTCTCTGGTATCCCCAGGATCTCCGCTGCCGGCGTGTACCCTCGCAGATGGCACGCTCCACGGTTCGAGGTCGCATAGCCGATGCCCATCCCCTTCATCGACCGTGGGTCATAGGCAGGGATGGTTTGCCCCTTGACTGCCAATGAGTTGGCCTGTGCGTCGTGTGCCTCGGCGACCCGCCGGGGGCCCTCCGCGAGCAACCGGCCCAGTGCGGAGGTGTGTCGGCCCATCTGATCGAGGAGATCGATCATGTGCTCGGTGTCGCCCCACTCGATACCGTCGTCCATGCCGGCTAACTTCCCCTCCTCGGTCATCTCCATCGCCATGGCGATCATGTTGCCCGCCTCGATCGTGTCGACACCGAGGTCATTGCACATGTCGATCATCACCGCGATGCTGTCACGGTCATCGTTCATCGAGTTCGGCCCCAACGCGAAGGCCGACTCGTACTCGAAGGACTCGCCACGCACGTTCAGCTCCTCGCCTTTGTGCCGGTACGTCACCTCGACCTCCTTCTTACATGCGACCGGACAGGAGTGGCACGTCGGTTCATCCACCAGGATGTTCTCACGGACGTTCTCTCCAGAGACCCGCTCTGGGTCGATGTTCGGGGTCGACGCATCGGCGGCCGCCTCCGAATGCCCCGATGTGAAGCGCCCGTTGCGTGTCGGCAGCCCGTCCATCTCCTCGGTGAGATTCATCAACACGTTTGTGCCGAACAGCGAGAGTCCACCCTCGTTCGGGGCGGTGACGTCGTTCTCCCGGATCAGCTCCATCGCCTGCTGGTAACCCTGTTTGAACGTCTCGGGGTCCTTGGGTTTCGGCATCCTGGTGCCTGCCTTGATGACGACGGCCTTCAACTGCTTCGCACCCATGACACAGCCTGTGCCACCACGCCCGGAGGCGCGGTCATCTTCGTTGACGATGCACGCGAAGCGTGTACCATTCTCGCCAGCGGGACCCACCACCATCGCCGAGAGGTCACGACCGAACGTCCCATCGATCTCCTCTTCGATCGCTGCCATCGTGTCGTGGACACCCTCGCCCCACCACGCCGAGGCGTCACGGATCTCGACCTCCCCGTCTTCGACATACAGATAGCGCGGACCGTCGGCTTCGCCTTCGACGAGCAGGCCATCGAACCCCGCCCACTTCAGACGTGCCCCCGACCATCCACCGTGGTGCGAATCGGTCACGGTGCCGGTCAGCGGTGACTTTGTGCAGATGGCGATGCGACCGCTCATCGGGGCCTGCGTGCCCGTCAATGGGCCGTTCATGAACGCCAGGAGGTTGTCCGGACTGTCCGGGTCGACCTCCGGACCCTGGTCGAACACGTACTTCACACCCAGACCCCGACCGCCGATATACTTGCGGGCGGCGTCCTCCGGGATAGACTCGTATGCGACCGACTCACTGCTCAGATCGATGCGTGCGACGTGGTCGTGGAATCCGCCTTGGTCTGTCATGGTATGTGTCTATATTTACCATGGTCCTGTCAGACAAAGAACGTTCAGGCAGTCCCGTAATCAATAATCGTTACACACCATGTCCCGGTGGGGCTTTAGCATCGGCTGCACTGGTGCTGATATGAGCACACCGACCCCCGAGTCGCGGGAGAACCGTCGGGGGATGGATGCGCACAACGCCATCATGCGCGAGATTCGGGGGCTGAATACGCAGTCGTACGCTCCGGATGAACCCACGCGGGTGTGGATGGATGAGGACAACACGCCGGCGGGTGTCGTCCGGTCGCTGACGATCATTATGAACACGGGTGGGTGTCGCTGGGCACGGGCCGGTGGATGTACGATGTGTGGGTATGTGGCTGAGTCGGTCGAAGGGGGGACCGTCGCACACGACGATCTTATGACACAGGTCGAAGCGGCCCTCGCCCACGAGATGGACACGGTGGAGACCCCTGCGGACCAAGTGAAAATATACACATCAGGATCGTTCCTGGACGACCGTGAGGTGCCACCGGAGACCCGTGAAGCGATCGCGGAGCGGTTAGTGCCGCGCGACCGCGTTGTCCTCGAGTCACTGCCCGATTTCGTGGAGCCCCAGAAGCTTCGGCCATTCCTCGACCGCGGGGTGACCACGGACATCGCCATCGGGCTGGAAACATCGTCTGATCGCATCCGGCGGGATGCTGTCAACAAGTACTTCGCGTATGAGGCGTTCGAGCAGGCGGCGTCCGCTGTCACCGCCGCTGGTGCGGCAGCCGACACCCCCGCTGGGATCAAGGCGTACCTCCTGCTAAAGCCACCCTTCCTCGCGGAGGGCGAGGCGGTCGAGGACATGATCAGGTCGATCCGCGACTGTGCTGCGACCGATGGCGTGCACACGGTCTCGATGAACCCCACCAACGTCCAGTCGTACACGATGGTGAACGAGCTCTATCGAGCGGGTGGGTACCGGCCCCCGTGGCTGTGGTCGATCGCCGCGGTCCTCCGGGAGACAGCTTCGGAGCCGATACTCGTCGTCTCCGACCCTGTGGGGGCTGGCTCGGCGCGTGGAGCGCACAACTGTGGCGAGTGTGATGACAGGCTCTTCCGGGCGATCAAGGACTTCAATCTCCGGCAGGACCCGTCGGTGTTCGATGAGGTCGACTGTGGGTGTGAGGCCGCATGGGAGTTCGTCATGGCCGAAGAGACGGCGTACAATCAGCCGCTGATCAGCTGATGGACCGCGCCAACCCCGCGATGATCTCCGCACCGTCGGTCGACCGTGCGACCGCCGGCACGGTTGCGCGCTCGGGGTGGGGCATCATCACCGCAGTGCTGCGATCGGCGCCAACCACCCCCGCGATATTGTCCACGGACCCGTTGGGGTTCGATGCAGACGTGATCTCCCCGCTGGGCTCACAGTAGCGGAGGAGGATGCGGTCAGCTGCCTCGAGCGCATCAACCTCCTCAGGCGTGGCGAGGTAGCGACCTGCGCCGTGGGCGATCGGCAGTCGCAGAACATCACCCACCGCATAGCCAGCGGTGAATGGGGTCGTGGTCGTCTCAACGCGACAGTGAACCCACTCACACCGGAACCTGGCTGATGTGTTCGTGGTGAAGACTCCGGGTACGAGTCCACACTCCGCACCGACCTGTGCCCCGTTGCAGATGCCGAGGACCGGTACGGCTCCGAGTCGGGCCTCCACATCGGTCATGATGGGCGAGTGGGCCGCCATGGCCCCCGGTCGGAGGTAATCACCGTACGAGAAGCCCCCGGGCAGAACGATCGCCGACGCGGTAGCAGGCACGTGATCGTTGTGCCAGCAGCGCTCTGCGTCGAGCCCAACGTGGGCCGCTGCGGTCACGACATCGCGGTCACAGTTTGACCCCCCGAACTGGATGACGGCGACGCTCACCTTGGCTGCACCTCGACATCGTAGGTGTGGAGGGTGGGGTTCGCAAGCAGCTGCTCCGCCATCGCCGTGACATCCGTCTCAGCCGCGGCTGCGGTCGGCGCCTCCACCGTCAGCTCAAACCTATCGGCATGCGCGAGCGACTCGTGATCGAACCCGAGCCTGCTGAGTGCGGCGGAGGTCGTCGCTGCTTCGGGGTCGAGGACACCCGATTTCAGGCGGACGGTGACCGCTGCGGAGAATTGAGGCATACCGGTGCGTGTAGGCGTCAGCACATTAGGTGTTCTGACCATCAACGAACGCGTCCACACGGGCGACCGCAGCCGACAGGTCTCCGGCACCGAAATGGACCGTTCCTGTGTAGCGATCGGCGCCCGACTGATACAGCTGTTCGACCGCTGTCTTGAACTTCGGTGGAAGCGAGGGGGGCGTCTCCTCGACGGCCGTTCGCCACTCGGGGCCGGCGGCACGTTTGGCCGCGGTGACCGCGCTGAACCACTCCGTCGCATGCGCGCGGTAGAATATGCGGAGGACCTCCTTCGAGACCGCAAGGTCGTCGTATCGGAACCGGTTCTCATCGAACGTCCCCGCCACATCGGCCACCCGTAGCTGTCCCCCTGCATACAGACATTCAATCTTGCCGTCGAGATGCTCGAAGCCGGCCTGAGCGGCGGTCGCGGTCACCTCCGCATTCACCGCACGCGCCAGCGACTCCAGCTCATCGATCTCCGCGGGGCCCGCGACCGCTGCGGCCTCCGCACGATCGAGGTACCGGTCCTGAGGTTCGAACTTCGTCGAGAACTCGATCAGGGGGGTCTCGAGCCAGACCGTCTCCGCCGGCCACTCCGCGTGATCGATCCCCGCGACGGTGGGTGGGAGGCGCCTGCGGACGCTCGATGTGGGAGGGATCGCATTCCGGAAGACGATTTCGAGCGGCACGAGGTGATGTGTGCCTCCCGCAGCATGATACGCAGGGTAATCGAAGCCGTCGTCCAGGCGGGGCAGTCGGGGTGTCTGTGTGAGCTCGATCACCATGCGTCGTGGGGGTGATGACACCGCTGCAAGTGGCTCAGGCGCCGCAGGATCACCGATGCCCCGGTAGTGTGTGGGGATGCCCGCTGCCTCGAGGCGCTCGAAGGTGTACGCACCCATCGTGCACAACACCGCCCCCTTCGACTCGAGGCGATCGGGCATCTCGCCCCAATCGAAAATGGAGTACCGGTCTGTGAATCGGAACGCCCCCAGGCCAGGACGGTCGGGGCGCGCGGGCGTGTGTATCTCGATGTCTTTGACACTCGTCATGCCACAAGAGTGGTTGACTCCGCAATGAAACCTTCCGGCAGACGGCCACACTCAAATGCACCAACGACAGACTCCCAGGCGATGATGGTGACCACACACGTGGCGATGGGGCTACTGTTGGCGGTGCCCATCGCCATTGCAACCCCGGCATACGCTGTGGTGGCAGCCGTGGGGGCGATCGTCGGTGGTATTCTGCCGGACATCGACCTCTTCGTCGGTCAACACCGCCGGAGCCTCCACTACCCCACATACTACACCGTGGGTGCGGTGGTCCTGGGGGGGGTCGCGATGGGTGTCGACGATCCGGTGGTGGTCGCTGCGGCGGTGGCCCTCGGGGCAGCGGGGCTGCACTCGATCACCGATTGGCTCGGCGCGGGTGATGAGCTGCGGCCGTGGGAGCGAACCTCACCACGTGGGGTGTACCTGCATGTCCGGCGACGATGGCTGCGCCCGCAGTATCTCGTCAGATACGACGGAGCACCGGAGGACCTCATGCTCACCGTGGTGTGTGCAGCACCTGCGATGGTGGTCTACGATGGGCAGATCCGAGCCGTCATCGCAGCCGGTCTCGTCATCGCGATGCTGTACACGCTCTTCCGCAAGCGACTCCCTGATCTGCTCGGGATCTGACCCTCAGTCACCAGCAGCAATCGCAGCGAGTGCAGGATCGGCCCGGATCACGGCGCGGATCCGATCGGCGACCCACCCGTCACCGGGATCGCGGAGGTAGCGGTCATGGACAGCGAGGCGCTCCTGGAGGTCACTACCTGCAGCCTCGACGAGCCCGCGCAGGTGCTCGACCGCGGGCCATGGGTGTGCGGGGTTGATATGGTCGACTGTCACGGGGGAGACACCGCCCAGATCGACGACACCGTACGAGAGGAGGTCCTCGATCGGAGAGAGGTTCGGTGGGACCTGGATTGCGACCTCCTCGGGCAGGATCGCCCGGGCTATCGTCAGCACCCGCCGCATCGTCTCCAGGTCGGGCTGTTGGTACGGCGATCGCTCGTTCGGTACGACACCCTGGATGATCACTTCCTGGATGTGGCCGTACTGCGCGTGGAGAGCGGCAATCGCGGCCAGACTCTCTGCCCGGTCACGCCACCCCTCACCGATACCAACGAGGATTCCAGTGGTGAATGGCATCCGGGCCCGACCTGCAGCGGCGATCGTCTCAAGCCGGTCCTCCGGTGTCTTGCGACGCACGCCAGCGTGCGCTGGTACCTCGGCGGTCGTCTCGAGCATCACGCCCATCGATGCGTTCACAGGCGCCAACAGTTCGAGGTCCGCATCCGTGAGGTCACCCGGGTTCGAGTGTGGAAGCAGCCCATGTGTGAGTGCACGCTCACAACAATCGTACAGGTACGTCAAGATCGAGTCGTAGCCCCACGAGCGGAGCTGCCGATGGATCTCAGAGTACCGATCATCCGGCCGATCGCCGAAGGTGAAAAGCGCCTCCGTACAGCCGACTGCCTTCGCCCCACTGAGCAGGTCATCGACCTCCGAGGGCGACAGCAAGGTTGCTTCTCCCGGTGGGTCGTAGTAGGTGCAGTACCCGCAAGTGTACCGACAGGCGGTCGTCAGTGGGATGAACGCGTTCTTTGCGAAGGTGATCGGAAGATGCACCCCGCTTGGCGATGGGGGGAGCTGCGCAACCCCATCGATCGCCGCTGAGTCGAGCGATGCGATGATGGGGTGGGTGGCAGACATACTGTGCCCGCGTTCCGTCGTGCGGTTACCTAACTATTATGACCCGGACATCACCTCGTCACACCCACCCGTCCCTCACCTCGCGAGAGGCTGAAGC
>Ga0209937_1000085_pt1 | contig 30166 bp, 21 predicted proteins | sample SalPon1_B_H2O_MG_FD_185699 | JGI IMG/M metagenome (GOLD analysis project Ga0209937, IMG submission 185699) | Salt pond water microbial communities from South San Francisco under conditions of wetland restoration - Salt Pond MetaG R1_B_H2O_MG... | ecosystem: Environmental > Aquatic > Non-marine... | reverse complement strand
AGGCAGACTTCCCAAACAGAATTAAAGACTCAGACGATGCCAACTTAGACAGGCTAGAGAAGTTCTTCGAGAATTACGACAGAGATGGAAGAGTCAAGAGGGCAATAGATAGGTATAGGCAGACAGGAGACCCTGCTGATTTCGAGGAAATCCAAACTGCTGTCTCTAAAGATGATGACTTCCAAGACGACCTTGAGGACGGTAACGTAAGCCCGGCAGCCACGGCAGCTAGGTTGTCTAGGGTTAAGAAGGACGGCACTGACGCCCTCCCTCTAGAACGTAGAAAACCTCGAAGTCGTCCCGTTGAGGACCGAGACCTCACCGATACTATAGACGAATTAAGAAAGGCTAGGGAAGCTCTAGAAGAGACCCGCCGCAAGATAGACGAAAGACGTCGCTTGGAGCTCGAGCGGAGAGCTACCGAGGACGAGGACGACTACGAAGAAGAGATAGAAGATGTAGAAGAGCCTGAAGAGACAGTCGTTGCAGACCCAACTCCTGACGTCGAGGACATCTATACAAACGTTCCTGAAGGCTTCCAGCCTACCCCCGCAGGTCTAATACCTACAGACCTAGAGCGGTATGACAACGGTGTTTCTGAAGTAAATAGAACTCCATTTAGGCCTGAGGATATTCAAGAGGCCAAAGGCTCTGGTACCCCCGAAGATATTAAAGCCAAGCTTTTGGAGTACTACCCAGAAGCAGGAATCGCTTCGGACGGCTCTATTGTCGTTCACCGCAAGACCTATAAAGAAGAGTTTGGCCCCGCAGAGGGACAAGAAGTCAGCGTTCAGATTAAAGTCAAAGAAACTGACGACAATAAGATGATGCTTGTTTTTGATGTTGATGTTGACGGTCGTAAAGAGCAATACATCCACTACAGCCCTCGTAACTCCTTCGCATCTCTCGTGGGTGTGGGTGGCAAGGCTCAGCAGAGTCGCGGTATTGAGAACCTTCTAAATAAATACATCGAGCGTCCAGACGAAGATTTTGATTTGGCATCGAACCCAGACAAAGAGCGTCGTCTATACGGTGGTGCCTATGGTGGTATTAGTAGACTACGCAAAGCCAACGCCGACAACATTGCTGAAACCGGAAAGAATGATACGGACTTGAAGCTGCGCACCCCTGAAGAGCACGCAAAGATTATGCTCAGTGGTCGTAACCAGCAGCTGAATACAGATGACACAGTCTTTTGGACTCAGCGTAGAGGAGAAGTTCCTTCTTTCTATTCAGCCTTTGACAATGGTGACCAAGAAGCAGCTGCGCGTATTTTCGCTAGCTATGTAGGTACCCTACCTAACACACCTGAGCAAAAAGATAAGGCTTATGACTTCCTTGAAAGCTCCATGCGTGAGAAGTTCCCCAATGCTAATGAAGAGCAGCTATCCGCTTTCCTATCGAGCGTTAAATCACGTCTGAACAGCGGCCGAGGAACTGATAAAAGTAGGCCGATAGTTACCCACGTTGACCGTGACAACAAGCAGCTAGCGGTAGGTGATGTTGTTGAGTGGAAGAATAATGAAGGTGTAGTATCTAGGGGTCGCATCGTGGCTCTTAAGGCTGTAGAGAACCCCAACGATGGTAAGTATACCTTCTCTGACTACGCCGAGGTAGAGTTTAAGGGTAAGAGATTGCCTGAGGGACTCAACACGAACAACATGAAGTTGTCTGATGACCAGGATTCAGAAATTGACGAGTACTCACACTGGATTCGCGAGGAGGACCTTGCGCTGAGGCGTCTATCGAAGCGACCAGATGTTGCATATGACCCTGAGCTAAAGGTCTTCTACAGAAAGACAGACAACCAGATTCTGAAAGACTTTGAAGGTCGTACCGAAAAAGAATTGGAAGAACTTCAGACAGACCTTGCTAAGCAGAACAGGAAAGAAGAGCAAGAGGCGCTTGAGACCCCCGATAAAGAAGACATTAAGCAGGAAGTAGAGCCTAGAGATACAGTTCCATTTAAAGATGATGAGCCTGTGTCTGAAGCCGCTAGACTAAAACTTAGAGGGCTTGCCGACCGCCTACGTGAGCTACGTGCTGATGATTTAGATGAAGATACATCTATGTCAGAGGAGTATGAAAAAATATTTAATGCTGTAGACAACCCCGACCTGACTGCAAACGAGTATCAGGAAGTTGCGAAAACGGCTCGGAATCTCCTAAACAAAATAGCCACTAAGCAAGAAATGCCGACTCCTAAAGCAACACCTGCGGGGGAGACGGGAGCGGCTAGCAGTGTTTCAAACTTGGTACCAGGCGTGCAGTTAATCCCGAGGCGCTCAACAGCAGATGCTGCAGAGCAGCTTCGCAAAGGCGAGTTCGGCGAGGCTGTTGCTCCAGTAAAAGGCGACAAGACAAAAGGTGTCTACCGTCCTACTGATGCGGCTCTTAGCAAAGTAGAAGAGTTTAGAGCTGGCGGGGAGGATGTATACAATAAAGCTGTAAAACGTTTTAATGATAACGAAGAGTTCCAGGCTAATGTAAAAAAGTTGGAAAAAGAAATTGAAGTTTTGGATGCTAAAAAAGAATCAGCTAGGTTGGAAGTAGAGACCTCAGTTAGAAGCGGACGTTCCCGCTCCGATACAGAGAAACTTCGAAAAAAGCAAAGAGCCGCGTCTCAGAGAGCCTTAGATAAAAGAGCAGAGGTTTCTAATCTTTTCCGCCGAGCCCTTAAAGAGGAGCTGGAGGAGCAAGGTGTCGAGTTTAATGTTTTAAAATTAGACAAATATCTACATAAGTTTGATAGTTTCGGTTTCGGTCAAGACGAGCCTCTGCCATCTAGTAGTACTTTTAGAAAGTCTATTAACGATGCACTTCAATTCATGCCACGACCTATAATTCAAGGCTTAATTGATGACCTAGAATCCGAAGGTAAAGTAATTCGTGTCAGCAAATCAAATGATAGAAGAGGCTACTTTGGTGTTTATACTGATGGTAGTTATGGTCTTCAGTTAGCTAATGATAAATCTAGCCTTTTCCCCGAGCAAGGAGGGTCAGGCCCTCATGGCAACAACGCTCTGCATGAACTGTGGCACTTTGTTCAAAAAACTAACCCAGACCTAGTTAGCGCTGAGGGAGCATATGTATATAACCGAAGTAAGAAAGTTGACGAAGATGGAAATGAAATTTTCGAGCTATCTACTTTACCCGGATACTCTAAAAAAGAAGTTGGACTAGTCTCAGACGTGTCTGTGCCGTACAGTACAAAAGTATATTTACGAAGGAATGCAAATCTTGCTAACAATCCTGACGAAAATGCAACCGAACTCGGCACTACCTTGTTTGAATCAGTATTTGGTACATACAACAACAGGGCGATAAACGGTCAAGGCTTATTTGCGGTCGCAAAAGGACCTAATGGCAGGCCAGTTATTTATAGAGATGTTAATGCTCGAAACACGGTGGTGCCTGATAACGTGAAGACTGGCTACTACAACTCAGCAGACGGCAAGTGGTATGAGGACTCTGCATTTAGTAATCCAATAGACGTTTCGCACCAGGTGGGACGACCAGTTGACTCATATGACCAAGATGCGGTAAATTATATGCTTGGTACGCTCCTTGCTTTTAAAACAAAAGAGGGAGATACCAAGACAATAGCCGAACGGCTGGAGAGGTCGAGTGATTAGTGGAATATACAGAACCAGTAAGTTTTAACTTAGACGGGCTTTCTTTCGAGTGGACTCCCGAAGAAGGGCTTTTAGCTGATAAGGATGACTTTGAAGCAAATGCTCAGGAGCAAACTATCCAAGCCTTCGTGGACATCCTTGTAAATGAATACGGTGAGAATTTTCCCGCCACACCCGAGGGGCCTTACTTACCAACTACGTTGACAGATTTGCGTACAACAGTGTATTTGCTCAATGTAATGTTCCCTTCAGAGAAAATGAAGATTACTGGCGAGCACCCGACTATGGCTTCTTTAGGCCTAGGTAAAGGTACTCGTTCTCTTGAAGACGGCTCTGAAGTGGTAGACTAGACAAAGCACAAGAGAAGGTATAATTGATGGGCAACAAGTTTTTAAAGAAGTCTGAACCAATCTCTGATAAGACTGATATTGGCGTGGACGTGCTTTTCTATGTTCATCCTACAACTAGGCGAGTGGAAACAGCATGGATGTATTCTCCCTTAGGTGTTGACGAGTGGGACTTTCAGTCAGAAAACTGGGTACCGCTCAACGGTGAAGAGGACAGAGGATACACCAAGTGGCAAAACTATATGGTCTATAAAGTCGACTGGGACAACAAAGATGTAAAAACTTTAGACCTTTATAAAGACAATAAGTTAACAGAAAAGCACCTTATAGAAAATGCCAAGATTGTGCATGATGAGTTTGGTAGGAGCCCTGCAGTAAATGATTAATTTTATTGGTAAAAACAACGAGCATGCTGTATTCGAGAAAGACGGGATGTATGCAGCAGTTAACGTTGCCAGCAATCTAGTTGAAGACTTTTCTCAGCATGAGCTACTTACCATGGCCGCAAAAGCTGACCAAAGAGATGCATCAGTAGGGCCAATCACCGAGGAGCTGGCCGCGGCGGCCCTATCTACAGTAGAAGCTTCAATCACAGCTGCAGGAAGTTCTATGTACACTATTCCTGGCGGTGTCCAAAAGGAAGCTAAAAAAGGTCTTAAGTGGCGTAAAGAGCACGGTCGAGGTGGAACCAGAGTCGGTTACAACACAGCTCGTCGTTTGGCCAAGGGTGGACAAATTGGAATTGAAAAAGTTCGCCACATTGCAAAATATTTTCCTCGTCACGAAGTAGACAAGAAGGCTAAAGGCTACGAGTACGGAGAAGACGGTTTCCCCTCTGCGGGCAGAATCGCATGGGCACTTTGGGGTGGAGACGCTGGTCAGCGTTGGGCATCCGCCATTGTGGAGCGCGAGGATAAGAAAGAAGCAAAGACCGCTTCTGCTTTTGAGGACTACTCAAATGACGAAACGTATGACGCGTACCTAAACGATTTTAAGGTTGCTCACGATTTAGATATGAACGCAGGTCCAGAGTTTATGGCCCGTGTCCGCATGGATGGGTCAGGTATTGACCGCCTATATAAGATTGATATTGATGGTCGCGTATATGTCTGGGATGACTGCTCTTGGGACGACCTAGGTCACGTAGATAGTGATATTTATTTTTACGACCGTGCCTTAGATGAGCCGTACGATACTGTTGAAAAAACCCATGTGATTATCGACCCCTCCTCAGCCATGATTGTTTCGGCCTATTTGCAAGAGCGTCCATTTGAGCCAATCTTGCTAGAAGAGATTGACCCTGAGGAAACATTCCTTATGGAGGCTGGTCTTAACGAAGAAGACTTTGACATGATTGATATGGTGATGCTTGCTGCAGGGGAGCCAGTTACAGACCAAGACGGTAACTATACCGAAGAAGAGCGTTCTCAGAAGGCCTCAAACCAACCTCGCGACGCAGGAGGCAAGTTTGTGTCTGCCGGCGCACGTACTGTAGTTGGCGGGGATAGACAGCGTGGTTCTGGAACAATTACTTCTGTTAATTCAAAAACAGGGAAAGTAAAAGTCAAGCTAGATTCAGGAAAAGAAATAGAGGTCGGCGCTGAGTTTACTGAGGCCGAAGAGGATGCAGAAGGTCCACGTAGAGTTCCTAAAGTTGAATCTCCCCTAGATACTTCCGGCATTCTAGGAGAGCCTAGAACTCCTAAAGGATATCCTAAGGCTCAACTGCCAGGCACTCTACCCCCTATGGAAGCTGGAGACTTCCAGCAACTAATCAACAACTGGGACGCATATGTTCTGGACCAGCGTAAAAAGTTTAAGCCAGCTGTTACAGCTGCTGCTACTCAGACGCCAGAAGAAACTGACATTCCCGCTAAATATCTAGCTCTAGTCTCCCCCGACGACCTTAGTGCAGTTATGGACTTAGTTGCCATTGTCCCCGAAACAAAAGAATCTACAGCTCCTGTTGTGTATGAGCGCAAAGAAGGCGAGTGGGTACGTAACGACCAAATAATGGCAGACCTTAAGTCAGCCACCCCACCGCCTGTAGTGGAGCTAGATGAAAAAGAAGTTTTAAATGATGTTCTAAAGCAAGTTGACGAGAAGAGCGTAACAGCTTCAGGCGTATTGCTTGAGTATTGGAAAAAGAACGTAACCAGTATTGTTGCTGCCGGTGGGTTGGACCGCAACCGCGGTAACGCAGAGAATCTTCGCCGTTATTGGACCCGTGGAATCGGTGGCGCAAAGATTATGTGGAATACCCCTGGAGATTGGACCCGTTGTGTACGCTATCTTTCTAAATACATGGGGCCACGTGCAAAAGGATATTGTCAGCTTCGCCACAAAGAAATGACAGGTGTCTACACTGGCAGTAAATATAACGTTGGAAAAAAGAGCCTCCTTTCGAGCGCTATGTTTAAAAGCGTCGAGCAACTAGACTCCATCATTTTAAAACAGAGCGAACTCCGAGCAAGAGCTGAAGATGCGCGTGAGAAAGTAGCTCTCCGAGCAAGTGCGCGCAGGGAAAAAGAGGGTGCAAAGTTTTACATTCCTCTAGTTATCCCCGAAGAAGCAGACTCTGGAGATGGTCGTAGATTTAAAAAGGGTGCAATTGGTGTAAGAGACCTGCCTGTTCCGCTTCTATGGCAGATTAAAACTGGCTCTGGTCATGACGGTTCTGTAGTAGTTGGTCGAATTGACTATATGGAAAAAACCGATAAAGGTATTGGAAACGCATATGGAGTGTTCGACACCGGCCCCTATGGCCGCGAAGCCGAACGAATGGTTAAGCACGGGTTCCTCCATGGAGTTTCAGCTGACCTAGACCAATTTGAGGCAAAGGAAGAAAAATCTGAAAATGCTGAAGACAGCGAGATGGGCAAGGACAAGCTGATTATCAATAAGGCCAGGGTCATGGCTGCTACAATTGTAGCTAAGCCCGCATTCCAAGAATGCTCTATTTCTATTCAACAATCTGGGTATCAGGAGGACGACGTGACCCCGAAAGATGGACTCTACGAAGAGTCAATGGATGAGTTCACTAATCTAGAGCCACTAGCTGCTTCTGGATACCTAGCTGGAGAAATCCCAGTTACTCCACCACAGGGTTGGTTCGAAAATCCTGGACTGACAAAGCCAACCCCTCTGACTGTTGACCCTAGTGGCCACATCTATGGGCATATTGCTGCATGGCACGTTAGCCACATCGGATTGCCACGTTCAACTAAGCCACCGCGCTCACGGAGCAAGTACGCATATTTCCACACTGGAGTTGTCCACACCGATGCAGGTAAGGATGTTCCAGTCGGACAGCTAACCTTGGCAGGCGGGCACGCCCCCTTAAGTGCAAGTGCAGAAGATGCAGCTAAGCATTACGATGACACAGCTTCGGCAATTGCTGATGTACATGCAGGAGAAGACGAGTTCGGCATTTGGGTATCAGGTTCACTGCGTCCAAACGTTGGGGAGAGTGAAGTGCGGGCACTGCGTGCCTCGGCCCCATCTGGAGACTGGCGACCAATCGGCGGAGCTCTTGAACTTGTTGCTGTTTGTCAGGTAAATGTTCCAGGTTTCCCAGTTGCACGTGCAATGGTCGCATCGGGAGAGGTACTTGCACTAGTTGCCGCTGGCGCTAGCTTCTTTGCCATGATGAAATCTGAAGCAGTCACCACGCTAAGCACCAGAGCGGATAAGCTCTCACAGCTAGCACACTCTACGCCTGATTTGCGCGAAAGAGCAGCTAAGGCAAAAAAGAGGCTTGATTCATACTCAAGGTCAGATATTGCCGAGTTTAAAGTTGCTCAGATGAGGAACAGAATCTCTGAGCTAAGCGCTTCAGAGTTTAAGGACTATACCGAAGAAACTCGCGAAAAATACGCCGAAGAAGGTAAAGCTCTTCCAGATGGCTCATTTCCTATAGCTGATACTGAAGATTTGAAAGATGCTATTCAGGCTCATGGTAGGGCTAAGGACATTGATAAAGCAAAAAGGCACATTGTTAAGCGTGCTCGTGATTTAGACCGCGAAGATATGATTCCAGAAGAGTGGGGCATAACAGCTTCGGCTTCTTCTGAGTTTGCAGAGCCTGACGAGGAAGACAATAGACAGCTCCGCGATGCTAAGAAGGCAGCCGACGAGGAAGAAGAATTAAAAAAAGCTGAAGGCCGGGGAGGAGATTTCGACCCTGAAGAGGGACGCGAAAAGTATATCTCCGGCGTTAACCAACCTCGTGATGCTAAAGGTAAATACCGCAAGGTGTTAGCTAGGCTAAAGCAAGATTTAGGTGTTTCAGGTGCTCAGAAAGCTCTAGAAAAAGCCGAGGAAGCTTACAACCTTGATTTTGCTGGAGACTACGTCCGTTCTGCTGCCGCAGGGTCTGACCTACTAGTTATGTTAGACAGATTAGACACCAAAGCCCTTAACCCGGAAGCTCTAGGAAACGTCAGGGCTACGGCCGCCGAATTAGGTAAAGCAATCTCTAACTTACCCCTACCTTTTGGTAAAGATGCAGAAAAAATTAAGTACAGTGACCTCCCTTCAGGTCTAAAAGACCTAATTGAGGGAATGGTTAACAGGGTTGAAAGCAAGATTGGAAAAGAAGACGCTGCTATAGCTACGGACAAGCTTAAAACATATATGTCAGGTGGAGACCTGTTCTCCCAGGGTGAGGTGCAGTCCGAGATGAGTAAATTACTCCGCCTCCTTAACTAGTGCCCTAAAATATACGGTAAAATTACATTAGGTTTAGTGCCTTGACGTCTTTGCTACGTCTAAGTCCCTGACCTTGATTGTAAATCATAGGGCGTTACGACGTCCATTAACCGAAACTGGCCTAGGAGGTACAGTGTACGACCAAATTAAAACTCAGCTTGACACTATCGCTGAGCTAAGCGACGAACAAGTCGCTGAGCTACAAGACGATATTGTCAGCCAGTTTGAGATGGTTGAGGGTGAAGACCCGTCTCCTGAGACAGTTGATGCTATGACGTCGCTAGCCGACTCTCTTGACATGGTTCGCGCCGAGTTGTCTCGCCGTGAGACATTGGCTGCCGAGCTGGCGGCTAAAGCTGCTGAAGCAACCGCTCGTGTCAAGGGCGAGAGCGAGGCGGCTGGAGAGGAAGAGGCTGCCATGGATAAAATGGAAATGGAGCCCGAGACCGAGGAAATGGAGAAATCTATGGATGAAAATCCAGAAGAGGAAACCAAAGAAGAAATGCCAGAAGACGCCGAAGCAGCTATGGACTCAGAAGAGGACGAGGCTGAAGAGGAAACAGAAGCTGGTATGGATTCAGACGAGGACGAGGACGAGGACGAAATGTCTGAGGCTTCAACCACGGAATTGGGATACGACAAGTCAGAGGACGAGGACGAGGACGAGGACGACAAGTCCGAGGCTGCCTCCGAATCCGAAGAAGCATCGACTGTTCAGGACGAAGGTTCAGAACTATCAACCGAGTCAGAAGAAGTAACTGAAGACTCCACAGAGACTGAGCTAGCTACCGAAGAGGTTGCAGAAGCTGCTGTTGAGACCGAGGTAGAAGCTGAAGCTTCCGCCGAGGAGGAGACCGTAGAAGCTGCCGCTGAGGAAGCAAGCGAGCTCTCAAGCGAAAGTGAACCAGAGGCTGAGCTTTCAGCTGAGGTTGTGGAAGAAGCAGAAGCTTCAACCGAACAAGAAACAACAATTGAACTATCTAACGCTACCGAAGAGGTAGAGGAAGGGCAGGCTACAGTGACTGCATCTGCTGAGGAGAACTTTGAAGCTCCTGCTGACCGCCGTCCCGTTGTTCAGGTAACCGAAGCCCCAGTAGCAATCACTGCTGGTGCTGACATTCCTGGCTACACGGCAGGCACCGAAATGAAGGACATGAGTGAGGTGTCAGCCGCTATGGAAAAGCGTCTGCACGGCCTACGTCGTGTCAACGGAGGAGATGGAGAGCAGCACATCGTTGCATCTTTCTCAACCCAGTACCCAGAGGAGCGTTTCCTCGGTACTGACCCGCTAGAGAACCAGGCTAAAATTGAGGCCGTTGTTGGACAGGAAGCCCTAACCGCTTCCGGTGGACACGCCGCACCTGTCGAGGTTCAGTACGACATCTACAGTGTCGGTTCAACCACCGTTCGCCCGGTTCGTGACATGTTGCCACGTTTCCAGGCTGACCGTGGCGGTATCCGCTTTGTAACACCACCTCAGTTCGCTGACGGTACATATGCTGACGCCGTTGGTGTCTGGACTGCTGCAAACGATGCGGCCGATAGCCCAGACCCAGCAGCAAAAACCAGCTACACCGTAACCGCTGCTGCAGAGAACACAGTGTCAACTGACGCTATTACTCTACAGATGCAGTTCGGTAACCTCATGACTCGTGCATACCCAGAGTTGATTGCTCGTCACAACGAGCTAGGTCTGGTACAGCACGCACGTGAGGCAGAGGCTAACTTGCTAAGCAAGATTGGTGCAGCTTCAACCGCAGTTACCACCTCAAGCCTAATTGGCTTCGGCCGTGACTTCTTGGTACAGCTACGTCGCGCAGCAACCGGTTACCGTTCACGTCACCGCCTAGACCCAAGCACACGCTTGAAGGCAGTTATTCCTGCCTGGGTATATGACGCGATGGCAGCGGACTTGACCTTGTCAATGCCAGGTGACGGAACTTTGGCTGTATCGCAGTCGGAGATTACCGGTTACCTAGCAAATGTTGGTGTAGACCTAGTGCCAACCTTGGACGGAAACCCATTCGGTGCGCAGGGTACTGGAGCTCTTAACGAGTTTGCAGACTCATTCGACTGGTACCTGTTCGCAGAGGGAAGCTTCCTATTCTTGGATGGTGGAACTCTAGACCTAGGTATCATCCGCGACAGCTCACTTGTTGGAACCAACGACTACAAGATGTTCGTTGAGACCTTCGAGAACGTAGCGTTCGTTGGAGTCGAGTCACTGAAGGTGACATCAACCATTAGTGTCAACGGTGTAGCAGCTGCTCTCCGTGACACCACTGGTGGCGCAACCGCAGCCGCTATTGAGCTCTAAAATAAAATAGTGCTCTAGGGGGTGCTCGGGGCTCCGGTCCCGGGCACTCCCTACCCAACAAACTTAGATTTAAGACAGGACCTATAAATGGCTTTCGAAAACGGTGTATTTACAGCACCAGAACTGAACCCGAGCAAGTCGGGCCTATTCAGCATTATCAAGCCCGAGACTTATACCGCTACGGCCAACCAAGAGCGCTGGGTCCGCGGATACGCACAAGAATTTTACGCTGAGCCAACAGCTTTACGAAACATTGATGACACAGACAGTACAATAGAAGATGTCTATGCTGCTACAACCAAACCTGCAAGATTTATTGATGTAAAGCCATTCTTCATCGAGGTAGAAGATACAGATTCTACTTTTGGTCTAGTAGGTCAAGATAGATTCGAAAGAGTCCTTAAGCAGCTAGATGCTGCTACTCAGAAAGCCGTTGAGACTGAGCTATGGTCAGGTGCAGTTACTCAAGGAGAAACTCTTGGTAACCCTTATCTTAGAGATGCAAGCACCGTAACAACTTTAGATTCGGGCAATGCGCTTTCAGCAGAGAGGGCACTTGCTCTAGTAGAACACAAAGCCCGTTCTTTGTCACCTCTCGGGGAGCAACCATATATTCACATGAGCGCGGACGTTGCTTCTATCTTAAAAACTGCTTTGCAGTTTGATAAAAAAGAAAACATGATTGTTACCCGACTTGGTTCTCCTGTTATTATCGGGGCCGGATACAACGGAGACGGTCCTGTTGGAGCATCTGGTGCAGACGCTTCGGACATTAATAAATGGATTTACGCTTCTGGACACTTAGCAATACATCTAGGCGCTTCGGAAGTAGTAAACGACACTCTAGCCCAAGGGTATGACGTGTCAGGTAATCAAAATGACATGCGTATCAAAGCGTTCCGAAGTGCTTCGGTTCACTTTGACACATCCATCCACCTAGCCGCCAGAGTTGATTTGACGGCCTAACCAAAGAAATAAGGAGAATAGCTAAATGGCTACTCAAGAATATGCAGCCAGCATTCAGGGTGTGTCTATCCGTGTCACCCGCCTAGATGCTGCTGGAAACCTACTAACCGGACCTGGAGACAGTTATGTAACAGCCGGTTTTATGAGGGTCTCATTCACCCCTGAATACGAAGAGGGCGACGAGATTACCGAGAAAAACGCAAACGGTGCTGTCTTTGTGACATATAAGTCTCCTGACACACTAAAGCGTATCACCATGGAGCTTGCAATCGCCGAACCAGACCCAGAGCTATCTGCTCTAATCTCTGGCGGGCTACTCTTGCGCAAGGACGTCAACGGCAATGACCAATCAGTTGGTTTTGCCTCGCCAGGTGTTGGTGATGACCCATCAGGTAACGGTGTAGCCGTTGAAGCTTGGTCACACGCAATTAAAGATGGTAAGAAGGCTTCTGTTCTTCCTTACTTCCACTGGGTGTTCCCATACGCAAAGCTTCGCCTATCTGGTGACCGCGTAATTGAGAACGGCATGCTTGCCACCACCTTTGAGGGCTACGGTCTAGGAAACGCTAACTTCTCAACGGGGATTGATAACAGCTGGGAGTATCCAGTTGCAGCAGAGCGTCCTTACTCATACTCACGTGCAGCAAAGGCTCCAATTGGCCTCACCGGATTCTATACTTACGATGAAAACAACACCCCTGTTCAGGTAACTGAGCTAGACCAGGGTGCAGTCTTCAACGTAACTAAGAAGGAAATCTCAAATAACGAGGCAATCCTTACACTTGAGGCCGCTCACGGCTTCACAGTTGGTGAGACAGTAACAGTCTCCGGTGTTGACTTGACCTTCAACGGTACCTACACAATTACCGCAACTACTACCAGAACCATCAAATACGCTAAGACTGCAGCTGATGCTCCAGCCGTAACCGTAACTGATGCAGACGCAGTAGTGTCCTCGAAGCCTTCTGACTCAACCGGCCAGTACAATGTACCAGGCAGTGTTGATTACAACCCAGAGGTTGGATTCGACAACGTAATTAGGTCAAACGAAGACTAAGACCAAAATTAACACGGGCGGTGCATCTCGCGGTATCCTTGATATCAGGTGCATCGCCCGTAATTTTTAGGAAGAGATAATGGCAAGCAATCTATGGATTACAGCTGAAGAGCTAGGTAACTACGGCTTTACCGAGTATGCAGATGAAGCGGTTCAAGTTGCTTCAAACCTACTTTGGGCCATGTCGGGCCGTAAATATACGGGAGTTACTACAGTAACTGAAAGATATATTTGTACTCTGCGGAACAACCGCATGGGGCCTTCCGAAAAAACCAACAGTCCTGTTCTTTTTGGTGGAGATGTTTACAACATCCCGGCCTCTGATTACGATGAGTACTCAGAGCTTACTTCTGACGGCCTTTCACCAGACTCGAGAATTAAACTTCGCGGCGGGCCTGTAACAAAGATTCACTCAATACGCAACCGTGTAGGTAAAATCATTGACCCTAGCAGCTACTACCTTGTAGATAAGTCAACAGTACATGTCAGAGCTGGCACCCCTTGGACCCCCTGCAATACAGAAATTACTTACTCTTACGGGCTACCAGTTCCGGTTGCTGGAAAAATGGCAGCTCGTAAGCTTGCTCTTGAGTTTGCTAGACTCTGGTCAGGGGACGAGGATTGTGAACTTCCTCAGCGTGTAACCTCTGTATCACGTCAAGGCGTTTCCTATACCATCCTTGACAACCAAGAGTTTATTGACGAGCTTCGCACTGGTCTCTATGAGATTGACCTTTTCTTAAAGGTTGTAAACCCAGATAACGCTCGTCGCAAGGCAAAAGTATTTTCTACAGATAGACCAAGAGCTCGTCGCTACTCTCCAAAGACTTTAAAACTTACTCCTAACGAAAATTTTGACTTGACTTCTGTGGTTGGAGGAGATGTCTCTTGGTCCTCTGAAGGCTTGGGTCTAGACCTAAGTAACTTTTTTCCTGATAGCGGGTTCACCCCAAAGATTGAACTAAAGAACTATAGCGGCACTACTACGTATACAGTTCCAGCCGAAGACGTAACGCTTGATACTGCAGCTGAGACAATTAGCTTTACTGCTGATTATGATTCCATCCAGAAAACTATCGGGATGGTGGACCCTGGGACATGGTCACTTTATGCTTCCCAGAATCAAGACGGTGTGGAAAGCATCGTTGAGCTCGCAACTGGGAACCTAAAAACCCAGATGTACAACTAAAGGAAAGTAAATATGGCAGAAGTACAAACTAACTTTACCTCAGCTGACATGCTAGGTAAGGCAAAGACTGTGAAGAAGGCTGCTCCAAAGGCAAAGGCTGCACCTGCACCTAAGCCTGCTCCAGAACCTGTTGTTGAAGAGACAACTATTGTTGAGGAGCCCGTGGTAGAGTCACCAGTAGTAGAGGAATCAGAAGAAGGGACCTCAGAGGAACTCTAAATGGCTATTGACTTCTCAGGTGTATCCGAGGATGCGCTGAATCTTAAGAATATGATGGACGGCATTGTTGACCGCGTGGCAAAAGAATTTGCAGAATACAATGTCGCACTACCTAATCGGCAATACTGGACTATGGGTCAGCCTGCGGTTGATTCCGAGCAGCTTGTTGTGTATATGATTCAGGCATTCCTTGGTACACCTGGAGAAGAAATTCCTCAGCCATACAAAGGTAACAGCGTGCCTCGTAGCGCAACAGTAGGAATCTCTATTGCTAGAGAAGTTCCAACAGTTGGTGTTAACGGACGTGCACCTACAGCTGAGAAAATCCAGGAGTATTCAGCGAGAGCAGCAATTGATGCTTGGGTGTTGATGGAGTCTGCTAAAAGAATCGACATGTGGGATGAGTCCGGAGGATTTGGTCCTGGAGTCGTAGTTGGGTTGGATGCTACACCTCCTGAGGGAGGATTCCAACTAGTTAACATGCAGCTGACTATGATTATCCCGTAAGGAAAATAAATGCCACTTTTTAAGCCCTGGATTCCTGACAACTGGGGAACTTATGTTGTTCGTAAGAGCATAAAGTCCTTACGCCAAACTAGCAGGATAGCCCGCAACGTTGCAAACCCCACAACGTTTGAATTTGAAGTAACTAGGATACGTCTATATCACCACCGACTGAGGGCGTATTTAAACACTCCTGCAGGTCCTCTTTGGAGAAAGCTAGAGCGTCGAGCAGAGCTCGCTCAGAAAATGGCAAAGGCTCAGGTGGGAGTCGACACTGGTCGACTAAAAAGTTCTATATATAAGCGACACCTTGGTAACGCTACTGGTCAATACATAGTTATTGGTTCTGATTTAAATTATGCTTTGATGCACCATGAAGGCACTAGGCCGCACGTAATTATGGCCTCGTCATCAAAGAATTTAAAGTTTGTGAAAAACGGTAAAAAAATTTTTACACCTATGGTTAGACACCCAGGCACTCAGCCGAACCGATATCTGACGCGACAGCTATCTATCTTCAAGCCAAAAATAGTTATCTACTAAGTCCGATACAATAGTATCAGGCGTATTGCGCTTAACTATGAAATAAATGACTAAAGAAAGAAGATACAAAGATGGCTGAAATCAAAGATTTTGGTAGCAAGTTTATCGACGAATCAATTGTAGGAGCTAAATTTAAGCTTCACGACGAGGAGTTCGAGTGTGTTAAAGCTGTTCAGGGTAAGGTTTTGCTAGACATGACTGCTAAAGCTGGCAGCGACAATCCTGCAGACCAAGCAAAGATGATTAGCGAGTTCTTCGGATACGTTCTAACCGAGGAAAGCTACACAAGGTTTAGTGCACTACTTGATAGCAAGGATAAGGTTGTTACGGTAGAAGCTCTCGGAGACATTGTGGCCTGGATTACGGAGCAACTGACTAACCGCCCGGAAAAGCAGCCAGAGGCCTCCTAAGCTGGGCAATTGACCTCTGGCCGTATGTAAATGGAAAAGCCCTAGCAATGAAATTAGACCTTAAAGAAATGGAAGCGTCCGAACTTTGCGATGTAGTCCATTTTTTCTTTGAACAAGATGCTAGGTATGGTTCTGCCGAAGAGGTTCAGAGTGTTTCCGATATGAGAAGCAGACTGTATTCCTTATATGACCAAACTTATAAATATGCGGCTAGGTCCTCTGGTGCCCAGGGTAGGCAATATATAGACCCTTCGCAAGAGTTTGATTTGGACGAACCTAGTCCGACGGCAAAACCTCCTAAAAATTACATTCCGCCCACTGAAGCAAAAGGCGAGTCTTTAGCCCCCTTCGGAGCTCTACTCGACCCACCTATTGGTGGGTAACCAACAAAGAAAGGTAAGTTATGGCAGTGTTAGGTAGTGCAACAATTGTTGTGCGTGCTATAACTACCAATGTTGGTAGCGATATCAAAAAGAGCTTAGAGGGGGCTTCGGCCGCTGCTGGTAATGCAGGTAGCTCCATGGGAAGAAGTTTCACTAAAAACTTTCAAAGCGCCTCTGGAAACCCATTTAGTAGATTAATTCAATCTCTCCAGGGCATGGAGGGGGAGCTACAGGCAGCTAGGCAAAGACTTCTCAGTTTGATTAGGGTTAGCAATTTCTTAGGCCCTGCCTTATCTGGAGTAGTAGCAGCGATTGGTGCTCTTGGCGGTGTCTTAACAACTTTAGTTGGAGTATTAGCCACAGCGTTACCGGCTGTTGCTGCTTTAGGGGGAGCGTTTGTAACCTTAGGTGCGGCAGCTATAGGAGCCAGAATTGGCTTAAGTGGAGTAGGCGCAGCGGTAGCTCAAGCGAACGAGCAGAATCAACAATTTGCTGGAACTCTCCGTGACATAAATGAAGAGATGCAACAGTTAAGGTTTAACGCAGAAGAAGCCGCGCTTAGTGAAGAGAGAGCAGCTTTAAATCTAGAAAAAGCTAGAGAAAACTTAATTAGGGTTCAAGACCTGCCGCCTAACTCTAGAGCTAGGCGCGAAGCACAGTTGGCGTATGAGGAAGCCGAACTAGCCTTCCGAAGAGCAAAAGACCAAAACTCAGACCTCCAAAAGCAGGTAGAAGATGGGATATCTCCTGCAAGCGTTGGAGGCGGGGTCCAAGACCCATTTGCGGGACTTAACGACAGCCAGCGAGCTTTAGCCGAATATCTTGTGAGTCTTCAAGGGCTTTTTGAAGAGTTAGAAGAGAAAATATCAGATGGCTTTGTCCCAGGGCTGATGAAAGGTCTCAAAAAACTTGAAAATGAGGTACTAAGACAAGACGAGTTCGGCGAGGCCGTAGAGGCCTTCGGTGAGTCACTTGGTATGGCAGCTGAAAACTTCTTTAATGCCATCTTGGACAATGGCGGGGCAGAAAGTTTTACAACTTTAATTAATCAATTTTCTGAAGATATCCCGACAATTGGAACAATTCTAGGAAATGTATTTTCCATATTTTTAGAAATTTTAATTGCAGCAGAGCCAATTATCGATAGATTCCTCGGGAGCATGGAGGGTAGCACAAGCAATATTCTTTCTGACCTAAGAGCGGCGAACTCGGAAGAGGGCGGGGGCTTAACTGAATTCTTTGAGACAGCCGCCGACCGCGCCTCTCAGCTTGGCACTATATTAGGAAACATTATAGGTGGAATATTTGGCATTGGTGAAGCAGCCGAAGAAGGCGGGGCAGCTGACACCCTACTAGATTACCTGGAAGAGATAACAGAACGTTTTTCTAATATCGGAGACGACGAACAGTTTGCAGAAAACTTAAACCTAGCTACTGAAAATGGTACAAAACTACTAGACCTAATTGGAAACATCTTAGGCGGTATATTTGAGCTGGGTGCTTCCCCTGAACTAGGTGAGTTTTTGGACGAACTGAATAGTGAGGAATTCCAAGAGAACTTTGGCGAATTCATGGATAAGATGATTGGGGCCTTGCCTGAGCTGGGAGAGTTCTTGACTGAACTAATCACTTTCATGAATAACATTACAGACGAAGGGGGTATGGAAGCCTTTTTCGAGACCTTAACAGGAGCACTATCAGGGGTTAATGAGTTTATTGGTAGTGACACTGGGCAAAAAATCCTGGGGATTGTATCCCCTATATTCCAGACTCTAAATGCTATAGGTTTAATATTTACCTTAATCACAAACTTTGTTCTCTTGCCACTTGGTGGTTTCTTATTATTTATATTTAATCCTTTTGCCAGGGTTCTAGGATTTAAGATTGGACCTAAAGGCGGTTTTACGCCTACTGGCGGTGGTATACGCGGGTTTTTCAAAAAGACTTTCCCTAACCTATTAGGCGATACAAATAAAAAAGCTGGAGTTACTGGAGGCAAGCTAGGCTCTGTATTTAAGACACCCAAAATATCAGGACCTGGATTTATAGGAATTGCCCTTACTGCTGGTGGCCTCCTCTTAGAGATAACAGGAGCAGGCGACCTTCTTGAGACCCAATTTAAAAACTTCTTCAATGACTTATGGGGCAACTTAGAGGAAAGCACTGGCAGGCTTGTTGGCTGGATTGAAGAGGGCGCCCCTGGTCTAGAAGAAAAGTGGAATGGTCTCAAAAACAACTTAAAAAGCGGCTGGGAAGATTTCACGGGCTCGCTTTCCACGAGCTTCGAAAGAGACACAGATATGGTGTTTGGTACAAACGTCATACAAAACGGTTTTATAGATATGATTAACGGACTCCTTGACCTTTGGGAGGGGTTTGTTAACTCCCTTATTACAGGCCTAAATGATGGAATTATTTACTCTTTAAACAGTATATCTATACCTATCCCCAACTGGGTCAGAGATGCTGCTTCGGCAATAAATTTAGACCTACCTAGTGCTGTTGGATTCGATATTTCAAAGATTGCAGCCTACAACATTGGAAGAATCCCTAAGTTAGCAGAGGGCGGCATAGTGGATGCTGTGGATGGAGGTACCCTAGCCATAATTGGAGAGGGGGGCAGAAACGAACGAGTAGAGCCTTTGGGTCCAGATGGGTTATCGGCAAGGGATAGGGCACTTATGAACTCTATAGAGAGCGCTGTTTCCAAGAGAGGTGGTGGCGACATAAATGTCACAGTTAATCCCGCTCCTGGTATGGACGTACGTGAGCTGGCAGAGGAAGTCTCACGCAAGATTGCGTTCCAGGTTAGAAAGGGAACCTTTTAATGGCTGAAGAATATAACCAGTTCTATGACACAGTAGCTGACGCTGCGGCTCAAGCGATAGAAAATGAAAAAGTAGATGGAGGCTTATCTGCCTTACCAGCTCCCTACCTATCTGGCCTTAAGCTGGAAGCGGATGTTGAAATTGGAGACCTTGTACTAAACACTATTGATGAAGATGGTGTTGTTTGGGTAATGACAGATATAGCCAACTGGTGGCGTCAGCCGGACCCAGAGCTACCTTCTCTCCGCAGAGGTTGGGGCGATGGTGACTATGATGCCACTGGTAGGTATAATGCTAGAAATATAACTTTGACCGGAAGTTTTCTTACTCAAAACCCTGACCAAGTTGCTAAAGCTAGAGATAAGCTAATTAAAGCTACAGATTTAGTCAGAAAAGGTAATTGGTTAGTTGTCCGTGAGGCACCTACTCCCAAGGCTGCTTTTGTAAGACTTTCTGGCTCGCCTTCGATTGAGACCGTAACGGCTAGGGGTAGAACTAATTTTTCTATTGGATTTAAAGCTGCTGACCCAGTTAAGTACGAATGGGTAGGTGGTGCCAACAACTATCGTTCAGCTGGTATAACTAGTTCTAGCCCGCCCGTAGTTAATCAGGGTAATACAAAGGTGTCTACTATTTTTCAAATATTTGGTCCCGTATCTGCAAGCCCTGCATCTCCTATAAGCATTGTTAAAAGCAACAGTGAGAATTTTGAGACCGAAACCGTACAAATAGTTGACTCTTTGGAATCGGGTCAAACGTTAGAGATAGATTCTTTGAATAGGGAAGTCTTGTTAGTAGAGGATGAATCTGTCCTGAGCGGCAGATTTAAAACCGACACTTTGCTAGATTGGCTATATTTAGACCCCGGAGAGAACTTTTTCACTTATTCCGGCTCCGGAAGCTGTAGAATTTTATATAGGTCCGGCTGGATAGGCTAAACACATAGGATAAAAGACAAAATATGGTAGAGACAAGAAAACCTGCAGAGGTTGAGTATAGGTACTTTGTTACCGATATCAACACTAATGAACTGCTTGCTGAAATCCCCTTTACAGGAGTAAGTTACGGTCGCTCTCTTCGCGAAGCCGGTCAATTTTTCGGAAGCATACCAGTAGTTGCAGAGACTTTTAATCTAAGTCTTTATGAAAATACTCTCCCGGGTAAACGTGCACTTTTTATAACTAGAAACGGTGTTACAGTATGGGGAGGCATTATATGGTCAAGAACATACGACATAGTCTCAAAGTCCCTTGATGTTTCAGCCTCGGAGTTTACAAGTTATCTGTATAGTCGAGTTCTTTGGCAGACCTTTTCTAATGCTTTTAGTGCTAATGCTACTGTTGAGTCGGGGGTAGCTACTATCAACTTAGACTTTGCAGAATATGCTTTTGAAGTTGGAGAGCCAATTTATTTAGATTGGGGCCCCGACAGGAGTCTATATAGTGACACTTTTAGCGTACTAACTACAAACGGAACAGACCAAATAACTGTAAATGCCGAGTATGTGGATGCTCAGGGTAGAACTGTGACCATTCCTGACCAAATTGTTGAAGAAGGCATTATCACTGTGGAGGTACGTCAGGACACATATGACTACGCCCGATATATTCTCGGCGAGCTAGAAAATGACTTTTTTGACTTGCAGTTTGCAAATGACGCTATCGAACCGGGAATTGATTTATTCAATGTTATTAGCACATACTCACGAAGTTCGAACGTAGCCAGAATCACGTTAAATAGAAATCATGAGCTTGTAAAAGGACAAAGGATAAAGGTAACCGATACGGGGAGGGGGTTTGACACTCAGGACGCAAAAGTTAAAGAAGTTATAGACAGTAAGACTTTTACATATGAGAACACGGGCCAAAACGTGGCTCAAACGGGCGCTGCCCGACAGAGTGCTGACATAACCTTCTGGCAACGCTTAAACAATACCGTCACCATAACTACAAGTGGCCCCCATGGATTTAAAGAGGGGGATATTGTATATATTCAAGACCTTAATCCATCAGTAGACGGGTTCCACACCATTAGAACAGTTGGAGAGCCTCAGGCGAACAACTTTACCTTTGTGGTCCTAGGTTCTCTAGTCGCTTTCAGCCCGGCATCTTCTGAGGCAGTTGCGATAGTTGACCCGGCGGTAACCTTCTCCACATATGGGCCATACAGCAATAATTCTTTCTTGGGTATCGAGTTTTCTACAGACCAGCCTAGCCAAGAGCGTCAGCGAAACGCCATACTCCGCGGTTTCGAGCTGAGGTCTATAGGCGAAATACTGGATGAATATTCAAATGTACCTAACGGCTTTGAATATAGGATTGATTGCGAATTTGACAACTCTACAAATAAGTTTAGAAAGATTTTTACCTTTCTACCTCTAGTTCCGCCCACTTTAAGTACTTATGTAAATAGCTTGCCTGATGGAAAGCTACCATCAGGAGAGTTTGCTCCTGTCAGTGCCTTCGGTGCGGACAAAACTGTATTTGAATATCCTGGAAATATATCAAATGCAAGTTTTGAAGAATCAGCCGAGACGTCAGCTACCCGTTTTTGGGTAAAGGGAAATGACCCCGACTTAAGCGAATCTGCTAGTCAACCGTACTCAGCGGCTGCCGATATAGATTTACTAGATAGAGGCTGGCCTCTAATTGACCAAACTGAAACTTTCGAGTCTCGGAATGAAGTTTTACTGCAAGGCGTTGCAAAAAGGTATCTAGAAGAGAGTAAACCTCCAAGCAGTAACTTTACAATAGATGTAAATGGTTCGATGATACCTGAAATAGGCTCATATAAGCCTGGTGACTGGTGCTCTGTGATAATTAATGATGACTTTGTAAGACTCAGGCTGCAAAGTTATATAGAGCTCCGTGATGGTACTAATAGACAAGTCTTACTGAGAAAAATAGACGCACTTGAAGTCACTGTTCCAGATAATCCTTCTTTCCCGGAAGAAGTATCTTTGGAGCTCGTAACTGAACCGGAGGTTGATAAGATTGGCAATTAGAAGAAGACGCAGGAAGCTCACTAATCTGCTAAGTACGTTAGACCGTAGGGTAAAAACTTTAGAGTTTCGTCCCATTGACTTACTATCTTCTAGCGAGCAAGCTGCTGCCGAAGAGCTGGCAGATTCGGTAGATGTAATTGTTTCTAACTCTGCTCCAAATCAATACCTACCGGTCGAGAAAGCGTATCTTTACGGAAGCGGCGTATCAGGCAGCTCTCCCCGCGTAGAGGTATTTCTTGGTGCTGACCCCGGTTCAAAAGCCGATGGCCGCTTCCAAGTAAGCGGTATAAATGGGTCAGCTGATGCCGACTTTGAAGTCTCTGGAAATAATTTCACTATTGTTTCTGCGAGCTCGGAGCCATGGGACGGCGATGAGCGTAAGAACTATCAATACACACCTACTGACCAAGAACCAGAGCTAATAAATTCAGTTCTGTATGCAACTGATGTTGCTGCACCTGAGGGCACATCTCAGCCAATCGAGCTTATAACTAAAGTGCAAATTGCTAGCTATGAAGGCTCTGACAGCACTATAAGAATCGGCCTTACCGGGCAACACAAGTTTAAAGTTGGAGATGTTGTTTATGTAGAGCTTGGTATTGAAAACCCTATCGTTTTTGGTAGAGACGGTCTCTTTAGACTGTCTAACGTAGATACTGACTTTATCGAGTATGAAATCTCCTCGCCTCTAGCTGAACCAATTAATACCACCCCTGTCACTACTGTAACTAGGCATGTATATGCAGTTGCTCACAACTTTGTTAGAGATGGAGCCACCTGGGTAGACAACAGCGAGGCAACCGACCAGGTTTTTACTTGGAGAGACATTAGGTGGATATCTTTCAACGAATTTGTAGGTGACGACGGTGTGGCTCCAGGGCCAGTGACCAACCTTACTGGTAATTCGGAGAGTAGGGCTGTGGACGGTACTACAGCCGGGGTGGCACGCGTAACTCTTAATTGGTCTAATCCAACTACAAATGCAGAAGGCAACCCTTTGGATGATTTACTTGGTGTGCAGGTATGGCACAGGTACGCGGAATCAGAGCCATTTGAAAAAGGCGATGTCATTTTGGGGGACGACACTCAGTGGACAAAAGATGGCTTTGAGGTAAAACGTAATGGTCAAGCAGTAGCGACTGTGACATTCCGCGTTTATGCTGTTGATAGTGGAGGACTTCTCTCGGAGCCCGCTGAGATAGATGTTGAAATAACCCCTGCTGCAAAGCAAATAAAAACACCTACCGCTCCTCAGGTATCTCAATATTTGGGGACCCCCACTTTCAGCTGGGACGGCCTACAAACAGACGGCACCCTACCCCCTGCTGTAGACGCTTATGAGATAGAGGTTCACCTATCAACGATTAATGGTTTTTCAATACAAGATGGTACCTTCCAAGAAGGCACGGGTACTTTTTATGGTAGCTTTCCCGCTGAACCAGGAGGCTATCTAGTACTAAATGCTAATGACTTAACTGATGGAAACGCGTACTACGTACGATTTGTTTTAAATGATGTTCATGGAAATACGGAAGTATCTGCTCAATCTACTTTTACAGCAGAAGTAGATAAGCCAGTCAAATTTGATGTAATTGATGTCGGTACATTGGACGGTCAGCTAATTACAGGACTTGGGATTCAAACCGGTCCAAATGTAAATGATGGTAGTGGTAGTGACCAAAATGGCATTATTCTAACTAAAAACGGTCTCGAGGCATATGACCAATTCGGAGAACGGACTTTTCGAATCAGGGCTTCAGATGGTGCTGTATTTTCTTCAGGAAATATAAATTTAAACTCTCTGGCTACCACTACTTATGTAAACCAGCAGATTAATAACATACCTGACAACGAACTTAGTGCTGATGACATAATAAGAATTATTAATAACTCCCCAAGTGGTTCTATTAAAGAGACAATAGTTAGCCCAGGCGGAATTCTTTCGCCAACAGTAGCGTCCAATACCTTTATTGCTTTTAATAGTGATAGAGATATTAAAGCTCCCGGTACCGTAATTGACGGTGACAAAATTAGAACCGGAACTATCGATGCTTCCCGAGTAACTGTCTCAAACCTAAATGCGGACAATATAAAATCTGGAACCATTACGGGCCGCACACTAATCGGTAGGGTGCAGACCAAGGCAACTGGTACCACCAACCCTAAACGGATAATTCTTTCTGAATCGACCAACACCATTAAATTTTTTGATAGCGGAGATAGCAATACCAATCATAGAGGTCTAATAGAGGCCAACGGCTCCGGGCTATCCGTCCAAAGTTCTTCGTCTGCTACGAACATGGCACTCCAAGAAGGCTCAGTGTATTTTGAGCTAGGCAACTCAAATAGGTCCGGATTAGATATGACACCTGTTGCTTTTCGAGCCAAGTCCCCTAGGTTTACCGGACGAACCCAGGGTGAGCTAAGGATGGCCCGTACTTATATAAAGCTCGAGGCTTCGGAAACTTCGAGCGGTGATGGTGCTGAAATGTACTTATTTCCCGGTTCAACAACTAGGCGTCTAGAGTTAAGGAGCGGTGCGCTTAGAGTAAACAGTTTGTCTGGCCCTGGAACTGCAACTGCACGGTTAGATAGCGATGGATATTTACGTAGGTCTTTTTCGGATTCTCGACTAAAGAAAGACATAAAAGACTTGAGCTTAGGCCTTGATTTTATTACTAAGTTACGTCCAGTAGAGTTTAAATATGATATAAAATCAGATGACTCAGATGATACAACTGCAAATTATGGTCTTTTGGCGCAGGAAGTAGAAGAAACACTTATAGACAATTTTGATATTAAACAACCATCTAACTTGCTACACACGTTTAAAAACCAAAATCTTACTGATAAGTTGCCTGAAGACGAGCAGATTTATGGTTTAGATTATCCAGCTTTAATTCCCATGCTGATTAATTCGATTAAAGAATTGTCAAATGAAATAGACTATTTAAAGAAAAAATTAGAAGAAAAAGACTAAAGGACATAATATGGCAACTGTAGAGTACTCAGTAGAAGCTTCGTATAGTGATATCCCGTATCCTGTTGTAGTTAGAAAAGTTATAGAGAATGAAGAAGTTGTTAGTTTTTCTCTAATTAGCTACAATGAAGCGTTACTATCAGGAGTCGATTTAGAAGCATACTTCACGCTATATAGAGACTATGTACAGTCATACTTAAACTCTTTATCAACACTTAGCGAAGATTTAGATGCTGTCAGCGCTGATAAACACCAAGATTTTCATGCTGGCGTCTCTTACTTTAGAAGCTTTATGCGAGGCCATTGGGTAGAAGCAGGCAACGAGCAAGACTTTATATAGTAATTATGAATATAGTTAAAGATGGCTGCAGGACTCTTCAATTTGAAGGTGCCTTATTAGCCGAATCTACTTCGGAACGTAGTGATTCTGTGCGTTGGATAGAGTTTAAGTTATATAGGACCGAGAGCGGCTCTTATGTTCTATCTCGGGTGGGAGTTTCTTTAATATTTCACAGTCCTACATGCGGCCTAACTTCTAAATATAAACTTAAAGAATCTGTACCAGAACAATTGTCAAATAAAGCCATACCCTGCCCGGACTGCGACCCGGACGAGGAAACTCTTGTTTTCCCAGAGACATACCGCTACTGGGCTCAGGTGAGCGATAAGCCTGAGGCAGTCTTAGATGCCCTATATCAGTATGACCAAGATAGTGGTGCTCACTATCTGACTACTGTCGCAAGGAAATTACTAGAGCGGGCCTCAAAGGTTGACAAAGGTATAGATGCTATCTACAATTATGAAATCATTCCATAATTTGTAGAGGCATATGGCAGACTTATCCAATATTGAGGTAAAACTCGTTGACAGCTTGGAAGAAGCTGACGCTTTCTTGCGTTGGCTAGGTCAACGACGCCCTAACGATGCGGTAGCCGTTGATATAGAAACAGGTGAACTCTCTGGCGGAGACTATAGGCGAGATGCTCTAAATGCCTGGAAAGGCCAAATTCGACTAGTACAAGTAGGAGATGCCCAAACGGGCTGGGCCATTCCGTGGGATTCCTGGAAAGGCGTCTTCTATCAAGGGATGAATAAATATGATGGAAAAGTCATATTCCACAATATTGCCTTCGAGGCACTTTGGTTTGAGACGCAGAGCGAGTGGGAACTTCCTTGGCACAACGCGCATGACACGATGATTATGTCTCAAGTGATTCATCCAGACGAGCCAGCTAAGCTAAAAGTTTTAGCAAGTAAGTATGTAGATGCAAGTGCTGCAATGATGCAGGATGGGTTGGACCAGGCCAAGCGTGAGAACGGTTGGACGTGGGGAACTATCCCTGTCCGTTTTGAACCCTACTGGGCTTATGGTGCTCTTGACACAATTCTGACAGTACGGCTATTTGAGCATTTTTGGCCACTAGTTCAGCCAGGCGGCATATTTCACGCACCCTATGAGTTGGAGATGAATACTCGCAGGGTTGCCACTCAGATGGAGCTCAATGGAGCCCGTGTTGACTTAGACTACTCCCAGAAAAAATATGATGAGCTTATTCAATATACAGAGCAGGCTAAGGAGTGGACTAAGAAGACTTACGGAGCTTCTATAACCAGCGGTCCTCAGATGGCAAAGACTTTTCAAGAAACTTTGGGCGCAGAGATTACATCCTTCACCCCTACGGGTCGAGCATCCCTCACGGCTGACCAGTTAAAACTATTTACAATTGAGGGTTCTGAGCCCGTTAGGCAACTTGCTGGACTGATGCTTGAGCAACGCAAAGCAGACAAGCTTGCTGGCACATACTTCTTAAACTTCTTAGAAGACCACCAAGACGGAAGGTTGCATCCTTCTATTATGACAATGGGTGCTCGTACTGGTCGCATGTCTATTAGAAACCCGGCTTTGCAGACACTTCCTAAGGGCAGTGACACAGTACGCAGGGCCTTTCTTCCAAAGGATGATGACCACATGATTATTACTTCGGACCTTGACCAGGTTGAGTTCCGAATGTTTGCGGACCTTTCTCAAGACCCGAACTTAATCCAGCTCTTCCTCCGAGCAGACGCAGAAGGCTCTGACCCTTTTACTGAGATGGGTAGGGAAATTTATAACGACCCTTCCATGCAAAAGTCTGACAAACGTCGTGCCTTGATTAAAGGTGTCGTGTATGGACGTCTATATGGCGCTGGTGTTTCCAAGCAAGCACTTACAGCGGGTGTGCCTGAGCCGCAGATGCGCGATGTGTCAAATGCGTTCGATAAAAGATTTCCTGGCATGACAAGGTTCCAAAAGAAAATAGAGCATCAAGGGTTAGACCGTCTCAATTCCGAGGGAAGAGCTTATGTCAAGACTTGGACTGGTCGCCAAATACCCACAGAGGATGATGCTGTTTATCGTCTTGTGAACTACCTCATTCAAGGAGGCGCTGCTGAAGTGTTTAAATCTAATCTGATTAAATTAGACCAAGCTGGCCTCACGGACAACCTTATTGTCCCTGTTCACGATGAAATTGTTTTAAATGCGCACAAGTCTGATGCGGAGGAAATTAAGCAAATTGTGAAAGAGTGCATGACCACTACCGAGAGTTGGGCAGTGCCTTTGACCGCCGATGCAGACGGTCCGCTTGCGAACTGGGGTGCAAAATACTAATGAAACAAATAGTCTTAGCAGTTGACCCGGGGAAGATGTCAGGGGTTGCTCTCATGACCCGTGAGACCGATTCTGAGCCAGTTTTGGAGTTCTCTTTAGAACTTACACAGGAAGAGTTTGCAGGCCCTATAAGGCAGGTTCTAGCTGACTACGATGAGCTAGATGTTGTCTGTGAAAGGTTCCTAATAAACCAACAAACAGTAAGAAATAGCCAGGCTCCTTACTCTCTAGAGCAAATAGGTGTACTAAAGCAGTGCATGTTAGATGCTGGTAAAAATCCAGACGCAATCTTCCTACAAAATCCCTCTGATGCAAAAAGTCTTTTCCCTAATCCCTCCTTAAAACAGCTCGAATATTGGCATAAAGGCGGCGCTGGTCACGCATTAGATGCAATTAGACACGCCTTACTTAGACTTGCAAAAACTGGTTGGAAGCCTGTTAGACTCCTTTCTTAAGTTATTATCAAGAAATGCAGTAAGTTTTAGATTTTTATGATAATATGTAGTTAGTAAGAGAAGAGGATAGTTTGTCAGAAGTTAAAGTAGACATCGCTGAAGATGGCAAGCACATAAATATTTATGCCGAATATCGGTTTAAAGAAGTTTGCAGACGTCTTCCTGGCGCATCTTGGGACGCAAAGAAGCAAAACTGGCGTATCCCTCTTTCTTGGGGAGGGTGCTTGGCACTTCGTAGCCAATTTAAAGAGTACTTATCAATTGGTGATGACCTCGGTCAGTGGGCAAAGAATGAGAAGGCTTCTCGTGTTCAACCAGCCTTAGACCTACGTGAGGTTGAGGAGGTTAGCGACCCTGACAATGAAGACCTATTTCCTCACCAAAGAGCAGGGGTGCAATTTCTATCTACTGCTAAACAAGCTCTTCTTGCTGATGAGCCCGGTCTTGGTAAGACTGCTCAGGCAATTAGAGCCTTGAAAAAACTTAAAGACCAGGGGGAAAAAGTGTTCCCGGCAATGATTGTTTGCCCAAATACTTTAAAGAAGAACTGGGAGCGCGAATTTAAGAGGTGGTGGCCAGAAGCATCTGTCCAGGTAGTCAAGGGCTCTGCAAATAAGCGTCGTGAGCAACTAGAACCAGGATTAGCAGATGTCTACGTAATGAACTGGGAGTCCTTGAGGACTCATTCAAAGCTGGTTGGTTATGGTTCTATAGCTCTAGCTCGCTGTGTTGAGTGTGGAGGTCACGATTCTAAAGTTAGCGAGGCTCGCTGTGAAGCACATAAGCGAGAACTAAATAATTTAGATTTTAAATCAGTAGTTGCTGATGAGATTCACCGCTCTAAGGACCCTAAGTCCAAGCAGACTAGAGCTCTTTGGGCAGCGTCTGGAGGCGCAGATATCCGCATTGCAATGACGGGAACTCCGATTGCTAATGATGTCGTTGACTTGTGGCCAATCTTGCATTGGCTGAAGCCTGAAGAATGGCCCAGTAAGACCAAATGGATTGACCGATTTGTAGATACTATTCCTAACCACTTTGGCGGAATGATGGTCCTAGGACTTAAGCCAGAGATGGAACAAGAGTTTTATGCAAGCATTAACCCGCGCATGCGTAGAATGCTAAAGGCTAAGGTTCTCCCTTGGCTACCGGAGATTGTTAATGACCGTCGTGATGTTGAAATGGGAGCTAAACAAGCAAAGGCTTATAAGCAAATGCTTGAAAAAATGATTGCTTTGTTCGAAACAGATAGTAAAGAAGATGTAATTGTTGCATCTGACCCTTTGGTTCAGACAATGAGATTGAATCAGTTTGCAAATGCATATGCAGAAATTACAATGACTGAATCCGGTGAAGAAAAAGTTTTATTGTCAGACCCTTCATGTAAAGTTGACGCTCTTATGGATGACATTAAAAACGGCGACTTTGGTGGTGACTCCGTAGCTGTTTGTGCAGTTTCTAAACAACTACTCAACCTTTTGAGCGAGCGTCTACATAAAGAAGAAATTCCTCACGGGATGGTCACTGGAGACCAAGACGACATAGAGCGTCAGACAGCTGTCGATATGTTTCAAGCAGGTCAGCTTAAGTGGATTCTATTTACGGATGCAGCTGGCGGTGTCGGTATTACCTTGACTAAAGCTAGGAGATTGGTTATGCTTCAAAGACCTTGGTCTCTAGTTAACTATAAGCAGGCTCTAGACCGAGTACATCGCATTGGGTCAGAACAGCATGACTCGGTTCTGATTCACGACTATGTTACAGAAGGAACTATAGAAGAAAGGGTCATTGAAGCTCTAGACTCCAAGTCTGAGAACTTCGAAGAAGTTGTTCGTGACCGCGACCAGCTAAAGAAAATACTAGTAGAAGGGCTTAAGAAATGACTGAGCCAGTAAGAATATCTAACTCAGAGATTCAAACATTTAAGGATTGCCGCCGACGCTGGTGGTTTACGTATTACCGACGCCTA
>Ga0209937_1000084_pt1 | contig 30549 bp, 23 predicted proteins | sample SalPon1_B_H2O_MG_FD_185699 | JGI IMG/M metagenome (GOLD analysis project Ga0209937, IMG submission 185699) | Salt pond water microbial communities from South San Francisco under conditions of wetland restoration - Salt Pond MetaG R1_B_H2O_MG... | ecosystem: Environmental > Aquatic > Non-marine... | reverse complement strand
AGCGCATCACACATAACTGTATTCCTGGAGTTTGTGGCTCCGGGGTGAATCTTGACTTCTCCTCGATAGCTCGATCGTCCGCCAGCCCTAGCAATCGATTTAGAGACAATTGAGGATGAGGTGTTGGGGGCGGCGTGAATCATCTTCGCTCCAGCATCCTGGTGCTGATCCTCTCCAGCGAAAGCAACGCTGAGTGTCTCTCCCCTGGCGTGCTCTCCGGCAAGGATGACGGATGGATATTTCATGGTTACCTTGGAACCGATGTTTCCATCAATCCACTCCATGGTGGCACCCTCGTGAGCAATAGCCCTCTTGGTGACCAGATTGTAAACATTGTTCGACCAATTCTGGATTGTTGTGTAACGAACCCTTGCGTTTTTCTTGACAACGATTTCTACGACAGCACTGTGCAGACTGTCTGATTTGTAGATAGGAGCGGTGCAACCTTCGATGTAGTGCACGTAGCTTCCCTCATCAGCAATTATCAAAGTTCTTTCAAACTGACCCATGTTCTCGGTATTGATTCGGAAATATGCCTGCAATGGAATTTCAACGTGAACTCCCGGTGGCACGTAGACGAAGCTTCCACCTGACCAAACAGCTGTGTTCAAGGCAGCAAATTTGTTGTCTCCAGCTGGAATTACGGTTCCGAAGTATTCCTTAAAAATCTCTGGGTGCTCTTTCAACGCGGTGTCGGTGTCCAAGAAGATGACACCCTGCTGCTCGAGGTCTTCACGAATCTGGTGATAAACAACCTCTGACTCATATTGAGCTGCAACGCCGGCCACCAGTCTCTGGCGCTCTGCCTCGGGGATTCCCAAACGCTCGTAGGTGTTGCGAATATCCTCAGGAAGGTCTTCCCAGGTTTGTGCTTGCTGCTCTGTTGAGCGAACAAAATACTTGATGTTGTCAAAGTCGATCTCTGACAAATCAGCGCCAAATGAAGGCATTGGTTTTTTGGTGAAGAAGTTATAACCCTTGAGGCGGAAGTTCTTCATCCATTCATCTTCATCTTTGCGCTCGGAGATGTCAGTTACGACCTGTTCATTAATACCCCTTCGCGCGCTTGCGCCGGCTGCGTCGCTGTCGGACCAGCCAAATTCATACTGTCCGAGTGAGTCCAGTTCGGGACGGTCAATAATTTTTTCTGACACTATTCCTCCTAAATTGCTTCCATATAAATCAACACCACGCTCACTGTTCTATTCCATGAGGAAATAAAACCCACATGTGTCAAAATAGAGAATAGTAGATAACTGTTTCTAAACAACTAAGGCATACCTAAGGAGAGTCATGAGTCTGGCCCAACAACCAAAGACCAACTTGCTTGACGCTTTATTCGGTCAGGCCAGACTGAAGCTATACGGTTGGCTCTCTCTTGCTACTCAAATTGGAATTGTCGTCACAGGTGGAGCAGTCAGGCTGACCGGCAGTGGACTGGGATGTCCAACCTGGCCAAGGTGCACCGAGGATAGCTTTGTTTCAACTCCGGAAATGGGCTTTCACGGAGTTATTGAGTTTGGAAACCGTTTACTCACCTTCGTTTTGCTTATTGTTGCAATCTTGACCTTCATAACAGTGCTTCGAGCCCGCAAGCAGAGAAAGGGCTTACTATTGCCCTCCATCGGACTGGGTCTAGGAATTATCCTGCAGGCCGTGATCGGTGGAATTACGGTGTTAACCGGGCTCAACAGCTGGGTGGTTGGCCTTCACTTCTTGGTGAGTGGGGCACTGATTGCACTTGCGTCCTTATTAGTCTGGAGAATCTATTCTCCGAAAACAGAGATTGTATCCGAGCTTGGGCATCTAACTCGATGGCCACTCATTGTTACGGGAACACTGGCAATCATTGCCGGAGTGATTGTTACCGGAGCCGGTCCGCACGCAGGTGACGCCAACACCCCAAGAAACGGCCTTGACCTTGAAATTTGGCAGCACTACCATTCCTACCCCGCTTATGCGATGACTGGACTGATGGCGGTTGCCCTGATTTCCCAGTGGTTGCTTCACAGATCTTTCACTGTGAGTGTCAGAGCGCTAAGTATTGGACTGGCTATCGCCATCTCGCAGGCTATTTTGGGAGTGATCCAAGCTAGAACCGGAGTTCCAGCACTTTTGGTTGGGGTTCACATGTTCGGCGCAGCACTGACCTGTTCTGCAATTGCATTCCAGGCACTGGCCTTGAAGCGAAGGTATTAGTTGCAGGCCATTTATTGGTTTCGCAGAGACCGGAGAGTGTCTGATAACGAGGCACTGAGTTTCGCAAGTGATAAGCAGCTATTGACGGTTTATGTCCACTCGGGTTTCGATGATCAGTCGGCAAATCGCCAGCACTCGTTGCTTGCCTCGCTAAAAAGCTTGGATACTCAGCTCCAACAAAAACTGAACATTGTTTCTGGGGACCCCGCGGATCAACTTCTAAGACTGGCTCAGGATCAGGAAATTGATCAGGTGATTGCTACTCGTGCCTATGACACCGAAGGAATGATTGAACAGGCCAATGTTGCTGAAGCTTTACACAAAAATTCAATAACTTTGAAACTTGTGGGTAGTTACTACGCCATCACTCCTGGTGAAGTGAACAAACCAGACGGAACCGCCTATAAGGTCTATACGCCTTTCTGGAGAGCTTGGAGCGATAAAGAAATACCAAGTCCTTTTCCAACTCCAGAGTTGAAACTTATAGACCCAGTGATTCGTGACTACCCCACCCCCGCTGGTGAGCCATCAATCAAGATCAAAGCAGGCGAACAATACGCTCTGCAGACTCTGGGCAGGTTCAAAGAAGTTGTTGATACTTACCCTGAGGCCCGAGACAAAATGGCGGTGAGTGGAACCAGCAAACTCTCCCACGCCCTGTCACACGGCGAAATACACCCGAGAACGGTAATCGCGGCAATCGGCTTTGAAAATGAAGTCTTCATTAAAGAGATTTGCTGGCGAGAGTTTTATGCAGATGTAATGTTCAGAAACCCACACACTTTGGATGAATACTTCGACAGCCGGTTTGAAAATATGCAATATGACTCGGGCCAGTTAGCGGATGAAAGATTTGAGGCTTGGAAAAATGGCAACACCGGCTATCCGGTTGTTGATGCAGCGATGCGCCAGCTTAGAGAAACCGGCTGGATGCATAACCGCGCCCGAATGATTACCGCCAGCTTTTTGATAAAAGACCTTCACCTGGAATGGCAACAAGGAGCGCGTTGGTTTGAATCACAGCTAACTGACTATGACCCCGCGAGCAATTCTCATGGCTGGCAGTGGACCGCAGGGTGTGGAACTGATGCCTCTCCTTATTTCAGGGTGTTCAATCCCATTTTGCAGGGGAAGAAATTTGACCCAGAAGGCGAATACATCAAGCGTTACGTCCCTGAGCTCGCCCACTTGGACAAAAAATCAATCCATGAACCCTGGGATGCAATTGATGGCTATCAACATAACTACCCTGAAAGAGTCGTTGACCACGCGACTGAGCGCCAGGAAACACTGGCTAGGTTTCAGGAGTTAAAAAACAATTAGTGGATCAACCGCAATTGCAATAAACAAAAGCGTCAGATGGGTAATCGAGCCGTGAAACAACCTCATTGGGTTTCTAATCTCACCAGCTAATGCCTGTTTATACAAAAGGTGGCTCTCCCAAGTGAACCAAGCACCTGCAACTACAGCCACCGAGGAGTAAATCAAACCCATGTCAGCGACTGGAATTAGTAGCAAAGTTGATGCGAAATATGCGTAGGCATACAAAATAATCTGTCGGCCAACGGTTTTGTTTTTGGCAACAACCGGAAGCATTGGCACATCTGCCTCGCTGTAGTCCTTTTTGAAGCGCATTGACAGTGGCCAGTAGTGCGGTGGCGTCCACAAGAAAATGATTGCAAACAACACCCATGGTGTAAGTGATAGTTCTCCTGCTACCGCAGCCCAGCCAATCAGCACCGGCATTGACCCAGCAGCCCCTCCCCAAACTATGTTTTGCGGGGTGCGACGCTTAAGACCGAGTGTGTATACGAATACATAAAACAAAATCGCAATCAGCGACAGTAATGCAGCCAGCCAGTTGACGATAACTCCCAGCCAAACCACGCTGATTATTCCGATAACCCAGGCAAAAACAAACGCTTCGCGATCGGTGAGTTCACCGGTTACCAGGGGTCTACTTTGAGTTCTCCCCATTATGCGGTCTATGTCTGCGTCTATGTAGCAATTGAAGGCGTTAGCACTGCCAGCACTCAACGCACCCCCGAATAAAACCGCCAAAATCAACCACAGGTTCGGTAATCCACGCTCGGCAAGAATCATTGTGGGAACAGTTGTGATTAGTAAAAGCTCGATTACCCGCGGTTTGGTCAACAGGAAATACGCCCTTATCTTGGAAAGGGGCGAAAGTTTCTTTGGGGACCGGGGCACGTTAGTCATTACCTGTATAGTGTACCCCAGATGGCCCTTCTGCCGACCTGGGAGTGACTCGATAATGGTTAGACACACATCTGGTTGGGGCGCTAGAAAGCAACGAAAGGAGCGCTATCGTGCTCGAATGGAATGACTTAGACGATCGCGCGGTGGACACGGCAAGAGTGCTAGCCGCAGATGCCGTTGAAAGCGTTGGAAACGGACACCCCGGAACAGCAATGAGCTTGGCCCCAGCGGCCTACCTCTTGTTCCAAAAGGTCATGAATCACAACCCACTCGAGCCTCGTTGCATGGGCCGTGATCGTTTCATTCTCAGTGTTGGTCACTCCTCACTAACTCTTTATAACCAGCTCTTCCTCGGAGGCTTTGGGCTCGAGCTGGATGATTTGAAAAGCCTACGTAGATGGGGCTCTAAGACCCCTGGTCACCCAGAGTTCGGTCACACTGAAGGTGTTGAAATCACCACCGGCCCCCTTGGCCAAGGCCTAGCTAGCGCAACTGGATTTGCCTACTCCCAAAGATTTGAAAAAAACCTATTTGATCCAAAAACCGAGGACTCCCCCTTTGACCACTTCGTATACGTCCTAGCCAGCGACGGTGATGTTCAAGAAGGTGTCAGCGCAGAAGCTGCGTCTTTAGCGGGTCACCAGAAGCTTGGAAATCTGGTGGTTATTTATGACTCAAACCAGATTTCCATTGAGGACGACACCAATATCTCCTTCAGCGAAGACGTAAACGCCAGATATGAGGCATATGGCTGGCACACGCAAACAGTTGATTGGAAGAAAACCGGTGATTACAAAGAGGACGTTCATGCACTCTATGCCGCCATCCAGGAAGCTAAACAAGTAACTGACAAACCATCTTTTATTACTCTGAAAACAATTATCGGGTGGCCAGCCCCGAACAAGCAGGACACTGGTGGTATTCACGGTGCCAAGCTTGGCGAGGAAGAAGTGCGCGCAACCAAGGAGATTTTGGGCTTTGATCCGGATAAGAATTTCCAGGTCGAATCAGATGTCTTGGATCACGCAAGACAATTGCAATCAAGAGGTAGGCAGTGGCAGCAGCAGTGGGAGCAGAAGTTCGAGCAATGGAAAACCGGCAACCCTGACAAAGCAGCATTGCTTGACCGGTTGAGCAAAAAAGAGCTTCCTAAGGGCATCGAAAACTCTTTGCCCACATTTGATCAGGAGAGCATCGCAACACGCGCGGCAAGCGGCAAGGTGATCAATGCCCTAGCAAAGGATCTTCCTGAACTCTGGGGCGGAAGTGCCGACCTGGCAGGTTCAAACAACACCACCATTGAGGAAGCGTTGAGCTTTGGCCCATCAGATGCAACAACTGACACCTGGACGACAACTCCGGGTGGTCGTGTTCTTCACTTTGGAATCAGGGAGCACGCGATGGCTGCAATCTTGAATGGCATTGTGCTTAGCGGTCACACCAGAGTGTTTGCAGGAACCTTCTTGGTGTTCAGTGATTACATGCGTCCAGCTGTTCGCCTGGCCGCACTAATGGGTGTTCCCGCAATTTATGTTTGGACCCACGATTCAATAGCACTGGGTGAAGATGGCCCAACCCATCAGCCGGTCGAGCACCTAACCGTGTTGAGAGCAATTCCCAACTTGACGGTGATTCGTCCAGCTGATGCCAATGAGACAGCTCAGGCATGGTTGGCAGCTTTGAATAACACCAGCGGCCCCACAGCTCTGGTGCTGACCAGGCAAAACCTCCCGGTAATGACCAAGGAGGATAACCCCACCCCTGAGTTGTTGCAGAGGGGTGGATACGTTGTTGGTGAAAACCACTCAGACCCTGAGGGCTTGATTTTGGCCACAGGCAGTGAGGTCGCAATTGCAAGGGAGGCCCAAACCAAACTTGCTGCAAAGGGTGTCAATGTGAATGTTGTTTCCATGCCGAGCTTCGAGCTTTTTGACAGTCAAGATCAGAATTATAGAGATTCGGTACTGCCTCCCTCTGTCACCAGCAGAGTAAGTGTTGAGGCGGGTCTAGCGATGCCCTGGGCTAAATACCTTGGAGCAAATGGAGCAAGTGTTTCCATCGAAGGCTTTGGAGCAAGTGCTAGCTATGAAGTTTTGTATGAGAAGTATGGAATCACAGCCGATGCAGTGGTTGAGAAATTTGAAAGTGTAAGGAACTGATGACAAACGCAATTGAACAGATATCCAAACTCGGCGTCAGTGTCTGGCTTGATGACCTATCTCGCAGCCGAATAACAAGCGGTAGCTTGCAAGAGCTCATCGACACCAGAAACGTTGTGGGTGTGACCACCAATCCCTCCATCTTTGCCCAGGCTCTTTCAAACGCCGAGGACTATTCAGAGGCAATAAAGCAATGCAAGCAGCAAGGATTGGATGCCGAGCAGAGTGTTTTTGAAATTACCTCTGCCGACGTCACCATGGCCTGCGATATCTTCAAGACCGTATTTGATAAAACCAACGGTCTTGACGGGCGCGTTTCAATCGAGGTTAGCCCGCTGCTTGCCCATGACACAGAGGGAACAATCGCCCAAGCTCATGAGTTATGGAAAAAAGTCGACAGGGAAAACCTGTTTATCAAAATCCCCGCAACCAAGGCAGGGCTTCCTGCAATCACCGAAGTTTTGGCTGCTGGAATCAGCGTCAACGTAACATTGATTTTTAGCCTAGAGCGCTACTCTGAGGTGATTGATGCATACATCAAGGGCATCGAGCAGGCAAAAACCAATGGTCATGATGTTTCTAAGATTCAGTCGGTGGCTTCGTTTTTCGTTTCGCGCGTGGATGCAAGTGTTGACAAGCTCCTGGCAGAGCACTCCCCCGAAGCTCAAAAGCTTTCGGGTAAAGCCGCCATTGCCAATGCGCGCCTAGCCTACGGATTGTTTCTGGAAAAGTTTGCCACCGAACATTGGAAAAATCTTGAATCAGAGGGTGCGAATGTGCAGAGACCACTGATGGCCTCCACCGGAGTGAAAAACCCGAATTATGCAGAAGACCTGTATGTCACTGAATTGGCCGCAGACCAGCTAGTGAACACCATGCCTGAGAAAACTTTGCAGGCAACCTATGAAAGGGGAAGCTTTAGTGGAGACACCATCACCCCGAACCTGGATTTGGCAGCTTCCGAGTGGCAGGCGATTGGAGAGCTGGTCGACTTGGAGAAAGTTACAAAAGAACTAGAAACCGATGGGGTTGAAAAATTCGAACAGAGTTGGAAAGAGCTTTTAGAAACCGTTCAAAATGCCCTCGAGGCTGACTAAATGAAGCTTTCAATCAGCGACTCCGTTCAACAGGATTCAAAGCAAAGACTGCAGGCATTAATTGATACGGATTTTGTGACCAAGCTAGCGGCGAAGGACAGTACGCTCTGGGGGGAAGCTGCAGAGTCTGAAGCATCCATCCGATTGGGATGGGTAGACCCGATTCAGGACGCAACCGAGCTTTTGCCGGAGATATTGAAACTTAGGCAAGAATTCAACGACGCTGGATTGACCCGAGTTGTTTTGTGCGGGATGGGTGGAAGCTCATTGGCGCCAGAGGTCATTTGCAAAAATGCAGGCGTTGATCTTCACATTCTGGATAGCACCTCTCCGACAAGTGTAAAAAAAGCACTACAGGATTTGCAGTCAACTGTGGTTGTGGTGTCTTCCAAGAGCGGATCAACCGTAGAGACCGACAGTCAGCGTCGTATTTTTGAACAACAGTTTTCTGATAACGGCGTAGATCCAAAACAACGCATGGTGATAGTCACCGATCCCGGTTCCGCTTTGGGAAAAGAAGCCTATGCCAAGGGTTACAAAGTTTTTGAAGCTGACCCAACGGTTGGCGGTCGTTACTCAGCACTTACTGCTTTTGGGCTCGTGCCCTCTGGTCTGGCTGGCGCCAACATTACCCAGCTGATCGCAGACGCCAAAACAGCCTTGCCTTCCGTATTCGTAAACTCCTCTGACAATCCGGCACTGAAATTGGCAGCCGCCATCAGTGGCTCGAGTTCGAGATTGGTGATTGATGACCAGAGAACAGCACTGAATGGTATTGCCGACTGGATAGAACAGCTGATTGCCGAATCAACTGGTAAGGAGGGGCTCGGTATCTTGCCAGTCGCTGGAAATCCCGAGGCTGAATTGGCCGCTGGAGTCAATTCAGTACTACCGCTGCGGTTTAGTTCAGATAGCGCTGACGAGGGCTGGATAACACTTGATGGCAACCTCGCCGAGGTGTTTCTAGCATTTGAGGTCGCAACAGCTGCCGCTGGAATGTTGCTTGGGATTAACCCATTCGATCAGCCAGATGTAGAGTCAGCAAAAATTGCAGCCAGAGAAAGCTTGGAAAAAACACAGGATCCACCGAAATCATCAACCGAGTCGGAAATTTCCACGGAATTGTCGTCAATCCAAAGAAATGGCTATCTAGCAGTTCAGATTTATGCAGACAGAGAAAATGAAGATCAGTTGACCCGCTTACGTGAAAAGCTTGTGAGACAAACTTCGGTGCCTGTCACGATTGGCTGGGGTCCTAGGTTTTTGCACTCAACTGGTCAGTTTCACAAGGGTGGAACACCTGGTGGTGTGTTTCTTCAGTTAGTTCAACACGACCAAGAGCTTATGGTGCCGGGCAAGGAATACGGTTTCCAGCAATTGTTGCTCTCCCAGGCAGACGGGGATGCAAAAGTGCTTTCCGATAAAGGAAACACTGTCTTGAAATTCATTTTTGGTGAAACAGAAAACGCGATTGCAGCTTTGGAGCAGGTGATTGATTAACCCACTAAAAGATTCGCTGGACAAAAGACTTGCGCGTATTGCTGGCCCCAGCGGGCTAATAATTTTTGGAGTGACTGGTGATCTGGCTCAAAAAAAGCTACTTCCAGCCGTCTATGACCTATCAAACCGAGGTTTGCTACCCCCTTCTTTTTCATTGGTGGGGTTTGGCAGACGCGATTGGTCTAATCCGGAATTCATTGAGGTTGCCAAAAAATCGGTAAGCAAGCACGCCAGAACTGGATTCAACGAAAAAGTTTGGAATCAGTTAGCGGAGGGGTTTCGATTTGTTTCTGGAAATTTTGACGATGAGCAAGCGTTTCAAAAACTAAAACAAGAAGTCGACAATCTGGATGAAATGCGTGGTACTGCGGGAAATCATGCTTTCTATCTATCCATTCCCCCAGCTGATTTTCCCAAGGTCGCCAAGCAATTATCAGCCTCTGGATTGGCGGATGCTGATCCGGGTCAATTTCGAAGGGTGGTTATTGAAAAGCCTTTTGGTTCTGATTTGACTACCGCCAGGGAGCTCAACGACACCATTGAGGAAGTTTTCAACCCCGACAGTGTTTTCAGAATCGATCACTATCTCGGAAAAGAAACTGTTCAAAATATTTTGGCTGTCAGGTTTGCCAATCAAATGTTTGAGCCATTGTGGAATTCAAAGCACATCGACCACGTGCAGATAACCATGGCTGAAGAAATTGGGATTGGTTCCCGGGCTGGTTACTACGACGGCATTGGGGCAGCAAGGGATGTTATCCAGAATCACCTTTTGCAACTACTTGCCCTAACGGCAATGGAAGAGCCAAACAGTTTTAGCGCCGAGGACTTGCGGTATGAGAAAGAAAAGGTGCTAGCGGCGGTACGGGTCCCTGAGGATCTCTCAGCACATACTGCACGGGGTCAGTATGCGTCCGGATGGCAGGGTGCGCAACAGGTAAGTGGTTATTTGCAAGAACCCGGGATGCCTAAAAAGAGCAACACCGAGACCTTTGCCGCAATGAGATTAGATATTGGAACCAGAAGGTGGTCTGGGGTTCCTTTTTATCTAAGAACCGGAAAGCGTCTTGCCCGAAGGGTTACCGAGATTGCCGTTGTGTTCAAACGCGCCCCACAGCAGTTGTTTGCAGAGAGCCAGACTCGTTTGCTGGGAGAGAATGCGCTTGTCATCCGCGTGCAACCGGACGAGGGTGTGACAATTCGGTTCGGCTCCAAGGTTCCCGGTGTTGGCATGCAGGTTCGAGATGTGACCATGGACTTTGGATACGGTCACGCATTTACAGAAGACTCACCAGAGGCTTACGAGAGGCTGATTTTGGATGTTTTGCTAGGTGAACCACCTCTGTTCCCCCGTCAGCGAGAGGTTGAACTTAGCTGGGAAATTCTTGACCCCATTGTGAAAGCTTGGGAGCAACAGGGAAGCCCTCAGTCTTATCCCCCAGGTAGTTGGGGACCAGACTCGGCTCACCAGATGCTTGCGAAAGACGGCAAAGTTTGGAGGCGACCTTGATAGTCGATATGCCGGCAACCACAATTTCAGAGGTTAGCGCCAGGCTTTCCAGCCTTCGTGAAGAGGGTGGCGTGGTGGCGCTTGGAAGAGTGCTAACCCTTGTTGTCCAGACTGATTTCCGCAGAATCGAAGAAGTCGTTGAGGCTGCGAATGCTTCAAGTCGCGCTCATCCGGCTCGAGTCATTGTTCTGGCGGACGAAATCGATGTTCCGGGTGAACCCAGGCTTGACGCCCAAATTCGCGTAGGGGGCGATGCTGGGGCCAGTGAGGTCATAATTTTACGAGCATATGGCGGATTGGCTGAATCTCCCAAAGGTCTCATCGGAGGATTATTGCTCCCAGATGCGCCAATCGTGGTCTGGTGGCCAAATGCATGCCCCGAGGCCCCCGCTCAGGCAGATTTGGGAACATTTGCGACTAGAAGATTGACCGATAGCGCCAATCAGTCAAACCCTCAGTCCTATTTGAAAAACTTGGCCAGGAATTACCAGCCTGGGGACGGAGACATGGCATGGACGAGGTTGACCTTGTGGAGATCTCAGCTTGCTTCCCTGTTTGATCGAATTTCAGATAAATCCATTGAGAGCGTTGAGATAATCGGCTCTGAACTTAGTCCCAGTGCTGATTTGCTAGCTGCATGGTTCCGGGTGAAGCTCGGTGTGCCAACTACCATCTCTAGGCAGCACAAGGGCAAGAATGTTCTCGGAATTGGTGGTGTAAAGATTCACTACAAGGGTGGCGAGCTAAAAATGATGAGAAGTTCTGAGGTTGCCAAAATTAAGCAAACCGATAGGCCTTCTGCCTCAATACTGCTCCCCCGACGTTCAATCGTTGACTGCTTAGTTGAAGAGATGCGGTTTATGGGTCCCGATGAAACCTATGCCGAAGTATTAAGAGGTGGTTTTAGTGACTGAGATACAGGTTTATCCAGATTCGGAACAACTAGCCCAAGCACTCATAGCGGAGGCAGTTGAGCTTATAAAGTCCACCAAGATTGAAAACATTGCCGTCTCCGGCGGGGGTTTGGGTATTTTGGTGGCCACCGGTCTGATTCAAAAGCTCTCTGATAGCGATCTTCTCTCCAAGCTCAAGTTTTATCTCGCTGATGAGAGGTTTGTGACGCTAGACCAGCCGGATAGTAATCTCGGTCAGATTCTCAGCAAAACGAAGCATCTAAGCCCAAGTTTCTACCAGTTCCCTCTGCCTAGTGAACATTCACTGAAAGAGGCAGCCAATGTCGCCAACGATCAACTTGGAGCTGATTTTAAGTTTGATTTAGTACTTCTTGGGATAGGCCCAGATGGTCATACTGCAAGTCTTTTCCCATCGCACAGCTATCCAGAAACAACCGTTGTTGAAGAGCCAAATTCACCAAAGCCTCCTGCCGAGAGACTCAGTTTTAGTTATAAGGTTTTCAATTCAAGTGAGAATGTATGGTTTGCGGTTAGTGGTGAAGAAAAAGCTACTGCAGTCAGTCAAGCACTGAGTGGAAACACAAACTTGCCAGCTGGTTCGATCAGTGGTGCTGGTAACACCAAATGGTTTATCACCGAAGAACTTGCTTAGTTCTGACCTGCTGCTTTTTCGATCGCAATTCTGCGATCTCTAACCTTAGTTAGTGCCTCATCCAAAATCTGTTCAGCCTCTTTTTCAGTTCTGCGCTCCTGAACATACGCAAGGTGCGTTTTATAAGGCTCTAGCTTTGAAATCTGCGGTGGGTTATTTTTGTCTGTTCCCGCAGGCAGGCCACAATTGGGGCAATCCAACTCAACTGGAATCTCTTCAACTGGGACATCTGCTGAAAACTGCGGGTGAATCTCGTGACCATTAGCACAGTAGTAGCTGCGACTTACGCGCTCTGCTTCTACTCCCCTGAATCTTTCACCCATTGGGCCCGCACCAACGCGAGCCCCTCTAATACTGCTACTACTCATTAGGCCAAACCAAACCTTGTAAATAATCCGATGATGATAATCACAGCAACCCAGACTAGGCCGAGGATAACTGTGATGCGATTGAGGTTTCGCTCTGCGACTCCGGAGGAGCTCATGGCATTCGAAACGCCACCACCAAACATGTCGGCAACTCCACCACCGCGTCCCTTATGCAAAAGAATAAGCAGGGTAAGAATCACACTGGTGATTGCAAGTAGAACTAAAAGTGCTGTGTAAAGTGCTTCCAAAATAACCTCTCAACGGTCGGCAATTATACGCCGATATGTTCCCTAAACCTAGCGATGTTGGCAAATTCTTCACTGTCCAGGCTAGCTCCACCCACCAGTACACCATCTATGTTTGCCATTTTCAAAAACCCAGCCACATTATTTGCTTTGACTGAGCCCCCATACAAAATTCTGGTTTCCTCGGCGAGCTTCTGATCAACCTGCTCCAGTGCCTGTCTTATGCCCTTGATGGTCTCCTCAGCCTGCTCAGCAGTCGCAACCTCACCCGTGCCAATGGCCCAGACCGGCTCATAAGCGATCACCAGCTCGGATATATTCGTGTCCTTCACGGCTTCCAGCACCTGATTAATTGGCACCTCGGTCTGACCTGCGTTTTTTTGCTCCAAAGACTCACCAACGCAAACTATTGGAACGATGCCGTGACGCTTAGCCGCCATAACCTTGTCGTGAACTAATTGATCAGACTCGTTGTGAATCATGCGACGCTCGCTATGCCCAATCAACACATATTGGCAATTTAGTTTCGCTAAAAACTCTCCACTGATGTCACCGGTATAAGCGCCGTGGTCTTGGTCTGAGAGGTCTTGGGCGGCCAAAATAAGCTTGAACCCCTCAGCATCAATCAGCGTCTGAGCACTTCGGAGGTCTGTGAATGGTGGCGCGATTACCACCTCGACGCCTTCGTAATCAAAATCAGCATCATCCAGAGTCCAAGCAAGTTTCTGCACCGTTGCTATGGCTTGCTGGTGATCTAAGTTCATCTTCCAGTTTCCTGCAATTAGTGGTGTTCTAGTCATATAAGGCCTCCAAGCCAGGCAATTTCTTTCCCTCTAAGTATTCAAGCGAGGCTCCCCCGCCAGTTGAGATGTGCCCAAATGCCTCATCAGCAAATCCAAAATGTCTCACCGCACTTGCGCTGTCCCCACCTCCCACGACACTTAGCCCATCCATCTCACTCAATGCCTTGGCAACGGTTTTAGTGCCTGCCGCGAAGCTATCGAATTCGAATACACCCATCGGTCCATTCCAGAAAACCGTTTTGCTATTGGAGATTGCATCTGAAAATAGCTTGCCGGTTGCAGGTCCAATATCCAGCCCAATTCCTGATTCACCAAAACTGGAGCTGTTGAACTGGGCGGCAGAAACGGTTTCATGGTTTGCCTCTCGGTCGAAATTCTCTGCCACGACAACATCCACAGGCAAAATAATTTCAACCCCAAGTTGTTTGGCTCGCTCGATATATTCAGCGGCAGTGTCAATCTGATCTTCCTCAAGAAGCGAGCTACCAACTTCATGCCCCAGGGCTTTCAGGAAGGTAAACATCATTCCGCCACCAATTAGCATTCGATCTACCTTTGGAAGCAGGGCGTCGATAACCCCGAGCTTGTCTGAGACTTTGCTACCACCAAGTATCAGTGTGTAGGGGCGCTCTGGATTCTCGGTCAGTTTTTTGAGAACCTCCAACTCTTTCTCGACAGTTCTCCCTGCGTAAACATCCGCAAACTTAGACACCTCGTAAACACTTGCCTGCTTACGATGAACTACTCCGAATCCGTCGATCACAACATCGGTAATCTCCCCCAGTAGATCCTTGGCAAACTGTTCCCGGTGGGATTGGTCCTTACTGGTCTCAGAATTGTTGAACCTCAGATTTTCAATGAGTGTTTGTGCTGCATCAGGCGCAGCGGAATCAGCAAACTCGAGGTTTGGGTAATGGGATTTCATGAATTCAAATACAGGTTTCAAGCTGTACTTTTCATCAACACCATCTGGTCTTCCCAGGTGTGAGCAGATTACTGGCCTGCCGTTTTTAGCGATTACCTCGTCGATGGTCTCATAGGCGGCGAGGATGCGACCGGAATCTTGAATCTCAGAGTTACTGATGGGAACATTGAGATCGCATCGGACCAGCACCTGCCTGCCATCAAAAGAGTCAACCAGGTCTAATTTGCGAAGCATTAGAGCTTGTTTGCGACTAGCTCGGTGAGTTCAACTAAGCGGTTGGAGTATCCCCACTCGTTGTCATACCAGCTGCTCAGCTTGACAGTGTTGTCAATAACTCTCAACAGGCCTGAGTCAAACACTGAGCTGTGCTCATCACCAACGATGTCTGTTGACACCAGTGGGTCGTCTGAATACTTCAAAATGCCCTTCAGCGGCCCCTCAGCAGCTTCCTTGTATGCTGCCTTGATCATTTCAAGGTCAACGTCTGCTTTGGTGGTCAAGGTTAGGTCGGTGATTGAACCTGTTGGGACTGGAACCCTAAGCGCGAATCCATCAAGTTTTCCTTGCAGTTCGGGCATTACCAGGCCAATTGCCTTGGCAGCACCGGTTGAGCTAGGAACGATGTTGATAGCGGCCGCTCTGGCTCTTCGAAGGTCTGAGTGAGGACCATCCTGCAGGTTCTGATCTGCGGTGTAAGCGTGCACGGTGGTCATCAGCCCGTTTTCAATTCCAAACTTATCGTGGAACACCTTTGCCAATGGAGCCAAGCAGTTGGTGGTGCAGGAGGCGTTTGAGATGATGTGGTGCTTCTCAGGGTCGTATAGGTGCTCATTCACACCAATCACAAAGGTTGCGTCCTCATTGGTAGCAGGAGCTGAAATTAGAACCTTTTTTGCTCCAGCTTCGATGTGCGCCTTAGCCTTTTCGGCATTTGTGAAGATGCCTGTTGATTCAATTACGATCTCTACGCCAAGTTCGCCCCAGCCAAGATCTGCCGGGTTACGTTCGGCTAGTACTTTGATTTTTTTATCACCAACAATGATTGAATCGCCTTCAACTCTTACGTCATGGTCCAAGCGACCACCAACGGAGTCATATTTCAGAAGGTGAGCTAGGCCAGCAGGATCAGAGAGGTCGTTTACCGCAACGATTTCTAGGTTGCTTCCTTGTCTAAGAGCAGCTCTCAGATAGTTTCTGCCAATTCGGCCAAAGCCGTTAATTCCAATTCGAGTCATTACATCTCCAGAAAGTTAGATAAATTCAAACAATCTGCAATCAAGCAGGTTGTTTATAAGAACACCGTTAGCCTAGCAGCAGACTCGAAGCGTTCTTCTTGGCAGCGTTGAAGCGCATCTCGACATCACTCCAGTTGACAATGTTCCAGAAAGCTTTTACGTAGTCTCCCTTGACGTTTTTGTAATCTAGATAGAAAGCGTGCTCCCACATATCAAGCATCAACAACGGGGTTGTCAAAACCGCAACATTGCCCTGCTGATCATAAAGCTGGTTGATGTTTAGTCTCGATGCGACTGCATCCCAGCTCAATAGTGCCCAGCCAGAACCCTGAATGCTCAGTGCTGCGGCATTGAACTGAGCAACAAACTTGTCAAAATCACCAAAAAACTCATCAATCGCTGCTGCCAGTTCACCTGAGGGCCGGTCTGGGCTGTCGGGACCCATGTTTTTCCAGAAAATACTGTGGTTGGTGTGTCCACCGAGGTGAAAGGCCAAGTCTTTTTCCAACTTAGGCAGGTTTCCAAAGTTCCCACTGTCACGAGCCTCTGCCATCTGCTCCAGAGCTTGATTTGCACCTGCAACGTAGGCTGCGTGATGCTTTGAGTGGTGAAGCTCCATGATTTCCCCGCTAATGGAAGGGTCTAGGGCTCCGTAGTCATAGGTAAGGTCTGGAAGTGTGTAGGTCATTGTGTGACTCCTTTCATTAGTTACAGTTGTGGATTTCTTTGGATATTCCCAAACTAGTCTTGAATCTGCATTCCCTGCAAAGCCTCTTCTGTGTCATCGATCCCCAGCTCATGAGCTTTTTTATCAGCCATGGCCAATAGCCGGCGGATTCTTCCAGCGATGGCGTCCTTGGTCATCGGTGGGCTTGCAAGTCTTCCTAATTCATCCAACGAGGCATTTTGATGCTGCAATCTGAGTTCGCCGGCATACTTCAAGTGGTCAGGAACCTCATCGCTCAAGATCTCCAGGGCTCTTTGCACTCGAGCCCCCGCGGCAACCGCTGCCTGGGCACTTCTTCTGAGGTTGGCATCGTCAAAATTGGCTAGGCGTTGGTTAGGAATCTGATGTCCACGTTTTTTGCGAACAATCTCCCACTGATTCCAGGACTCCTCGGCGCCGAGCAAGATCATCAATTTTCCAATAGCTTCTGGCTCCCTGACCATGACCCGATGGGTTGATCGCACTTCACGTGTCTTTGCTGGGATTTCTAATCTTCTAGCCAATCCAACTAATGCCATTGCCGCCTCATTGGTTGGTGCCACGACTTCCAGGGACACTAGTTTAGCCGGGTCAGATAAGACACCCGAAGCCATAAATGCTCCACGCCAAGCACAAACGGCCTCACCCAAGCTGGAGCTGACCAAATTTGCGGGAAGACCACGAACGGGTTTTCCCTTGACGTCAATCAGTCCTGTTTGACGCGCGAGCAACTCCCCGTGGCCGTTGACTCTTAGTTGGTAAGACTGATCTCTTTTGCTGGTTGCGGAAATGACTGAAACATCGGCCCTGGCTGAATAGACCTCTGCGAGTGTTTTTGCCATTCTTTTGGCAAGGTCAGATTCTGAAAGTTCAACCTCAATGGCGATTCGACCACTGATTAGGTGCAGTCCCCCACAAAATCTCAGCAGGGTCGATAGTTCAGCCGCGCGTTCTTCAGCCCTGTTTACTTTCACTCTGGCCATTTGCAGTCTGGCCTCAGACGTATAAGACAATTACTCCCTCCCCAAATCTCTGTGGTTGACCCTGATGCTCAGATTTTCATCCGAAAGCATGTCGACCAACTGATTAGCAAGCGTTACGGAACGGTGCTTTCCCCCTGTGCATCCAATTGCAACGCTGATGAATCTTTTGTTTTCAATCCTGTAGCCGCTGAACACGATTTCAAGGATTTGTTTGAGCTGTTCCAAAAACTCCTTTGCCAACGGGGATGACATTACTGCGTTTTGAACTTTTTTGTCATTTCCGGTGAAGGCTCTCAAAGCTTCATCCCAATGTGGGTTTGGCAGAAATCTAGCATCAAAGACCATGTCGGCATCCGTTGGTGTTCCGTACTTGAACCCAAAGGACTGAATCACCAGCTGCAGTTGGTCTTGCCCCTCGCCAAATTCCTGAAGAATCCGGGTGCTTAGTTGGTGAACGTTGAGATCGCTACTGTCGATAACTACATCGGCAGACTCTCTAATGTCTAAGAGCTTTTTTCGTTCTCTTTCGATTCCATCAAGCAGTCCCCCCTTGCCCTGAAGTGGGTGGGGCCTTCTAACCTGCTCGAATCTTCTCACCAAGGCTTGATCGCTGGCTTCCAAAAAAATCATTCGGAGATTTACGTTTGAATCCCTCAGAGTTTTGATGTTGGTTGCAAGTTCATCAAAAAATTCGCCACCACGCACATCTATAACGACTGCAAGCTTGCTTAGTGGCTGGGAGTCATAGTGTAAAAGCTCGGCAATGGGGGGCAGCATTTGCGGTGGGAGATTGTCAACCACGTACCAACCCTGATCTTCCAAAGCATTGGCAACCGTTGAACGGCCAGCACCGCTCATGCCAGTGACTATGAGTAGCTCCGGATTTGCCTTTTCAATCATTGATTTTCCTCTTAGCAATCAAGATTACTGGCTGTCGTCCTCAGATGCAGGGGTTTTGGCCTTCTCTTGCGCCAACTGGGTAACAATTTCTCTGGCCAGCGATTCACCGATTCCTGGAAGATCCATGATTTCTTCCACCGTCGCTTCTCGCAATCTGGCAGCAGATCCAAACCGACGAAGCAATTGCCTTGCGCGCTTCTCGCCAAGTCCAGAAATTTCTAATAGTTGGCTTTGAATACTATTACTTCGTTTTTTACGCTGAGCTTCGATGGCAAATCTGTGGGCTTCATCTCTGATTCTTTGCAAAAGAAACAGCTCATCACTTGTTCTGGGAAGAATCACCGGATAGCTCTCCCCTGGAATCCATACCTCTTCCAAGCGTTTAGCAATGCCACAGATTGCAATGTCCTCAACCCCTGAGTCATCAAGCGCTCTCTTGGCGGCGTTCACTTGCGGAAGACCGCCATCAATCAACAGCAACCCGGGGCGATAGCTAAATTTAGTGTCTGAATTCTCTTGATTTAGATATTTCAACCTGCGACTTAGGACTTGATAGATGGCGTCTGTGTCATCGATAAAGTTTTCAACGTTAAACCTTCTGTACTGGCCTTTTTTACTGAGTCCATCCTCAAATACCGCCATCGAACCAACTGCATTTGTGCCTCCCAGATGAGAGATATCGAAGCATTCAATTCTTAGCGGGGCGACAGCCAGCCCAAGAGATTTTTGAATTCCAGCCAATGCGTCAGCACGAGTTGTGAAGTCCACACTTCGCTTAGATTTATAGCTACCAAGGGCGTGCTTGGCATTGGTAGCAGCGGTCTCTGCCAGAGTTTTCTTATCCCCTCGCATTGGTGTTCGAAAACTAACCTTTGAACCTCTGCGCTCAGACAACCAAGTCTCCAAGGCCTCCTGGTTGGTGGGAAGGGTTGGAACCAGGAGCTCCTTAGGAATCGAGTTGGGTTCAATATTTGGTTTTTGTTCGTAAACGTCTTTGATTAGCTGTTCAACAATCTCTGCATCCGTAAGCTCTTCACTGAGATCTACCACAAAGCCTTTATTTCCACGAACTCTGCCACCGCGAACAATGAAGAAACTGACTGCCGCATTTAGCTCATCGCGTGCAAGTCCAAACAAATCCGCGTCAGTTTGGTCTTGCAAGACCACCGTCGATTTCTCAAGCACCTTTTCAAGTGCGGTGATGTCGTCTCTCAGTTGTGCCGCAAACTCGTATTGTTGCTGCTCGCTTGCTTGGCTCATTTTTTCCCGCATGGTTTTCAGGTAGCTGTTGTCCCCGCGGTTCATAAAATCACCCAGGGATTTGGCAATTGACTTGTGCGCTTCGGGAGCAATGCGACCAACACAGGGGGCTGAACACTTGCCAATCTCTGCCAGGATGCAAGGTCGTTGGTTTCGCTTGGCAGTGTCGTAAACGGATCTCGAGCAGCTGCGCATAGGAAATACCTTCAATAGGTTGTCTAATGTTTCCCTGATTGCCCAGGCCTGGGTATAAGGACCAAAATACTTCACTCCGCGGAGTTCACGATTTCTGGTGACAAAAGCTCGAGGCACTTCTTCTTTCATGCTGATTGCAAGGTATGGATAGCTTTTATCATCTCTAAATCGAACGTTGAATAGTGGGTCGTATTGTTTGATCCACATAAACTCAAGTTGCAGAGCCTCATATTCTGAATCAACTATTGTCCAGGTGACATCAGCCGCAGTCGTAATCATTCGCTGTGTACGCTCGTGCAGTTTTTCCAGTTTTCCGAAGTATGAGGTCAGACGTGATCTGAGGTTTTTAGCCTTTCCAACGTAAATAACCCGGCCATTGGCATCCATGAATCTATAGACACCCGGGTCGGTTGGAATCGATCCCGTTGCAGGCCTGAAACTTGGACCAGTCATCAGAGAATCTCGGCTAAGAACTCTCCGGTGTGTGAACCTTCAACCTTGGACACTTTTTCAGGTGTTCCCTGGGCAACCACCTGACCACCACCGGCTCCACCCTCGGGACCCATGTCAATTAGCCAGTCAGCAGAACGAATCACGTCCAGATTGTGCTCAATCACAACCACGGTGTTTCCTTTGTCAACCAGAGTGTTTAGCACCAGTAGAAGTTTCTGGACATCCTCGAAGTGCAAACCAGTCGTTGGTTCATCTAAAATATAAATAGTTCTGCCATTACTTCTTTTCTGAAGCTCAGTGGATAGTTTTACCCTTTGCGCTTCCCCACCAGAAAGAGTCGTGGCCGATTGCCCAAGCCTTACATAACCCAGACCCACCTCAACCAGTGTTTGCAGGTATCGGGCGATTGAGTTTATGGGTGCGAAAAACTCTGCGGCTTCGGATATTGGCATTTCCAAAACATCAGCAATGTTCTTCCCTTTGTAGTGAACTTGAAGGGTTTCACGGTTATAGCGCGCCCCCTTGCAATCCTCACAGGTGACATAGACATCGGGTAAAAAGTTCATCTCAATTCTTAACGTTCCATCTCCACTGCAGGTTTCACAACGTCCACCTTTTACGTTGAAGCTGAACCTTCCTTGCTGATAACCACGTACCTTTGCCTCTTGGGTGTCTGCGAATAGCTTTCTGATGTGGTCAAAAACACCCGTATAGGTAGCTGGATTGCTTCGCGGAGTCCTGCCAATTGGATTCTGATCAACGTGAACAATCTTGTCCAACTGATCAACGCCCTCAATACGAGTGTGCTTACCAGGAACGAGCTTTGCTCTGTTCAGAGTGTTTGCCAAGGACTTGTACAAAACATCATTCACAAGCGAAGACTTGCCACTTCCGCTCACGCCAGTAACGGCAGTGAAAACCCCCAGCGGGAATTTAACATCGACGTTTTGCAAGTTATTTGCTTTGGCTCCAACAATCTTTAGCTTTTCAGGCTTCGGCTTCCTTCTCTTAGCCGGGGTCTTTATCTCAAGCTGTTTGGATAAATACTTGCCGGTGATCGACTCTGTGTTTTTGAGTATTGATTTATAGCTACCACTGTGGACAACTTGACCACCACCTATTCCAGCCGTTGGGCCGATATCAACAATCCAATCTGAGGCCAAAATAGTATCCTCGTCATGCTCAACAACAATCAGGGTGTTGCCCAGGTCCCTTAGCCTTTCAAGAGTTTGTATTAGCCTCCTGTTGTCTCTCTGATGCAAGCCGATGCTTGGCTCATCCAGGACATACAAGACTCCAGTCAGGCCTGCTCCAATCTGAGTGGCCAACCTGATTCTTTGGGCCTCCCCACCGGAGAGTGAACCTGCGCTTCGCTCCAGGTTTAAATACCCCAGTCCAACTGATAATAAAAATTCCAGCCTGGCTCGAATCTCTCTCAACACCTGGCCTGCAATTTTCGATTGTTTCTCATTCAGCTTGATTTGCTCAAAAAAGTCATAGCAATGGATAAGGCTCATCTTCACAACATCGTGAATAGACATCTCATCCACTTTTACTGCCAACACCTCAGGTCTTAATCTTGCTCCATCGCACTCAGGGCAAGGAATCTCTCTGAGGTAGCCGGCGTAGACACTTCGTCTGTAGTCGCTGTCGGTTTCGTTGTATTTTCTCTCCACATAGGGCAAAACTCCTTCAAAACCCGAGGTATAGCGCATTTCTCTGCCATAACGAGAGCGCCACCTAACCTGGACCTTGAAATCATTCCCATACAAAATTGCCTCTTTAGTCCCCTCTGGAAGGTCTTTCCATGCGGTCTCTAAATCGAATTCAAGGTCGTCCGCTAATCCCTGCAATAACCGGACGAAATAGTTATACAAACCCTTTCCCTGAGTAGACCAAGGGATTATAGCGCCGTCTTTCAAGCTTTTCGAGGGATCTCCAATAACCAGATCCGGGTCAACTGCCATTTTTACACCAAGCCCAGAGCACTCTGGACAAGCACCAAAGGGGGCATTAAAGCTAAAGGTTCGAGGCTCGATGTCAGTTAGCGCTAATTCATGCTGATTGGGACAACTCAAATTTTCACTGAACGTTCTCTGAGTTTTCGAATCCACAAAATCAATCACCACTCTCCCCTGCGCCAGGTTCAAAGCGGTCTCAATTGAGTCTGTAAGGCGATTGGTTATGTCTTCACGGATAACCATTCGGTCAACTACAACGCTGATGTCGTGTTTATAGGATTTTTTGAGCGGTTTGGCATCGGCAAGTACCAATTGCTCACCATCCACGATTGCTCTGGCATAACCCTGTGCCTGCAATGAGGAGAACAAATCAGTAAATTCACCCTTTTTTTGCTGAATGATTGGCGCAAGCACCATAAACCGGGTGTCTGGCTGTTCAGTCAGTAACTGGTCAACGATTTGCTGCGGAGTCTGTCTGGAAATGACTTCCCCACAAATATGGCAATGTGGGATTCCTATTCTTGACCAAAGGAGTCTCAGATAATCATGAATCTCAGTAATCGTCCCGACAGTAGATCTGGGGTTTCGGTTTGTAGATTTCTGATCAATGGAAACCGCTGGCGACAATCCATCAATAAAGTCCACATCCGGTCTATCAACTTGCCCCAGAAACTGCCTGGCGTAGGCACTCAAAGATTCAACATATCTCCTTTGACCCTCTGCGAAGATTGTGTCGAAGGCTAACGATGATTTGCCAGACCCGCTGAGGCCCGTAAAAACGACTAGTTGATCCTTTGGTATTTCGATATCGATGTTTTGAAGGTTGTGAACTCTCGCACCCTTGACATGGAGAACATTCCCCTTTGGTTTTTCAATATGCATTTGTTCCTTAGGCGTGCCCGGCAGATTCCATCTGCCGGACCTCGCGTTTTAGTTCACTGATTTCATCACGGATTCGCGCCGCAAGCTCAAATTGTAATTCATCAGCGGCTGAGCGCATTTGCGAATCAAGCTCGGCAATTGTTTCCAATAGCTGCGATTTACCCGCATGAGCGATTGAGCTTCGACCTCGCATGGGCTCGGTTGTGGATTTTCTCTTAGGTTCGTATTTCAGGCTCTCCAGCAGACTTTCAGTGTCGGCCTGTTCTCTAGCAAGCTGATCGGTAATATCTGAAATCTGCTTCCTAAGCGGAGTTGGGTCGATGTTATTTATCTTGTTGTATTCCAATTGCTTGGTTCGTCTCCGCTCAGTTTCGTTGATGGCACGCTGCATAGAGTCAGTTTCTTTATCCGCGTATAAATGAACCTCACCATTGACATTCCTGGCGGCTCGACCAATTGTCTGGATTAATGATGATGAGGATCTGAGGAAACCTTCTTTGTCTGCGTCCAAAATTGCAACCAGTGAGACCTCTGGCAAATCAAGACCTTCTCTCAGCAAGTTGATGCCAATCAAAACATCAAAAATCCCCTGTCGCAGCTCCCTCAAAAGCTCAACTCGCCTCAACGTGTCAACGTCGCTGTGGAGATAACGAACCCTGACTCCTGCTTCGGTGAAGAAATCAGTGAGTTCCTCCGCAAGCTTTTTAGTGAGCGTTGTTACTAATACTCGCTCGTCACGTTCAGTTCTAAGCCTGACTTGTTCTAAGAGGTCATCAATCTGACCTTTGGCTGGTTTCACTACCAGTTTTGGATCGACCAACCCGGTAGGTCTAATAATCTGCTCAACATAGCCATCGGCCTTATCTAGTTCATAACTTCTGGGGGTTGCTGACAAATACACGGTTTGGCCAGTTCGTTCCAAAAACTCATCAAACCTCAAAGGCCTGTTATCCAATGCTGAAGGAAGCCTAAAACCGTGCTCAACCAGAGTTCTCTTTCTGGAAGCGTCCCCTTCATACATCCCACCAACCTGAGGAACGGTGACGTGGGATTCATCAATGACCAATAGGAAATCATCTGGAAAATAATCGAGCAGACAAGATGGAGGGTCGCCCTGCTCCCGACCATCAATGTGGCGAGAGTAGTTTTCAATTCCTGAGCAGAATCCCAATTCTCGGATCATTTCTAGGTCAAAGTTTGTACGCATTTTTATTCTCTGCGCCTCAAGAAGCTTTCCCTGGGATTCGAGTTCTTTGTGTCGGGACTCTAATTCTTCTTCAATTGCTTCGATTGCTTTTCCCATTCGCTCTGCTGGAGCAACGTAGTAACTAGCGGGAAAGATTGCGACCGTATCAAGCTCGTTGAGAATTTCTCCGGTGAGTGGGTGGATGTTGTAGATTTTCTCAATCTCGTCGCCAAAGAATTCGATTCGGGTTGCTTGCTCGTCGTAAACGGCAATGATTTCAACAGTGTCTCCCTTTACTCGAAAATTACCCCTGGAAAAATCAATGTCATTGCGTTGATACTGAATCTGCACAAATTGCTTAATTAGGTCATCACGGTCTATGCGCTGTCCAACATGCACGGCAACTGCCTGACCTAGATACTCTTTTGGAGCACCAAGACCATAGATGCAACTAACTGTTGAAACCACAATTACGTCCCTGCGACTGAGCAAGCTCATGGTCGCGCTGTAACGGAGTCTTTCAACTTCCTCATTGATGGTTGCATCTTTTTCAATGAAAGTGTCGGATTGTGGAACATACGCCTCTGGCTGGTAGTAGTCGTAATAACTTACGAAGTATTCAACGGCATTATCTGGAAACATCTGCTTGAACTCATTTGCAAGCTGAGCGGCAAGGGTTTTATTGTGGGCAAGTATCAGTGTTGGTCTTTGAACTTTTTCGATCAGCCATGCTGTGGTTGCCGATTTACCCGTACCGGTGGCACCAAGCAATACGACATCACTCTCACCGTCGTTTAGTCTGTTAGCAAGCTCGTTTATGGCCTTTGGCTGGTCACCACTGGGTTCATAGTCGCTAAAGACTTTCAATGGTTTGTAATCTCTTCTGGGTTCCACCTACAGATTAACCTTTTCTAATCCTTGCTCATTTCCACAAGCTTGGTCCAAGCATTTTCAACTCTGGACTCAAGCTCCTGGATATCGCAATCTGAATCAATAACAACATCGGAAACTGCGATTCGTTGTTCCCTGGTGGCTTGCGCTTTGATACGTGCCTTGGCTTGAGCGCTTTCCATTTCCCTGAATTCCATCAGTCTTTGTAGCTGATTTTCCTCGCCTGCTTCAACAGTGACGATTGCATCAAAGGGGTAATCTGCGGCTGATTCAACCAATAGCGGAATCATGTAAACAACGATTCCATCGGCTTCAGCAAATAGCTGCCTGGATCGCTTTTGAATCAGAGGGTGCAGAATCTGTTCTAGTTGTTTGCGTTTGGAGTTGTCTTCAAAAATCAACTCAGCCAGAGCCTTACGATCTAGTTCTCCGGCTGCATAAAGCTCTTCGCCAAACAATTCAATTATTTGATTGGCGCCAACAGAGCCTTTGGTGACAACCTCGCGTGCAACCTCATCAGAATCAATTACCGTGGCGCCAAGCTCACTCAGCAAGCCACCTACAGTTGTCTTACCGCTAGCAATACCTCCAGTCAAGCCGACCAGGAAGTCTGCCATTGGCTACTTATTCCCCTTGGCTTAGCTTGTCTCGCAAAGCTGCCAGAGACTCGTCATCCGAAAGTGTTCCAGCGTCTGACTCTGTTGAGCTCTCATCTTGCTTGGATGCCTCTGGGACATCTGCCAGGCGAGCATTGATTTCCTTGACCTGCTGCTTGTGAAGTTCCCAACGCTGCTGAGCTTGTGAATACTCGGCCTCCCACTTGGTGCGGGCCTCCTCGTAACCTGACTTCCACTCGTTGGTCTCTGGGTCAAAGCCCTCGGGGTATTTGTAGTTACCCTTCTCGTCATATTCAGCGCTCATGCCATAAAGGACTGGGTTGAAATCAGTTCCCTCTGGGTCAACTTCTTCGCTGGCCTGCTTCAGGCTAAGGCTGATTCGACGACGCTCTAGGTCGATGTCTATCAACTTCACGAATACTTCCTGGTTTACATCAACAATCTGGTCTGCGTGCTCGATGTGCTTGCTTGAAAGCTCCGAGATGTGCACAAGGCCCTCGATACCATCAGCAACTCTCACGAAGGCACCAAACGGAACGGTCTTGGTGATCTTTCCTGGTGTGTACTGACCGATCGCGTGAGTTCTTGCGAACAACTGCCATGGGTCTTCCTGAGTTGCCTTCAACGAAAGTGAAACTCTCTCACGGTCGTTATCAATTTCTAGAACCTCAACGGTTACTTCCTGACCTACCTCAACTACCTCACTAGCGTGGTCGATGTGCTTCCAGCTCAACTCACTTACGTGAACCAAACCGTCAACGCCACCTAGGTCGATGAATGCACCGAAATTCACGATTGAACTTACGGTGCCGGTGCGAACCTGACCCTTAGCTAGGTCATTCAGAAGTGTTGAACGAGATGCCGACTGTGATTCTTCTAGCAGTGCCCTTCGCGAAAGGACCACGTTGTTGCGGTTTTTGTCTAGCTCCAAAATCTTGGCATCAATCTCTTCGCCCATGTATGGAGAGAGATCTCTTACGCGACGCATTTCAATCAGTGATGCCGGAAGGAAGCCGCGAAGCCCGATGTCTACGATTAGGCCACCTTTGACAACCTCGATAACGACACCCTTGACCACTCCGTCAGCTTCTTTAATTTTCTCAACATCTCCCCAAGCGCGCTCGTACTGTGCACGCTTTTTGGAAAGAATGAGACGGCCTTCCTTGTCTTCCTTCTGCAAAACCAGGGCTTCAACCTTGTCGCCCACGTTTACAACGTCATCCGGGCTGGCGTCCTGGCGGATTGAAAGCTCACGTGAGGGAATGACGCCCTCCGTTTTATACCCCACGTCGAGCAAAACCTCGTCGCGGTCGATTCTTACAACGGTTCCTTCGATTAGGTCACCATCATTGAAAAATTTAAGTGTTTCCTCAACTGCCTTTAGGAAGTCATCTGCGCTTCCAATATCGTTGACTGTGATTGATCCGGCAGCTGGTGTTTGTGACATAGAGATATGTACTCCATTTTTATTTATACTCGGGCCGATTTCTCGGCGATGGACAATGTTTATTGGCTTAAGCCTTATGAAGCTTAGCCTGTAATCAACCCACAGGCAACAGCTACTGGGCTTGCAGTATCTGTTTTAGGGAGGATTGTTGCTCTTCCGTAATCTGACTTGCCTCAATGGTCACAATTTCACCGTATTCAACCCCCAAGGTCATGAGCGCTAGCATGCTGGCTAAGGATGCATCTCCTTTGGCTGCTATTAGTCGAGCATCCGAATCTTGAAACAGCTCAACCAGAAGTGAGCAGGGTCTGGTGTGTAATCCCTGTTCGAGGCCAACCCGGAGCTTTATTTGGGTCAATGTCCCGCTTCGTCCCAGTTTATTCCGTACCCAATGTGGACATCCAGTGGAACTGACAGCTCTGCAGCGCCTGACATTATGTTTGTCACCAACGCTTCCAGTTCATCGTGCTCCCCAGGGCCGACTTCGAATACCAGCTCATCATGAACCTGCAAAAGCATTTGGCTTTGCATCCCCTTCATCTCAGTGTGGATTCTGTTCATTGCTAATTTCATGATGTCAGCCGCTGTTCCCTGGATTGGTGCGTTTAGAGCAGCCCTTCTCGCGTTCTCTCGAACTTGGAAGATCTTTGAATTCAGATCTGGGAATGGTCTTCTACGCCCATACTCGGTGGCTGTAAACCCAAGAGACTTTGCTTTTTCAACAACAGTGGACAGGTAATCTCTGACCCCACCAAATCTTGCGAAGTAATCTGCCATCAGCTGCTTGGCCTCTGCATTCGGTATTTTGAGCTGCTTTGCTAGACCGTATTCACTGAGACCATAGACCAGACCGTAGCTCATGGCTTTCACCTTGCTTCGCATCTCAGGATTTACGTCCTTGGGCTCAACGTCAAATATCCTCGCACCAACATAATTGTGCAGGTCCTCACCATCTTTGAATGCCTGAATCAGCGACTCATCCTTTGAGAGGTGAGCCATGATGCGCATTTCGATTTGTGAATAGTCGGCAGTCAGCAACCCCTCGAACTTCTCACCGTGGGTGAAGCTTTCGCGAATTCTTTGGCCGCGCTTGCTCTTGATTGGGATGTTTTGAAGGTTTGGGTTTTCACTGCTTAGGCGACCGGTGCTAGTCCCTGTTTGAACATAAGTCGTGTGGATGCGTCCATCATCAGAGACAGATTGCAAAATGGTCTCGGCTATCTGCTTGGTCTTGTTTACTTCGCGGTGGTTCAACAGCTTTTCTAAAAACGGGTGTTCGGTCTGTTCATATAGGCTCGCTAGAGCCTCAGCATTGGTTGAATATCCCGTCTTTACAGCCTTGGTGCCCTGCATTCCAAGATCTTCAAACAAAACCTTCTGAAGCTGTTTTGGGCTAGACAGGTTTATCTCTTGTCCGATAATTTCAAACGCCTCTGAAGCAATCTGATTCACCTGTTGCACCAACTCGTCTCTAAACTCACCAAGTTGGTTACTATTTAGAGCGATGCCATTGGCTTCCATGGTGGCCAGCGCAGCACTTGCTGGAAGTTCAATGTCTGTCAATACATTGGTTTGGCTAGTCTTATAAAGCTTCTGAGCCAGCGTGTCTTCTATCAGCGAGCACAACCAAACTTTCTCGGCGGGATTCGTCGGGCTAAGTAGCGTCTCTTGCTCAACCTTGTACTCAAATAGTTCTTCAGCAAGTGCAGCAATTGAGTAATCTTTGGCAGCTGGGTCAACTAGATAAGCAGAGAGCAGAGGGTCTGCAATCACCCCGTTTAGTGTTTTGTCTTGCATTTGCATTCTTCTGGAGAGCAGCTTCGAATCCCAGATAACTTTAGGTGAGTCACCAGCGAGATATTGATATAGCAATTCTGGATCGTTCCCATCCCAAACCAAAACATGGTCTGTGTAGGCAATGAAAGAGTTCAACTCCTTCATGAATTCAATATCCAGAGTTGCTTTGGTGCCTTGGATTTTTTTCACCAACTCGCCGGATGCATATGTTTTCGCTTCCGGCATGGTCAAATCATGAGTTTCAATTTGCTCCTGAATTTCCTCCGCTGAGACCTGAGATCCGTTTACGCCCCTTAGTTTCAGGACTCTGGTCAGCAGGGTCTTGAACTGAAGTTTTTGAAAAAGAGTCTTTATCTGTTCTTCATTAACTGATTTGGACCCAAGCTCGGTAACTTCAAAATCAAATTCCAGTTCCCTGACTAAACGGTTTAGTCGTCGGTTGCGAATGGCTCGCTCATAGTGCTCCTGCAAGCTTTCACCAACCTTGCCACCTATTTCATCTCTTTTTTCCAAAATGACATCAAGTGATCCATACTCCTGAATCCATTTAGCTGCCGTCTTAGGGCCAACACCTGGGACTCCAGGTAAGTTATCGCTAGCTTCGCCAACTAGTGCGGCCAGGTCGGGGTACTGATGGGCATGGACCCCGTATTTCTCATAAACCGCAGCATCATTAATGCGGGCCAAGTTCAAAACTCCTTTTACCGGATACAAGACCGTGGTGTTGTCGCTTATTAGTTGAAATGTGTCACGGTCACCACTGACTACCAGCACATTCATGTCCGCCTTTTCGCCTTGCTCCACCAAAGATGCCAGGATGTCGTCGGCTTCGTAGTTGACTCGAGTCATGGATTTGATGCCCATAGCTTCTAAAACTTCTGCGAGTATCTCGGTCTGGCCAATAAATTCCTCTGGAGTCTCACCCCGAGTCCCTTTATATTCTGGGTACTGTTCTGTGCGGAAACTTTCTCTACCAAGATCGAATGCCACCGCCACGTGGCTCGGCTTGTTCTTTTCTAAAATATTCAAAAGCATTGAAACAAACCCGTGGACCGCATTGGTGTGCTGACCTGAATCTGTCTTAAAACTGTCCGGGTTTAGCGCATAAAACGCCCTAAAGGCCAAAGAATGGCCATCTATTAGTAGCAGAGTAGAATTATCAGAATCCATGTGGACAGCCTAGTTTGAGGAGCCATTGAGTCATGACCAAACCGCCTAAGTTGAGCAATGATGCCAAAGAAGTGTTGGACAGTCGAGGTATGGGAAACCTTGCCGAGAGTATGAAGATAGAACTTCTCGAACTTAGCGCCGAGAAAGCAGTGGCCAGAATGCCGGTTGAGGGAAACACGCAACCTTTGGGTATTTTGCACGGAGGTGCCCATGTGGTTATTGCCGAAAGTTTGGGAAGCATGGCAAGTAATGTGCACGCTCACCCATGGGGATA
>Ga0209937_1000082_pt1 | contig 30890 bp, 31 predicted proteins | sample SalPon1_B_H2O_MG_FD_185699 | JGI IMG/M metagenome (GOLD analysis project Ga0209937, IMG submission 185699) | Salt pond water microbial communities from South San Francisco under conditions of wetland restoration - Salt Pond MetaG R1_B_H2O_MG... | ecosystem: Environmental > Aquatic > Non-marine... | reverse complement strand
ATCCCTAAGCTCTATGAGAAACAGCGTGACCGTATCTTTAAGCAGATTGGCAAGCGCATGGACGAGCGGTTCTGGGTTAGCACGCTGGCTATGGATTTAGTTGGCCTTCGCATATCTCAGAAGCTAGGCTTGCACGATTTTGACTTGGTGAACCTTGAGCGTTGGGTGTGTGAGTATTTGTCGAGCTTGCGTGGTGAAGTGCAATCTGAAGTTGTACTGGCAGATGACCTAGTGGGTGAGTTCCTAATGGACCACTCAAACAGTATCTTAGCGGTCGGTAATCACATCAACCCTCGCAGTGGCGACAACATTTGGATGCCGTCACGCAGCTCTAAGCTGGTGGCTAGGTTTGAGCTCGATGAGAACCACATGTTTATATCTAAGAAAGCGTTTCGTGAGTATTGTGTGGACCGGCAGTTCACTGAGTCTCAAGCCCTTAGTCAGGCTTCGGAGGAGGGCTCAACCTTCCGGTACATCAAGACAGTTAAGAAGCGCATGATGGCTGGCACCGCGATAACCGCGCCGGGTGTGGACGCTCATGTTTTCCAGTGCGACCCGAATGAGGCGGAAGCTTTGTTTGGAGTGTTGGAGCAGCGCGTCGAGGGCGAGGACGAGGAATAAGATGTGCTTCGGTGGGACTTTGAAGCTGTGCTTGGCGGTATGCGTATCGGAGACAGTTTCTTTGTCCCTTGCTTACAGTGCACAACCTATAGAAGTCAGATAAAGCGCTTAGCCAACGAGTTTGGCATAGAAGTGCGTTGCATGCAGCGGACTGAGAACTATATCAAGGGTGTACGAACGTGGAGAATCCGGTAGAATCCTACTTGCAGTGACGTACTGCTCTCTCCTCCCTGACCGCGTCACTGATCTCTGAAGTGGGTTGCCCCCGGACTACCGGGGGCTCTTTTTTACTCATCATAAGCAAAACTACGCATCCTGCGTATCTGCGGTGCTAGCCTAGCCTGCAACGCTTCTTCTGCCTCAATCCTTTCGCGCTTCTCCGCTGAAGACAGATTAGAGTTCTTAATCCTGTCAATGCGGTCTCTGCTTTTGCTTATAGTGTTAGCCACACGGTTAACTTGCCTGCGAATTTGCAGCAGGCGTGAGCTATCTTCGAGAATCTCTTCTGCCCTTTCTGCGTCCCCGCGCTCTCGGGCTAGGTTGAGAGACCCAATAGCTTTGCTTGTTTCATCGCGCAGACTATACAAGTCTTGTTTAAACCCAGTGCCTTGCCTGCGTGAGAACACAGTTCGCCCAATCGGTATATCTGCAAGCTCTCGTGCTGGGTCAAACTCACCAGTGGCGGTTTCATACATAACATCGGTGGCCAGCAGCATATTCGAGCCGACGTAACCAAACATCGAGCGAATGAAGTAATCCGCTTTTAGCGGCGACACGCCAACACTGGCAAACAGCTTAGCTAGCTCTGATGTGTTGTCTCTGTACTGCTCCTCGATCTGGAGGTTTTCTTCTCTCAGTCCGACGATTGGTGCGCCTGTAAAGAAACTACGGTTAAGCGCTACTTCAGTGATTGGCTTTATAATCTGCGGGTACATGTTAGGCCCACTCAAAGCACTGATGGTCGCATCACCCATTTCTTTATAGAACTTTTTAGAGTCATTATCTTCGACCAACGCGTTCATTATCAGCGTCTCAGGAATCATCTTTGTGAACAGTGCAATGTCTGCAGGCAAGCGGTACCTAAGCGAAGGCAATCCTTCCCCTGTTGGGATCAAGAAGTTGCTCGATCGAATGTATGCAGGCTGATTTAGATATTCCTCGTCATCCGACATGGCCAGTGCGTACAGCGAACCAAGAACAGCCAGCTTACCCATGCCACTGTAAAACCTAATCAGAGACTGCTTCCTATCTTTAAGCGTTAGCCCCTTGCCTGACATGCCCCGCATCAGGACTCGCATGCCCTGAAGGTAGGCGTTGAAGAACGGAATACTCGCCCGCGCTAGCGCTGCATACTGACTAGCACCACGGTTGTTGAAGTTAATGATCTCGTCCGCTCTAAAGTGAGCCTCTGCTTCGGTGCCGCCTTCGGCAATAGTCTGTTCATACACAGACATCCTAACGGCCAAGTCAGACGCCTCAGCATTTCGCTCACTGAACCTAAGAATTTTTTGGAACGGGTTTAAGTCTCTGCCGCCAGCTAACTCATCCAGCTGCCGAGCGCGTTCTACACGCACATCGAACTGACCAAATATGCCTGTCCCGGCTAGTTCTTGCGGGCCAAACTCACCTCGCGCCAATGCCCTTCTCACCCGAGCAAAATTCTTAGGCACTTGCCGGGCTGCCTTGGCAGGGTTTTTTAGTCCGCTTAATGCGTACACTCGGAACGTATCCTGCATCAACTGCCCGAGGATAAAGTCTAGTGAGAGTGTCACGCCTTTACGCAGTATGTTCGCAGGCACACTGAGAATGTTGAGGCCCGGAATTGACACCGCTTCGGTGCCACGCCATGCGTATGAATCCAGTCGGTCTAGCGGTAGCGCGTACTGAGTTTTGCCGTCCTCCATCCATGAGATAACAAACTCGCGATCTGCAGCCGGGGCTTCTGCTGGGTCGTTGTACTCGGCCTCTAAGGCACCCATGTCACGAAGCTCCAACGCTAGCTTGCGTGATGCTTGGTTTTTAATCGCGGACATGGTGATGTAGTCAAGAATGCCTGCCATGTTTTCCATGACATCATTAACTTCTCTTGGTGAGCCTTTGAGGCGCGGCACCTGTGCTAGGTTCATTAGGTTAGTTGCACGGGTTTCGTAGGCCGATATAGCGTTTTGCTCATTCTCTTGGATAAGCCGGTTAAACGGGATATACGCTACATTGCCTTTTAGATCATCAGCATACTCGCGAGACATAAACCCAGTCTCAACCGCGAGGTCTAAAGCCCTGTTCTTTGCTGAAGTCCATTGGTCAAACGCCGTCTGCAGCTCGGGATATGTAGAAAACAGTTTAATGTTTTCACGGTTTTGGCGTTGGCGCTCAGCAATCTGCTGGCTGTCCATACCCGGATACATGTCTGTGAACTGCTGCTCTAGCCGTGCGACTTCACGAGTATTACCTTTGGCACGCGCTTCTTCTATCTTGCGCTGAATTTCTTCGTTGACACGGTCTAGCTCAAGTTCCCTCTGAGAGATTGCAGCGACGTTAAAGCGGTGCTTAGCGTTAGCAAAGCCAATGCGCTCGCCAAGGTTCCGTAGAGTCACAAGCGCATCTTCATAGGACGCCACGCCGTCTTCTCTCACAGCGTCGTACTTGCCTGACTGTTCATTAAACTTAAAGCTGCCTGCTCGCTTCAAAGACGCAGAGAACTGGTCCGCACGTTGAGCCTGAAGAAACGACATAATCGGGTTAATGCCGTAAATAGCGCTCTGAACAGTGTTGTTGTACCTAGCTTCCAGCTTGTCTGACAGGGTTGCTGCTGTGTTTAGCACCTGAATGCGGAACCGATCAAACGCTCGGTACTCACCTCGGCGAAGTTTATGCGCTCGGGCAAACACGTTTTCTTTTTGCTGGTCGACAGACGCCGCGCGATCAGCAGCTACCTCGTCAAAGCCATCGTTTAAAGGACTAACGCGATCTGATGACCGTGAGTATTGAACTTGATCGAAGTAGCTGTCGTCTAAGTTCTCTTCAGAGATAATCTGCTGCGAGCGGTCTCTCGGCTGGATTCGTCCTTCAGCTATATCCCGCAGGTAGTTGCCTGCATCTCGGATGCTAAACCCTTGATACCCTTTATCCCACGCGCGCTGCATTGTGTGGGCAGCCATATTTGGAGAACGAACAAACGCCCGGTCACTGCGGGTCGCTGCTTTGCCACCTTCGACGTGCAACGCAGCCTCGTAAACCAACTGGTCCAGCAACACGTCTGAGGGGTCAACAAATCCTAGCTTAGACAGAGCGGCACGCACTCGGCGAACAATGTTATCCCACACACGACGCACGCCACTGTCGCTTAAGTAGCTAGCTTTTGATTCAGCAATATGCGCAATAATCTCACGAGCTTCTTGGTTTTCGTCTAAGTTGTACTCGCCTTGTTGGTTGGTGTACTCGCGACGAAGATTAGTCACTATCTCTTGGATTCGCGCGTTGCTAGTCTTTATCCGCTTGATCTGCTGGACTAGGTTGTTGAAGCCGGGCCGTCCTAGCAAACCTTCCATACCTGCGTGACCCACAACCTCGTGGGCAATCACTGTTTCCAAATCAAACTCTGTGACTGCGTCTGCAACGATGTAAACTTTGCCGTTGTAGTAAACGCCGCGCACGTTGGTAGGCACGTCTATGTCAGGAACGTTGTTGCTCGACTGCACAATCTCAATTTCAATCGTGTCTTTTAAGCGGTTAATCAGCTTGCGCCCTGCTTTTTTCAAATCTTCGGCGCTAGACAGCTGCTTGTTGCCTACTGGCACTCGGCTGAACACTGGGTCAATGTCATCGTCGACAGGCCCTTCTTGCTCTAACCGCTCAATGTCTGCAACTTCTTCGTCCACCTCACGGTCTATGGCTCGACGGCGCTCATCAGAAATGCGCTGAGCCGCATCTCGAACTTCGGCGGGTACGTCATTAGCCATCTGCCTAACCGGCTTAACCTGCTGTGCCATATCAAGCGCAACATCGATGTTGGCCGTAAAGTACGCACTATCAATCGTCTCTCGGTAGACGTGCATGATAGCCTTGGCCCGCGCTTGATCGCCCTGCTTAATAGTTTCTTTAAACGCGTCAGCTTGTTCTTGGCTAAGAATGCCGTCTGTTACTGACTGATCAAGCAGAGCGTTAGTGTTCTGTTCGTTGGGCGCATTGAACGCACGCTGCATAGGCACAGCAATCGGCGGCAAACCTTCTAGTGCAAGGTTGCTAGGCTCTGCTCCAGTTTCGTCTCGCTCAGCAGGTACGCTATCGCGGCCCACTCCTCGGGCCGGACGTCTTCCAGCTGGTTGGGCAGGCTGCTCGTCACGTCCTCTATCCACATCCACGCTTGGCTCAGCATCTGGCTGCTCAGCGGCAGGCTCCGGTCGGTCACGAACAGCACGACGGCTGGGTCGTCCTTGCTCTGCTTGCTCAGCGGCTCGTTCAGCAGCCTGCTCGGCGGATTCTGCGGCTTGTTCTGCATCTTGTGCTGCCTCTGTGGCGGTTTCTGCGGCATCAAATAGTTCGCCCTGCACAGGCTCAGCAGCGGGCTCAGGCTCTGGCGTCGTTTCCGGCTCAGGCTGCGCAAGCAAATCAGGCTGCTCCGGCTGTACTTCACCGGCTTGTTCCTGCTCAAGACGACGCTGCTGAGCACGGCGCTGGCTGGATAGGCCAGATTTCAAACGCCCCCACTGCTGAGAACCTAACTGAGACCGTGCTTCTTGCTCGACAGCCTGTGTTAGCTGCGGATCGTTGATCGCCTGCGCTTCGGTGTACTGCTGGACAAAATCAGACGCAGCGACTTTCTGGTCGGGTTCAAGCTGCGGAGCGCGCTCATCGACGTACTGCATGTCGAGCTCAAAGTCAGCAGCTTCCTGAGCAGCCATCTCATCAAGGCCGCGCTCACGCATCTGAGCTTCTTCCTGACGCTGACTTAGCTGAGTACGAGCCGCACGTTTCCAGTCTTCAGTAAGGGGAATACGGCCAGTAGCCTGCTCGCGTACTCGCTCTGCCTGCCGGTCTACAAGCTGTTGACGCAATGCGGCACGGCGCTGCTCTTGTTCTGCTTCAAGGCGAGGTGCTTCTTGTGTAGCGATGCCTGTCTCAATAGCTTCGGTAATATCTGCTTGCACGCGCTGGCGCTGGCGGTCGCGCCGTCCTGCTTCTTCAAGCCCAATTCGCTCACGTTCAGCCTGAACCGCTTCAACTTGCTGCTCGGTAGCCTGCAGCTCACCACGCACGCGTTCAGAGAATGGGCCTACCCACTGGCCGGAGTAACGGTTTTCTACGTCTTGCAGTTGTTCTTCGGCTTGCTGGCGCTGCTGCGGGTCAGTGAGGTCAAGCCCCTCAAACCGGCGAGCAATGTTTTTAAAGTTCGCACGCACGCGATCTGGGCGGCGAGCCAACGCAGGCAGGCCAAATTCAGCAAGGCGCTCCTCGGTAAGAGTAACGGGCTGGACAGGAGTGCCAACCTCAAGCTCTTGCTGAGGGCCTCCAAAAGTTTCGCTTGCACGACGGCGTTGCTCTGCTGTTTCCACAGCTGCATCAGGTTGAGTTATCGTCGCCTCTGTAGGCGTTACTTGTGCTTGTGGGCGCACCGGAGCGCCAAACAAATCAGTCTCTACTGGTTGACCTTCTAACGCACTAATAGCTTCAGCGTCTGGCTCTACACCCAAGTCCAACGGTTGCTGACCGGGCACCGCAGCACGAGGGCGCGGTGCTTCTGTATCTATATCAGGTGCGCTTACATCAAACTCCGGCGGTTGCGTCGGTGCTGGGGCGGGAGGCTCTGGTTCTGTAGCACCTATGGTCGGCTCAAACCCCGGCAGAGGCAGCTGTGCATCATCTACGGGAGTAAACGGAGTCGGCTGTTGTAAGTCTTGTTGCCTCTGCTGCTCCTGCAAGTCAGCCTGTATTCGTCGCACAGTCTCGTCGCGTCGACCTTGCACCGCACCTAAAGGCCCACCTATACCAGCGCCAACTAACGCACCAAGACCGCCTTGAACACCAACACCGGATAACGGGTCAATGTCTTCTCCAGCTTCTATACCACTGATGTTTGAGATATAAGCCCCGGCACCTTCTTCGATGCCTTCCTGCGCAGCTTCACCTAACGCACCTTTTGCAAACCCCCGAGCGCCAGAAAATCTTTTTGCTGTTTGTCCAGCTTCAGCAAGATCATCTACAGTGCGGCCCACACGACCAACAACTCGTTCAATTTCACGAGCTCCGGGAATCAACGCCGTTGTTGCACCAGTAATGCCCATAGACTGAAGCGCATCAGATCGAGCAGCTTCGAGTGCCTGAGCCTTGGCATCCTCATCTGACAAACCTTGACTGGCCGCCTGCGCGTAAACACGGTCGTAAGTTTCCATGCCAACGTCGGTGGCTTGCATAGAAGCCCCTGCAGTCACACCACCAGCAAGACCAGCTCGGTTAGCTGCTTTATCAGCTGTTTCGCCAAGCAGTTTTTTGGCACCTGCGCGGGTTAGCACCGCACCTAGTTTTACTGGGCCGAGACCTAGCAGTTGCTCAGATACAAAATCAAAGCCCAGACTAGGGTATTCAGCTACAACGCTAGCAACTTCACCAAGCTGAGCGCCCAAGCCTTCCTCAGACACGTCCGCAAGGCGCCCCATACCAATCTCGCGGCGGGCTTGCAGTTGTTCACTCTGCATCTCTCGCAGTTTTTGCGCGTCTTCTCCAAAAGTTTCGCGCGCTGCAGCACCGAAGTCCTCAGCACCAAGGAGTGTAGCGCCACCGCCAATGAGAGAGCTGCCAACAAGATCAAGCCCGCCAGCAGCGGCACCCAACGCAGTGTCGCCTAAAGCACCAAATACTCCGCGAGATTCTTCTGCGGTTTCTTCTAGCTCGCGCTGCTGTTGGATTTGCTGAGTCTCTAACTGAGCGGCTTGAAGCTGAGCCTCCCGCCGAGAAAGCATTGTCGGAGACTCAAAGTCTATGGTGCGTCCGCTTGGCGATTTAAGCGAATACTTATATGCCACTAGAGTCCCCTTTAGGTGCCATAATTGCTTGGGTCATACTCAAAATTTTGCGCTGCGCTGCCAGTCCCCATAGCAGGAGCTAACTGTGCGTCAATCGCGTCAATCTGCCGTTGTAGTTCTGCGCTTGCTTCTTCGTCGCCGAGGCTTTCGGCAAGTTGATCCGCCAGTGTAGACCTAAAATCAATCAACGATTTTATCCGTGCCGCTTCTTCATCGGATATTCGATTTTCTATAGCAGCTTGAGCTGCGCGTTGTTTAAGGGCAGCCGTTTCTCGGGCGATGCCTAAGTCAATGACATCAGAGCTAATCTCACCCTGCCGTTGAGCAGCACGCTCCATCGCACTTTGATAGCCAGCCAGACCGCCAATGCCGCCCTCAGCAGCTGCGGACAAGAAGTCAGGGTCATCGCTTGCAGCCATCGTTAGACCAGCACGGATAAGCGCTTGGTTAATTGCGTCCTCACGAGAACCCTCACGAAGCTCTTGTCGCTCAGCCTGCAGGTCACGCATTAGCTCCGCTAGGCCGTCTTGTGCAACGGGCGTATCATCGGGCGTGTCATCGGGCGTTTTATCGCCAGTTGGTCCTGTAAATTGGTTCCTTTCGCCGCCCGGGCGTGCGGGGCTAGTGCCTTCACCTTGCGTCTCGGGTTCGTCTTCACTATCAAAAAACTCTTGAGTTTGCCGTGCAATTTGACCGTACCGGGACAGCTCTTCTGTAGGAACGCTTTCATCTGCTGACCGCCCGCGCCACTCTGGGCTCGTAAAGTCTATTCCAAAAAAGTTACTAAACACCCCTTCAGCAAGACCTTCTTCTTTCGCTTGCGCTGCAACTTTTTGGCGCGGAGACATGCCTTCATACGGGTCAGGGGCTTCGGGTTCTTCTTTTTCTTCAGAACCACCAAAAAGGCCACCAAACAGGCCACTAATCCCTTCCTCTTCTGCCTGCGCTGCGATTCGTTCGTAGCGAGACATTGGTCTATCTTCTTCAACAGGTGAATCTTCAATACTACCCAGCGATTCCGGCTGAGGGCTTGGCGTTGCGGGGCTAGTTTGCGCCCCAACTGCGTTATAAGACTGCAAGAAAGTCTCAAAGTCTACGTTAGGATCAGCTCTACGGAGGTCTTCAAGATTCGCCTCGTACATCTGTCGGGCGCGCTGTAGATCAATGTCTGCCATCTCACTTGAAGGGATTACGCCGCCTTCTTGGAAGCTCTTGCGCTGCCCGGTGCGAGGCATTTCCGTCTGCGGAGTGCCCGGAGGACAATACTTCTCACCCGTGCGAGAGTCTACGTAGCAAGCTTCTTCTTCGCCTTTGGCACGCCCTGTCTTGCCGCCTTTTGCAAAGCTAACAATGCCGCCTTCAGCCATCTCCATCGGACCCATAGGCACCTGTGTGATGCCGCCCATAATGTCTTCAGCTACTGACCTGTCACTTTGCGGGTTGGCCTGCGCACTGTCTTCGCGCATTTTTTTGCGCCGCTGCATTTCTGCTAGCACCAGATACTGAGGAGAAGACCCAGACTCCATAGTCTGCAGCAGTTGGCGGTCGGACAAATCTTTCAACGAGTCCTGCATCTTTACAATGTTCATACTTTAGCTCCCGCCACCTAGTGCATTATAGGCACCCAGACCTGCAAGACCAAGCCCTGCCACCTGTGTTCCTAAGCCAGCTGAAGGCGCACTTCTGATTGTCTCCTGCTGGACTGGCACCGGAATGCCTCGAAGCAGCGCATTATAAAACGCAAGCTGCTGGCGCTCATAGTCTCGGGCGTTAACAAAATCATTGTAAGCCTGATCAAGCTGAGCCTGCGCCATCTGCCGTTGTTCCTGCCCAACCGCCTGCTGTGCTTGGAGGCGAGCTTGTTCTAGCTGCTGTTCTGCTTGCCCAAGACCCTGCTGAGCCTGAGCGGTTGCCAGTGCAGTTTGAAGCCCTTCTTGACCATACTGAGCGGCGAACTGATTTGCCGCCTCCTGACTGGTAGCCACCTGCTGAGCCATATTTGCAGCGAACTGACGATCTTCCTCGGTCATCTGCTCGGCAGCTTGAGCGAACTGCTCTTGCTGCTGTCTGGCGGCTTCTTGCTGCTGCTGAGCGCTTAACCCCATCTGGGCTGCCTGCTGCTGCATCGCCTGCTCGGCACCGAACTGCTCGCGCCCCTGCTGGTACGCCTGCTGCATGCCAGTCGCTTCAATGTCAGCTAGACGGTCAAGATACTCAGACTCCATCTCGGCTTCACGCACACCAAACCGGCTACCGCCAAACGCACCAGCTTGAACGGCTTCAGCTGCAGTACCTGCACGGCTACGCGCAAACTCTTGCGCCGCTTCACGCTTTTGGGTGTCAATAACCTGACGCATGTACGGGTCCATGTACTGCTCGGCTGCGGCAGCATCAAAGGTGCCCGCCTCGTATCCGGGGTCAAACTGAGATGCTTGGTAGCCAGACTCATAAGGGCTTGCTTGGTACTGGGTGCCAAACTGCGTAGGGTCATAGCTTTGCTGAAGGGCAGACTGACCAACTTCACCTAACGTGGCTTCGGCCTGACCCAAAGACTCGGGGGCCTGCATACCAAGAATGCCCTGCTGGGCTTGTTCCTGTGCAGCGGAAAACTCCGCAATGCGGTCTCCACCATAGGGAGTGAATGGTTGAATAGACTCCTCTTGAGTCCTTGCCATCAGCTCCTTGTAGTACGGCTCTGCGTATTCAGGAAGGTTTGTTTGGTACGAAGTTGATTCGGTCGTACCGCCGCCACCACCGCCACTCATAGCGATACCTCTACAATTTTATATTTTTCAGTAAACCCAAACTTTGACTGCCAAAGTCGAGCTGCGGACTCACGTGCAGCGCCTTCTATTTTTGTAGCGCCGTAGGTTTTTAAAATATCTTGCACTTGCGAAAACACTTCAGGGGTTGTCATAAATTTACCTCCCACCGAAGTAAAAAACGCCACGCGGTCATTTGGTCGGCTGATAAACTCAACAGTAGCCGCGCCTGCAACCTTGTTATGCTCGTTAATTGCAACTAGCAGGTGCCACTGCCCGTTAGCCAAAAACACTTTAGCGTGCTCTGCATCATAGTCCCCTCGTGAGTGGCGTAGACCTGACACAATAAACGGAGCGGCCATCGGCCACACCTGCTGAGCGTTCTGCGTTAGCACCGGATGTATCTTCATTTAGGCATCATTTTACGCATATTTACTTGAGGGGCTTGAGATTCTTTTCCTGTCCGCGCCTCACGAATGCGGTCCATCATAGCGTAGAGCTCTTTAGCGCCTGCATCAGAAGACCCGTTGCCGATGTGGCTAACAACGTCTGCAGGGATTACAAACTCATTGCTACTCAGCGCAGCGGGCTGCTCACCGTCAATCGTAGCAGGAATATCGTCGCTCATGCCGTCACCGGGCAGCATGCCACCATCGAGGTAGCCACCTTCAGCCATGCCATAGCCTGTTTGCTGCATAGCTTCCTGATTACCTGCTCCTCTACGCAACTCACCTAAAAAACGCTGAAAATCAGGGTCGCTTTCAGACGTGTTAGACCCTTGCTTAGAGCCATCACGGCCTTGAATTGCTCGTATAACTTTACTAATCACGCCGCCTCCGCCGGGGGCATCCCCTGCTTTAGCTGCTTCTGCAATCTTATTGATGTTGCCGCCCATAAAATAACCCGGCACCTGTCCGCCTTCAGCCATGCCATAGCCTGTCTGCTGCATAGCCGCTTGATTACCCGCACCCTGTTGTAGAGCAGCGAGAAATTTAGACTCATTGGGTGTAGGCTGCCGTTCGGCCATTAAAGGCAGAGTAGGACCTGTTTGTGCTGGCGCACTGGCTAAAGACTGCAAACCGCCGCCTCCGTCGCCGTTACCACCCATGTTGGGCGCCCTAGAAGTGCCGTCGCGACCAATACCACGCTCAGACGCACTTAACGGAGCACCGGGGCCGTGGGGACCAAGCTGCTCAACGCCAGTGCCACGACTATCATGAGTCAAAGCGCCAATCACCCGCCCCGCCAAAGTCTTGCTGGCTATGTCTTTTAATGCGTTGCCAAAGTCGTCCATCGGGCTAATAACAGCAGCGCGGATTTTATCCGGGTCTAACTGAGGAGATTGCTGGACAGCGGCTGTACTACCGCCAGTCGCCGAACCACCAGAAGGACCCATTGAAGCGCCACGACGGCCATCAGCAGCATCTGGAGCACCGGGGGTGTCACGACCGGGACCGCCGCCACCGCCGCTAGAGCCACCACTGCCAGCGCGACCACCGCCACCGCGCCCAACATCAGACCCCGGCGCGCCGATACCACCGCCACGACGCAGATTTACAATCCCACCCTGATTGAACAAAGGCCCGCCGCCGAAGCCAGTAGGCATGGGGCGTCCAACCGCCGCATAGTTAGCACGGATGCGATCTTGTGCTTCTTTAAGCTCAGCCGCGCTTTCAGCGTCTGCGGCTTCCTGCCTATCTTTCATCTCATCTTGCGCACGCATCTGTGCCTGACCGCCTAAGCCAACAAAGCCAGCGGTAGCCGGAATTTTTGCCTGCTGCATAAACTGCCCACGTGCGGCTTCGTCGCGGAATACGTTTTGTAGTCCTTCACCCATCTGACCAATATCGGCGTATTGACTCTGCTGAAAAGCCTGCTGAGGGTTCAAAGTCATAGAGCCTGTGGTAGATGAAGGCGTGGTAGTTGCAAAGTCCGACCCGCTCGGAAACTGAGCGCTAGCCGAAGCCGATGGAGTTACAGAGGACATGGTTGTAGGCGCACCGCCAGCTGTCGGTGGGCCGGGCATTTGAGCAACGCTAGTTTCCGCCAAAGATGCAGTTGGTGCTTGCGTTGCAGCCTGCGTTCCTTGTCCTAAAGTGCTGAGAGGTCCAGTGCCAGAAAACGAAGGTTGCGCTGCAGATTGATTCGCTACACTAAAGCCAGTTGCAGTCCCGCCGCCAGCTCCAGACCCTTGAATCGCTGCGTCCATACCGGGACCTGTACCCCCCGCGCCTGCGCCAGCAGCCTGCCCTGCCTCGCTAGCACCACTTAACGCATTACCCAAGCCGCTCGCAGCGCCAGCCGTTAAACCGGAAAACAGACCGCGACGTAGTGGGTCGTCCATCCCGCGAAGCTCTGCTTCAGCAGCACCTAAAGCGCCAGCGGTTAGACCGGTCGCTAAAGCCCCGCCGCCAATACCTAACGCAGTACCAACCCCGCCAGCCAGTAACGGAGCAGCAAACGGTGCAAACAAAAACGCTTCGGGCAGCCCGGTGTCTGGGTTCGTGGTTAGGTTACGCCCCATTGTCTCGCGGGCCAGCGCGTTGAGCCCTGCCACCTCATCTTGGGAGACGTGCATCAACGTGTTATCGCCGTTGCGTCCTTTTTTTGCTAGGTCTTGAATGCCGCTCATAGGAAACCCCGAATATCAGTTTGTACGCATTGTATCAAGTTCTATCTATCTCAAGATAGGACAAATAAAAGTCAACGTCTGCTTGAGATGATTTAATAATAAGCTGATCCCCTGCCTCCATGACGCAAGACACGCCACTGAAAACGTCCATGACACTGTTCACAGGCAAAAAATGATTACTCAGCACCTTATACGCCGTAGCTTGCCCGACCGGCTGTACAGACACGTTCAGCAGTGTGCTTGCGCTGTCCGCGTTGGTGACGCGCAGTGACGACAGAATGGCCGTGTTTGCCTCGGGCACTGTATATAAGGTGATGTCAGTGTCGGCAGCGGGGGCGTCAAACTGGCGAAAATACTTGTTAGACATTGTTAGCCTCCGCAGACAAGAACGCTGCAGTTAATATCACTGACGGTATTTCTGGCCGTGTCGGGTTAGTTCTCCCCGCGTACCGCTCAATATAGACATCGGTGCTGTCAGACCACCATTTAAACTCAAGATACTCTGTGGCTGGGTCATTGACTGTAAAAATACCTGTAATGTTGGCAACCGTGTGCCCCCAGACACCCGTTGATTTTCTAACCGGCACGTCATACCGCGAGTTACTAAGCGGGTAGTTAACTCCTGTGTTTACAGCCCATAGCTCAAACTCATGCACCGCATTGTCTTGGTTGACCACTTGGCAGCTGATTGAAATTTCGTACTGGCCGGGGTAGTCAAAAAAGAGTTGATTGTCATTTTCAACTCGAATGCTAGACCCAAATATCGGTGTGTTTAACCGTACTGTATTGGCAACAGTTGTGCCTGCACTAGTCTGATCTGCGTTGTCCATAAACATGCCGTAAGGCAAGAGAATTCCAGCGCTGTCTTGAAACCCTCGAACATGCCCTGCAAACCCACCGCCTGCACTGGCACCCGACGACATCCACGAAAATGCAGCTTGGTTGTTCTCGCTAGTTACTGGCGTGTAGTTGGCATTGAGCTGACGAACGATCTGCTGCACCGCTTCTTTGAGCTGGTTGAAGTCTTGTGGCCTAAACTCTGTCGTAGTCGCAGACGCTGGTAGGCGGATATTAGTTATCTTACTCATCGACGACCATCCGGTTGGGTGTCAATTCGCGCATCACCGTATTTCCAAAAACTTCCTAAATCTTTGCTCTTAAGGCGAAGGGCAAGCTGACGGCCACGAATCCGAGTGTCTATTCGAGTTGTGTGCGGGCCAACATCGCCTATAGCTTCTTGAACAAAATCACTAAGCGGATAGTACTTTGTACGCATTCGCACGTTTACTTCGCCGGTGATAAAAAAGTCAGGCACAAAGCGGCGCACAAACATAAGACTGTCACCTTGCCCAAGGTCAAAGTCAGCAGACAGTATTGAAGATACAAGCGGGTCGCCGTCAGCGTCGTTGCCAATCTCGTGGTTGTACAAAAATCCGCAGCAATCAGAGGCTATAGCGTACTCAAGCGCGCCACGATCTACCCAAGACGTCCGCTCAAGGCGGCCTACCCACCACAGTTTATCAATTAAGTTGTAGCTAACGTACCGGGATGTTTCTTGGTTTATATCTACATCGGGATCGCTAACTCGGGCTTCGTCACTGTGCGTTCGTGCAATAGTCCCCCGAGCGCCGCGCGTACAGTTCAAAAACCGTGTGTCAGTCTTACCTTCATAATCAATTATTTCATCGCCGATTTGGATAGACCCTGCAGGGCGTGGAAAACTAGCTGTGGTCTCGACTAAAATTTCAGTTTGCGTACCATCAATGCCGCCGTTTAAGGCAGTGGGCTCAATTTCTTCGGTTGGGTAAAACCACATGATCTCGTGGTTTTCACGATCAAGTGCAGCAAACACTTTACTTTTCTGCTGAACATTAAGCCCATCAAAAACAAACCGCTGGACCGTGCAAGGCAGAATGCTTGTACCACCTTGAAAGACATAGAATGCGCTTTCGCCCATCCAGTAGACGACGTTGTTGTAAGCCGACCAGCCACGAGAGCTAACAATGCCCGAGGCGGTGCCAATTTGAGAAAACCCAAATGTAAACGGAGGGCCAATGTACTGCATTGATTCAACCGACTCGTCAGTCCAAACCATAATCTGACTGTCAGTATTAGCTGCTGCAATAATCTCTGTACCCGCAGTTAACAACTGCCCACCTGCTGTGTTGGTCGAGGTTGGCACCCAATCTGTAGGGTCTTCTTGTTGAGACCAGCGCACCTGCAACTTATCTATCGGCGTCGCAGCATTACTCTCGCCGGGCACATTAGAGCCGAAACACACTACATGGCGGTCTTTAGTGACCAAAACCAAGTTGACTTTGTGCGGGGCTTGGGTAATTTGCACCGCTCTTGCTGTGGGAGTTGTCGCATCCCAGCGATAAACACCGCCGCCCCTAAAGTTTAGAATTAAATCTTCGCCAAAGTTTTGAAACGACCATTGTCGAATGTCAATCGGCACGCCATCGCCCCTTGGGGTGCTCCACGCATCAACACTCCAAGCACCAGCACCCCAACCGTACTGGAAAGCCGAATCAGAATCGCCGGGGTTGATTTGATACTCAGCATCAAACTCGCCACCCCCAGCAGCGACAGATGATGTCGCAGAAGTATCTACTGTAAAAGTGTAAGTATCGCTGTCGATGACCTCGATCTGATGCTCAGCGTTAATCTCATCAGCAGGCACGCCGCCTACAGCGTCAGCACCAGAAATAGTTACAAAGGCTTCACTGTCTGCGCCGTGCGCGACATCGGTAACAGTAATTGTGGTAGAACCTGACGTTGTGGCTAGCGCGTCTGTCAGTGTGGATGACTTGCGCAGGGGGGTGATGTCAGTGAGCGCCCCACCCGATTCGAGGTAGACTTTAAACTCTGTGCCAAACGCGGTGAAAATCGTCCCATCAAGGGTGCGCCAAACAAAGCTGGCACGCGGAGTGCCTACAAGCCGTTGATCAATAAACTTCTGCCAGCCACCGATTTTCTCTGGCTTGCCCGACCGGAACCGAATTTTGTCCGAATCAATCCAGTCACCCTCTTGTGTGTAAGGAGTGTTCTCTTTGTTAACGCCGGGGCGAAAATTTAGTTCTTGATAGGCCATGACACATCTCCAGACAGTGACGCCAGTTTAGTCTTCGCTCGCCTCAACCTCAACGTCTTCGTCATGCGTAATGTGCAACCTTGACCCGTCAGAAACACTTACGGCCTGAACGTATAAAGCTCCGCCGTTGACTGACATTTCAAACTTTACGCCGTGGTACCAAAATTCGTCTCCTTCGAGGAGACTACCCGCATCAACTTCAATCATTGTTCTCTCTTAGTTTTAACAGTCTTTCTTTACGCTTAACTACAAGCGCCTCATACTCATCGTCGGGAAAAGCCGAATAGTAGCCAAGCTGCTTGAGTCTGTCGCTGGCTTCTACAAGGGGCTCTAGCTCCTGCATAAAGATCATACAGTATGGGTCGTCAATGTCGCTTTCCCACACGTTATCCGTTAGGAACTCAAGCTCAGCATCTTCTGGGCCGTAGTCTGGGTGAAACTGCATGCAATGCACATCGGGGAACGTGCTATTAAGGGCGTCGACGAACTCGTTAAACTCGTCAATGTCAGGTATTGCATAAGATGCAACAACTACAACGTCTTTGCCCATACTGCTGAACGAAGAGCATGTGCCCATAGCGTCTGCATAGATATAGTCAGTCTCGATAACAGCAACTGCATCGTTCCGCCATGCTTGTTTGGCATGAGGGCAGGCGGGGAAGCCATTTAAGTGCTTGTTAGGTACCTCAAGAACTTCACGCGACCACCGTCGCACATCAGACTCGATACTCATTTAATTGGTCCGCCGCTAATCCACGCACGGCATGTACGATCCGCAGCGCATTTAAAGCCAAACAGCTGGCAGTAGCCCAAGTCAGCAGCTTCTAGCGTGCGTGCTCGGTTGTTTGCCATGTGTTCCGCCCCTTCTTCGGGGTAATCTTCGTCAAGACCAATGTGATCTCGCATGCACTGCATCATTTTTGGGGTCTGCACAAACGCAGCGCAGTTACCGCACCGGGATGTTTTAGCTTGTTCAGGTGTAATGCCCCAAAGGTCAGCAACACCCTGCCAAAAATCTTCATTCGGCGCATCAGGGTTCATAGGACCATAGTCGTATTTTTTGATAGCGATGTTTCGGTTTTTGGTGTTGAGCTTTACATCAGTCACTGGTTTAGGACAGCTCTTGCCATCTTTGTAGCCGTTTACGAGCGCCTCGCCAATTTTTCTGCCTCTGTTATTAACGGCCATTAGACTTAATCCTTTTTCTTGGCTGTCTTCGCCGAGCGCTTGAACGCTTTGTTAGTCGGCGCACCTTTTGAGCCGGGCTTTCTCATCTTCTCGCCTGAGCCCGCTTTAATGCGCTTACGTTTTTGGTGGATGTTTTTGTAAAGTCCGTCTTTAGGCATTAGTATCTCCTAGCAATCCCAAGCTCGGCGGCTCCAGTAGTTCGCACTAAACTTATCGTTCTTCCCCTTGATCCCACCGCTGCGCGCGCAGTATGACTTTTTACGCTCGGGCTGATCTTTCTTAATGCTCATACTTGGGCTGCCAAAGTTGACTTTCTTTACCTGATCGCCCTTCTTCGCGAGCACAGTAAACTTGCTTGACTTGCCTCCGCCACGTTTAGGCTTATTGTACCCGGAGAAGGTCTCTCCACGATACTTGAGCTTGCCATTTTCGCGTTTTACATCCTTTGTGGTAGCCATGTCAGTCCTCCAACATCTCCGGGGTGACAACTAGCCGCCCCACATCACCATGCTTTGCATGGTACGTAATTACTTGCGCTTGCCTAGCTGAGCTGTAGCCGTGCCGTGAAGCGTATGCGTCTCTAGCTGATAGTGTGCCGTGCTGTTCTATTTGCATCAGCGCTGTTTCTTTCATCAACCTATGGTGTAAATGCCCAGAGTGGCAGTACGACAGCGTGGTACGCCCAAACATCGCCCGAAACTCAGCAGCCATAGCCCGGTCAATCTCATCGACTTTCTTTAAGTGCCCGTGCTGGAAAAACAAAGAAGTTGCGCCGTGTTCAACCGCGTAAAACGAAGCAGGCGATGTGTCGATAAACAGTCTCGGGTTGTCTCGGTAACGATCAGCAAAAGACTCCCGCAGCCATATCTCAGACACCGGGTCATGGTTGCCGTCGGCCATTATTACTTCGACTGTCAAATACTTAGCCAGCAGCATTTCAATGATGCGGCGTGTGATCCTAATGCCTGTTCGCACCAGTTTGGCAAAACGAGTATCAGTGTCGAGCTGATGCCCGCTCGCTGGAGTTACAGAGTCAATGCCGTCGTAGTGCAAGAAGTCACCAAGCTGGGCAAAAACCGCACGCTGGGCTGGGCGCGCATTTTCAATCGCGTAGGCAAAATAGTTTATAATCATCGTCTCAGCAAGATCGGTGTCCCAATCCTCACCGGTCTCTTCGCCCCACGCCAGCATGCCAATGTGGGCATCAGTCAGCACAAACAAATTTAGCAGGTCGTTCTTCTTAACTTTGGGTTTCTTAATAGTAGGAGCGGCGGGGATGTCTTCTTTAAGCGCGTCAATGGCTTGTTTCATCGCCTCGAACTGCGCTTGCTTGTCGCGGTCAGTCTTGTACCACTCTAGCTTTTGCTCGCCCGTTTCTGGGTTCCACAGCACCGAGCGGCCTTTAAACAGCTCGTCATCGCGTTGTCTGGGAGGCGCATCTTGGTTTTTTTGGGCGAGATATTCTTCGCTATACCTGCGCTCGTTGCTTCGGCCTTCGCGGTGGTATTTAAGCCGAGTCGTAATTGTTCGCTTGTTGAGGCCTAATAAAGCCGCTGCGCCAGCTTGTGAGCCGGTTTGATCTATCGCCGCTAGAATCTGATCAATCGTAAAGCCCTTTGGCCCTGACTTGTTCATTTTTATCCTTTTTTGCGCAGTTCGCCCGCTATTTTTTCTCCCGAGCGCCCTAATACATACCCGCCGAGACCTATTTGAATTAGGCTCCACAGCTGGTCAGGCATCTCAAGCACAAGCCCTGCCTTAAAAAATAGATCAAGGTAGGGAGCAAGGATGTAGTTATTAGCCACAATCGCAACAAAAGTCAACATTGTGATGGGCCGCCAAGCACTTGTAACCCAATGTTTTGAGCTTGCTTCAGCGACTACAACATCGCGCGCGACTTTCTGAGCAGTTTGTTCGTGCTCAAGCATAGCGATACGCAGCTCCTGCGCTGCCTTGGCCGCTTGGTCTTTGTCTTCAAAAAACCGACCGAGCACGTTATCAACCGCCGTGCCAAGCCCTGCACCCAATAGCTCTTTAATCATTACAAGCTCCTGTTATCCCAACGAGCCGGACCATCTGTGCGCGTGTCAATGTGCGTAAAACTGTTGTAAGCCCCAATACTTGCGCTGGGGTACTCACGAGCAACCCAATCATACACTTCCTGTGGGTCTGTGTTTGACACTTTGATGTCAGCGGCACGTGCAGATTTGTGCTGGCTATTCGGTGAACCGCCAATCCGTGCATTATGTTTTTCGCAACGGCAACCGCTGGTCACGACGACAGGTCCAAAGTTTTCACGTACAGCATTTAGTATCTCAAGGGTAGAGGTATCGACCGTATCAAAGCCACAGCCGCACTGGCAGGCAAACTCTGAGCGAGAAAAGTAAGGAGAAAAACTATCAGTCATTATAGCGCTGTCCGCAGGCTCCAAACCGCTAAGGAAACAACACCACCTATAACAATCCAGACGATCTTTTCGCCAATTCGCACTGTGTTAGTTTTGGTCGCGAGCTTCTTCTCAAGCTCTGTCACGCGCTCAATAACTTTTTGTTGGTTCGTATCGTAGTTGTCCATACGGTTAAATAAAGTGACCATGCGTTCTTCCATACGAGCAAGACTCACCACAGCATCGGAGAGTTTATCGAGTTTTTGCTCAATCCGTGTGAGGCGGTCTTCGTTCATGGTTCGGTCCTTTACTTCTTTGAGGCTTTGATCGCACGGCCTTGCCGAGCTGCTTTTGCTTTACCGTTGTTGGTGTAACACTTGCCAGACTTACCCCACTTGTAGCCCGACTTGCCGTTTTTTGTGCAGCGCTGGACTGGCATGGTTACTCAACGACAATTTCGCCAGAGGTGGTCAAGGTCCCGTCTGAGGCCACTGTAAGAACGTCGCCAGAAGCACTGCTGAAATAAAGTACGCCTGACTCTTCTCGAACGGACCAAGTGGAGCCAAGAGCAATAGCACTAGCAGCAGACGCTACTACAGCTTTATTTGCAGCTAGCGTGCCGGGAGCAGCGCCGTCGAGGTAGTTAATCTCAGTGGCAGAGGCGGTTACGCCGTCTAGAGTATTTAGCTCGCTCGTCGTGGCAGTGATACCGTCGAGGATGTTAATTTCTTCTGTTGAGGCAGTTACGCCGTCGAGAATGTTCAGCTCCGCCGTCGAGGCGGTTACGCCGTCGAGAATGTTAATTTCTTCTGTTGAGGCAGTTACGCCGTCGAGAATGTTGAGTTCTGAAGCGCTCGCAGTAATCTCAACGCCGTCAAGAATAAGCGAGCCGACCGCTAAGTTCTCGGTTAAGTCAGTAACCGCCGCACCGCCGCCTGCCCCGTCGCAGTAGACGATCTTTTTAGTGCCTGCGGGCACCGTGACATCGCCACCCGAGCCTTGTGTGATGACAACTGACTGGTCAGTCGCATTGTTGATAAAGTAGAGCTTCTGCATGTCGTCAGGATTGACAGTCACCGTAGAAGTCGCACCCGGAGAGCCCGTGAACTCAACGACCATGTGACGCCCGTTTGAGGTAGCGCCGTCTGTCACAGTAAGATTAGAGCTAGTTAAGCCGGTAAGGTTAATTGAAACAACACCCGCAACCATCTCTTCCATCAATCGCCAGTTCGTGTTGGTCGTCAGTCCCCACGTGTTTGACTGTTCGCCAATACCAATTAACTCAATGCCAGCGTCTGTATATGTACTTGCCATGTCCGTGCCTCGTTACGCGGATATTTTTTGCCAGCTATCTGAGGTGTCTGGCTCAACTTGTTGCCAGTTTACACTAGCGGATGGTTTAATTTCGCCCCACGTGAACACTCTATTGGCTACGCCAAAACCAACAACGCCGTCAGGCACCACTACTGCTTTGGCGATAACTTCAACGGTGCCTAGCGCAGAAGCGGCGGAGACGCCGGTAACGCCTACATCGGCAGCGGCTTTAACCTCGGTGATTCCTAGCGCAGCCTGAGCCTGAACGCCAGTCAACGTGAGGTTAGCATCAGCAACAGTCTGAACCGTGCCAACTTCGCTTTGGGCTGACGCTCCGCCGGGGAAGACAACCGCTTCTGCGATGACTACTTCTTGGCCCAGCGCGCTTGTTGCTTGCACGCCTGCCAGCTGCACATTAGCTTCAGATACAATAACCGGGTCGCCGGTCTCTCCTGCGGCGGCCACACCAGTAGGCTCTACAACGGCTTCGGCGATTACTGTTTCTTGGCCCAGCGATCCTACTGCTTGTACGCCAGTTGGCAATACAACGGCTTCGGCAATAACTTCTTCTTGTCCAAGCTCGCCTGTCGCCTGCACGCCCGTGGGCTCTACAACGGCTTCAGCAATTACTTCTTCTTGGCCTAGAACTCCTGCACTCTGCACGCCTGTGGGGAGCACTATTGCTTCTGCAATAACGGTTTCGTCGCCAAGCGCTGTATTAGCAGAAAGCCCTGTTACGCTGAGAATGTTGTTAGTGATAAGATCAACTGGCTCGGCTGCGCCTGTAGCAGCGACACCTGTAGGCAGCACATTAGCTTCAGCCAGTATAGTTTCATCGCCAAGCTCAGTTGTGCCTTGCACACCAGTCAGTGTGAAATTGGACTCAGCAATAACTGTTTCTTGGCCGGTTTGCCCTGTTGCCTGAACGCCTGTAGGCAGAGCAACTGCCTGAGCAATTACAGTTTCTTGACCAACAGCTCCACTTGCCGCAGTTCCCGTAACGGAAACTGTGACGTTAACAACAACGTCTCCGACATCAGAGAACGCCGCCGCAGAAAATGGAGACGAGCTGAACATTTAGCTATTCAGGCTTCACCGGCCAATCAATCGTGTCGGGGAACCCTGCCTGTGCTGTGATATCCCGAAGCCCTTGGCGGTAGGTCTGCCAATCAGTAGGCACCGGGTTGCCTGTGTCCGTAGCGCGTATCGTTATCCAGTCGGACTCGGTGAGTAGGCGGTCACGTTTGGCTCGGGCGTTACGCGCCAAGACTACATAACCCGGTATCCATTCCAGATTTTCTTCGTCCCATTCTGCGTTGTCGTCGGGCTTGGCAACTGGAGCCACCCATTCATTTGTCTCCTCGTCATACGTCCATGACGGATAAGGCTGCTCAGGCTTCTCCGGCGGGATGTCCTCAAACACCCACTGTCCGTTGTCCCATTTAGCGCGTTGGCCTTCGGGGGCAGTCGGTGCTGGCTCGTCAATGCAACCGCCGGGGATCAAATAAACGTCAGGCTCAAGCGGTGATGGGTCAGCCGTGGTGACTCCAACAAAGTAGCCGTCTTTATCTAATTGAGATACTTGTTTCATGTTATCACCTTAGTATTTAATGCACGCCAGCAGGGCGATGTTGCGGGGACGTGTTTCTGCATCAGTGCGCGGCGAGCCGTTACCTCCCTCCTCTTTCGGGCCTCTAATACTCTGTGTCCCAAAGCTAGAACCGCCACCATTTGCACCTCGGCCAAAAGAAGCCCCTACATTGAAGTCAAGTGTATACCTGTTTACTGGGGTGGCAGTTGAGAACTGCATTTTATGTCCGTGGTTTTGAAAAGCATCCCCCTGCGCTGTTCCAAAACTACGCCCACTATCAGCCCCGCGTCCATCGTCCCAACCACGGAGGAACTCACCACGCAGGTCGGGCAAATCAAAAGTCGTTGAGCCATCACCAGCGCCGAACGTCGTGCCAATCGCGGAAAACAAATCTGAATAGGTTGAGCGGCTGACCTCCGCGCCGTTGGCTTTTAAGAAACCATCAGGTGCGGTGTCCATTGCGAAATACTGGACTGCGCCAGAAGGGACGTTACTAGCAGCAATTATCTGTGTGCTCCCATCAGGAAACTCTACGCCCGTGGATTTTAACTTAGTCGGCATTGGCCTTACCTCTTACCTTCAAGCTCATCGACACGCGCCGAGAGTGTTTTAATCGCTTCAATCAGCATGGGTACTAACTTTTCATACTGTACTGTTAAATACTCATCTGAAATTGGTGCAGTTTTAACCGCTTCTGGTAATACATTTTGCACTGATTGTGCCGAAACGCCAACCATTCGTTTGCGCTCGTAGCCAAGCTTAACTGCCGTGTCATTGGGCTCATAGTAAAACCCTTCTAGCAAGTTTACCTTATCGAGCGCGTCTGTTACCACGCCTAGTTTAGTCTTGAGCCGGTCATCTGAAAAGTGCGCAGTGATGTCGCCAGTAGCTCGGATTTCACCAGACGTGCCAGAGGGCGACGTGCCAACGCCGAGGGAGTCAACAGAAAAATCATTGACACCCAACGACTCCCACTTCGTGCCGTCGTACTCATACGTAATGTCACCGACGGTGAACGTCTGGCCGTTAGTGGGACTGTTTGGAAAGTTAATAGCCATATTTGCACCTTAGATTGGGTACCTTATGATAACGATGCCGGAGCCGCCGTTGGCACCCGATTGCCCTGTTCCTCCACCACCTTCTCCGCCGTTTCCGGTATTTGCAGCGGCAGCGGTAGGTGTAAACCCAAAACGTGAACGCCCCTGTCCCCCTACCGCATACGTCACGGCAGTGTTAGTAATAGAAGATGTAATACCTGCGCCGCCAGCGCCATTACTGTCAACGTTTGCAGGTTGACTGCCCGCTCCGCCAGCGCCACCGCCGCCACCCGAGGAACAGGTGGTGTTTCCGACTGTTCCTCTACCGATAGCGCCACTATTTCCTTGCCCAGCCACCCCTGTTCCAGCGTTTCTGTTTGTCCCCGGTGCTCCTGCACCAGAGCCGCCTGCATTGCCACTTCCAAAAGCGTTTGCACCACCACCACCAATCGCAATTAAACTCCCAAAAGTAGAGTCGCCGCCATTCGCACCGTTCCCCGCTCCACCTGTGCCAACAACAACCGCTTGCGCCCCAACTGAAGTGTTTACACTCCCTTGCAAAACCCCGCCAGCGCCGCCACCGCCACCGCCCACGTTAGCGCCACCGTTTCCACCTCCACCACCACCGGCGACAACAAGGTACTCAACTTCACCTTCCCCCGAAAGAACTTCAAATGTTCCAGAAGAGGTAAACGTATGAACCCGATAATCAACCCCGCCGTCAGTAATATCAGTGACAGTGCCACCTGTGGCAGTAATCCCGGTGCTAAAAACAATCTCCCCATCTATGTAGGCTTTTTTTATCGCAGTGCTGCCCACGTAGATTTTACCGATGCTTGTTGAGCCTACCTTAAACGGCATCGTTATTCCTCAATCAAGTACAAGACGCCCGCCGTGGGGGGACTTAGAGCGTCATACTGGGCCTGAGTAAGAACTGTAAACGTAGCATCCGCACCATCCGCACCATCCGCACCATCCGCACCATCCGCACCATCCGCACCTTTCAGGGCAGGAGTAGCAGGGACCCACTGAGATGAGTCTGCGTCTGTGTAGTAGACGTATAGAACGCCGCCTGACGAGTCCCACCACAGCGTGCCGTCAGACGGAGAACTGGGAGGAGTGTCTGAGGTTGTAATGGGAACGGACGACACAGAAGCGGAATTGACGCTCGTGATATGCCCATAAGTATCAAGCGTGATATCTTGAACAAACGTATTGCCAGAATTATTCACCGAGCCCTGTGACGACGTGTCAGCGTGGTTTAGCGTGACGTTGCCTGTGCCGCCGCCGGTGAGACCAGAACCTGCAGTGATCGTCTGGTCAGCAGTTGCGCTTGACTCTATTCCGTCTAGTTTTGAGCCGTCCGAGGCAATGTCTCGACCATCAACAGTGCCTGTAACTGAGATGTTGCCATTAACTGTGGCCCCGCCAACAGTGATACTGTTCGTCGTACTCGCCCCACGATCCGTCACGGAGTCAAGGGTGTCCGATTCTGACGTTAAATACCCAGCGTCGTTATTAAACCCTGAGATGGCAATACTGCCCTTAGACAGTTTGTGCTGAGAGCCATCAGCTGAGTCAACGACAGCGAAGAAATCACCGTCTGAGTTGCTTGTCGACGACCCAAGCTCATTGAGGTCAACATTAAGACTAATCGTGCCCGAACTAGTAACTGTGCCCCCGCCGCTCAGGCCAGTTCCCGCAGATACCGCGACGCTTGTCACTGTGCCGGTAGTCGTGCTGTACCCAAACGACTCAATTCGATCATTAACCGCAGCAGCAGTCATGATTATTGTGTTGCTATCGCTAAACCCTTCAGCGCTTGTCTGTAAAGCAGAGCCTGCGAAGTTACTCGTGCCAAGCCCACTAATTGTAGAACCCGTGTGGTTGTGGCTGTCGTCGTTAACCGACACCACGATAGAATCGCGCCCAGAGCCTGTGACGTCTCCGCTCAGCGAAATCGTGTCGTTCTGAGTTAGGTAGCCGACGTCGTTATTAAACCCGCCGACATTGATGTCCGTCTTGTTTAGCTTGTGCTGTCCACCAACATCGTCCACGACCACGAAAAAGTCACCATCTGCATCAGTGACTGAAGAAGAGAGCTGGTCAAGATCGACCGAAAATGTGCGGTCCGCACTTAAGTTACCGCCCCCGCTAAGCCCAGTGCCTGTGGTGATCGAACGAGATGTTGGGACTTTACCGTCCAACGCACTCTGCAGCCCATCGACATTTGAGATGATGTGATTATGGCTATCGTCTTGGACTGTAACAGCAATGCTCGTCGTTCCTGAGCCTGTCACGTCGCCAGAAAGCGTAATCGTGTCGTTGCCGCTGGTGTAGCCAGCGTCGTTGTTGAACTCCGATACGTTAATGTCAGATTTGTTGAGCTTGTGCTGGCCGTTGGCATCGTCAACTACGACGAAAAAGTCGCCGTCGGCATTGCTCGTAGAGGTAGTCAGCTCTGAGAGATCAAGATTAACCGTCGTTCCCGAGACATCAATAGCAGTCCCCGCTACAGGAGATTGAGTGTCCGCAGATAACGTAGTCCCCGACAATGTCAGGTTAGAACCAACCGTCAACCACTCAGTGCTGGCCGCCGAGTTATCGTAGAACAGAATGCGGTCCGCACCGGGGTCCGTTAAGTCTTCAATGCCAAGCTTATCAAGGCTAAACTCAGTGCCAGTCAAATCAAGGCCAGTGCCTGCGGAGTAGACCGCTGTAGCAGCCACCTGAGAAAACGTAATGTTTGTAGTGCCGAAAGTAATTGTGCCTTCAACGGTGCAAACATACAGCTCGCCCGCTCCGGTATCACCTTCGGTGACAAAAAACGCATCGCCCTGACCCAGTGCGTCCGGGTCACTGGGGCCGTAAGAGTCAGTATCCGTTGTTCTAGTCAGGACCCAGTTAGTAGACACAGACCCAGTGTCAGTAACTTCGTAAACGCCGTTTTCCGTGGCATCCGTCTGATTGTAGATTAGAACGCGATCACCAACGTCTAGCGTAACTCCGTCAATAACAAGCGCTGCTTGCGTGCCCGCATTAGTCAGCGTCGCCCCCACCCCACTAGTACCGTTATCGTAGGTAGCGTTAATGTTGCCTTCTGAATCAGGCGTCTCTACACGGACAGGGTTATGGTAGTGAATACCCGCAGATGCAATAGTGTCAACGTAGTGCTTGTTGGCAATCTGTGTAGCAGTGGTGGGCTGGTTAGCCACCGTGCCCGAGGTCATTGCAACGCTATCAAACGTGGTCGCAGGAACTACGCCGGACTCATCTTTGTAAACCGACTTATCCGCTGGATATACGACGTATACATCTTTAGTGCCAGCAGAGAAATTAACGAGCGAGCCGCTGTTTGACGAGGCCAGAACCGTATCTCGGCTCAGCGTGTCCGTGGACAGCGTGTAGGTGCCAATACCAACTTCAAACTCACTGCCAAGCGCAGACGAGATAGCGTAATACGTAGTATTGCCATCACCAACAGCATCAGCGAAGCCAGTAAAACCAGTGGCCGCGCCGTTAAGCGTTACATTGCCCGTGCCCGTTGTGTTCGTCGTCTCTTTGACGCGATCTGCTAACACCAAAGCCATAAGGGTTCTCCTTAAGCGATACGAATGATGGCGTTGGAAGCGTCAGCTGTCGGGAACTGAATTGTAAAGTCACCGTTGGTTGAGGTTTTATCGCCACCAAAATCAAGCACAGCAACAGCTGCATCAGACTCGGTCGAGTTGTAGATCAAAGCACCTGCAGCGGTGATGGTTGCCGAGCTAAACGTCGTGTCAGCGAAATCGGTGAACGCAGTTGTGCCTGATGACGTTGGGTTTACATTGGTCAGCGTGTTGCCACCTGACGTGTAGCCGGTTCCCGAAACTTCATTAGTTGTCGAAAACGCCGTTGTAGTCGCGTCAAGCGAGGCCGAGCTAGTAAACAGCGCGAGTTTAAAAGTATCGCCCGTCGTACGGAAATCATGAATGCCTTCAAGAAGTTCTTTCTTGAAGCTTGTGCACATTGCCTGAGTAATAGCCATGTCAAAGTCTCCAGATCATGTCAGCCAAATCAGAATGGCCCGATGAGTGTAAGGCTGCACGAACAGTTGTTCTGTCGCTTTTCGCGGCCTGTTGCATATATTGTACCAGCAGATTGCGGATACGCCCCTTAAAAACGTGAGCCTGCTCACGCAGCACTGGGTCAGCATCATTTGATACCGACACAATTTTTTCTACCGCTTGATCGGCAAGTTCTTCCGGGGTAAACCCTCGGTTGTTCGTTGTAGCAACCTTTACGTCAAAAGGTTTATTGCCTACGTGAACCTCAAACATTAGTCTTTACTCCGGCGGTAAAAATCTAGTCCTTCGGCAGCTTGAGCATAACCGTTTAATGTGCTCAACGCTTGAGTGAACCTTTGGTCGTAGGCGCTAATCATGTCTGACTCGCCTTTCATAAAGATGTAAGCTTCCACTAACGAGCCGTACAACATTACAGTAGAAGCATTCTCGCTTAGCCATGTCACGCCCGAGGGCTCATCAACAAGCGAAACCGGACGGTAAAAATAATGCAGTTCAGCGTTGTAGCTGTTATCCGGCGTTGGCGCGACAATAAAATTGTCCAGATCAAAGTCAGCGTAGTAGCGAGGAAACTCAGTCTCACTCGCATCGGGCCAAAACTCCTGAATAAAATTTGTGTCTTTGTTTAGCAAAAACTCTTTGCTGTCTCCCGAACCAATCGACAGGGAAAACGAATACAACCAATCCGTAGGCTTGGGTACGTACTTATTGCCCGCTACAATGTTTGTCTCGGCATTTTTACGAAACACTTCAAGCGGAACAGACTTAAGGATTCGCTCTTCGGCAGTTTCTATAAAACGATCAAGGTTGTTAACGAACGTTGTTTCTGTGTTGTCCGTGTAATCCTGAATCGCCTGCCGCAACGTTGTATAAGTATAACCAGCCATTAGGGCAACCTATCTAAAAAGTCATCGTACTCGGTCGTGTCGACCGGCGGCTCTTCTCGCGCTGGCCGTGCATGGCGTAGCGCTTCTGCGTCTGCTTTAGCAAACGGCGGCTCTAACTGCGGGTGCTTGGACTCATAGCACTCAGGACATACACGTGAGCCATTCCACTCTTCGCGAATCTGAAGGTACTTATACTCAAACCCGCAACGATCACAGAGGGCAAGAGCGTATTTACCTGAAGCAAAGTTACCCACGATCAGTACCCGTAAGAACGAAAGCTGGGTCGTATGTGGAGCGAGCCCCGCTCACTATCTTCGTCCGCCGCACGAGCAAAGTCTTCCTCGTACACAGCTTTCATAGCCTGCGCGCGTTCAGGCGCAGACTTCATCGCCAGATAATACGCCAGCCCCGTGACCATAGGCGGAATAAACCGACTCGGCACATCGACATCATTAGTCAGCGTGTTGGCATCCTGAATCCGTTGAATGCGATAACTAATCACCGCGTCCGTATTGTTCTCAGGTGTCGGCCAAACATAAAAGCTAGGCACCGCTGTGCGCTCAACATAAATCTGCGTAGGGCGTCCGGTCTGCTCTTTTTGAGGCAGGTTCAGGTAATCCTCTCGCGTAATCCGCTCAAGCGTAAAATCAGTGCCGTCCCGGCGGACGACTGACTCAAGCACGTCGATGTCCTCGACGTTCATCTGGTACTGACGTTGTCCCTGAACCATCGGTTCTGTGGCCTGTGCAACTTTCCAAAGGTTAACCCCTCGGTTAGTCCAGTCCTGAAACATCACATTGAGGCTACGCCGTGCTTTACGTGCGTCATACCCCGTGCGCATTTCAAGACCGAGGAGCTCGTAAGCCTCCTCGATCACATCGGAAACGTCAAGCTTGAAGTCAGTGGTGCCGCTAGTAGACATTAGTACATTTTAGCCTTGCGTAAGCCTTTAGTCTCAACGCCTGCGCCTTTAATTTTGGCTTTGGGTTTAGACTTGGACTTGGAACCATTTTTATCAACCTTACCGCCACGTTTCATGGCACGGCGAGGGCCTTGCCTTTGGCCTTGACCGCCGCCTCGTGCACGGCGAGGGCCTTTAACCGCTTGTTGGTTTTTCTTTTCTTCTTCGTCGTCGGTTAGATTTTTAGCAACAGCCATAAGCCCGCCGCCGTCGCGCATAAGCTCTGCTATCTCGCCTTCGCCCGTTACCATCGCTCCAAGGGGGGATATATCACCTACTTTCATGGCAGACTCCTAGTAAATCTTAGCCTTACGCACGCCCTGAGTCGCAGCGCCCACGCCTTTAGCTTTACCGTTGCCTGAAGACTTCTTGTCTACTTTGCCACCGCGCATCATCTTTTTCTTGCCGTTGGTCATGCCACCGCGCATCATCTTTTTCTTGTCGTCGTCACCAGCCATGCCGCCACGAGCCATTTTCTTTTTGGTCATGCCGCCACGCGCCATTTTCTTTTTCTTGTCATCATCACTAGCCATGCCGCCACGCGCCATTTTTTTCTTGCTGGCGTTTTTGTTCTCGTCGTCCATTTTGTCGCCACGAGTCATCTGCATATTCATGTTTGAGCGATTCACTTTGCCACCTCTTTTGTAGCCCGCGCTTTTGCGCTTTTCGTAAGCGTCCGCAGCCAAATTTTGAATGCGGTCCATAAGTTCGTTTGCACGTTTGTCGTTGCCAGCATCTCGTTGACGCTTCATCTGCTTCTGCAAACTTTCAATTTCTTGCTGCTCCGCCGCATCAGGGCGGCTGCGGCTTTTACTAGACTTACCTATCGGCATTGATAGCTCCCTCTAGTAGTAGAAAAACGTCGCGGACGTAACATTGGTCAACGCGACATAAGGGTTGGCCTCGCAACGGATAGGGGTGTAGTAAAACTCCACACCGTGAGCGGACTCATCTGCGGGGGTAGCTAATTCCAAAAGAACAGGGCCAGTAGCTCCACCATCTCGAATTACAATGCTACCTGCAGTGCCACTTGCTACGAAATACAACGTCGCAATACGAGCAGGACCGCCAAAAACATCGCCTGATGCCGTTAGCGTTGTCGCCTTACCATCTGAGTGCATGCCTGCCATGATGGCCTCCTATTAACCAGCGGAGACCGTAAGCACGCCAGCGTCACTGTACAACTGTCCCGCAACGCCCGGATCAGTCGTTGGGAGATCAGAAATGATAATGGTGGTGCCATCAATCGTGACGGTGCCAGTCGTGGTGAGATCAGTAGCAGTTACGCTACCAGTAACGTCGCCCTCGAAACCGTTGTCAGAACGGACTGGGCC
>Ga0209937_1000080_pt1 | contig 31042 bp, 28 predicted proteins | sample SalPon1_B_H2O_MG_FD_185699 | JGI IMG/M metagenome (GOLD analysis project Ga0209937, IMG submission 185699) | Salt pond water microbial communities from South San Francisco under conditions of wetland restoration - Salt Pond MetaG R1_B_H2O_MG... | ecosystem: Environmental > Aquatic > Non-marine... | reverse complement strand
CTTTTCGAGGATCGCCGATAACATATCGTTTTATACTTTCTATAACGTAGCCCCCGATCAGCGACTCGACTCAATATCACAGGATCTGTACGGTACGACCGACTACTACTGGACGATTCCTATTCTTAATAAGGATATCATTAATACCTGGAACGATCTGCCGAAGTCAACGAATCAGCTCGTGCAGTTTCTTTCTCGTAAGCATCCTGGTACCGCACTCCTTATTCGAGACGATCAAGAGTTGTTCGGTAAGTTCACTATCGGTGAGACGATCGAGTTCGATGGTACCGATCTTGGAACGCTGATCGCTAAGTATCCTACACGCGGTTATCTGCAGATCGATCCGATCGATGCGTCCGCCGTTCCAACGAACACTGAGTTCACCGTAACAGGAAAGACGAGTCTCGACGCGGTTGTTGTTTCTGGCACAACGCCAACGTATAATGCGCCAGCCAATCATATCGACTCGAATGGAAACAGTGTACCGTTTAATAGCGGTACACCCATCACGATCCAGGAACAAGAAATCAATCGTAATGATGAACGGTCACGAATCAAGGTGATACGTAACGAACATATCACCAACGTCGTAAAACAATTCGAACGTGAGATGAATCGTAAAAGATTATGAGTAGTGATGAGAGACAGCTCTTAAGTGTATCGCCTCGAGGCATCAGTGGATTTCTTGTTGAGATTCAGACGACCGACGGTAAGTTGTTTGATATCTCTGGGACGATCGTAGAACTCTCGTTGTACGAGTCGATCTACTTTCCGTACATTCACGGTGAACTGAGTGTAGTCGATAACTCAAGAATGATATCCGAGTTTCCGTTCATCGGTCAGGAAAAGATTCGTGTTCAGTGGGAACGAGATAAAGAAACCACCGTTCGTGAGTTCTTTATCACAAAGGTATCTAACGCCTCGCGTACTCTTGACGGATACGGTGTTTACGATCTTACGATCACATCACGTGTTCAGATGCAGAACGCAACGTCTCTCTTCTCAAAGTCGTATTCGGGTCGTGGAGACGAGATCATCTCTGACGTATACTCAGAACATCTCGACACAGAGATCAATTCCATTGTAAGAGCAAAGACATCGCACTCCGTCGTGTTTCCCTTTATGAAACCTCTGCAGGCCGCGGACATGATTCGTAAGAACGTTCTCGCTGAGGACAACACACCGATGTTTGTGTATGACTCGTTGTATCAGAACGAGGTTCGACTCGAGTCACTCGGTTCGATGTTTGCGAAGGATCCGATCATACAGGTCAAACCAACGAAGCCAACGAATAAATCACAGGACGGTGTTGCGACAGACGGTTCACTTGAGGAGAGAGCTACGGTATACGACACGTCGATCTCACGCGCGTACAATACGTACGATCAGTTGAACAAGGGTGCGTACGGGTCAACAGTGACCATCGTTGATCCGTCGAATCGCGAGTATCAGAAGGCTCGGTTCGACTTCAAGACGAGTGCACCGACGATTGCGGGTGAGTGGATCACCGATCAGTTCACCGTTGGTGGTATCAACGTGAACGAGATTGCGGATACTAAGAACTACTATCTACTTCGTAATGAGTATGCGTTCAACTTTGAGTTACCCAATCTAAGTACGATCGAGGATCTTGATCTGTCGATTCTGAACTCGTATCTCTATCGTCACGCCAACTCAGTCGTGAAGGTGTACATGGACTCAATCGCATATACACTTGATGAGGGCGAGCCTTTTGGTGTTGGTAAGACGGTCGACTATGTCGTTCCTCACTTCTCTCCCACATTGTCGAGTGACGATCGCCAGATCGACGAGGTCAACTCTGGTAAATACATCATCGCGTCTCTTCGTCACTATATTAAGGACAGTGAGTACACGATGTCGGTCGAACTCATTCGTGACGGTGTCGGAGAGGACGCGAATCTTGATCTACAGTTCAGTAACACGTCAAGATCGATTGAACGTAACAACTCACCAATCATTCCTGAGCTATAACATATGATGAATCAGTTCTACATTGCAGTCGTTGAGGATCGTAACGATCCGCTAAAATTGGGAAGAGTCCGTGTACGCGTGATCAACGTGCACTCGGAGGATCGTAAGTCCGATGTGCCTATTGAGTCACTTCCTTGGTCGTTCGTAATGCAACCACCGAACACATCAACGTCGGGTGCTCCGTTATCGCAATTGGTCGAGGGTACATGGGTTGTTGTAATGTATATGGACAACAATCTTCAGGACCCACTTGTCATGGGTTCGATTCCAGGGATTAATCGCGAGGTCCCAAACTTCGAGATCGGTTTTTCTGATCCGTTCGGCGTGAATCCGAGATGGACAGGATCAGCCGAAGAGAGCGATTCAAATCTTTCTCTTATAACAGATGAGGATCGTTGGCAGGAGCATCCGACATACGAGGCCCGTAAAGATAATCGTATTACTGAGGTTCAGCAGGCAAAAAAATACGCCGTACCTACAGTCTCGTCCACCGTACCTGATGATGAGTATGAGAGGACTACCTGGAACGAACCGGATCTTCGTGGGTCGCAGAATTCGAACTATCCGTACAACTCGGTGCGAGAGTTCGAGGCCGGACAACTCGAGGAGTATGACTCGACCTCGAATAATTCAAGAATCACAAATTCACATCAGTCTGGGTCGTATCACGAGATCCTTGATGACGGTACGACCACCGTAAAGATCGTTGGTGACGGCTACAGTCTGACACTTCGCGATCACAACATGTATGTGCAGGGTGATCTTAATGTGTCGGTCGAGGGTAACATGCGACAGTACGTCGAGGGTGACTACACTCTGGAAGTCGGTGGTTCCATGCACACTTTCATTCAGGCTAATCGTGAAGAAAAGATTGACGGGTCTGATGTAAAAGAGATTACCGTTGATGAATCGATCAACGTTCTTGAAAAACGTTCGATTCATGTTGGTGGAGATCAGCGTATCTTGATTGACGGAAATGAGACTAACGTTACTGGTGGTAAATCTGACACATTGATCAAGGGAGATCACTCACAGACGATTCTTGCCGACTCCTCGCGTGTCATTACCGGAAACGAATCATTACTTACGGTCGGTAAACGTCTCGTGACGACCGAGGGCATTCATCGATTCGAGTCAGTTGCAAACATAGAATTCGACACCGACTCCGATATGTTAGAGACGATCACGGGTCTACAGAACACTCAGGTCGGTTCTACGATTGATATTACTGCATCCAATGATGTTACGGTCATTGGTTCTAACATTAATTTGAATCCATAGGGAATTACGATGGCTGATATCTTTGATTCGTTGTGCGGAGAATCTGGTATTGTAAACCAGATTAACGATACACAGGACAAGATTCGTGAAGCAGTGACCGCAGGAAAGAATGCAATTAATGCGGTTAAGAACTTTGCCAACGAGGTTGAGACATTACAAGACGCTATTGAAAATAACCCCGGAGTGGTTGAAAGACGTTTACAAGAAGATATTAAAAATCTTCTTACTCGTGAGGCTCTTGCTAACCCAGCAGGGACAATCGCACAGCTTCTTGAGATTCGTGCAGCATATCAGTCCGCCGGCCCTGCGGTTGATCGAATCATAGAAAATATCGAACAGTTTATTCGAGATCCTCTAAATACACCGCTGAATCTTTGTGAAGATATTCCTAATATTGTAAAGGTCGGGGAAGAAGTAAAAGAACTCGCTCAACCGTCAGTGGTACCCGATGGTCCACCAGCACCCGGTGACAAACAACCGTTTACGAAAGAGATCGGTCTATCTGACTTCGAGGTCATTCCAAGATTTCCAACACAATCAATATCAAAAGCAGTTAACACGGCTGGACGATTTACCGGTCAACCAGGACCCGGTGATGCAAACACAGCAGCGATAGGACAGTAGTGATATGCCGGCTGTAGTTCGAGTGGGTGACTCACTCTCAACGGGTCACGGTTGCGATGGATCCACAACACTTGCTTCTGCGAATCAGGGTTCTGTTTTTGTGAATGGCATACTTGCTGCAGTAGTTGGTGCTCCTACGGTATCACATCTTTTACCGAATCCTTCTCCTCCTCCTGCTTGTATACCTCACACCGCAAACTTAAATGCGGGTTCACCAAACGTATTTATCGAGGGTATTCCGGTGGGACGAGTCGGAGACTCCGCAGATGCCGGTGCAATGACGTCGGGTTCACCAAATGTTTTTGCTAATTAGTGTATAAATAACAGTATGGCAGTAGAAGAAACAATCGCGCGGGAACGTCGATACACAGATGTTGATTTTGGTTTCAGACCGAATCCCAATACTGGTGACGTCGCGTTAAAGCGTGACGAACAGGCAGTAAAACAGTCTGTCATCAATATACTCTCGACGAATCGTGGAGAGAGACCGTTTGATCCGGACTTTGGTGCAAACATTCGTGGACAGTTATTCGAGAACTTCGACCCCATCGTAAAACAGTTGATCGATGAGGATATACGAGCAGCACTTCGAAACTACGAACCACGAGTTCGCGTTATCAGTGTAGATGTGGATGCACGGCCGGATAATAATTCGATTGATATCTCAGTAGAGTTTGAGATTCAGTCACCCGAACAGACCGTCACAACGGTTAATTTTTCAGTAGAGAGACTGAGATAAAATGAGTGAGACAAAAAGACTCGACGTGTCAGAGGTTGACTTTGAGTCAATACGTTCTAATCTTAAGACCTTCCTAGAGTCTCAAGACACGCTGCAGGACTATGACTTTGAAGGATCGGCGATTACATCGATTATCGACCTGCTGTCATATGTTACTCACTATAACGCCATCAATGCGAACCTTGGTATCAACGAGACGTTTCTCGATACCGCACAGTTTCGAAGTTCAGTCGTTGGTCATGCTCGTCAGCTGGGATACACGCCGCGATCAGCCGCCGCTGCGGGTGCCGTAGTAAACATTAATGTTGTCGGCACATCTGAAGGAGAGACACTGGTCATACCGCGTGGACATCGGTTTCGTACAAAAATTGATAACACCAGTTATACTTTTGTAACTCTAGATGAATTCACATCCACTACCGGTTCGTTTCAGAACGTACCGATTCATCAGGTATCATTAAACAACGCAGAATACGTATTTGATACAGAATCTTCAGAAAAGTATCTTATTCCTGATCAAAATGCTGATACATCAACTTTGATAGTAAGAGTCTTTGACTCTCCTGGTAAGACAACCTCGACACCATTTGTATCAGCCGAGTCACTTACATCGATCGAAAGTGACTCCAACGTTTTTTATCTTGCCGAAAATCCGGATGGGTTGTTTGAGATTACATTTGGCGATGGAGTATTGGGCACCAAGCTTGAAAATGGAAATGTTATAACGATTGAGTACGGCGTCACAAAGAAAACAGAGGCCAACGGCGCCTCTATCTTTACGTCGGTCGATGATATCTCTGGATTTAATAATATATCTATAAGTACTGTTAGTTCTGCAAGAGGTGGGGCCGAAAGGCAATCACTCGATTCAATAAAGTTTCTTGCGCCACGATCTTACGCCGCGCAAAACAGAGCAGTAACCTCAAGAGACTACGAAACAATTATAAGAGAGTCTTTTTCAAATCTTCGATCAATAAAGGCCTGGGGTGGAGAAGATAATGATCCTCCTGTGTATGGAAGAGTGTTTATATCGGTCAATCCTAAGAATGCAGAGTTTCTTACAAATGATGAAAAGGAACTTATCGTTGATAGTATAGTGAGACCAAAAAACGTAGCAACAATTGAACCTAGGATCATCGATCCAGTGTTTCTTTTTATTACATTTGAAGTATTCTTTAAATACGATCCGTCACTTACGAATCTATCAATCACGGCTCTTGAGAATAAGGTTACTGATGCCATTCGTAATTTTAACGATGCGGAGTTAAATGAGTTCGACTCAGTCTTCAGATACTCAAACTTCCTACGAGCGATCGATAATTCTGATGAATCGATTCTTAACTCATTCGCGCGAATCTATATCTCAAGAAGATTTGTGCCGGCGCTGGCACGTAAACAAACGTACATACTCGATTATTCGGTTGATCTTTTCGAGAGTTTTGGTACTCGGCCCGTGATTCGTTCATCAAGTAGATTCACAGTTGATGGTGTAGAAAACTGTAGGTTTACAGACTTGCTCAATGATGACGGTACCAGAGAAGTTATCATTGTTTCTGGAGTCGAAGGAAGTGAGACGGTCGTAAGAAGGAACGTCGGAACAATTGAGAACAACAAGATCACACTTACAGACTTTATTCCTACTGATTTTGAGGGCAACATGATCTCAATAGAGGCGGTACCAAACTCGTATGATATTGCCGGAGCCTTCAATACAATTCTTGCGATCAACTGCGAGTGTGATAGATTTAGTGTTGAGGGATATGTCGACAAAATCGTTACCGGAGAAAATGATTCCGGTGTAAATTACAAAACGTTTGACAAGAACGAATAGTAATAATAATGTCTGACATAAGATCAGAAATTAGTCCTCACATCGATACACTTGTCGATACTTTTGTCCCGAGTCATATTCGGGAGAACTATCCTGCAATTATACAATTCGTTCGTGAGTATCTCATCTTTCTTGAGACACAGAACGAGTCTGCGTATTTTCAGAACACACTGCCCGAACAGAGATTCATTGAGACTCAGCAAGAGCAGTTTCTCAAGAGAATAGAAAAAGAGATTGGCCTCTTCGTTCCTCGGCAGTACGAAGCAGATCCAAAGATATTTTATAACAAGATATCAGAACTCTGGCAGTCGCGTGGTTCTCGAGAATCAATAGAAACTTTTTTTAGAATATTTTTCAACGAACCAGTCGAAGTTACGTATCCAAATGAACAGATCCTGATTCCATCAAATTCGGTATGGTTTCAAGAATCATTCATTACACTGGATACTCCCGGAGTACGAGACATACCTCTCGATAACATCGAGGTATATCGTCTTTTCAGAGGAGTAGAAACATTTGTCGAGACGTCCAGATTCGAAGAGGTTGTTCTAGGAACCTTTCGAGTCTATTCAGAGACTGAGGTTTTTGAAAATGTCGAACTCGGTGACGAATACGTCATCAGAAATAAAACCACCGATGAATTTATAGAAATAGGAAGGGTTGTTCCATCACCAACATCGGTGTTCGTACAGGATGGTGGAAGTAGTTGGAAACCTGGGCAGGTATTCAGATTTCCTGGAACAGTTCGTGATACACTGATTCGCGTTGATAAGGTTACCGATGATAATGCGATAGAAAAAGTATCGATCGTTGAGAACGGTTACGAGCACTCGTCCTCTCCTACTTTGCTCGTCTCTCCCTTTCCGATTAGACCGAGCGGAACATCGGACTTTAATTTAACCGAAGAGTCATTACCGAGCGGTGGTACAAAGTTTAGTCTGTTTGTAAGTTCTGATAATGTCGGCACATCGGATAATGTTAACGGACTTCTTTTGCCAGGCAATTATTTTCTTGAAGTTTATGTGGGGGATCTTAAACCCGGCAAGGAGATAGAATACGAATCCGATTATTTTTTTAATGAATACATCTCTTTATCTGAAGATAAGTTATACGTTGGCGGTGATGTAAACGATAGAAGCGACTTTGATTTTTCCTATACTGGCCGAGAAGTTCTTTCGACAACCAGTGTAGCATCAGGAGAAGACGACAGTGATACTTTTGACTATCAAGTAATTGATATTACTCTCGAAGAGTTTCTTAGGTCAAGAGCAATAATTACGATGAACTTTGCCCCATTCGCAAGACTCGAGGGCGAATGGCGCGATCTGTCGAGTATCATATCAGAAGACTTTACTCGTATACAGGACAGCTTCTTTTATCAAACGTATTCGTACGAACTTAATTCTACAGTCGATCCACTTGAATACAGATACATAGTTCCTGAGTTTAATGTTGCCGGTCAAAAGCCTTTCTTTAACTATGAGAATATTGTAACTTTCGATACATTTGTTGTCGACGCATCGTTTGAACTTCCCTTTATCGAGATCGATTTCTTTGAAATTGCAGATACTAACGATGAATTCGTTGCCAAAGACGTTAAGAAACAACTTCTCGATTCTGCCGAGGTCTTTGAGAAGATCTTTAATAATCTGAATAAGAAACTTGTCGATACTACTACAACCGCCGACGAACAGACAATTAGTGTTACTAAGATACCGAATGATAGTACAACAACAAACGAAAACATTACACAAAAGAATATTGAAAAAACTTTTATAGATACGTCTCCAGCACTTACGCAAGACCTTGATATTAAAAATGTTATAAAAAGTCTTTCGGATGGTATTGATTATTTTGCCGAGGATTACGAACAAGATCAATCGTATACAACAGGACTGACTGATTCTGCAGAAATATCATTAAATGGATCTTTGGTAGTCGTAACGTAATAAATAGTATTGTAGAATTTACAACAGGAGATCAGAAAGAAAATGATAAATGATGATATTAAACCCACTGGTACACTTGACGTAGTACTCAAGAAGGCTGATGGAACCGTTAAGGAAAAATATCAGTTTAAGAACATTGTCGTAACAACTGGTAAAGAATTCATTGCTCGTCGCATGATCGATGACAACGAACCCTTTATGTCAGAGATGGCTATTGGAGATTCAAACGCAAACCTAGAAGTAGGTAATACGACATTGGGAAATGAACTTGCTCGAGTAACGCTTGACAGTTCAACAGTAACTTCAAATGTCGTGACGTATATTGCAGAGTTTGACGCGGGTGTAGGCACCGGCGGAATCGTTGAGGCGGGTATCTTTAACGGCGAGTCCGATGACGTTATGCTTTGTCGTACAACTTTTCCGATCATTAATAAGGAAGCCGATGATATTCTTGCCATCAATTGGAACGTGACGATTAACTAAAATGTCAACTGTTAGATCCGACTTTTTCAATACACTCGTAAATCAGACATTCGAGGATATATTTTTTGAGAGAAGCAACTATTACTTCTTTCTTGGAAAAATTAATCCTTGGAACGATGAGGACGAGCCTGAACTAGACACATTTCCTCGTACCACCGAATACGATCGAAGAATACGTGATAATATTTTATATCTTGATAGAATCAGGCCGACGAATGCGTCTATCGTAACTCGTCGAGTTACTTGGAAGTCGGGTACTGTTTTTGACTTTTGGGATCATACTCAGAACATGGAGAACAAACCGTTCTACTGTCTGACGTCGGATCTTGGCGTATATAAGTGTCTGTATAACGGTAACGGTGCTCGATCCACTGTGGAACCTAGCGTACGTTCTACAGAAGTTTTTAGCACTTCGGACGGATATCTGTGGAAGTACATGTATTCGATCGCGCCTATTAAAGCTGTCAAATTTCTTCATGACGTGCATATGCCCGTTCAGAAAGCACTCACCGAAACTTTCTACAACAACGGTGGTATTGAGAGAGTTAGTATTATCTCAGGAGGATCCGGTTATACGACTGATCAATTGACAACAATTAGTATCGAGGATACCACGATTGGATCAGGCGCTCAGGCTGAGATCACTAGTGTAGACGCTAACGGAGAAATTACGGGTATTGACATTATAGCAGATCCAGTCGGACCAGGCGATCTTGATTCGGATTCGGAACTGATAGACTCGGGTGGAGATATTATAGATTCAACGGGCGAGAACTATTTTGCTGGAGCAAGAGTCACTATAAGTTCGAACACCGGTATTGGCGCGTCGATAGAACCGATCATCATAGAAGGAAGAATTACAGGATTCAACATAGTCAATCCTGGCGCGGGGTATCAAACGTCCGACACTCCAAACATCACGGTTGGTGGCGCGGAAATCATACCCGTTGTGTCTCAGACCGACGGTTCAATCATTGATGTAAGAATCACTGATGCAGGTATCGGATATAACAGTGATCCAGAACTTACGGTTCTTCCTACAACCCCTGGAACAGGAATATATGGTAATACCTCTGCCGTTGTGAAGGCACAGGTATTCGAGGGATCAATCGTTAACGCAACGATCGAGGATCCGGGTAAGGACTATCCTATAGACATCGAGACTACGATTACAGTTTCAGGAGACGGAGAGGGTGCATCATTTGTTCCGGTCGTTGATCCTGTCAGTGGAGAAATCATCGACGTTGTTGTTGATTCTACCGGAGTAGGATACACATACGCGGTACTCGAAGTAAATGGCGCAGGAAACGGCGCGGATCTGGAAGCCTTTATCTCGGGGTCAAATATATCAGAGTTTCAATCAGTCATAGAGCAGACTGCAGTCGAGGGTGCTATATACGCAGTAAAAGTAGAAAATCCCGGAGAGGCGTATTCAAGCGAAACAACGGTTACGATTGAAGGTGATGGTCAAGGAGCTGAGGCAGAGATTTTTTTAGACGGAGGAGAGGTCACGGAGATCGTGATGACTGAGTTTGGATCTGGATACTCATACGCCAATGTAGTTATTAGCGATCCTACTCGAAACGATCCCGGTACTAATTTTACAGACGCCGAGGCATATGCGATTCTTCCTCCGATAGAAGGCCACGGATACGACGCCGTAAGTGAACTGTTTGGAAGAACACTTGCGATATATTCGGTAATTCGTTACGATAGTCTGCTCGACCTAATAGAGCAGGACTATCGTCAGTACGGAATTATTACGAATCCTCGTACAATATCCGGTAATCGTAAACTTAGTGAGAATTCAATACTCACGGACTTTGAACTTGAGTTTACCACAACCGCAGGCATTGAGATCGATGAGATTCTTATAAACAATGGAGTGAAGTACCGAGTCGTAAGTATTGATGGTAACTCAATAAGATTGCAGCAGTTATCTTCATTATATAAGATTCCTTCATCTACATTTTTTAGAGAAAGTGATCCCGGACAAACATATAGCTTGTCAAATGTTTTTTCTGCTCCGGTTGTGAATAAATACTCTGGTAACTTACTGTATACAACGAATCGTGGACTCTTTGAACCATCGGACGATCTTTCATTTACCGTAAGATCATTCTTGGAATTCAAAACCGCTTCATAATTAAGGATTGATAAGAATGGACATAGACTTTAATCGCGAACCGTACTTTGATGATTATGATCCAGATAAAGAATACTATAAAATTCTTTTTCGTCCTGGGTACGCGGTTCAGGCGCGAGAACTTACTCAGATTCAAACAACGATTCAAAAACAGGTCGAACGGTTCGGCGATCACGTCTTTCGCGAAGGAAGTATCGTACTTGGTGGTGATTTTGACTATCAAAGAAAGACTCCTTTTGTAAGACTCTCTGGTATTAACGTAAGTCAAAATAATATAGATCGTTTTATCGGCGAGACCATTACTGGTTCAGATTCCGATCTAAGAGCGTATGTCGTCACTGGAACAATCGATGAAGACGATGATACAATCATTCTTTATGTTCGTTATCTGAACTCGAATGATATTGACGAAACTGCCTTTCGTCAAGGCGAGACGATTACAATAGACACACTTGGTTTTCAAGCCTCGGTAGAAGACGACAGCGAGGCGACAGGATTCGGCACGATCTTTACGATAGCAGAGGGTGTTGTATACTCGCGAGGTTATTTCGTAAGTTTTCCTCGTGGAACAATCGTTGTTGATAAGTATGGAATAGATCCTACAAAGACTGTAGGATTTAGAGTCGAGCCTCCTCGTGTTGCGACGTCGGCCGAGGACCCAAGTCTTTTGGATAACGCAAGAGGATCCTCGAACTTTGCAGCTCCGGGTGCCAACAGATTGGTCCTGTCTCTTACTCTTGATGCACTCGAACCAGAAGTAGCGGATACAGACGACAACTTTACTGCGTTCGTTCAGATTAAAGAAGGTGAGGAGAGTGAGTCACAAGAAAGAACTCAGTATTCTCGCATATATGAAGAAATCGCAAAGAGAACCTCCGACGAGTCGGGCGACTACTACGTACGCGGCCTTACCGTACGTACACGGGAGGCTCTTGACACCGGAAATAATGAGGGGCTCGATCCAAACGGTGATGAAGATAAATTATCAATCGATATAGAACCAGGATTAGCCTATGTTCAAGGTTATGAAGTAAACAATCAGAGCACTCACCACGAGCTCATCGATAAGAGTATTGATTTTGAATTCGTTGATAATGCAATCGTCTCGGCAAGAACGGGTGGATACGTTGTCGTTAACGAAGTTGTTGGTGCTTTTAATGTTGATGAAGGAACAATCGTTAATCTCTACGATACTGCTGAACAACGTGTAACAAATGAAACGAATGCATCATTTTCACCGGTGGGATCGATCATAGGAACGGCAAGAGTTAAAACAGTACTTAACGATGACGGCGAACTCGGGACTCCTAATGGAACCATTAGGCTCTATCTCTTTGATATTGAAATGACTGGAAGTAATGTTCCGTCTGATGCTGCTGCGGTACAGACTACAGGATTCTTTGCTGATATATCTCAAGACCTTACAGAGAATATAGAAAATACTCTTATCTATCGTATCGGACAGGAGAGTGTTAGAAAGTTACGGTCCAACACTCAACTTGAAAATAATACGGACACCTCTTACTCTTTCTATACGACTTCATCGTCAACGATTGAACCAAACACTAAGAACGTCACGGTCACGTCAAACGAATCTCTCTCGTATTCGGTCGGGCTGCTGTCTGATATTGAAAGAAGCGGAATCTTTCTTTCTGTTAACAGTGCTCTTGGATCTCCTAATGACTTTTATGAGGGTCAACACCTGGATCTCTCCGATCCAAGCGTTACGATCAATGTCATTTCTAGCACAACGTTTACGATATCATTGGGTAATACCTTTGATGCTGTGTCGACGAGCGTTCCCGTAACAGTAAGTTACAAAGCACGTAGACCGGACATCTTTGAATCGACAAAGATCTTGACACCTAATGTTTACGTTAAGATCGGTATGGATCAATCCGGTGCGCCCGATGTTTCGCAGGGAATTCCTCTTGGATTCGCCGATGTACATCAGATTCGTAGTATTAGAATCGCGCCTAGTGATTCAGGAAGTGATCCTTTTACTTCGGTAACCGATGGAACCGACGTCACAAATTCGTTCGTTCTCGATAACGGGCAGAAAGACAACTTCTATGATCACGCTCGTATTCGACCAGTGGGTCTTACACTTGACTCCGATTCATGGTTATTGATAGAGCTCGATTACTTTAAATCGACTACACACTCGTACTTTTCGGTGGATTCGTATCCAATTGATGATACCGCAGAAAACGACGATACTATTTTTACTTTTCAGATTCCAAAGTATACGACATCGTCCGGAGAGACATACAACCTACGTAACTCTTTCGACTACAGACCGGTAAAAGAGAGCACTGCGACCGAGACGCAGAACTTTTCAAATGCTTCGGTGAATCCTGAGTATGGTGATACATTTATTGGCAATGAAACGACTGGCAAGCTACTCATTCCTTTTCCTTCAAGTCGTATAAGATTTGACTACTCGTACTACCTTGCTCGTAGAGACGTTCTTACTCTTGACTATGAAGGAAACTTTTCTACCGTAAGAGGTAAGCCTTCACTCTCTCCTGTAACGCCGCCAGTGCCGGAAAATGTTATGGGAATTGCAAATATATTCATTCCTCCATTTCCGTCAATTTCTCAGACTTTTTCGAGAATTCTTGGCCTTCGGGATAATTTTTGTACACACGAGAGAATCACTCATAAACGTTTTACAATGCGAGACATTAACGTCTTGCAGCAGCGTGTAGAGAATCTTGAATATTATAATGCGCTCAATCTTCTTGAAAAAGAAACAGCAGACCTTCGTATTCTTGATGAAAACGGAAACGACAGATTTAAGAATGGATTCTTTGTTGATGGATTTTTAGATCACTCACTTGGTGATACAACCAATCCCGAATACAATATCGCCGTCGATCGTGAAGAACAGGCGATGCGTCCGGTCTTTGAGTCTGATTCGTTTAAGTTTGTTCACGATGCCGAGACGGATAACTTAGATCAGATCGGCAATCTGGTTCATCTTCCGGTTCTGTCTGAGAAATCATTGGTCGAACAGAATAGCGCGACCACCAGACGCAACGTTGAACAGTCGGTGTATCGTTTTATAGGAAACATGGAACTCGATCCCGATAACGATACTTGGATCGATGAGACAACAGTCGATAAAAATCTTGAGATCGGAGATGATCTTCCAACAGAAAGAACTATCTCGACAAATTGGCAGTCGTGGGAAAGAAACGGAGTCGGAGCAAATCTTTATGCCAGGCCTTTTGGTGATAGAAGTGGCAATTTATCCGTGGCCGACTTTGTTGGTTCGTTCAGTAGTTATAACGAAGCACTGGCGGCATCGACCAATGCCGGCAGAAGAGGCGCAAACCGTACACTTATTGAAAATGTGAATCAGGAGACACGAAAAGGAATAAGAACACAGATTAATTTTGAGAAAGAGACTCAACAGTTTGGTAACTTTATTACTGATGTCTCTGTGATTCCGTATATTCGTCCTCAAGCAATAAACTTTTATGTGTCAGGAATCAAACCTCGTACGCGACATTTTTTCTTTTTTGATGGAGAGGACGTGACTCAATACGTCCGTCAGTACAGCGACGTTGATCAGGCAGAAAACTTTATACCAGAAGGGTCCGAATTAAGATCGGACGACACCGGTCAGATGCGTGGAGTGTTGTTTCTTCCTTCATCAGGCAAAAGATTTCGTGTAGGTACAAAGGAACTTGTCGTTAGTGATAGTAATACAGATTTTAGAGAGGATGTTACCTCAAGAGCTAAAAGTCTCTTTATTGCCTCCGGACTTAATGTCCAAAGACAGAATACAACTCTTTCGACAAAACTTCCAACATCGATATCCGAAGAAACACTTACAGAGACTCGTAATGTAGGTGATAGACCTCTGGGTGTTGAGGTCATAGGCCCATCATGTATCGCGTACACCTTTAAAGTCGAGGTTCCAAAAGAAGAAGAGGGTACCTTTGTTACGTCTGTCGATCTTTTCTTTGAAGAGTTTCATCCAGACCTTGGTTTTAGAGTACAACTAAGAGAACTTAACTCAGGCGGCAACATTACTCAGAATGTGATTCCCTACTCCGAGGTCTGGACCGATCGTAAGATTCTTGACTCTCAGGGTAATAAGATCGATAATCCAATTCTACAGACATCTGACGATGCGACTGCTCCGACAAATATTAAGTTCAAGGCTCCGGTGTTTTTATATAACGATACATCATATGCTATCGTTATCTCCGCAGAGAACATTAATCCTGATACATATCTCTGGATCTCAAGACTTGGAGAAACGGATGTTAGTACTCAAGAACCCGTCACGTCGCGACGTCTTACTGGTGCCGTCTACACCACGAACAACTCGGTCAACTGGGATATCGTACCTCAGACCGATCTTAAGTTTAAACTCTATCGTGCACAGTTCGACACTAGCCAAGAGGTGAGCGGTTCATTAACCAATGATTCGTTTGAGTTCTTTAATCTTACCGGTGTCGAGTCATCGTTCAACACTGCCGGTGAAACTATCACGGGTAGTGATAGAATCGTTGTGTCGGTCTCATCTGGAACAGTATCGACTGGTCAGACCGTTGAGGGTACGACGAGCAACGGGTCCGGTACAGTCGTTGACGTTGATGGCCAGGTTGTTCTTACAACAGCGTTTGGTCTTCAGAATGGAGAAACCGTAGAATTCTTAAGCGGTGGGTCAGTTGTTGCTACCGGCACAATTACATCTATCTCAAGAGGATCGGGCACTCTACGCAAGTATAAAGTTGATCAGAATAGAATCGTTCTTGAAAAATCGAACGGCAGATTCTTTGAGGGTGCAAGAATTGTCGGAGAAACGAGTGAGATCGAAGCCGTGATAGACTCGTTTAGTTCTTTCCCGTATACTGCGATACATATCAAACCGGATTTTCTTGACTTTCAGAATACGTCGGTTGACTTTGAAAGGCGCGGGAGGCTCTCTTCCGATAACAGCCTTACCGAATTTATTAATGCCAACGAGGACAGTACGACCGAACTGAAAAATGAAAATGTGATACTTTCACGTTCGCAAGAGATTGATCTCTTTGGAGAGAATGGATTCTCGACGGAACTCAAGACGTCAATGTCTACTGATTCGGAATACATATCTCCTATGGTCGATATGTCAAGAGCACACTCGGTGTACATTCATAATACAATTAACTCTGACACTTCTGATGAAGAAAATCCTGAGGACTCTGGCAGTCTGGTCAATAAGTATGTTAGTAAAGGTATTACTCTGGCCGATGGTCAAGACGCCGAAGATCTTAAGGTTCTTCTTACGATATACAGACCACCGTCACAGGGACCGATTGAGAATGATATCGTTGTGTGGATGAGAGTAAGGAACAACGAGGATCCAGAAGAACTTTCTGACAGAACTTGGATGCAGATGGTCGTTGACCAAGAAGTATTCTCTTCGGTCGATGACACAACTGATTTTATCGAGGTAGAGTATAACGTCGATCCTGAGTATCAAGACAACACCGGCGTGGTTTCCTACGATACAACAATTGGATCCGATACATTTACATTTACAACGTTTAAGCAGTATCAGATTAAGATTGGTCTTGTGGGTTCCAATGCTGGTATCGTTCCCCGAATCGCTGATCTTAGAGCAATTGCTTTACAGAAATAGGTTTTTGAATAATGTATGAAAAAACTGAAAAGGAAGGATTGGTTCGAGATATAACGTCGGGCGGTATTGTAAATAACGATACTGCTGCACTCAAGGCATATAAGTTAAAGAAAGAAAGATCAAAAGTTGTTAAAGAGAATGAAAAACGAATCGCTCAAATAGAGAATGATATATCTGAAATTAAAATTCTTATTTCTGATTGTATTGAACGAATAAGTAACATGGATTAAGTATCCAAAATAAATTAAATTATAAATACTATCATGGCATCGTACGCAAACTTATTCGTCGATCAGGGTTCGGATTTTTCTACGAACCTTATTGTAGAGGACTCGAATCGAGATCCTCTTGATCTTACTAACCTGACACTCTCAGGACAGGTAAGAAGAACTCATCAATCAGAAACGGCTTTCGACTTTATACTTGAAAAGGCTGATGAAACTGGCGGCGAGATTCTTATTCGACTTGATGACGCGACTACTGCAAGTATGAAACGTGGAAGATATGTGTACGACATATTTGCGGGTGATTTCACAACTGGAAACGACTTTAAGATTATAGAAGGTATACTAGAAATAGTACCACGTGTAACGAGAACGAACTAAATGTCAAAGATACGTGCCAGAATCAAACAGACTGATGATCTAAACGTAAGATCGTCTTTGACTCTTACGAGAAGACTGGAACAGTTTACAAATATCGACGACTCCGATCTTGAGAGTGGATCGGTATTAGTGTATAAAGAACCGACAGAAAATTGGACAGCAACAAGAGACCTCAATCAGCAGAACGTTGATGGTGGAGAATTCTAGACCGTAACGGAGAATATTAGAGATGGCAAGTGTCATTCGAATTAAAAGAAGTGGAACATCGGGTAATCCGTCCACACTCGCAGCAGGTGAGCTAGCCTATTCGGCAGCCGATGCATCATCAGTCAATGGTGGTGATCGACTCTATATTGGGTTTGGTTCAGAGACCGGCGGTAATGCAGCCGAACACATCGTCATTGGCGGTGAGTTCTTTACCAGTATGCTCGACCATGCGAAGGGCACGCTGACCGCTGACTCCGCATTAATTGTTGATTCGAATAAGAAGATCGACGAACTTAACGTTGATAATCTTAGTCTGAATGGCAACACGATCTCGTCAACGGATTCAAACGGAGATATTCTTCTTACTCCGGACGGAACCGGTCGTACAGTTGCCAGTAATCTCTTTATTGACGACGGTGCCGAAACACGGTCGATCCAAGAGTTCATTGAGGATATCTCCGGTGGCCAGATTCAAGGCACTGCGGGTGTTATCAGTGCGACGTATAACGATTCGGACGGTTCTACCACTCTTGATCTTGTAGAGACTAGTGTTACGGCAGGTTCTTTTGGTTCCTCAACTAAGATTCCTACGTTCACGGTCGATGCAGACGGTAGATTAACCGCTGCGGGTGAGCAGGACGTCGCAACCGTTCTTTCTGTCTCTGGTGACAGCGGAACATCCAGCGTCGATCTTCTTAACGATACTCTTGCATTTACTGGTGGTACTTCCGTATCGACTTCGGTAGCTTCTGACACCGTTCAGATCGACGTTGCTGATGCGACTACGACTACTAAAGGTATTGCATCTTTCAATACGAATGACTTTGACGTAGCAAGTGGTGCGGTCTCTCTCACTACCGTCAATACAGATGTCGGTACCTTTGGTTCTTCTGCCGATGTTCCTGTCATTACGGTTGATGGAGAGGGTCGTGTAACGGCTGTCACCACTGAAAACATCTCAACATCGTTTACTCTGAGCGCCGATGTTGGTACTGACGATACCTTTAATAACGGAGAGACACTCACGGTTACTGGTGGGACGGGTATCACAACAACCGTCAGTGATAACACAATCACGGTCGATGGCGATGACGCAACCACTACCAGTAAAGGTATTGCATCGTTTGACTCGAGTAACTTTACGGTATCAAGCGGTGCAGTAACAACCAATGATATTACTCTTGGTACTACTGTTCTTTCTAACGGATCAACATCTCTTACACTGGATGGACTTCAACAGCTTGATGTTGATAATGTTAGAATTGACGGAAATGAGATTACCACAACGGATACCGACGGTGATCTATCGTTGAATCCGAACGGCGCAGGCAACGTATCTCTTAACTCAACGCGAATCACCGATCTTGCTGATCCGGTTGATCCACAGGATGCCGCCACCAAGGCATACGTCGATGCTCGTGCCGCGGGTCTTGATCCTAAGGAATCCGTACGAGTTGCGTCAACGACTAATATCGACATTTCATCAGGTCTTGTTGATTCTGTAACCATTGACGGAGTTACCGTTTCGACCGGCGATCGCGTTCTCTTGAAGGATCAGACTGATGCTACCGAGAACGGTGTCTATGTCGTTGTAGCGTCCGGTGCAGCCAGTCGTGCGGCAGACTTTGACGAGCCCGAAGAGGTTACGTCCGGCGTATTCTTCTTTGTTGAAGAAGGCGCTTCGGGTGATAACCGTGGCTTCGTTCTTACATCAGACGGTGGGCAGCAGGCTGTTGGAACCGATCCTCTTACATTCGTTCAGTTCTCTGGTGCGGGTCAGATCACTGCCGGTGATGGACTCGACAAGACCGGCGATGTTCTATCAGTCAATACTGCAAACGGTATAGAGGTATCGAGTGACAACGTTCAGTTAGCGGCATCAGTCGCTGGCGACGGTCTTACGTACAACGCCGGTGTACTCGATGTTAACGGCACAGCTGATCGAATTTCAGTATCGGCCGACTCGATTGACATCGCATCCACTTATGTTGGCCAGACGTCGATCACAACTCTGGGTACTGTCACTACGGGTACCTGGAATGCCGATATCATCAGTCCAGAGTACGGTGGTACCGGTGTCGATAATGGCACAAAGACCATCACACTGGGTGGCAACCTTACTACATCAGGTGCGAACGATACAACGCTGACCACGACTGGTGCGACAAACGTCACACTTCCGATAACTGGTACTCTGGCAACTCTTGATCAGACAGAGACGTTTACCAATAAGACGATCAATGCATCGGACATTGGAGTGTCGAATCCTGGTACCGCTGCATTTACCGATCTTACTGCTTCGGGTGACGTTACTTTTACAAGCACTGATAACTCATCGTCTACCTCGACCGGCGCACTTGTTGTCGGTGGTGGTGTCGGAATTGGTAAGCAGCTGTTCGTCGGTACCAACCTTATTGGATCCGGTGCCGATTCAAGTAATCTAGAAGGATTTAATATCGACGGTGGCTCGTACTAATAATTGCCATAGATAAACCAGGAGTTAGTCAAAGTGGCAATTACTAATAGAATACTACTAAAAAAGTCTTCCGTTGTTGGAAAAATACCGAAGTCAGACGACCTTGAACACGGAGAATTAGCTCTTAACTTTGCCGATGGTCGTCTGTATTTTAAGAACTCTGATAATATTGTTGAGTTTTTCGAGAATGGGAAGGCCAACAATCTACTGCCTTTTACGGCCTCAAACGAAGCAGACTTTGGATCCGTAGCAGTAGCACTTAAAGAATTTAGTTTTGATCTTGGCAATCTGGGCGGCTCAAAATCTGTTGGTTACAAATTTGGCGGGGTCGATGAAGCATCGAGTCCGGATGGTATAGACGGAGGAACCTTCTAACTAATAAAAGTTATAAATAAACTTAGATTGAACACACGGCGATTTTTATCGCATTATCGTGTATCATTCTTTTTAGAATAAAGGTATAATGGCTACTACTACTAACAAAATACTATTAAAGAAGTCTTCGGTTGAAGGAAAGATACCGGGTGCTTTTGATATCGAGTACGGAGAGTTAGCTCTTAACTTCTCTGACGGCCGCCTTTATTTCAAAGACTCAGATAATAATATTCAGTTTTTTAAGAAATCTGAATCTGTAGTTGAATCAAATTTTAATGTCCTTTTTAACGATCTTGTCCTTGGAAAAGTCACTGATAGTGAAATCACGAATAGACTTGATCTTGAATCAGTAACCGATTCAGTAAATGACAGTTTTGATCTCGGCTCTATTGCAATAAGTGGTCCTATTTTTCCAAGTCTTTTTGTTCTTCCATCATCAACGGTCGCGAATCTGCCGGATGGATCCACTGGTCAAATGCTACTTGTTACAGACGAAATAAACGGAACGGTTCCAGCATTCTATGATGGTAACAGCTGGAAACGCGTATCAGATAATCAGACAGTTACAGCAACTTAAGGATAATATAAAATGGCGGTCGAACTCGTATTAAGAAACGGAACTGCAGCAGAAAACGATGGATTTACCGGGGCTCTTGCTGAGGTAACCGTCGATAACACGAATAAAACTCTTCGAGTTCATGATGGTTCAACGACTGGCGGTTTTTCAACCGTTTCGGCAAGTGGCACAGAGACTCTTTCAAATAAGACTCTTGAGGATCCAACATTCACTGGTCAAATTACCGGCGATCTTGTTCCATCTGCAGATGTTACATACGATCTTGGTAGCCCAACGAATCGATGGAACGACTTATTCCTGAGCGGTAATACCATCGATATCGGTGGCGCGACGATTTCAGTCGTCGGCGGATCGTTTGAGTTCAAGGATTCCGGCGGCAACGATGCAGAGGTATCTCTTGCTGCAAATACAACCGATGATCTTTCAGAAGGTTCGACGAATCTCTATTACACAGATGCACGAGTTGATGCACACTTAAGTGGCGGTTCTGGTATCGACTTTTCAAGCGGTACGATTAGTCACTCGGATACATCGTCAGTCAGCAGCGTATCCGCAACATCAAATACGTTTATTGATGCGATTACATTCGACACCTTTGGTCACGTTACCGCGGTATCTACTTCAACAGCTGCACCGCCGAACGATGCAACGATTACTGTCTCTGCAGGTACTGGACTGACTGGCGGTGGTAACTTTACGACCGATCAGTCAGGTAATGAAACGATCTCACTTGATATTGACACGAGTACAATCGCTACTAGGTCGTATGTTGACACAGAAGTAGCAAATCTTGTCGACTCGTCTCCGTCAACACTTGATACTCTCAATGAACTTGCAGCTGCACTTGGTGACGATCCGAACTTTGCTACAACCGTGGCAAATGATATTGGAGATAAAGCAGATAAGACTGTTGACATTAATGCTGGTTCAGGTCTTACTGGCGGCGGAGATCTTTCAGCAAGTCGCACGATCAGCCACGCGGATACATCGAGTCAGGGTTCGGTGAATAATTCTGGTTCAACATTTATTCAAGACATTACTTTAGACGGCTTTGGTCATATCACAAATATTAATTCGTCGACAGTATCTGGGTTTGTGCAAGAAAATACTGCAGTAACATTTACTACTGTTACTGCGAATGATTTCAACTCAACGTCGGATATTCGTAAGAAGAAGAACATCGAGACACTCGATTCGGCACTCGACAAAACGCTATCACTTCGTGGTGTATCGTTTACACATAACGATACCGGCACCAACTCAATTGGCGTGATTGCTCAGGAGATCGAAGAGGTCATTCCAGAGGTTGTGAGCACAGACTCGGACGGAATTAAATCAGTCTCGTACGGTAACATTGTCGGCCTTCTGATCGAGGCGATCAAGGAACAACAAAACGAGATTGATGAACTAAAGGCTAAAGTGTATAAATAATGGTATATTCTAAAAAGGAAAGCGGTTAACAACTATGGCCACATCACTTACAACACGAGAGACCGCCGGTGGTGGCGCAACGGTTAAGAATGCGCCGCTTACCAACGAGGAGGTCGATCTTAATTTCATTTCGATCACAACGAATAAACTCGAGGCAGAGAACAACCTCTCTGACCTTCAGAATGCGTCGGTCTCGCGGACCAATCTTGGTGTAGAGATCGGCGTTGATGTTCAGGCATTTGATGCGGATATCGCAAAACTCGACGCTACTATATCAAATTTCACTGGTGATCTTCAGGTATCAGGTTCATCAGTTGTTACTGAATCCGACGTCGGTAATGATATTTCTAATATCGTTACATTTGACGCAGTAAATCCAACGTTTACTGACACTGGTGCACTCGGTGTTCCTACTGGTAACCAGGCACAGAGACCGCCACCGGTGGCAGGTCAACTTAGATTTAACTCTGATGTATTAAAATTTGAGGGATATGACGGTACTGAGTGGGATCAAATTGGTGGCGGAGCAGATATTCAGAACGATACGACGTCAACAACCGATTTTTATCCAACTCTTGCTGATTCAACTTCGGGTGAGTTTGAGGTTGCATACGTTTCAGACACCAAATTATACTATCAGCCATCAACCGGCACACTGAATGCGACGACATTTAACTCACTGTCTGATGCGTCAGTAAAGACGAATATTAATGAGATCTCGAATGGTCTAGATATAATTAATGCAATTTCAGGTGTTGAGTTCGACTGGAAAGATAACGGTAATCATTCCGCCGGTGTGGTCGCTCAGGAACTTGAGAAAGTTCTTCCGCATCTGGTAGCAACATCAGATGATGGTATGAAATCGGTGAACTACGCGGGTCTGACCGCATATCTACTCTCAGCGATTCGAGAGTTGAGTTCAAAAATCAAATAAAGAAATATAGCCAATAGTATAGGAGAATACGAAGATGGCAAAATATGTAGCAGTCACATACGTCGACAAAAAGACCGGTATTCCTGGATTTAAGGAACCAATGAAGCGTGGTCCAGTTCATCCAGATGTCAAAGGTTTGAATATTGAGTGGTGGGACGCATCGCGTTGGCCTATTCAACATCCCGATGGTTATCCATTATTCTACGGAACGTGTGACGACGACGCGAATCTCGAGATCGACGGTGTTATGAGAGTATTCAAGGATAACGATCATGATGGCACCGCTGAGGAACAGTACAATAAGCTGTGGAATCAAGAACTTAAGGCACGTCTACCAAGTGTTGCGACGGCTCGCCAGATTCGTCTCGCGCTTCTCGATGCCGGTCTTCTTGATTCGATTCAGAACGCATTTACCGATCTTGCAGAACCGATGAAGACTCGAGCACAGATCGAGTGGGAGTACGCGACAGAGATCAACAAAAACTCACCGCTGATTCAGAAGTTGTATCCAAAACTTGGTCTGACCGAAGAACAGCTCGACGATCTCTTCGTTGCGGCCGCAGAGATTGGTCCTACGAATCCAGATGCAGACGACACTAAAGAAAACACAGGAGCATAGTAAGAGATGGCTATTAAAATTACGGGTACCACGGTCATCAACGACTCTCGTGAACTCGAGAACATTACCGATATCAGTCAAATCTCTAAGAAACCGCAGGTGATATCACCGACAAATAATGAGACCGATATTGATCGCTCGGGTATTACGATCGTCGGCGGCGGATATAACGCAGTCTTTGGAGGTTCGCGCGACTATCGAGAGTTTCAAGTCGATCTTGCGACGGGTAACTTCTCGTCTCCTGTTGTATCACAGCAGGTGAATGCGGATTCACTTACACTGACTACAGATCTGGCAGCCTTAACTGATCACAAAGTACGTATTCGTGACGTTGATCTGGATGGAACGGTGTCTGACTTTTCTGATGTCGTGGCCTTTACGACTGCACTGGATCCGTTTGATGCACTGGGTAATCCCGGCTGCGGTGGTTTCTATATGGGTACGATCTGCGCCGCATGCACCTGCTACAATCTCATCGTCGCACCGAACGCGTCCGGTTGTGCGAGTTGTGATTGGAAGACCTCGAGAACTTTAACGTTGGGGACCTGTGATCTTTGTGACGGATACGACAACACCTATCCTGCTATGGAGAACTCGACGCACCCTGCCGGTAACTGGACCGCCACAAGAACGATTGGTGGTTTCTCTGATTGGTATCTACCGTCGGTCGAGGAGCTCCGGGTGTTCTACGGTAACGGTGCTGGTGCTGGACCGGGTGATCCACTTCCGGCCGGTGAGGACTTCTCCTGCGGCTTCGCCGCTAATATCTACTGGTCGTCGACGGAGAGCGATTACGAGTTCGCGCAGATTTTCCGCTTCGGTACCTCCCCATCATACGGATCAAGCGCAAACTTTAAGGAACGTTCGGGCAGAGTTCGCGCGGTCCGCCGGGAGCCTATTTAACTTATTTACCTATTTAATTTACAAGGACATACTAATAAATTATGGGACAGTATACTGATCTACCGATATATCGTACGTCATATGAGTTACTTAAAGAAGTAAACTTTAGAATAAAAACTTTTCCTCATTGAGACTTCAAAGTGTTTACTCATTTTAGAACACAATTGCGAAACGATGAGTGCGACAACATGATTCTATAGACTGTCAGAGTAACCAAAAACAAAAGAGGGGGTTTACATACTCCCTCTTTTTTGTTATAATATATACTATCACAATCAACCATGAAGTGAAAAGGAAGAAAACACTATGAATATTGTACAGATCTACTCAACTCCGATCTGGGAGTCAGAACTACCAGACTTCTCCGACCATCGTGAATCGTTCATCACCGGTGCACGATCGTTTCGAGACGCGAATCCAGACGGCGTAAGCAAGTCGAACGTCGGTGGTTCATATCAGTCACCGATGAATCTGACAACCGAACCGTCACTGGCGCCACTCTTTGAGTTCGTCGGTCAGATGGGTCGAAAGGCTGCGTTCGACATGCAGTTCGTTGACTGTGACACCTATATCTCCGCAGCATGGGCGAACTTCAACGACACACGATCCGCGATCAACTACGATCACGTTCATCAGGACACCTTCTCGGGTGTGTTCTATCTCAAGGTGCCGGAAGGATCGGGCAAACTCGTTGTTACAAATCCGGGTCTGAATCCACTCTGGCAGGGTGCGATGCTCACCGACCAGAAGAATAAGTTTAATGCGGATAAACTACGAATCGATCCGGTCGAGGGTCAGGTCTATCTGTGGCCGTCGTATCTTCCACACGGTGTTGAACCGAACGATCACGACGACGAGCGTATCTCAATCTCGTTCAATGTGATCTGTATTCCGAAGGAACACGTCGAACACACTAAGTAATAAATGTGATGTCGATGATTCCTAAGATTCTTCATCATATCGGACCTGAGGATAAGGGTGTTTGGCATCCGTTCTGGGAGCGGTGTCAGGACTCATGGCTTCGGTCCTTTCCGCACTACGACTATATGTTCTGGAACGACTCCGAGGATATTGACCGATTAGTTCGCGATCACTATCCTCGGTACTGGAATCTGTATCGGTCGTTTCCCGTTCATATCATGCGAATCGACTTTGCACGACTCTGCATTCTTCATCGATACGGTGGTCTTTACTCGGATCTCGATTATTACTGTTACTCGAACTTTGACGATGATCTAAGTAAGGGTGATCACGATGTTTATCTTGTCGAGAATTTGACCGAAGAGTTCACCGAGGCGTCGGTCGAGAACTCACTCATGGCATCGGAACAGGGATCTGGATTTCTTACCGATACGATGGGATACGTTCAGGCGTGTTATATCGAGTTTCGCAATCGGTTCAGTCGAATCAAAAATGCGGGTTCAAACTGGATGGACTCAGAGAGTGGATTCCTTGTGAACAACACGACGGGTTCGGGTATGCTCACGATGGCGCGAGAGAGTTATGGTCGCGCGGTCTATAACGTCGGTCACTTCAATACGTCAGAGTTCAACAATCGGCCGTCATCGTACTTCGACGGTATGAAGGCAAAACACGTACACACGACGGTATGGGGCAACGATCAGATCGCGACGAACTATGAGAATCGAAAGATTCTGATCGCAGACGGTAACATGCACACCATGAATACCATTCCGGATTATGCGATAGATAGATTAGATTCTAACAAGGATCATGTTCTTGACTTTGACTTGTTCGACTTCTACATTGATTACACGCATGGTAAATACCTACGTGGTGAGGAAAACGTAGACCAGACGATACGATGGATTCGTGATTCTGAAAAGAGAATCGCAAGAATCATGAGAGAACCTACAAGACTTGGATTGAAAACTGATTATGGATATTCCTAAAATCATACATCATACCGCACCGGCGGACCGATCAAAGTGGCATCCACTCTGGCATCGGTGTCGTGACTCGTGGATACAGAATTTTGATGAGGGTTTCGAACATCGTCTCTGGACAGACGAGGATATCGATGATCTGATTCATACACACTATCCGCAGTACGCAGAGATGTACGATGCGTTTCCCGTTCATATCATGCGAATAGACTTTGTTCGGTTTGCGATCATGCATCACTGCGGTGGCATCTACGCGGACATGGATTACTTCTGTTACTCGAACTTTTATGACGAGTTGAGTCACGTACCCGTTCATGTCGTCGAGAATCCGTACGGTAACGATCCTATCGAGAACTCGTTGTTGTGTTCTGAACCAGGCCATGAGTTCTGGATTCGTTGTATGGATATGACACTCGATCGTTTTCGACGAACACAGGAGAAGAGTCCGGTTCTTCTCGAGGATACAAAGGTCATATCATCGGATCGTCAGTACGGTCTCAAACTCCGTCCATATCTGGTGTTCTATATAGCGGGTACGAACCTAATCGCAACCGCGTATCGTGAGTTTGGTCTGAACGACCCGGAGGTCGCGACACTCTCTGCGCTGTACTACAACAACAACGATATGTCGTATGATCCGTCGTATCGGGCACGTCACGTACACACCGGTCTATGGGGATCCGAGAATCACGAACTCACCGAGACACTCTCATCTGAGTATGCAAAACTGAGAAACGTACCGGTTGAACTGTATGATTTCTATACCGACTACTCGAACGGTAACTATCTTAAGGATTCATATATACTTGATTGGTCGAAAAACGACTGTGAGACGAAACTTTTTGGACTGAAGGCAAACTATGACTATTCCTAAGGACACTACATTCATTATATCCGGCGGTGCGGGTCGTGTGATCTGTGCGATTCCTGCACTCGAGAAGTATGCACGACTGAATCCAAACGACGACTTCAACGTGATCGTTCATGGATGGGAGTCACTTCTCTGGTCGCATCCGATTCTTCAGGATCGTACGGTCGGTGTCGGTCAGAAGGGTACGTTCAACAATATTATTCGAAAGACACGGACGGTGAGTCCCGAACCGTATCAGGTACATGGGTTCTATAATCAGAAACTTCATCTGACCGAAGCGTTCGATGAGATCATCAACTCGACCGACGATCACTCGGATCTGAACTACAACTGTCTGCATCTATCAAGAGTCGAGATCGAGGGCGCGAAGGCACTACTTGAGAAGTACAAGGCAGAAAAGAAGAGTCGTCGATCGGTGGTCTTTCAACCGTACGGTTCCGGTGTCGATATCATTAATCATCAGGTAATCGACCGATCGAATCGTTCACTTCTGCAGGACCATTCGACACAACTGATTCAAGAGATGTCAAGGTCCGCAGTGGTACTGAACGCATCACATCCAAAGTTTCGTGACAAGAAGGACACACTCTCGGTATCGTTCGATGATCCGAATGCAGACTATCTTCGACGTCTGATGGGTCTGATCTATCACTGTGATCTCTTTGTCGGTGTCGACTCACTCGGACAACACATCGCACGTGCGTTCGACAAACCATCGGTTGTTCTGATGGGTGGGACGTGTGATGAGAACTATGCGTATCCAAATCACTCGACAGTTATTCGCAAGTCGGATCAAACTCCGGTATACTCACCATGGAGACTGAGTGATGTCGACGTCGAGTTTTGCGATCGCGCAAACGACGGTATCATGGAGTTTACCGATACCGAGTTTCGAGAGATTACTGATACCGTGATGAGTGTATTAAACAACGGCAAAACAGAATCGTCAACCACGACAGTTAATAATGATCAACCAACAAAGAGTGGGTTAAACTATGATTAACAGACACATACCGGTGTCGATCGGTGAACACATTGATAAGATCACGATTCTTGAGATCAAGGCCGAACACATCACCGACTCGGAAAAACTGAACAACGTGAGAAAAGAACTCGAGTTACTTCTTATTCTTGACCAAGAGGGTATTGTTGGTACCGAGGAGTACTATAAGTTACACGAGGTGAACCAGTCACTCTGGGACGTTGAAGACGAGATTCGTGTCAAGGATCGAGAGAATGACTTTGGTGTCCGATTCGTTGAACTTGCACGAGAGGTGTATCGACTCAATGACGAGAGGTCACAAATCAAGAAAGACATCAATCTAAAGTATGGGTCGGATTTGATCGAAGAAAAGTCGTACGATGACAGTTAGTGATCTTGAGTATTATAGAAATCTAGTAAAAGAAGATCCATATCACGAAGAGTCATTGGCAAATCTTGCGCAGTGTTATCTCGAAGAAGGAGATGAGAGTTCTGCACTCGAGATCTTTCGTGAGTATTCCGGACCAAATATAAACGGCCGATTCGCAAACTTTATTTACTCACTTCAGTTACAGAATCGATACACAGAGGCGCTTGATCTGCACGATGAGTTGATTCACTCGAATGGAGGATATAATCGGTGTCCTCGGTACTTTGACTACCTAAAAAAACTCAAGAAGTTTGACCAAACCGATGCGGACAAGAGACTGCTCGTCTGTGGTGTCGATGCGATCGGTGATCAGATTTTTTACTCAAGTTTTTTTCACGATCTTTTGCAGATCACCAATAATATCACTGCGATTGTAGTACCACGATTGGTTGAACCTCTTTCACGAACGTTTCCATCGATCAACTTTGTCGATGATGACTGGATGATTCGAACCGAGGATTTTGACTGTGTCGCACTCATGGCATTACTATCAAGATTCGCACTTGATTACAATAATCAACTCAAGAGTAAAAGAAAACCCATTTTAACCCCGACACACGATAAGATCAGATCAAGTAATGATAAACTTACGATCGGATTTTCATGGGGTTCCACTCGACCGTCCGGTGAGGACGAGACGTATATTAAGGATAATAAGACGATCGATCTCGAGGAGCTGTTACCTCTGTTTCATCTTTCGAATACAGAGTTCATTAATCTTCAACACGGCGAGATTGCCGCCGAACTTAATGAGTTTGCACGAGAATACGATCTTTCAAATCTCACTACACTTGATGATCTTGATACTACCGAGGACATTGATGGTATTATCAATACGGTTGCCGCGTGTGATATACTCATCACACCATCGAATACCCTCGCACATATCGCAGGTGCACTTCATAAAAAGACATATACCATACTTCCGCATGGTCACTCACTCGCACGACTCTTGTTCTGGCATCGGTCGGATGATGGAAAGAACATCTGGTATCCTACAATAAATACATATGAACAGACTGAAGAGGGTGACTGGTCTCATCCTATTGAACAACTGGTGAATGATTTGAAGAAAGGAGAACTTATATGATTCCCATTTTTATCGGATACGACTCACGAGAGGCAATCGCATTTCATACCTGCGCGAACAGTATCATTCGTCGTGCATCGCAACCCGTTTCGATCGTACCACTCGCACTGAATCTTCTCGAAGGATATGACGAGTCACATACCGACGGATCGAATCACTTTATCTACTCTCGATTCCTTGTCCCTCATCTTATGAATTATAACGGATGGGCGATCTTTATGGACGGTGATATGATCGTCCGAGACGACATCGCCAAACTATGGGATATGCAGGATCCAATCAAAGATGTAATGGTTGTAAAACACGACTACAAAACGCGAATGGAGACGAAGTACCTCGGTGCACGAAATGAGAACTATCCACGCAAGAACTGGAGTTCAGTGATCCTCTGGAACTGTTCTAACTTTCCGAATCGTCGACTGACACCCGAGTATATTCAAGAATCCACCGGCGCGCACCTTCATCGTTTTCAGTGGATCGACAACGAGAGAATCGGTGAGTTACCCATCGAGTGGAACTGGCTCCCCGATGAGTTCGGTGAGAACAAGGACGCAAAACTTTTGCACTATACTCTTGGTACACCGTCTTTCCACGAGTTCGCCGATACACCGCAGGGTTCGGAGTGGCATCGTGAGAGAATCTACACCGAGCACTGTCTACAACACGGAATGGAGTGATATTAAATGAGTGAAGAAAATAATGAGTTTGTAATTACAGATGTTATCGAAAAAGAACACGCAGATACGATAGAGAATCTAACAAAAGATCCAAACTTCCCCTGGTATTTTTGTCCCGGCACTGTACTACCAGAAGACATAAAAGACAATCCTCGTATAGTTAAATCTGGTTCAAATCCGTTTCAATTTACTCACACAATTGATGTGAATCAATCTCAATATATTAATGCCTTTGCTCCAGTATTAAACGCAATTGCAACACAGTTTGG
>Ga0209937_1000079_pt1 | contig 32145 bp, 45 predicted proteins | sample SalPon1_B_H2O_MG_FD_185699 | JGI IMG/M metagenome (GOLD analysis project Ga0209937, IMG submission 185699) | Salt pond water microbial communities from South San Francisco under conditions of wetland restoration - Salt Pond MetaG R1_B_H2O_MG... | ecosystem: Environmental > Aquatic > Non-marine... | reverse complement strand
GCCCGCGCAAGCGTGCGCGGAGTGAGGTCCCCCGGATCTCCAGCTGGCCCGCGGATGACGGAGCGCCGCAGCTGCAGGGCTTCGCGGGGTACAAGGCCGGGATGACGCAGGTCATCATGGTCGATGATGCCGCGAACGCACCCACGGAGGGGATGGAGGTGGCGGTCCCGGTGACCGTCCTCGAGACCCCGCCGATGCACGCGATCGCCGTCCGCGGTTACCGGGACACCCCATACGGGTTGATGCCGGTGACCGAGGCGTGGGCCGACGAGCTGGATGAGACGCTCGACCGGGCGATGCAGACCCCGGACGACCCCGCGACCGCAGGTGATGCAGCCGCCCTCGAGGCGGCCGTCGAGGCGGGCGAGATCGACGAGATCCGCATGCTGACGCACACCCTGCCCGCGGGCATGCAGAACATCCCCAAGCGCAAGCCCGACGTCATGGAGACGCGCGTCGGCGGCGGCACGATCGCCGAGCGCCTCGCGTACGCGATGGACCTGCTCGCCGACGGTGGCGAGCACGCCGTGGCGGACCTGTTCCGCCCCGGCGAGTACCTCGACGTCATCGGCGTCACCAAGGGGAAGGGGACGCAGGGGCCCGTCAAGCGCTGGGGCGTCCAGAAGCGCAAGGGCAAGCACGCCCGCCAGGGATGGCGCCGACGCATCGGGACGCTCGGGCCGTGGAACCCCTCGCGCGTGCGCTCGACGGTGCCACAGCAGGGACAGATGGGCTACCACAAGCGGACCGAGCTCAACAAGCGCCTGCTCGCGATCGGCGCGGGCGATGAGGCGTCCGTCGACGGCGGCTTCGTCGGCTACGGCGAGGTCGACGGCCCGCACGCGCTCATCAAGGGCTCGGTGCCCGGCCCAGACAAGCGGCTGCTGCGGCTGCGTCGGGCGGTGCGACCATCACGAACACCACGATACGACCCCGAGATCAGACACATCTCGACGGCGTCGAACCAGGGATGACCATGGAGACAACACTCACAACCATCGACGGGACCGCCGACGGCACGATCGCGCTGCCGGCGGTCTTCGAGACGCCGCTGCGGGAGGACCTGATCCGCCGCGCGGTCGTCTCGACTGACGCCGCGCAGAAGCAGCCCACCGGGGCGGACCCCCTCGCGGGGATGCGGACGCCCGCCGAGTCGCTCGGCAGCGGCCGCGGGCTCGCACACGTGCCCCGGCAGAACGGACGGGGCCGGCGGGTGCCACAGGCGGTCTCGGGCCGCCGGGCACACCCGCCGAAGGCGCAGAAGCAGCTGACGAAGAAGATCAACCGCAAGGAGCGGCAGCTCGCCGTCCGATCGGCACTCGCGGCGACGACCGATGCGGAGGTCGTCGCCGGCCGGGGCCATCAGTTCGATGCGGACCTGCAGCTGCCGGTCGTCATCGAGGACGCCTTCGAGTCGGTGCACCGCACCGCGGAGGTGGCCGAGCTGTTCGAGCAGATCGGCATCGCCCCGGACATCGAGCGTGCCGATGCGAACCGCACCGTCCGCGCGGGGCGTGGCACCATGCGCGGGCGGCGCTACCAGACGCCGAAGTCCGTGCTCGTCGTCACCGCCGAGGCGCCCTCCCGCGGCGCCCGCAACCTCGCGGGGGTCGACGTCGTCACCGCGGCGACGGTGGGCACCGCAGACCTCGCACCCGGTGGACACCCCGGCCGCCTCACCGTCTACACCGAGGCCGCGCTCGCGGAGGTGGCAGACCGATGAGCATGATCATCCAGTACCCACTGGTGACGGAGAAGGCGATGGACGCGATGGACTTCGAGAACAAGCTGCAGTTCATCGTCCACATCGACGCGACGAAACCGGAGGTCAAAGCCGCCGTCGAACAGCAGTACGAGGTCACAGTCGAGAAGGTGAACACGCAGATCACCCCGCGCGGGCAGAAGAAGGCGACCGTGCGGCTGGCGGCGGACGATGACGCACAGGAAGTCGCCTCGCGGATCGGGGTGTTCTGAGCATGGGACGACGCATCCAGGGGCAGCGGCGTGGCCGTGGCTCCCCGACGTTCCGTGCCCCATCACACCGGTACAAGGCGCTGCTGCGGCACCGCCGCGCGGACGGGGAGACCATCTCGGGTGAGGTCATCGGCATCGAGCACGACCCCGCGCGCAGCGCACCGGTCGCCGCCGTCGCGTTCGAGGATGGCGACCAGCGCATGATCCTCGCCCCCGAGGGCATCGCCGTCGGCGACGAGCTGCAGGTGGGCGTGAGCGCGGAGATCGCCCCCGGCAACACGCTGCCGCTGGCGGAGATCCCAGAGGGGGTGCCCGTGTGCAACATCGAGCGCCAGCCCGGCGATGGCGGCAAGTTCGCCCGTGCGTCGGGCACGAGCGCGCTGCTGCTGACGCACGACAAGCAGGTGGCGGTCGTCCGGCTGCCGTCGGGTGAGGTCAAGCGCCTCAGCCCCCGGTGCCGCGCGACCGTCGGCGTGGTCGCCGGCGGGGGGCGCACGGAGAAGCCCTTCGTGAAGGCGGGCAAGAAGTACCACAAGATGCGTGCACGGGGGATCAAGTGGCCACGCGTCCGCGGGGTCGCGATGAACGCCGTCGACCACCCCTTCGGTGGTGGCGGCCGCCAGCACCCCGGCCGACCCAAGTCCGTCTCGCGCGATGCGCCGCCGGGACGGAAGGTGGGAGACATCGCCTCCAAGCGGACCGGCCGTGGGGGCAAGGGAGGGCGCAAGTAAACATGAGTTCAGACTACCGAACCGGCCGTGAGGGGGACTTCACCTACCGCGGTCACACGTTACAGGAGCTACAGGACCTCACGATCGAGGAGATGGCGGAGCTGGTGCCGGCACGGCAGCGCCGGTCGCTCACGCGGGGGCTCTCGGACGAGCACGAGAAGCTCGCGGCGAAGATCGCCGCAGCCGACCCCGAGGAGACCGCGAACGACCCCATCCGCACCCACCTGCGCGATATGGTCATCCTCCCCTCGTTCGTCGAGAAGACGATCGCCATCTACACGGGACAGGAGTTCGAACGCGTCCGGGTCGAACCGGAGATGATCGGCCACTACCTCGGTGAGTTCCAGCTCACCCGCTCGTCGGTGAGCCACGGACAGGCCGGCATCGGGGCGACACGATCGTCGAAGTTCGTCCCACTCAAGTGATCATGGGAATCAATTACAGCATCCAGACCGATCCGGAGACGACCGCCCGGGGCATCATCCGCGACCGGCCCATCAGTCTGAAGCACAGCAAGGAGATCGCCCGCGAACTGCGTGGGATGACCGTCGGTGACGCACGGACGTACCTCACCGCGGTCCTCGAGAAGCGACGGTCGGTCCCGTTCAAGCAGCACAACAGCGGTGTCGGCCACCGCTCGGACCTGCAGGGGTGGGACGCCGGGCGCTACCCCCAGAAGGCGACGAAGGCGTTCATGGAGCTGCTCGAGAACGTCGCAGGCAATGCGACCGAGCAGGGCTTCGATGCCGATGCGATGACGATCATCCATCTGGCACCGCACAAGGTGGGCGTCAACCGCGGGAGCAAGCCGCGGGCGTTCGGCCGTGCGAGCCCGTGGAACACCACCGTCTGCGACGTCGAGCTCGTCGTCGAGGCGCCGGAGGAGGCCTGATGGCAGACGAGCACCAGTTCATCGAGGACGGGCTGCGCGAGACGCAGATCGACGAGTTCTTTTCAGCGGAGCTGGCGCGTGCGGGCTACGGTGGCATGGAGCTCGCGGAGACGCCCATGGGCACGCAGATCGTCCTCAAGGCGGAGAAGCCGGGGATGGTCATCGGCAAGGGCGGCAAGAACATCCGCAAGGTGACGCGACAGCTGGAGACGCAGTTCGACCTCAACGACCCACAGATCGACGTCCAGGAGGTCGATGAGCCCGATCTGAACGCACAGATCGTCGCCGACCGCCTCGCCAACGCGCTCGAGCGTGGGTGGTACTTCCGCAAGGCGGGCCACACGACGATCGACCGCATCATGTCCGCGGGCGCACTCGGCGCCGAGATCGTCCTCAGCGGCAAGGTGACGGGCGCGCGCTCACGCGTGGAGAAGTTCAACCGCGGCTACATCAAGCACAACGGCGAGCCCGCAGAGGAGCTCGTCGATGAGGGGCAGGGCGTCTCGGTGATGAAGCTCGGGACGATCGGCGTCACGGTGCGGATCATCCCGCCGGGATCGGAGCTGCCCGACGCATTCGTCATCGCTGAGCTCGAGACCGGCGACGACGAGGATGCAGAGGAGGCGGATGATGCCGGCGATGTGGCGAGCATCGCACCCGAGGAGGCGGCGGAGGCCGCACCCACCGAGGAGCCGGCGGCGACCCCCGAGGAGCCACCGGCGGAGCCGACGGAGGCGTCGGCGTCCGCAGATGCCGCCGAGGAGATCGAGGCGGAGGCAGAGGAGATCATCGCCACCATGGATGACGCTGCGGCAGCAGCAGACACGGCCGATGCACCCGCGGACATGGCGCTGACGGACATCGCCGGGGTCGGCCCGGCGAAGGCGGATGCGCTCGTCGAGGCGGGGATCGCGGACGTCGCAGCGGTGCAGGCGGCGACCGCAGAGGAGCTCGCGGAGGTGGCCGGCATCGGGCCCGCACTCGCCGCGCAGATCAAAGCGGACGTCGAGGGGGGCGCGTAGATGGCGATCCTCTACGCCGCGGAGATCCGCGACATGACCGCCGCAGAGCGGGAGGTCGAGCTGGAGTCGCTGCAGACGGAGCTGTTGAACATGCGCGCCGGGCAGGCCGCCGGTGGGGCCGTCGAGAGCCCCGGGCGGATGCGCGAGCTGCGCCGGACGATCGCCCGGATCAAGACGATCCAGGTCGAAGAAGGCGACCACGAGGAGGCCTGAGCATGCCGGTGACCCCACAGACGCTGGTGCGACACGAGCTGATCGGGCTGGCGGTGGAGGTCACCGGTGCGACCGACCCCACCCGCGTGGGCACGTCGGGCCGCCTCGTCGATGAGACACAGCAGACGGTGACGATCGCGACCGCCGCGGGGGACACACAGGTCCCGAAGGCGGGCACACAGCTGCGGTTCGTCCTCCCACGGTCGGGGGCGGCAGACCGCGAGCTGCGACCCACGGATGAAGCCGCCGGGGCTGGCAACACCCCGGGGATCACCACGGACCGGCCGACCACCACGGTGGCCGACCGCGACGCGGTGACCCACGTTACGGTGGATGGGGACAGGCTGCTCTCACGACCCGCAGACCGGATACGCAACACAGGAGTGCCAGGATGGCAATAGGATTCAACACACCAGAACCGGAGGCCGACTGTGCCGACGAGAACTGTCCGTTCCACGGGTCGCTACCCGTCCGCGGCCAGACGCTCGAGGGCACCGTCGCCTCCACGAAGATGGACAAGACCGTCATCGTCGAGCGAGAGTACGACGTGCGGGTGCCCAAGTACGACCGGTACATGAACCGACGCAGTCGGGTACCGGCGCACGCCCCGCCCTGTCTGGAGCTCGCCGAGGGTGATTCGGTCCGTATCGCAGAGACCCGACCGATCTCGAAGACGAAGTCACACGTCGTCATCGAGCGATTGGGGGGTGAGGAGTGATGGACGCGCTGAAGGCGTCGGTCTCCCGCGGCATCTCGCGGGGGTCGCTCATCACCTGTGCAGACAACAGCGGTGCCCGCGAGCTGCGGGTGATCTCCGTGAAGGGGTACTCCGGCGTGAAGAACCGGCACCCCAAGGCGGGGATCGCCGACCAGGTGACCGTCTCGGTCACCAAGGGGACCCCCGAGATGCGCCGGCAGGTGCTGCAGGCGGTGATCATCCGCCAGCGCAAGCCCATCCGTCGACCCGATGGCATCCGCCTGAAGTTCGAGGACAACGCCGGTGTGCTCATCGATGACCTCAACGAGCCACGTGGCACCGAGATCAAGGGCCCTGTCGCGCGCGAGGTCGCCGAGCGCTTCGGGAGCATCGCCTCGACGGCGACGATGATCGTATGACCATGACACAGCAACCACGCAAACAACGCAAGCGGCTCGCAGAGGCACCGCTGCACCGACGGCAACAGCAGGTGCGCGCGCCCCTCAGCAGCGAGCTGCGCGAGGAGTACGGCCGCCGGTCGGTCCGGGTGAACGCGGGCGACACCGTCGAGGTGCTCCGCGGTGACCACGCGGGGACGACCGGTGAGGTGCTGTCGGTCGACCTGTCTGCGATGACGATCGCCGTCGAGGACGTGACCGTCGACCGCGCCGATGGCGAGGCGGTCCCGCGGCCGATCGACGCATCGAACGTCCGGGTGACCGACCTGGAGCTGGAGGACCCACGGCGGGTCGCCCGGCTGGAGGATGAGGAGGCATGACGCGCCACCAGAAGCGCCTGTCGGCGCCACGGACGTGGCCCATCGAGCGCAAGACGCAGACGTTCACCGTCAAGGCGGGCGCGGGCCCCCACGGCGAGGCGGGCGTGCCTGTGGTCATCCTGCTGCGGGATGTGCTGGGTGTCGTCGACACGCGCCGGGAGGCCCGGTATGCGATCGGCACCGGAGGGGTGCAGATCAACGGTGCGCCCGTGCGACGCGACGACCGCCCGGTCGGGCTGTTCGACATCCTGTCGATCCCCGACCGCGACGAGTACTACCGGGTCTTCCCCGACGCGGGGGGACGGCTGGCGCTGACGCCGATCGACCCGGCGGCCGCGACGAGCCGGCTGGGGCGCATCACCGGCAAGCAGACCGTCGACGGGGGCGCGACCCAGCTGGCGCTGCACGATGGGACGACGCTGCGGGTGCCGGCGGCGGAGACGGCCACCTACCACACGAAGGACTCGGTCATCATCACGACCGACACGCGCGAGATCGAGGCGCACTTCCCGTATGAGGAGGGCGCACTCGTGACCGCCGTCGACGGCCAGCATGCCGGCGAGATCGGCGAGATCGAGACGATCACCGTCACCGCCGGCAGCGGACCCAACACGGTGCGCGTCGCCGTCGATGCCGACACGTACTTCGAGACGATCGAGCCGTACGTGGTCGTCATCGATGAGCAGTTCCTCGAGGGTGATGCCGATGAGTGAGGCAGCGACACACCCCATGCGCACCCCCGAGGTCGCGAAGGTCGTCGTCCACATGGGCGTCGGCGAGGGGGGACGGGAGCTGGCGAACGCGGAGGCGATCCTCGAGGAGGTCACCGGGCAGGCCCCGGTGCAGACGATCGCCGGCCGTGACGCCGCGCAGTTCGGTGCGCGGGTGGGCCAGCCGATCGGCGCGAAGGTCACCCTGCGCGCAGAGCGGGCGGATGCGTTCCTCGAGACCGCCCTGCCGCTGGTGCAGCTGCACGAGCGGCAGTTCGACGACACCGGCAACTTCGGCTTCGGCATCGTCGAGCACACGCTCTTCGAGGGCCAGGAGTACGACCCCCGGGTGGGGATCTACGGGCTGGACGTGACCGTCCACCTCACCCGCCCGGGCTACCGCATCACCCAGCGCCGGCAGGCCACCGCATCGGTGCCCGCACGGCACCAGCTGACACCGGCGGATGCGGTCGCGTTCATCCGCGAGCGCTTTGACGCTGCGGTGACGGAGGCCGACAATGAGTGAGACGACAGCGGAGACAGACGCGGAGAGCACCACGGGCCAGCAGGTCGCCTGCCGGCGCTGTGGACGTCAGCAGGGGCTCGTCGGGAAGTACGAGATCAACCTCTGCCGGCAGTGCTTCCGCGAGATCGCACGCGAGATGGGATTCAGGAAGTACCGATAATCATGGCAGGCAACGATCCATTGGCAGATGCACTCGCCGGCGTGGACAACGCAGAGCGGGTGGGCCATCTGTCGCACGTGGTACAGCCCGCCTCGAACATCATCGGCGCCGTCATGGAGGTGTTCTACGACCGCGGCTACATCGCGGGCTTCGAGTACCGCGAGGATGGCAAGGCCGGTGAGTTCGAGGTCGAACTCAGTGGTGCGATCAACGCATGCAAGGCGGTCAAGCCCCGCTACTCGGCGGGCGCAGACGACTTCGAGCGCTGGGAGAAGCGGTTCCTCCCGGCCCGCGACTTCGGGACGCTCATCGTCACGACCTCCCAGGGCGTGATGAGCCACTATGATGCCCGCGAGGCGGGTGTAGGAGGGCAGATCATCGCCTATGTCTACTGAAGAGATCCACCGCGAGACGATCGCGCTCGCAGATGACGTGTCGGCATCGGTCGATGACCTGGTGCTGACGGTCAGCGGTCCCAACGGGACCGTCGACAAGCAGCTGTGGTACCCCGACATCACCGTCGAGGCGGCCGATGATGCGGTGACGGTCACCGCGACATCGACCCGCCGCAAGACGATGGCCACCGTGGGCACGTTCACGAGCCACATCGAGAACATGATCTATGGGGTGACCGAGGGGTGGCGCTATGAGATGGAGATCTACTACGCCCACTTCCCGATGCAGGTGACCGTCGAGGACGACACCGTCGTCATCGGCAACTTCCTGGGCGAGCGCGCCGACCGCCGGACGACGATCCACGGCGACACCACCGTCACCGTCGATGGTGACCGGGTGGTCCTCGAGGGGCCCTCCAAGGAGGATGTGGGCCAGACCGCCGGGGACATCGAACAGCTCACACGGGTGACCAACAAGGACACCCGGGTGTTCATGGATGGGGTGTACATCCTCGAGAAGCCATCCATGGGGGAGGACTGAGATGTCCGAGACACCCACGGCCGTCACGGAGATCCCCGGTGTGGGCCCCGCGAAGGCCGAGGCGCTCGCGGCGGCGGGCTACGCGGACGTCGCAGCACTCGCAGCGGCGACGGAGGCGGAGCTCGCGGAGGTCGATGGGGTCGGTCCCGCCCTCGCCGCGCAGATCGCAGAGGCGCTGGTGGACGTCGAGGCGGAGGCTGCCGAGGCGGACACCGCAGCATCCCCGGCCGATGCCGAGGAGGCCGCAGACGATGCGCCCGAGGCGGCGGCGGACGAGGCGAGCGAGGCGGTGGCGGATGATGCGCCCGAGGAGGCGGGGCCGACGAGCCTCGATGAGATCGCCGGGGTCGGCCCGGCGACCGCCGAGGCACTCACAGCAGCGGGCTATGAGACCGTCGAGGACGTGCGGGCGGCCGCACAGGCTGAGCTCTCTGAGGTCGATGGCATCGGCGCCGCACTGGCCGCACGGATCAAGGCGGACGTTGGCGGCCTCGAGGTCGATGCGGCGGCCGTCGAGGAGGCGACCGCACCCACCGAGGAGGCAGAGCCCGACGAGCCCGTGACGCTGGTGCCCCGTGGCCATGCATCGAAGACCCCCACGGTCGACGATGATGTCACCGCGGCACTGCAGCAGCGGGCACGGGAGGGCAAGCCCAGCTTCGCCCAGCAGATCACCCACAAGAAGAAGCGCATCCCCGACAGCTGGCGACGGCCGCGGGGGAACCTCTCCAAGCGGCGCCGCGGCATCAAGGGGAAGGGGGCGCTCGTCGACCCCGGCTACCGGACGCCGCGGGCCGCACGTGGGTTGCACCCCTCGGGCTTCGAGGAGGTGCTCGTGCACACGCCCGATGCGGTCGCGGAGGTCGACGGTGCGACCCAGGCGATCCGCATCGCCAGCGGTGTCGGTGGTCGCAAGCGCGAGCTCATCGAGGACCGCGCAGAGGACGCGGAGATCCGCGTGCTCAATCCATCGTACGTCCCCGAGGAGGGTGCAGAATGACGAACCTGCGGGCACAGCGGCGGATGGCCGCCGACGTGCTCGATGTGGGGGGGAACCGGGTGTGGTTCGACCCCGATGCACAGGCGGAGATCGCCGATGCGATCACCCGTGATGACATCCGCGAGCTCATCGCCGAGGGGACGATCACCGCGAAGGACGCGAAGACCAACTCCCGTGGCCGGGCACGGGCGCGGGCGTCCAAGCGTGCCTACGGGCATCGCCGTGGTCCCGGCACCCGCAAGGGACGCAAGGGTGGACGGCAGAACAGCAAGCGCGCATGGATCGCACAGATCCGTGCACAGCGCCGCCGGCTCAAGGAGCTGCGTGCGGCGGAGGTCATCGACCGCACCCAGTACCGCGCGGTGTACAACAAGGCCTCCGGTGGCGAGTTCGACGATGTCGCCCGACTCGAAGCGTATATACAAACAACATACAATGTGGAGATATCATAATGGCGACCGGACCGCGATATAAAGTCCCGATGCGGCGACGCCGGGAGGTGCTGACGGATTACCATCAGCGCTTCCGGCTGCTGCAGTCGGGCGACCCCCGACTGGTCACCCGGATCAGCAACCGGCAGGTCCGTGCACATCTGACGAGTCCGAGCCCCAGCGGCGACGTGACGCACGTGTCCGCGACGAGCGGTGAGCTGGCGGCGTTCGGGTGGGAGGCACCGACGGGCAACCTCCCGAGTGCGTACCTCACCGGGCTGCTGTGCGGCACGCGGGCGATGGATGCGGGACACCCCGCAGCCGTCCTGGACATCGGGCTGCACCGCGCGACGTCCGGTGGCCGTGTCTTCGCCGTCCAGGAGGGCGCGATCGACGCGGGGATGGAGATCCCCCACAACGAGTCGGTGTTCGCCGAGTGGGAGCGCACCCGCGGTGAGCACATCGCCGCGTACGCCGCCGACCGCGATGAGCCGCTGTACAGCAGTGGGTTCGACGCGGAGACGCTCCCCGAGCACTTCGATGCGACACGAGACCGCATCATGGAGGAGGCATGAGCCGACGCGGTGGCGGCTGGGAGCCACAGACCCGCCTCGGCCGGATGGTCCAGGATGAGGAGGTCACCTCGATGCAGCAGGCGCTGGACTCGGGGCTCCCGCTGAAGGAGCCCGAGATCGTCGACCAGCTGCTGCCGGGGCTGGAGGATGAGGTGCTGGACATCAACATGGTCCAGCGGATGACCGACTCGGGCCGCCGGGTGAAGTTCCGGTGTGTCGTCGCGGTGGGCAACCGTGACGGCTACCTGGGCTACGCGGAGGCCCGCGATGACCAGGTGGGCTCGGCGATCGGCAAGGCGATCGACGTCGCGAAGCTGCAGATCATCCGGGTCGACCGCGGCTCGGGCTCCTGGGAGGACTCCGCCGGTGGCGTCAACTCGCTGCGGCGGACCGCCGAGGGCAAGGCGGGGTCGGTGACCGTCGAGATCATCCCCGCCCCGAAGGGCCTGGGACTGGCCGCAGCGGAGACGGTCCGTCACCTGCTCGAGCTGGCGGGCATCCAGGATGCGTGGACCCGCTCGGACGGCAACACCCGCACGACGGTGAACCTCGCGAAGGCGACGTACAACGCACTGCGGAACGCCTCACAGTCACGGCTGCCACGCAAGGTGGCCGCAGAGGAGGTGACCGACTGATGCAGGCGGTCATCCAGCTCCGCGGTGAGGTCAACATGGCACAGGACGTGCGCGACACGCTGGGGATGCTCAACATCCACCGGGTCAACCACTGCGCGCTGGTGCCGGAGACCGACACCTACCGCGGCATGCTCACGAAGGTGCACGACTACGTGGCCCGCGGCGAGCCGAGTGCGGAGACGCTGGCGACGGTGCTGTCGCGTCGGACCGACGCCCTCGAGGGCGATGCGACGGTCGATGAGGCGTACCTCAGCGAGCACACCGAGTACGACTCCTTCGAGGCGCTCGCGGCCGCGCTGATCGCCGAGGAGACCACGCTGCGCGCACAGGGGCTGTCCCCGGCGGTGCGGCTGCACCCCCCACGGGGTGGCCATGCCGGCCAGAAGCATCCGCCACAGGCGGGTGGGCAGGTGGGACTGCACACGACCGACCAGATCGACACGCTGCTGGAGGCGATGCGATGACGTCGAAGAAGCGCCGGCAGCGTGGGTCGCGGACACACGGTGGTGGCACGCACAAGAACCGCCGCGGGGCCGGTCACCGTGGTGGACGCGGGCGCGCGGGCCGCACCAAGCACAACATGCACCGGTACGACCCGATCGGCAAGTCGGGCTTCACCCGCCACGGCACCAGCGCCACCCAGCTGGCGACGGTCTCGCTGGGCGAGCTGGATGCGGCGGTCGCAGCCGCCATCGCCGCAGGCGAGCGGGACGCCGGCGCGGGACCACACACGGTCGATGCGGCGGCCCACGTCGACGGGGAGGCGGTGAAGGTCCTCGGCGGCGGGCAGGTGCACCATCCGCTGGCGGTGACAGCGACCAGCTTCAGCGACAGTGCCGTCGCGAAGCTGGAGGCCGCCGGCGGCGAGGCGATCGAGGAGTCATAGTCCGATGGGCTGGAAGGAGGCGGCGGCGCCGGTGCTCACGCGGATGCCATCGGTGGTCCGTCCGACGGGCCACGTCTCCTTCAGCCGCAAGCTGCTGTGGACCGCGGGCATCCTCGTCCTGTACTTCTTCCTGACCAACGTCACGTTGTACGGCCTGCAGACCGGTGGCGGGTCGGACTTCTTCGGGCAGTTCCGATCGATCCTCGCCGGCGCACAGGGGTCGATCCTGCAGCTGGGGATCGGCCCGATCGTCACCGCGTCGATCGTGCTGCAGCTGCTGGGCGGGGCGGACCTGCTAGGGCTCGACACGAACGACCCCTACGACCAGATCCTCTACCAGGGGCTGCAGAAGCTGCTCGTCATCGTGATGGTGATCCTGACGGGGCTGCCGATGGTGTTCGCGGGGGGCTTCCTCCCAGCGGACCCACAGGTCGCCAGCACCCTCGGGATCGGCCTCGGGGGCGTGCAGACGCTGATCTTCGCGCAGATCTTCGTCGGCGGCGTGCTCATCCTGTTCATGGACGAGATCGTGAGCAAGTGGGGCGTCGGCTCCGGTGTCGGGCTGTTCATCATCGCGGGGGTGAGCCAGCAGCTCGTCGCCGGCTTCTTCAGCTGGGAGTCCCTCGGCCAGCAGTCGGGGTTCTTCCCCACCTGGATCGCGATCATCACCGGCGCGGTCGAGATCGGCTCGCCGCTGACGGGTGATGGGCTCTCGGACCTGTTCTTGGGGTCGGGCCAGCTGCTCGCGCTCATCACGACGCTGCTCATCTTCATCATCGTCGTGTACGCCGAGAGCGTCCGCGTGGAGATCCCCCTCTCGCACGCGCGGGTCAAGGGCGCACGAGGGCGCTTCCCCGTGAAGCTCATCTACGCGTCCGTCCTGCCGATGATCCTCGTGCGGGCGGTGCAGGCGAACATCCAGTTCCTCGGGCAGATCCTCAACTCGACGTGGGCGGCGATGCCCGCATGGGTGGGGACGTACTCGCAGGGGCAGATCACCGGGGGGCTGTTCTGGTACCTCGCGCCGATCCAGTCGCGGCAGGACTGGATGTGGTTCCTGGGGTTCACCGCCGCTGACCCCCTCGACATCGCCGCACGGGTGGCGATCGACCTCATCTTCATGGTCATCGGTGGGGCGATCTTCGCGATCTTCTGGGTGGAGACGACGGGGATGGGCCCCGATGCGACCGCGGCGCAGATCCAGCGCTCGGGGATGCAGATCCCCGGCTTCCGCCGCAACCCGCAGGTGATCGAGAAGGTGATGGAGCGGTACATCCCGCAGGTGACGGTCATCGGCGGCGCGCTCGTCGGCGTGCTGGCCGTCGGGGCGAACATGCTGGGGACGATCGGGAGCGTCTCGGGGACGGGGCTGCTGCTGACGGTGTCGATCACGTACAAGCTGTACGAGGAGATCGCCGAGGAGCAGCTCATGGAGATGCACCCGATGATGCGGCAGATGTTCGGCGACTGAGCGGCGATGCTGCACGGGACGCGGACGCGCCCCGTCACCGGACAGCAGCACGGCTGACGCTTCTGCGCACATCGAGGCGCTGAGCCGCAGCACACCGGAGACTCAGGGGTTTTGTGCTCGGGGGGCGGACCGACCGCCATGCGCGCTGCACTCTTCGAGGAGCCCGGAAGCATCGTCGTCGATGAGGTCCCCACACCGACGGTCACGACGCCCACGTCGGCGGTCGTCCGCATCACCCACACCGCGATCTGTGGGTCGGACCTGTGGTTCTACCGCGGGATCTCCGAGCGCGACCGCGGCGCCCGCGTGGGGCATGAGCCGATGGGGATCGTCGAGGCGGTGGGCGAGGCGGTGCGATCGGTCGCCCCGGGCGACCGTGTCTTCGCGCCGTTCCTCATCTCGTGTGGTACGTGTGAGTTCTGCCGGCGGGGCCTGCAGATCGCCTGCACCGATGGGGCGAGCTGGTCGGGCGACAACGGGGGTGCACAGGGCGAGTACGTCCACTGCCCCCATGCGGATGGGACGCTCGTGCGCATCCCCGAGCCCGCAGCCGATGACCCCGCCATGCTGCGGTCGATCCTCCCGCTGACGGACGTGATGGGCACCGGCCATCATGCGGCGGTGTCCGCGGGGGTCGGTCCCGCCGACCGGTGTGTCGTCATCGGCGATGGTGCGGTGGGCCTGTGTGGTGTGCTGGCCGCCCGGCGGCTGGGGGCGCGGCAGATCGTCGCGATGGGGCATCACCCCGACCGACTCGCACTCGCAGAGGAGTTCGGGGCGACCGAGACGATCGCCGCACGGGGTGAGGAGGCGGTCGATGCCGCACTGGCGGTCACCGATGGTGGGGTGGACCACGTGCTCGAGTGCGTGGGCGCGACCAGTGCGATGGAGACGGCGACGGCGGTGTGTCGCCCCGGTGGCACGGTCGGGTACGTCGGTGTCCCACACGGCATGGGCGAGGGGCTGGACCTCTCGCCGTTCTTCCGTGGCAACATCACCCTGCGTGGTGGGGTCGCCTCCGTGCGGGCGTACGCGGAGGAGCTGCTGGCGGACGTGCTCGCGGGGACGCTCGACCCCGCACCGATCTTCGACATGACGGTCGACCTCGCGTCGGTCGCCGACGGCTACGCCGCGATGGACGAGCGGGCGGCGATCAAGGTGCTGGTGACCGTCGATCACTGATAGCGGCAACGCTTGCCGGCAGCTCGGACCACCGCATCGACAGCATCTGCGGGGTAGACCGGAACCATCGGGCCGCAGCCCGCCGATACGCATCACCACCGCCGTCACAGAACACCGCAGAGGTTGCTGGGGGCACCACCGCTTTGCCCGAATCGCCACAGCCTCTGGTATGGCAACAGAGACACTTGTCACCGCCGACTGGGTCGAATCGCACATCGACGCGTTCACCGCCGACGATCCGGCGTATCGGCTGCTCGAGGTGAACAACCCCACCGTCACCGCCGACTCGGAGTACACCCCCTACGAGGACGGGCACATCCCCGGGGCGACCTTCTTCCACTGGGATGAGGACCTCAGCGACCCCATCACCCGGGACCTGCTGAGTCCCGAGGCGTTCGAGGCGCTGAACGCCGAGGCGGGGATCACCCCCGAGTCGACGGTCGTGCTGTACGGCGGGGGGCGCGTGCCCAACTGGTTCGCGCTGTTCGCGTACTGGGAGTACCGCTACTTCGGCCACGCGGACGTGCGCATCCTCGATGGCGGCAAGGAGTACTGGGTGGCCGAGGGGTACCCACTGACCACCGAGGTGCCCAGCGTCACCCCACAGACGTACAGCGGCGCAGAGCCGGATGCATCGATCCGTGCGTACAGGGACCAGGTCGAGGCCGCCATCGATGCACAGCAGCCGCTCGTGGACGTGCGCTCGCCCGCGGAGTTCACCGGGGAGATCATCGCCCCCGAGGGGCTGCAGGAGACCGCACAGCGCGGGGGGCACATCCCCGGTGCATCGAACGTCCCGACGACGAGCGTGCTGCGGGATGACGGCCGCTTCAAGTCCCCCGAGGAGCTCACCGAGCTGTTCGCCGATGCGGGCATCGACGGCTCCGAGGAGGTGATCACCTACTGCCGTGTGGGTGAGCGCTCATCCATCGAGTGGTACGTGCTGCACGAGCTGCTGGGCTTCGATGCGGTGCGGAACTACGACGGCTCGTGGACCGAGTGGGGCAACACGATCGGGGCGGACATCGAGGTCGGTGAGTGAGCCACCGATAGCATCAATCCGCTGACGCCACTGGCTGCGGTATGCAGCGACGGGTGGCACACCACGTGTGGGGCAGACACCGGTGAGCCCGCTCATCGCCCTCGCCGGCGTCATCGGTGGGCTCGCACTGCTCGTCCTCGGGGCCGACCGGGTGATCGACGCCGCCGCGGAACTCGCGGTCTACCTCGGGGTGAGCCCGTTCGTCATCGGGGTGAGCATCGTCGCGGTGGGCACCTCGCTGCCGGAGATGGTGACGTCGGTCATCGGGGCGGCCTACGGGGCGGGTGACCTCGTCGTCGGCAACATCATCGGGTCCGAGCTCGCCCAGATCACCCTCGCGATCGGTGCCGTCGCCGCGATCGCGCCGATCGCCGCACGGCGACGCCAGACGCTCATCTACGGTGGGGCCATGCTGCTGGCGATGGTGATCATGCTGCTCGTGCTCGCCGACGGGGTGATCACGCGTGGCGAGGCGGTGCTGATGCTGCTCGCATACGCCGTGTTCATCCGCGACCTGTACGGCCACACGGGGGGTGCGGAGGTCGTCGAGGCGACCGTCGAGGCCCCCCAGCGGCCACGGGAGGCGCTGCCGACGATCGCCATCGGGGTCGTGGCCGTCGCCATCGGCGGACACCTGTTCGTCACCGGAGCGGGGACGCTCGCGGCCGTACTCGGGCTGACCGAGGGGGGCATCGGCCTCATCGCCGGTGTGGCGACGACGGTCCCCGAGATCCTCGTCGCGGGCATGGCCGCACGCGGAGGGGAGACGGGCATCTCGGTGGGGACGCTGCTCGGCAGCAACATCACCGACCCCGTCTTCTCGCTGGGGATCGGTGCGGTGGTGCGGCCGGTGGTGATCGCCGACCCCGCGGTGGTGCAGCTGCAGGGGGCGTACCTGCTCGGGGTGTCGGTGCTGGTCATCGGGCTGCTGTACACCCAGGATGCGATCGGCCGGCGACTGGGCGTGCTGATCGCCGCGCTGTACCTCCCGGTGGTGTGGCTGACATGAGCACCGATCGCGATGCCCGCCAGCTGCTGCAGGCGGACCCCGTACTCGGGCCGGTCGTCGCGGCGGTGCCACCACAGCGGCTCGAGCCGGCCCCATCGTTCTTCGCCCGCTTCGTCCGCTCGGTGATCCGCCAGCAGATCTCGATGGATGCCGCAGCGGCCATCGAGCGGCGCCTGCATGCGACGGTGGGTGCGACACCCGATGCGATCGCCGATGCGGTGCCCGCACAGCTGCGCGCGGTGGGGCTGTCACGCCAGAAGGCCGAGACGGTCCAGGCGATCGCGACTGCGGTCGCCGCCGGCACCCTCACGCGCGAGGGGCTGGCGTCGCTGGATGATGCGGCGGTGATCGACCGGCTGACCCAGATCCGGGGGGTGGGGCCGTGGACAGCGAAGATGCAGCTGATCTTCGCACTCGGTCGTCCCGATGTGTTCGCGGTCGAGGACCTCGCGGTGAGGCGGGCGCTCGCCGCCGTGACCGGGGAGACCGATCGCACGGCGATGACGCAGCTCGCGGAGACCTGGCGCCCGTACCGCAGCTACGCCTGTCTGTATCTGTGGGCGAGCGCCGGGGACTAGCCGCCGAGGTACAACTCGGCGATCCGCTCATCCTCGAGCACCGCGTCGGCCGGGGCGGTGAACTCCACGGCACCCTGGTCGAGGACGACCCCGCGGTCGCTGATCGCGAGGCCCCGTTTCGCGTTCTGTTCGACCATGAGCACGGCCGTCCCCATGTCGTTGACCGCCGCGACGTGCTCGAAGACCGCGGCGGCGGTGTTGGGTGCCAGTCCCGCAGACGGCTCATCGATCAGCAGCAGCCGTGGTTCGGGCACCAGTGCACGCGCGAACGCGAGGATCTGCCGCTGTCCACCCGAGAGGGTCGACGCACGCGCAGCACGCTTGTCCGCGAGGATGGGGAACTGCTCGTACAGCTGCTCGATGACCCCCGTCCCAGCATCATCACGGGCGACCGCACCCATCTGGAGGTTCTCCTCGATGGTGAGCGAGCCGAAGACGTTCCGCCGCTGTGGGACGTACCCGATGCCTGTGCGGACGACGTCGGCGGGGGCCGCCCCGCCGATCGAGACGGCATCGTAGGTGATCGTCCCTGCCCAGGGCTCGAGCAGGCCGAAGACCGTCTTCAGCACCGTCGACTTGCCCGCACCGTTGGGGCCGATCAGACAGACGAGCTCGCCCGGGTCCACACTGATCGAGACCCCGAAGAGGATCTGCGCCTCGCCGTAGCCGCTGTCGACGGCATCCAGCTGCAGCAGCGGTGGGGTCATCTCACTCACCCCCGAGGTACGCATCGATCACCCGGGGGTCCGACCGGACGGCCGCCGGTGTGCCCTCCATGAGCACCCGGCCGCGGTCCAGCACGATGATGGGGTCCGCAAGGCGCATGATGAACTCCATGTCGTGTTCGATGATGCAGCAGGTCACCCCCTCGGCGTGCAGCCGCTCGATGTGCGTCGCGAGGGTGTTCCGCAGCGTGGGGTTGACGCCTGCGACCGGCTCGTCCAACAGCAGGAGGTCGGGACGGGCGAGCATCGCCCGTGCGAGCTCGACGAGCTTCAGCTGGCCTCCCGAGAGGTCGGTCGCGGGCGCATCGAGCAGGTGGTCGATCGCGAACTCCGTGGCGATCGTCTCGACCGCATCGAGGTTCTCCCGCTCCGTCGCGGTCACCGCCGCGGGCGTCCGGAACAGCGCCAGCGGGGCCTCGCCCACCTGCTGCTGGGGACCGATGAGCAGCGCCTCACGCACGGTCATCCCCGAGAGGGGCCGGGGCGTCTGGAAGGTGCGGATGCAGCCGGCAGCTGCGACCGCAGCAGGCGCGGCCCCGGTGAGGTCCCGCCCTGCGATCTGCACCGTCCCGGCATCAGGGGTGAGGAACCCGCTGATGAGGTTGAACAACGTGGACTTGCCCGCGCCGTTGGGGCCGATGAGGCCGGTGATCGTCCCCGCCTCGACGCTGAAGCTGGCGTGGTCCGTCGCGGTGAGCCCGCCGAATGACTTCTCGAGCTCCGTGACCCGCAGCAGCGGCTCAGGCATCGGCATCCTCCTGTGCGGCGGGCCAGATCAGCTCCGCCTCCGGCGGCAACAGGCCCTCTGGTCGCAGGCGGATCACGAGGATGATGAGCAGCCCGACCGCCAGCAGCCGCGTCGCCGCGAAGTTCGCCGCCACCGTCGCGTACGTCGTATCGATGAGGTCGACGCCGACGGTGACCGTCGCCGGGAGGAGGTCTCCCAGAAACCGGGTGCCCTCCCGGATGGCGATGATCATGAAGCCCCCGAAGACCGCCCCGCGGTTCGACCCCGCACCGCCGAGGATCACCGCCACCCACACGTAGAACGTGTTGATCGGCGCGAGGTTCTGCGGCGTCACGAACAGGTTGAGATGCGCGTAGTAGACCCCCGCGATGGCCATGATGACCGACCCCAACACGAACGCCTCCATCTTCCGGCGGTAGGTCCGCTTGCCCAGCGCCCGGGCGAGGTCCTCATCGGCGCGGATCGTCCGCAGCAGTCGCCCCCATGGCGACCGATGCAGCCGTCTGACCACCAGGTACACCACCGCGATCAGGCTGATGGCGATGAGCAGGTTGAACATCCCCACCCACACGGACCGCCCCAGCCGCAGCCCCAGCAGCGTGACCGGTCCCAGCGTCACCTCGTGGATCAGCACCGTCGGCAGCCGGTCGACCAGCCCGCCGATGAAGGGCCACTCCCCGTAGAACAGCGGTAGCCCCCGCAGCCCGGCGTTGCCGTTGGTGAGGCCCCGCTGATTCTGGATGACGATGCGGATCACCTCGGCGAGCCCCAGCGATGCGATCGCGAGGTAGTCCGCCCGCAGCCGGAGGGTGGGGATCGCGATCAGCAGCGCGACCACCGCGGCGAGGAGGATGCCCACGACCAGCCCCACCAGCGGCGACAGCGAGACACCCAGCGGGGTGTTCGATGCGGTGAGCATCGCCGTGCCGTACGCACCGAGCCCGAAGAACGCCGCGACGGAGAAGTTGATCAGCCCCGCGTACCCCCACTGCACGTTCAGGCCGATCGCCAGCAGGATGTACATGCCGCTGAGGCCCAGCAGATACAGCAGATACGCCGGGCCGATCCCCCCGGCGAGCAGCCCGATGATCAGCAGCAGCCCCACCACCCCGAGCACCGCGATGACGCGGCGCTCCGCGGTCGATGCGGTCGCGAACGCCTGTGCTGCGCGTGCGCTCATCCGGGATCACCGCCGGCGATGCCCGTCGGGCGCACCAGCAGCACCAGCACCATGATGACGAACGCGATCGCATAGGAGTACTCGGTGCCGATGGGGATGCCCAGATCGCCCAAAAGCGGGGTGAGCTGGTCGATCATCCCGATGAGGAATCCGCCGATCATCGCCCCGTACACCGAGCCGATGCCCCCGAGGATCACCGCCGCGAAGACCACGAGGAGGATGTTGAAGCCCATCCGTGGCTCGACCTGGTTGTACAGCCCCAGGAAGACCCCACCGACGCCGGCGAGGCCCGCGCCGATCACCCACGTCCACCGGGTGATCTGGGCGGTCCGGATCCCCGTGACCTGTGCGAGGTCGGCGTTGTCCGCGGTCGCCCGCATCATCCGCCCCAGCAGCGTGAAGCGCAGCAGCAGGTGCAGCCCGATCACCAGCACGGTCGCCACCACGATGATCGCCACCTCCTGGGTGGTGATCCGGACGCCGATGGGCACCAGTGCCGGTATCGGCCGCTGTGCGGGCACCGCATACCGGAGCGAGCCCGTGCCGAAGCCCAGGATCACCAGTGCCCGATAGACGAACGCGACCCCGATCGAGGTGATGAGCAACCCGATCGCACCGATCTCCAGCGCATCGTACACGAGCCGCTGTGTCACCACGGCGACGACCGCGGCGACGGCCGCCCCCACCGCGACGGCGATGTAGAAGCCACCGGGCAGTCCGAGCACGGTGGGCCCCACATCACCGATCAGTGCGAAGCCGACGAAGGCGCCGTATGCACCGACGGTCAGCGTGTCGCCATGCGCGAAGTTCGCGAAGCGGGCGATCGAGTACACCAGCGACAGGCCGATGCTCGCGAGGACGATGATGCTGCTGAAGACGAGCCCGTTCGCGAGGTACTCCAGGACCGCCATCAGACCCGGTCAGACGGTCCGGGTCCCACGGGAGACGTACGCATCATCGACGACCTCGAACACCTGGAAGGAGCCCACGGGGTCACCGTTGGCATCGAAGTCGATCGGGCCACTCACCCCATCATAGTCGATCGCATCCGCGTCACCACCATCGCTGATGACATCCATCGCCGCGGAGAACGTCGTCACCGTCTCACCCGGCGAGCGTGTCACATCACGCACCGTCCCACCGAGTGCGGCACCGGTGAAGCCATCGGCCGTCGCGATCGACAGTGCCGCGGTGATCACGCAGTCGTACGCGAAGGAGGACCAGCTCGTCGGCGCCTCCCCGTAGGCGGACTCGAACCGGCTTGCGAAGTCCTGGTAGTTCGCCTGATCGATCGCCGCCGACGGCTCGACCGTCTTCATCCCCTCGAGTGCACCCGCTGGCGTCCCCTCGAGCACGGATGGCCCCTTGGCCGAATCGCTGCCGTAGAACGCCGCCTCGTACCCGTTGGAGTACGCATCGTCCAGCATCGCGGCGGTCTGCTCCTGGTACGTGAGGAACACCCATGCGTCCGCACCGGAGTTCGCCATCTCGGCGACGACGCTCGCGTACGATGACTGCTCCTGGTCGTGGGGGCTGTCGTATGCCACCTCGCCACCCCAGGCGTCCACGAACCCATCACGCTGGGACTGTCCAAAGTCGTTGTTCACCCATGCGACCGCGACGGACCCGACGCCGTCGTCTGCGATCAGGTCCGCGAGCACCTGCACCTGTGGCCCACCCGGCGGCGACATCCGCAGCAGACCGGGGTACTCCGTCAGCGATGCGGAGGTGGAGTTCTGCGACAGCTGGACCACGTCGGTGCCGCGGATGACAGACTCGTAGATCGAGGTGGAGACGCCCGACCCCACGGCCCCGATGATGAGTGGGACCTGGTCCTGATTCACCAGCTTCTGCGCGGCGGAGACGCCCGCATCGGGGAGGCTCTCGGAGTCCTCGACGATGATCTCCAGTGGGACCCCGCCGATCCCGCTGGCGTTGACATCCTCCAGCGCGAGGGCGACCCCCCGCTCGTTGTACGTGCCGAAGTCCGCCAACGACCCCGTCAGGGAGTTGACCATCCCGATGCGGTACACATCGGGCGCCGGCTCCTCCGCACCGGCGTCACCCGCGTCTGCATCCTCGCCACCGGACTGCTCGGTGGTACAGCCGGCGAGCCCGACGACCCCGGCGAGTCCGGCGTACTGTAAGACGGTGCGTCTGTCGTATCTGGACGGACCAGCGTGTGTCATATTGACTCATTGTGAGGTCTAATGGGTACCGTATAAGTGAATCCCTCCCATGGTCGGGTGGCACCTCAGGCCGGCAGAGACACCTGTTGTGGCATGCACAGGATAGCTCCCCATCCGCCATCCAGCGGGGGTAACCCCCCCGACGGGCAGGCCGCATGATCCCACCGATCGCCCGGCGGTTCGTCGCCGGTGAGTCCGTCCCCGCGGTCGTCGAGCATGTCCGGACGCTTGCAGGAGATGACATCGGGGCGATCTGTAACCTGCTGGGTGAGCACCACACCGACCCCGACACCGTGGATGCGGACATCGCGACCTACCAGGAGCTCGCCTCCGCGCTCACGGCAGCGGGCGTGGACGCAGGGCTGTCGGTGAAACCCTCACAGGTGGGGCTCGAGCTCGGACGTGACCGCCTCGCCGACGCGATCGAGACGCTCGTGAGAACCACGGAGACGCCCATCTGGGTCGACATGGAGGACCACACGACAACGGATGCCACGCTCGACGTCGTCACCGCAGCGATGCGGGCGCATCCGGACCGCCTGGGGGTGTGCATCCAGGCGAATCTGCGGCGGTCTGCGGATGATATCCGCCGGTTGGCGCCGCTGCCGGGGAAGGTGCGGCTGGTCAAGGGGGCGTACGATGAGCCCCCCAGCGTTGCGATCAGGTCCAAGGCTGCGGTCGATGCGCAGTACCGCACGCTGTTGGAGCTGCTGTTCCGCGAGGCCGATGGTGGGATCGCCGTGGGGTCACACGACCCTGCGATGATCGAGCACGCCGCCACGCTCGCGGACCGCTATGACACGCCGTATGAGGTCCAGATGCTCACGGGCGTCCGGGAGGACGCACAGCGCTCACTCGCCGGTGCGGTCCCCGTCGTCCAGTACGTCCCCTTCGGTGACCGGTGGCTGTCGTACTTCTACCGACGGATCCGTGAGCGCAAGGAGAACGCACTGTTCGCCGCCCGGGCGATCATCGGTCGCTAGGGTCCAGCAGCTTCGCCTCTGCCTTGCGGAGGTGCTCCAGCAGGGTGGTCTTCGAGATGCCAAGCTCCTCGGCCAGCACCCGCGTGGAGACCCCACGAGGCCACTCGTAGTAGCCCCGGTCACGCGCATGGTCGAAGGCGGCGCGCTGTGCCGTCGTCAGGCGGTCGATGCGCTGGTCGAGGCTGCTGCGCCCATCCGGGACGCCCGTGGAGATCGATGCGACCTCCACCTCCGCACCACCATCGCTGCGGACCCCCTCGAGCTCGGCATCGAGCTCCTCGCGGTCACCGGCGAAGCAGACCTGCCAGAGCTCTCGTCCACCGCTGATCTGCACCGGTGCGGAGTGCACGAACCCATGTGACAGCAGCGTCGGACAGATCATGTCGCCGGGATGGTACTCGAGGAAGAACTCCTGGACGACCGTCCCAGGGGCGCTCCGCTCGCGGCCGAAGCGCTGCTGGAGCACCGACAGCTCGCCCGCGTGATCGGATGCCTCGATCGCCGAGAGCAACGCGTCCACGGTTGCGCGGTCCTTCCCGTACGCCGTGAAGAGGCCCTTGACCAGGTGGTCGACCGGGTCGGCCTCCGGAGAGTGGTACACCGCATGCGCGAGGACGCCCCCATCGGTCTGCTCGGTCGCCTCGATCGCCCAGCACCTGGGATGCCACAGGTCGAGTGTCAGGCGGGTCGTCCCGACATCGGTGACAGCCATGATACCATGTATCGCTCATCGTCCTTAATTATCAATCCTCCCGACCATGGTCGGTCCCTTGTTCGTAAGCGGCAGGCGAGGTGTATGGGGTATGCCGGAGGAGTTTGGCCACTACATCGACGGAGCGTACACAGACACCGACGCCACACCGCGCTTCGAGAGTCACAATCCCGCGACCGGGGCGGTCATCGGGACCTTCCCGCAGGGGGATGCACAGACGGTCGATACCGCCATCAAGGCCGCCCGTGCTGCCTTCGAGGAGTGGCGGGCGCTGTCGCACATCCAGCGCGCGGAGTACCTCTGGGACGTCTTCCATGAGCTGCGCACTCGCACCGATGAGTTCGGGGCGATCGTCTCCGAGGAGTCGGGCAAGCCCCTGAACGAGGGGGTCGCAGATGTGATCGAAGCGGCCCACATGGTCGAGTGGGCCGCGGGGGACGCGCGGCATCCACACGGCGATGTGGTCCCCTCAGAACTGCCCGCCCGTGATGCGTACATGCGACGCAAGCCGCGGGGTGTCACCGGCTGCATCACGCCGTGGAACTTCCCCATCGCGATCCCCTACTGGCATATGGCGGTCGCGCTGGTCGAGGGCAACACGGTCGTCTTCAAGCCCGCCGAGCAGACCCCGCGATGCGCACAGGTGATCGCCGAGCTGTTCGATGCCGCCGGACTGCCACCGGGGGTGTTCAACATGGTCACCGGGGACGGCGAGACGGGGGCCGCGATCGTCGAGCACGATGCGGTGGACACGGTCCTGTTCACGGGGTCGGCGGCGGTGGGGCATGCGATCCTCGACCAGCTGGGAGGGGACACCACCACCCGGGTGGCCTGTGAGATGGGGGGGAAGAACTCGCTGATCATCACCGCAGCCGCCGACCTGGACATCGCCGTGCCTGCGGCGATCATGTCGGCGTTCAAGACCACCGGGCAGCGCTGCGTCTCCGCAGAGCGGCTGTTCGTGCACACCGATGTGGTCGATGCGTTCACAGCGCGCTTCGTCGAGATCGCCGACGCCCTGCAGATCGGCGATCCGCTCGACCCCGCATCGTTCATGGGACCTCTGATCGATGCTGCTGCGGTCGAGAAGGTGCGTGGCTACAACGACCTGGCGCGCGAGGAGGGTGTCGAGGTGCTCGTCGACCGCACAGAGCCGACCGGCCTGCAAGATGGACACTGGGTGGGCCCGTTCGTCTACCGCGCCGATCCGGATGCACCGCTGCGGTGCACACATGAGGAGGTCTTCGGGCCACATGTGGCGATCTTGCCGTACGATGGAGGTATCGAGCAGGCGGTCGCTTATCAGAACGATACCGACTACGGGCTCGCCGGGGCGGTCATCTCCGATGACTTCCGTGAGGTGAACTACTACCGTGACCATGCCGACGTCGGACTGGCATACGCGAACCTGCCCTGCATCGGTGCAGAGGTCCAGCTGCCCTTCGGTGGTGTGAGGCGGTCCGGCAACGGCTACCCCTCCGCGCGTGAGATCATCGAGGCGGTCACCGACCGGGTGGCCTGGACGATCAACAACTCCACGGAGATCGCCCTCGCACAGGGGCTATCAGCGGACATCCAGACGGAGTGACCCTCACCGCCTGGTGTCCACCACAGCGCTGAGGACGGTGATGCCGATCGCCGCGAAGGCGATCGCGGCCAGGTTGGGGATGCTCAGCACACCCCACAGCTGCCATTGGATGCTCGCACAGGCGCCGACCGCACACCCGGCCGCATCCGACTGCAGCTGCAGCCAGCTGTGGTACCCCGCGATGGCGAACCCACCGAGGGCGAGGGGACCGATCGCCGTCTGCTGCATCGGCTGATCGAGAATGAGGGCAACGACTCCGATGGCGACGATGGGATACATCAGCACGCGCTGATACCAGCACAGCGTACACGGGTACAGCCCAAGCCCGTACTGGAACCACAGGCTCCCCACCGTCGCCACGCCTGCGACACTCAGCACCGTGATCCACCGGACCGTCGCGTGCATGCGCTCAGGGCGCGGGCACACCGCATCAGCGCTGCGGTCAGGTCAGACCAGCAGCTGGATGTCCGCTGACTGCATGCGCTGGAAGGCCGAGGCGGCACCGACACCGGTGGTGACACCCTCGTAGAAGTCGTCGGGGTCGTAGCCGAACAGCTCGATCGTCATCTGACACGCCTGCAGGTCCACCCCACTCGCGAGACTGACGTCGATCAGCTCCTCGACGGTCGCCACATCGTGTGACCGCATCTGGCGGTTCATGTACCAGGTGGTGATCCGGTCCATCCCTGGCAGTGCGGCGAGGACGTTCGGGATGGGCATGTTCACGTTGCCGACCGCCGACAGCTGCAGCCGTTTCGAGCGCTGCTCGTGGAGGATGTCGAGGCCCCAGAAGGTGTGGAAGACCGTCACATCGTAGCCGAACGCCGCGGCGGTGGATGCGAGGATCAGCGGGGGATACGCCATGTCCAACGACCCCTTCGTCGAGATGATCACCATCTCCCCTTGCTCATCTGCCGCCTCCTCCACCGCCGACAGCCGCTGCTCGAGCTCAGCGACGGTGGCGTGCAGTGACTCCGGATCTGTGGGTGCGGTGGATGCGCCGGGCTGTTCGTTGAGGCTCATGCCTCACGCGACCCGCTCGATCCGATGGACATAGACCGTCCCATCCGCAGCCTCCTCTTCGGTCTGCTCGCGGAGGGTCGCCTCTGTCGTCGAGTCGGCCCATCCTGCGATGTCGCTGACACTGCCTGGGTCGGTCGCGTGCACCTCGAGGGTCTCACCGACACCGAGGTCGGCGAAGGCCTGACTCGTCTGGATGACAGGCATCGGGCAGTTCAGTCCGGTCGCATCGAGTTCGACAGCGTCGTGTTCCTGGCTCATCGTGGATCACTCATATTGGGTGTTTATGACAATACCTGGCCGAGGGGTATAATGATTGCTCCACCGAGGCGGCCAGATTACCCGGGCCATGCCAGAGGGATGCATCAGTCTGCATAGGGTATTGCATAGTTAGTGCAATTTTCTCCCAAGCATTAAGCCATCAACTCCCCAAGGGATGACTGATGCAGTCAGACAAGTCCTCCCCCATGGGTGACATGACCGTGCCGACGACCGATGCTGATGCGCTCGCAGCACAGATCGATGCAGAAGAGCCGGTGACACTGCTCGACGTCCGCATGCATGATGAGTTCGAGACCTGGCATATCGACGGTCCCGCTGTCAACGCGATCAACATCCCCTACATCGAGTTCCTGAACGGCGAGGTGCCGGCATCCGCATCGGAGGCACTGCTGGCCGATGACCAGGTGACCGTCATCTGTGCGAAGGGTGGGTCCAGTGAGTTCGTCGCGGCGGTGCTCGCAGATGCGGGATACGACGTGAACCACCTCGAGGACGGGATGCAGGGCTGGGCGCGGGTGTACGAGCGACGTGAGATCGACGCACACGATGGACCCGCCACGGTGTACCAGTATCACCGCCGCTCGAGCGGATGCCTCGGCTATCTGATCGTCGGCTCCGATGCAGCGGCCGTCGTCGACCCACTCCGCGCGTTCACGGACCGCTATCTGGAGGACGCCGCAGCGGAGGGGGTCGATCTCACGCTCGCGATCGACACGCACGTCCACGCCGATCACATCTCCGCGCTGCCGGCACTCTCGGCAGCCGGCATCGATGCGCGGATGTCCCCCGGTGCCCTCGACCGCGGTGTCACCCACGCGGAGGTCACACCACTGGAGGACGGGGAGACGATCGACCTCGGCGATGCGACCGTCGAGGCAGTCGCGACGCCGGGACACACCACCGGCATGATGTCCGTCCTCGTGGACGGAACGACGCTGCTGACCGGTGATGGGCTCTTCGTCGACAGTGTGGCGAGGCCGGACCTCGAGGAGGGGGATGCGGGTGCAGAACCCGCCGCCCGACAGCTGTACACCTCCCTGCAGGAGCGCATCCTCCCGATGGACGCGGAGACGGTCATCGCGGGTGCACACACGGGCGGGCAGGCCCCCCCGGCAGCAGACGGCACGATCACCGCCCCGCTGGGCGAGATCACCTCGCGGATGCCGATCCTCACCGCCAGTGAGTCGGAGTTCGTCACTGAGGTCCTCCGGGACATGCCGCCGCGACCGGCGAACTACCAGCAGATCATCGACATCAATCTCGGTGCGGACCGCGCGGACGATGCGACGGCCTTCCGCCTCGAGCTCGGTCCGAACAACTGTGCGGCCTCCACCGATGCACTCACCAGCAGTTAAACACCTCCACCGATGAGTGAGACCATGGTTCTGCTCGTGGGGATGAGCCTCCTTGAGGCGGCGTTCCCGAATGGCATCGCACAGTACGCCCTCGGTGGGCTGTTGATCGGTGCGGGCGTGGTCCTCATCTACGGGATGACCGGTATCGCCGCCGGTGCGTCGACGTTCCTGGAGTCCACGCTCTCGTACGTCTCCGCACAGGACCGCTTCCAACAGTACCGACCATCACGCGACTGGCGGATGGTGTTCACCCTGGGCATCGTGGGTGGTGCGGCGGTGTACGCCGTGGCGATACAGGGCGGCATCTGGGTCACCGAGGTCCAGCCGTGGCGGCTCTTCGCCGGCGGGATCCTCGTGGGCATCGGCACGCGCGTCGGCAAGGGGTGCACATCGGGTCACGGGATCTGTGGGATCGGATCGGTCTCGCGGACGTCCATCGTGGGCGTGGTGGTGTTCGTCGCGGTCGCTGCGGTGACGGCTAACCTCGTCGCTCTCGCGGGGGTCACCCCATGAGCCAGTCGCGATGGTTCCTCCCGGTGGTGCTCGCCGGCGGCCTGCTGTTCGGCTTCGGGCTCGCGGTGAGCACGATGACGCATCCGGAGGTCGTCCTTGCGTTCCTCACGGCCACCGACCTGGGGCTCGTCTTCGTCATGGGTGGCGGCAGCGTGGTCGCTGCGGTGGCGTTCTGGGGGCTGCCGCGACTCCGAGACGATGCACCACTCACCGGCGATGCGTACAGTCGGCGCCTGAAGCCCTTCGACCGGAACGTGGTGATCGGGGGGTCGATCTTCGGCGTGGGGTGGGGGATCTCAGGCATCTGCCCCGGTGCGGCGTATGCGAGTCTCGGGATCGGGAACTGGCCGATCCTCTACGGCATCGGCGGCATGTTCATCGGGGCGTACCTGCAGGGATGGTACCGGTCGCAGCGGACGAAGACCCCGGTGCGCACACCTGCGGACGACTGACCTCGGCTATCGACCTGCGGGTGGGACGAGCAGGACGTTCCCCCGCGCTTCTGCGAGCATCCGTTCTGAGACCGACCCCAACAGCAGACGCCGCAGCCGGCTGCGCCCACGAGAGCCCAGCAGTGTCATCGTCGGATCATGGGCCGCCTCAGCGGCCAGCAGCTCCGTCGCCGGATCACCAGTGCGCACGTCCACCGTCGTCTCGATCCCCCAGTCGCGCAGCTGCACCGCCAGCTCCTCGAGGTCCTCGACGATCGCCTCTGGGGCGGGGTCCAGCGACTCACCGCGTGGGGTCTGCACATGCACGAGGGTCGCCTCCTGGGTCGCATGTCGGAGGTACTCGAAGTGTGAGAACGCCGCCGCAGCGTTATCGCTGAAGTCCGTCGCGAACATGGTCCGCCGGAACAGATGCGCACGCGTAGGGTCGGGGTGTGCCGCCTCGCGCTGGATCCGACTCACCAGCAGCGGCACCGTCGTCGATCGCGAGAGGTTCCGTGCGGTCGAGCCGATCAGCCGGTTCCGGAGGGGGCTCTCGCCACGTGAGCCCACCACGATCATCGATGCACCCACCGTCTCGGCGATCCCGTTGATCCTGCGGTGCGGCGTCCCACGGACCGCATGCATCGTGACATCGAAGCCCTCCTCCTCGAGGGTGATCGCATAGTCCTCCAGCCGCCGGCGGTAGTCCCGCTCGATGTCGACACCGGGGATGCCCGAGTGGACGTTCGATGGGATCACGGTGATGAGGTCGATCGCCTCGGTGCCGATACGACCGAGGCACTCCAGACAGGTCTGGTTCGTCAGTGCCGCCTCATTCGCCTCGGAGAGATCGGTTGCCCATGCGATGCGCATGATGGATGATGCCGACTCGATGCAAAAACAGTTTCCCATTGTTCGACCAATATCACTAGCCAGAACCGATGTTCATACATGTATGAGACAGATGAGCTGCGATGGTATTGCACAGTTGTTCCAAAACCATTTTACCCTGGTGTCGGGTATCATCATCTGAACATACCGATGGCCAACAACGCACGCATGGACGTGACCCGGGCGGGACGATGGTAGGCCTCAGTGTCCCGACATGGGACCCGCAGACGGCACTGCTGATCGGCATCATCCTCGCAGAGGCGGTGGTGCTGTACGTGGGATACGGGCTGGTAGAACGGGTGGTGGGCCCCCCACTGGTCAGGGCCATCCGCGGCAGACGCCGACATGTGGAGTGACCTGCTCGCGGTCACCGCGACCGATCCGGCTCTGCTCGTGCTGTTCGTTGGGTTCGGCCTCGTCGTGGGCGTCCTCTTCGGGTTCTTCGGCATGGGTGGCTCCTTCCTCGTCACACCTGCGCTGCTCATGCTCGGCTACCCCGCCCGGGTGGCGGTCGGCAGCGGGATGGCCTTCGTCTTCGGGACGGCGGTGATCGCGACGCTGAAGCACTCGGACCTGGGGCAGGTCGATTACCGCCTGGGCGTGCTGATGATCGCTGGGACGACCGTGGGGATCGAACTCGGCCGGGCGTCGGTGCTGTACCTGGAGACGCTCGGGCTCGCCGCGGGGATCATCAGCGTGGTGTACGTGGTGCTGTTGGGGGCGATCGGTGTGCTGGTGACCCGTGATGCCCGCGGTGGTGGCGGGCGTGCACTCGCGGCCGACGGCGGGCTGCCACCAGCGGCCGTGTGGATCCACACACATCTGAATCTCCCCCCACGCATCCGCCTGCGAGGAGATGTCCACGTGTCGGTGTGGATCATCACCGTGGTCGCACTCTCGACCGGGGTGCTCTCGGGGTTCCTGGGTGTCGGTGGCGGGTTCATCCGCATGCCGGCGATGATCTATGCCATCGGTGTCCCGGTGCCGGTCGCGGTGGGGACGGACCTCTTCGAGATCGTCTTCTCCGGCGGTATCGGGAGCTACCTGTACGGTCAGTCCGGCGGGGTCGACCTCACGATCGTGGTGCCGCTGTTGCTCGGATCGGCGCTGGGTGCACGCATCGGGTCTGCGGCGACGGCGATCGTCGATGCGGAGGGCATCAAGATCTACTTCGGGCTGATGCTGATCGCCGGGGCGGTCGCCGTGGCCGTCGGCGAGGTCGGTGGTGTGCTCGGGATCGCGGCACTCGAGCAGCTGGGGCTGGTGCTGGTCATCGGGGCGGCGGTCGCCGTCGCCGCGGGGATCCTCGGACAGGTGATCCTGACGATCCGGCGGCGCTATCGGGCGGAGTAGCCGCCGGGTGAGTATTGCACGATATGCACAACAGATTAGTGTGACACCCCCCTAGTAGGTGTAACATGGAGGCGATGATCGAGTATCTGCGGCAGGAGATGGAGTGCTATGGCCTCATGGAGTGCTTCCATGGGTTGAAGATCCTCGACCGGGAAATCTTCGAGCTGCTCGTTGCCGCTGAGTCACCGCAGACGGTCGACCAGATCGCCGCGGCGGTCGATCGTGAACGCTCAACCGCGTACCGATCGGTCCAGCGACTGATCGATGCGGGGTTCCTCGACCGCGAACAGGTCAACTACGAACAGGGCGGATACTACCACGTCTTCGCCCCGCGGGACCCAGACGACATCGCCGACGAGATGCTCCGGGTGCTCAATGACTGGTACGCGAAGATGGGCCAACTGATCGGTGAGTTCCGCGAGGAGTACGAGATCGCCGAGGGTGATGCGGCGACAGCGCAATCGGGCGCAGACTGACTGAGACAGGCAGATGGATATCGTCGATGAGCTGGAGGCGTCACTGCGGGGCCATGGGATCGATGTCGAGACGATCGAGACCGGAGCAGACGCAGTTGAGGTCCGCTACACCACGGCGTTCCCGGACATCCACGTGAACCGCCAGGAGGTCGGTCGCCTCCTGCAGGGGCTCATGGAGACGTTCGAGACGACCGCTGCGGAGCCGATGGACGTGGAGGCGGCGGCGTACCGCTCGGCGGGTGACCGACAGG
>Ga0209937_1000076_pt1 | contig 32362 bp, 20 predicted proteins | sample SalPon1_B_H2O_MG_FD_185699 | JGI IMG/M metagenome (GOLD analysis project Ga0209937, IMG submission 185699) | Salt pond water microbial communities from South San Francisco under conditions of wetland restoration - Salt Pond MetaG R1_B_H2O_MG... | ecosystem: Environmental > Aquatic > Non-marine... | reverse complement strand
TAGCCGCGCAAGATGTGGTACAATTAGAAAAAGGTGATACAGAAATACATACCAACATCGCAGTCACAGATCAAGCAGAGTACTTGGTTCTGAAATATGACACACTAGAAAAATCCTATGCTGTTGCGGATTATCCTGCTATGATTACCACTCAGGACAGTTCTCGCATCACAATAGAATTGCCTGAAATATCAGGTGTTCAAGAGTCAATTGACTACACAGGCGCATGGGAAGTGAAATTCTATCGCAACAGAGAAGCAGAGCGACAGGCACTGTCAAAAGCACTTAGACCACGGGCAGATAACTAATGTCAAATCAATTAGACCATTTTTACGACGGACAACTAAGAAGATACATCACTCAGATGGTAAGAATGATGAGTGGCTTTTCCTACAAAGACGGTTCAGGTAACGTTGTTACAGTGCCTGCTATGTATGGAGACCTAACACGTCAGGTTGCCAACATAATCAGAAACAATTCAGAAAACAAAATACCAAACGCACCTCGAATGGCGCTGTATGTCACAGGCCTAGAACTAGACACTTCGAGACTAGCAGATTCATCCTATGTCAATAAAGTTAATATTAGAGAAAGAGAATTTGACTCTGCAGGCAACGAGTATCTAAACACAGAAGGCAAGAATTACACAGTTGAACGCCTCATGCCAACACCCTACACTCTCACAGTTAGTGTAGATCTATGGAGCACAAACACAGATCAGAAACTGCAGATACTTGAGCAGATACTAATGCTGTTTAATCCTTCTCTTGAATTACAGACCACAGACAACTATCTTGACTGGACTTCTCTATCCGCAGTATATCTTGATTCAATAACTTGGAGTTCAAGAACAATACCTCAGGGTACAGAAACAGAAATAGACGTTTCCACACTGTCATTTACTACACCTATATACATTTCGCCTCCTGCGAAAGTCAAACGAATGGGTGTTATTACGGACATTGTCAGTCGTATTCATAATTCCAAACAGGAGTTAATTGACGCTACAACAGACATAGATTTTTCTCTGCCTGAAGGAGACGCTGATATTCAAACGGAACTGTTTGTAAATGAGTCAGGAGATCTAGAACGTGCTACTACGAGAAAAGACTATGACACAGAACAGTCTGTGCTCGCAATTCTCAAAACCACCTATCAGGACATTGATCTACTAGTAATGAATAACACTCTGCAACTGGTCAAAAATGGTGCAGTAGGAGGAATATCATGGTGGCAATTCCTAGAAGCATTCCCGTTCAAGTTCGAAGAAGGTATATCAACGATACGGTTACAGCGTTCGGATCTACCAACAGAAATAGTTGGCACTTTTGCTATTTCTACGGATACTTCGCAGGCAGTTGTTAACTGGGACGAGGATTCAATTCCTACTGACACTGTAATCACCAGTAGTTTAGGTCCAAGATCTAAGATAGATTATATTATAGATCCTCAAAAATCAAATCCCGAAAATCTAGATCTAAGTGCCAATCCGAGAATATTAATACTAGAATCTATTGGCAACTCTCAAAACACAGACGGAGCAGACGCTTGGAAGAACCAAGACGGGTCGGACCTTACTGCAACTGCTAATGATATCATAGAATGGACAGGCACAGAATGGCAGGTTGTGTTTGATTCTACTGACTCGGATTCCACAGTAACACCAGTTTACACTACAAATCTTAACACCGGTGTTCAATACAAGTTTGAAAATTCTGAATGGCGCATGTCATTCGAAGGCGAATATCCTAACGGAGCCTGGCGCATAGAATTTTAAAGTAGACTTAGTCTTTTTACTACTATATCGCCGACCATAGATGCGTGCGCAGTGCATTGATATAAAAAATTGCCGCTGATGCTTTCATTTATACGCCAATAAAGCGTTCCGGTTTGTTGATCATTAGCAGATGCTCCAGTTAAAACCTGGCCGCTAGGAGAAACCCATGTCAAGCCAGTTGTTAATGGATTCCCTGATGCATCTTGAATTTCGGTAGGATGGCCCGCCAAATTGTTTAGATCAAAAGCAAGAGTGGTCCCTGATAAAGCATAGATTGTGGGATTTTCTCCTGTATAATGATCTTCCCAACTGTATGATACAAATCCATTAGCAATACCTCGCAGTGTGCAAATAGCAGTTTCAAATACTTGGTCTATTGTTCTTTGATTAGCATTTTGTGCGTCAGTTAATTGACTGAAATCTGTCACACCTCCGCCGCCGCCGGTGTAATTTATTGTGAGTGTGTCTCCGCTTACAGAAGTGGAAATATCAGTACCGCCAGATACAGTTAGTGTGTCTGAACTTGTGTCAGCAGTGGTGCTTCCAAAATCTCCACTAACTGTCTCAAACACATTTTGATTACTGCCTGTTCCTGTAAAATCAATTGTGAGGACATCTCCGCTGACAGAAGTTGTTATATCAGTTCCGCCAGATACAGTTAGTGTGTCTGTGACTGTATCTGCTGTTGTGGATCCAGAATCTGCTGATATTGTTTCAAATAGATTTTGATCATTTCCGCTTACGGATTGCCAACTCAATTGACCTTGGCCGTCGGTAGATAAAACTTCGCCGCTCGCGCCGTCTGCCTGAGGCCAGGATTGATTGTCTAAGATAATACTACCTGTGCCTGCAGAAAAAGATATATCATCTTCTGCAACAAGCGCAATAGAACTAGCACTATCCAAAGTAAGTGTTCCTACACCAGTTGATGACAGCGTAGTAAAAGATACTGCACCAGAGAAATTAACATCCGGTGTTACTGTAATTTGCGCACTACCAACAGTATCTAGTATAGTCCCTGTAAATTCAAAATCGCCCAGTTGAGGAGGAGTATAACGAAAAACACCAGTAGAATCATTGTATGTTAAACTGGTAACACCTGGTGGATCAACTGTGACACTGAAATCTGATAGAGATGCTGCACCTATTCCTGCAGCAGTAGGGGGCGTGTATCGAAATAATCCTGTAGTATTGTCGTAACTAATTGCTCCATTGCCGCTAGCTGCTGCTTCATTGTTTACCCCTAACTCGTCTAAGGTCAACACGTCCGGTGTATTTGTAAAATTATTATAGTTGAGATAGTAGGATCCGTCCTGGCCGTCAAGTGTGTCGGCATCAAGACCGGTGCCGCCTTCTGCTATATCTGTGCCAGGAGACCATTTTGCACCGTCCCATTTTAAAACTTCTCCTGTGCTAGGTGGGTTACTCTGAGTATCTACATCCGAAAGAAAGTTGATAGAAAAACTATTAAGGTTGATAGTAACCGCATCTGAATCTGTTACTACCTCTGTTGAAATATTATCGCCGCCCGAGAAAGACAGGGTTGATAACTCGCTAGGATCAAAAGATCCGTTGTCTGTTTCTATTAGGTCAAACGAACTGCCAGACTCGGTTGCAACATCAATAAAACTGAAAGAGCCTGCACCGTTAGTAGAAAGAACTTGTCCTGAAGCGCCGTCTACAATACCAAAATCTAATATGCTATTAGGAGTATTATCTAAATCAACATAAGAGTTCGAATACGCTACTGGCCCGAGAGGCGAAACATAGCCTGCTGCTTCTACATTGTTAAAGCTTGTATCAGTCAGTAATTTGCGCCAAGCACCGTCATGAGCATAGTACAAGGCTCCGGTAGAATGCACATGCATAGTCATGCCGTGGTATACGGACGGGTCATAGTTTGACAACTGTGATTCCTGATCAATAGCATTAGCATACTTTAATATATTGTTTCCAAAATCGTATGTTCCGCTTACATGAAGCAGAGTATTCGAATCGTCTGGTGTGTAAGGAATCTGTGTGCCAGACTCGCTAATCTCTGATAAATTGGCAACTGGTTTCCATCCGTCTACTTCTGCAAAATATAATCTGTTTTCAGCAGCAACATACGCAATCATACCTGCGTAAATACTAGGATCTACTTCAGTTTCTAATTCTGTTAGAGTAGTCCATGCAAACCGTATGCGGTTTTTTTCGCCCTTTAAATTTAGTGCAGCGTTGTCTTCTATATTTGCAAAGTCTGCTCTTGCAAGTTCAGCGCCTCCCTGATTATCACCGTCGTAAACTCGCAAACTGCCAGTTGTTTTATTGGTATAAATTTGTCCGCTAGAGCCTGTAATTCTACCAAGGAAGTCGCCCGCTCTGGGAATAAGTCTTATTCTATCAAATAATTCTGACATTTTCTGGCCTCATATAACATATTTATATAGAATCACAATTGCAATTATTTTGGCACATGATAAAGTATATAAACATATGATATCAACTATTTGTTCAGGAGCATTATTTTATGCCTTAGATACAAAAAGATTTCTTTTTGTACACCGTGCTCAAAGTAAACGATCTAATGTATGGGGGTTAGTTGGAGGAACACTGGAAGGAGAAGAAACAGAATGGGAGGGCTGTGAGCGCGAAATTCAGGAAGAAATAGGAGTTGTTTCAATTTCAAAAACCATGCCACTTGAGAAGTTTAAATCTCGCGATTCTTTATTTGTATATCATACCTATCTATGTGTTGTACAAGAAGAATTTCAACCTTGTTTAAATTGCGAGCACAATGGATATGCATGGGTAACTTATAACTGTTGGCCAAATCCTTTACATTACGGCGTCAAAAACACTTTAAACAAAAAAGTCAATCAGGTCAAAATTTCTACCATTGTTGATGTGCTTGACCAAATAGATCAGTTACCATAATTTTAAATTTTTTGTAACTTCCTGTATATTTTCATTTCGTAAAACTATTTTTGTTATATCGTCAACATGTATATAAAAGGGAGTCTTATCCGGTACACTGATAAAAGGAACATGATGTTTAACTTGATAGGTATTGTTTCGCCATTCGTCAATTGCTTCTGGCAAATCAAAAGCATCAACATCTATGTTTTTCAGCGTAGCAACAACAAACTTTTCAAGACCGTCCTCCTCTTCTATATAAAATATCATAATTTCATTGTGTTTCAGCAGTTCCTGGATAAATTTTCGTTTCTTTTGTCGATCTCGCTGAAATTTATAGAGAGCAGTATCGTCTGTTATCTCTCTCGGTACCACAGTATAAACTGCTAAATCATCAGTAAATATTTCGCTAAACATTTTTATTTCCCAAAGTGACGATAGTATATATCCTTGACAATATTTCTTTTAATCTTAAACGATGCTGTGTTAAAATATCGCCTTTTTGCAATCCATAACTTGTCTAAATTGTTCATTTCTCTGCAAGTCATATCTATATTTTTTTCACTCAAAGGAACTATTTGAAACAAAGGAGTTCCCGCTTTTATCAAATAATCTCCTTTGGTTACGTTGTAATACAATTGTGCATTTATTTCATTAGATATCCCAGGGTCTTGAATGCCGATCGAACTTTCAAACTCAAAACTGTCAGGATAAGATATTGGCAGTATCAATAATTTGATACCTCTAGGTGCAACAACGTTCCACGGAGTATTGATTTTAATCAAGGTGTTCATACTCCAGGGTTTCATAGGCATCAATGATCCTACGCCGTTAGTTTGATTTTCTATTATATCGGTTTCGTTGTCTAGTTCGTTTAAATCAGATGTTGGAACAGTCCACGAAAAGGAGTCTGGATCACCGTTAGTAGAAATTATCACATCGTGCCACATTGGCACAATGTATCCCTGAGTCATTAGATTGAATATGCCCGGACATTGATAAATGTGATTGTTTCTGCCAATTGTGCTTTTTTTTGTGTTTACGTAGTTTTTTTTAGCCGATTTGGCCCATCTAGGCAGTGCATCACGAGCATGCACAATAGGAAACATATCGGCTACACCTGGTATTTTTGAATAAAACTCTATTCTCTTCATATTATAATATCGTATGCTATGTTAATTCTTTCACGATTTGAAAGGTTTGTTTCAACCTCGTGAGGTAGCCATGATGGCCACATAGTTAGATCTCTGTCAGAAGGCGTGTAGAAAAAGTCTCTTGTAAAAGGTGACCAGTTATTGCATTCTCCTAAAATATTCGCAGGATTTATAAATCTTAGATTTCCTGTGTCTGTTCCTTGTAGGTAATATACACCAGAAAATATTGCACTTTTATGCGAATGGATGACATTTCGTGACAAGGGTTGATTTACATTTGTCCAATAAAAAATTTTTAAATCTTTTATATTAAGATTTTTTACGGCTTCAGCAAAAACTTGATCTTTATTGCTGTAGTACTTGATTGCATTAGAGACTGTGTTTGTTATCTCCTTAATAAGCCAATCAATATCTTTGTATTTTTTACTGGATCTCCAACATCCATCATTTGTATTGTTGTTAGACGGTTCGTTTCTGTTGTTTTCAATTTGTCCTAAAAGAGAACGAAGTTGTTCGTCATTTCCTACATTAGGAACTGTTTCAAGCACTGAATCAAAAAGAGTTATCATTTGCTGTACCATTTGGTTAGATAGTCATAATGATTATCAAACATTTCTTCTGCCAGTTTCACTCTTTGATTGTGAGTTTCAAGAAAATATTCTGCATATTTTTTCTGTTTGTCCGTAAGATTTGATTGGGTATTTGAATAGGCGCCGCCGGCATGCAACACACTGAACCACTGGACTACGTTAAACATTGAGTAAGATGTTAAATTAAAGAATCTTTTTGGTTCTGGAATAAACATATCTAAAATTTCTCTCGATAATCTAGGTAAATTCTCTAGTTTTTGTTTGTGAACCTGTTTCCAGTATTCTGTGTCATTTTTTGAAGAATAAAAATAATGCGCCCACACAAAAGCCAAAATTTCATAGGTCATAAATTCAAAATAATGATTTATATTTGCTCTTTGATGATCACCCCAAACATTTCCACTTTGATTTAGCACAGCCGCTATTTGCGACACTGCTGCAGTTGTAAATGTTATTCCAGTTGCTTCTAGAGGCTCAACAAATCCGGCAGCGAGCCCAACTGCACAAACATTTTTTACTGCAATTTCTTTATGACTTCCGCACTTCATTTTTAAATGTTTTGCTGGAGATACATACTCAGATATTGCAGTGCGTAATTCCTTCTCAGCATCTTCCTCAGAAATAAAGTCGCTTGAATATATGTATCCATTGCCTATGTCTTTGAAAGTCGGTATTGTAAATCGCCATCCTGCATCCATTGCAGTTGCTTTTGTGTAAGGATGACACTGAGATTGCGGATCTGTGTACTGTGACCGTATCATAACAGCACTATCATTTAGCAGGTAATCAGAAAAAGAATTAAAAGGTACTTTGAGTTCTTGTTCTAATAATCTACTGGAAAATCCTGAACAGTCAATAAAAAGATCAGATGTAAATTGAGATCCTGCTGAATCGATTAAAGCCTGAATACCATGGTCTGATGATTCAACTTCGATGATATCTGTGTCTATGTATGTTATATCTTTTTCAATTAATTTTTTTATTGTAGCAATAATGGCATATGCACTGAAATGAACAGCGCCAAAATCGTGCGGACTCATTCCAAGATTCACGTCAAGGTAGTCGTCGTATTTCTGACAGATGTTCTTTTTTGCTAATCTATAAGCAGGATGCCATTCTGCAAACTCAGAATATGATCTGTCTATGAAATAATCGCTGGTAAAGAAATCATCAGCGATTATTGCATTTGTAAAATTGTCATTGTCTACAAAATAGGAATCATTATTCCATCCTACCAATTCTACTCCGTATTTAAAACTTGCATTGCTGTCTTTCATCCACAGATGCGGAGGTATACCGCATTGACTCAGAAACTTTGCAGTCAATGGCTGTGTTCCTTCGCCGACACCGATAGGCCCTTGTTTAGAATTTTCTATCAATACTATCTCTGTAGGAACAGCAAGATTGTTCAGCAGGAATGCAGCAGTCAGCCAACCGCTTGTGCCTCCTCCAAATATTGTAATTTTTTTGATTTTATTAAGATACATTTATTTTCTCGCTACAACTATGTATAAACCATTCCACCAGTCGTTTTTGCTTTCCTCGCTATTTAGAAGCATTTTTTCATAGATAGCAATACCATTACATGAATTAATGCCTTCTCTAGCACCGTCCACTACTCCTTTCCAATTTGCATCATCAAACACCAATATACATTCTTCTGTAAGCGCAGGCCAGTAATGTTCTACAGATTGTTTCACACTTTGTTGATCATGAGGACCGTCATAGAAGAATAATTTCATGCTGTGCAACATCGGAGTGACATCCACTTGAAACAGGTCTGAGTTCAAAACATTTACAATCGACCTACCTCTGTATTCTTCTACATTTTTCATGAATGTGTTTATATCGTTTTCTGCTTTTACGCTTCCGTTTTTTGATTGAATCTGTTCTTCCCAGTTATCTATAGCAACCGCAGTTATTGGATTATCCAGCATTGTAGCACACAGTGTTGCTCCTTGATACGAACCTACTTCTAGGTAGGTGTCTACTCCTTGTGCAAGTAAATTTAGTAGTGTTTGTACTCTAGGTGAGGTCAGTCCTATAACTGGAATATTAACGGTCGGAATGCCTGATTTTGCTATGCTATCTGCAGTGTGTTTAACAAGATCACTGTGATCCATAGCAGTTTTGGCTTGATATATCTTGTCACAATATTGGCATTCCCAGCAGTCAAACTTGCAATTTTTTATTTTATCGCGCCATATATTGATAGGTTTGTTCAAGAGATTTGTTTCTTCTAGATAGTTGCTAAACGTATCATGAAGGAACACTTCGTTGTTATCCCATCTTTTAACAATATCCATTGTTTCGTACATTCGACTAATTGCTTCGCGGCCGTGCATTTTGAAGACATCTATACCAAGGTCTCTTACAAGCTCTTCCCAATCAGCTTTCCACGGTGGTAAATTTGCTTTTTTTAGATGGACAGACGGATCCTCAACATTCCACTTAGGACAACTGACTCGGCTTATTGGATCATTAAAGTACTGAGGAGATGCTCCTTCCCGATTATTATTAAATTCAAAATGTTCAACCATCATCGGACAATTTCCGATGCAGCCTTCGTTTGCTAGCAAACTGAATTTGATTTCTCGTCCTAGGTTTTCTTTAATCCATTCCTTTGCTTGTTTCAAGCGCAATAGTGTGTCTCTATCCCGCATAAGATCTCGGTCCAAATTAATATAGTCAAATCCGTATTTTGCAAGATTTACAATTTCGGTTGCAGTTCGAACATCTCGCAGTATCGTGTTCTTAACTTCTAGCTCAGGAAATGCTGCTTCGATTTGTCCAGTTGCCATCCAGTGTGTATGCGGAATAGTTGCTTTGCGTACTCCCGCATCGTACAGACGTTTAAAATTGTAAATAAAAATATCAAGATTTTTCTGTGTAGGAGGCACTTGAATGTTATTAAAGGTAGCACTTACAGGCACACCGGTAAATTCTTGTATTTTCAGCGCTATATCAATTGCATATCCGTAATCTTCCTGAAGCACAAACACATCGCCCATTGCATCTTGTCCAAACGGAGCAATTCTGCTGGTAAAATATATATCGTATATTAAATGTTTATAATTGACAGCAAATTCTATGAATTCTTCATATTGCTGAGGAGAGAGTTTTGGATTGAGTGGAATACTAAATAAATTCTTCATTACTCGTTAAGTTTAACAGCGAATATACAGAAAGTCAATCAAATTTCTCTAGGCCAGTTTACTTCGAATGCAGGCCTTTGGGGAGTTTTATCCATTGTTGCTGAACCCACGCCGTAATAGTGGTGCATAACATATTCGCATCTTTCAATAGAGTCTGCAAGATCTACTTCTACTAATAATTTTTCTAGTATTGGATTTTGCAATCTTGCTTTAGCATACAATCTCATGCTAGCTTTCATTAACTCTGTAACATTGGATTTATCAGTGTCAGTTAACTCATATATGTATTTTTTATACTCTGTGTCGGCAGATACCTGAGTAATTTCATCAATGTTAGTAACAGGTTCTGAAATACTAATGACTCCTTTATAGGACTTTGTGATTTTATAAGATTTAGCAACTGATTCTGAGATTTCTTCATATAACAGCCAGTCGAGGTATACTGATTCGTCTGGAATGTACCGAACTGTGAAATGCCAATAATCACCTATTAACGTAGTTCTAGAATCTATTCTTGGATCATGATCCGACAGTGTTTCATGTATTATATACATTTAGCATATTGTCCTCTTCTGTATCGATAGAAACGTTGTTAGTGTGTTTGCCATCTGCTGAATGTGCGAGAGCCGCATTTTGATTCTGTTTTTCTAGTTCCAATTGCTCGTTGACTTCTGACTGTATTTGATCTTGCGACTGCTGCAATTGAGTGCCATATTTTAGTGCTAAGGTCAAAGTTTCGGTCTGTTGTTCTGAACTCATGCTGAGAATTGCGTCCATGTTACCTGTGTTTATTCTGCCGTAAAACAACATGTCTGTTGCTGCTTGCTTGGCCAACCTATTAGTCCAATATTCTGCTTCGTATTGGTCCTCTTCCTCAGTGTCCATTATATCCATATAAGTTCTGCCAGTACCGTCAGGTACAATTGCTTCTTCTGATTCTAGGAATTCATTCACTAAATCAATCAACTGCTGTCTTTCAAGATACCAATTTGACAATCTTCTTTTAGTGGCAATTTGTTTTCTTTCTAGGTTCCAAGCTTCAAGTTCAGCAGATCTACGTTCAAATTCATCTGTGGTATTTTCAGCAATGTGATTGGTTTTATCTATTTCAATCTGCCATTTTGCAATATCGTATTCTAACCCTTCGATTGCTTCCTCCCTGCCTTTTATTTCAAGCAGCCACTGTCTTAGTTTGCTGAATGGCGTAATCTGCGTCTCGCCTACAAACCAACGCATTTTGTACTTGGGATTACACCATTCTTTATTCAAACTGTAGTTCAAAATTTCTTGATCTTTTTCGGCAAGCATTGATACATCTGTGTTAAGTTCACTGATATATTTTTCTGCGAAATGATATTGTTGTAGTCTATCCATATTTCACCATCCTTAAATTTTGCACTAGATCGGTGTGCTATTGTAATTATCAATCACGCCAACTGCACACGCCCGAACTGGAACCGGGTTTGCCTTTGGGCTCCATAGACGAAGCACCTCTGAAGCCAGAATCAGTAGCATAAATCCATTTCCAGGAAATGTTGTTTTGATTGCCGTTGAACATGCCTAACATGTATTGGTGGTCCTGTCCCATTGTGAGGTTCTCTTCTCCAGAGTTGGTAACTGGCTTGGGCACAGTTCCTGAAGTGGTGTTTGTGGTCCAATTGGTTACTCGAAAGCTGTTGCCTCCGTTAAAAGTGCCTTCGTTACCGCACCAAGCAAATCCGTCTTTTGAGTTGATTGCTTTTTGTTGATGACTGTTAGAAGGAGCAGTACCTCCTCTTGAAGACAGAGTTTCTGTTGCAAAGGTGAAACTTTCAGCAGTATTGTCCGTATAAAATAATCCGTATGTCTCTGTGCTCATTCCCCAGGTATCGCCGCTGCGATAGTTTTGTCCTATTGTTCCTAGTGCAGTTTTAGTTGTTAAATTGTATTTTTCTATGGCGCTTGATGAATCTCCTGCCATCCATGTAACTTTGTCTTCTTGGAACACGCCTCCGAATCTCCATCGCGAAAAAGAAAGTGTTCGATCAATGTCTGTGGTCTGTTGTTCAGTTCTCATGTTAAACGCAATTGTGTAATTAGACGTTACAGAATGCCCGCCACCGGCGCCAAAAACATAAGCGTCGTCTTTGGAACAGGCACCCCATTGATAATTGAACGATCTTTCAATTGCCCCGTCGCCTAGATTATAAGCAGTATCTGTAGCAGTAAGGATTTTATTACAGTTATTCCAAGCAACAGAACTTTCATATCCGCCTTGCATAAAAGCAGTGGTAATAATCTGTCTGGTCTTAAAAGGAATAGTTAACTTGCTCCAACCTCGAGACTGTCTGTTGGTGTAAAACTCTACATCGCCGTCGTCGGTGTTGTATCTAATTCTGCCTTCGTCGTTTCCGGGGCGCTGCGCCGTAGTGCCCTTGGGTAATTTCAAAAAGCCCGTGTCATTGATTGTGGTATTTTTCAGTGTTGCCATTTTGGTTTCCTAGTCGATCCAACTGCACACGCCCGAACTGGAACCGGGTTTGCCTTTGGGCTCCATGGACGAGGCTCCTTGAAAACCGCTTTCTGTTGCATAATTCCATCTCCAGGAAATGTTGTTTTGAGCGCCGTTGTACATGCCCAACATGTACTGATGGTCCTGTCCCATTGTGAGGTTCTCTTCTCCAGAGTTGGTAACTGGCTTGGGCACAGTTCCTGAAGTGGTGTTTGTGGTCCAATTACTTCTACGAAAGCTGTTGCCTCCGTTATAACTGCCTTCGTTACCGCACCAGGCAAGATTCCATTTTGAGTTTATGGACTTTTGTTGATGGTGATTTGACGGTGCAGTACCTCCTCTTCCGGACACAGTTTCTGTAGCAAAGGTGAAATTGCTTGCAGTTTCTGTTGAATAAAATACTGCATAGTCTTCGTGACTCATTCCCCATATTGCTCCGGTTCTATACGTGTCAGAGATTGTGCTTTGTACTGTTTTTGTAACAAGATTGTATTTGTCTATCGCAGACGAACCGTCTCCAGAAAACCATGTTTGAAAATGTTCCTGAAATACTCCACCAAATCTCCATCTAGCACGAGGCAGAGTTCTTTCAATGTCCGTTGTGTTCTGTTCGGTGCGCATGTTAAATGCAATTGTTCTGTTGGAATCAGTGCTATGACCGGCTGCTCCAAAAACATAAGCGTCGTCTTTGGAACAGGCACCCCAGTTATAATTGTGGGTTCTATCAATTGCCCCGTCGCCTAAATTCACAGTGGTATCGGTTGCAGTGAATGTTTTGTTACAATTATTCCAAGCAACCGAACTTTCATACCCGCCTTGCATAAAAGCAGTGGTAATAATTGTTCTAAATGGAAAGGCTACAGTATTTATTTCCCAGTCAGAACCGCTCCAGTACTCAAGTTTGCCTGTGCTGCTGTTGACTCGCATTGCACCTAGATTATCTGCATTTTCTGGCGGACGCTGCGGCCCTGTGCCAACAGGCAGCCTTAAAAAGCCGCTGTCGTTAACTGTGGTATTTTTAAGTGTTGCCATTAAAATCCGCCTCGTGCTCTTATTGAACTGGTTAATTGGACTATGTCTTCCTGTCCTAACTCTCTGTCCCAAACAGCAATCAGTTGCCATTTCCAGTCACTGTTTTCAGGTCCAATATTAATAGTTAAGTTAGTAGGGCCTTGTGATCCTCCTGAAAGAGTAATAGTTCTATATCCGCCATTTTTAAAGTATTGCCATTGATCAGTTTGACCGTTTCCTGTGCCTACATGTACTCCCCATTGATCCAACGTGGAGCCTGTGCCGCTTGTAGTTTCTTGCGTGACCCATCCTTCTGGATAGTATCTAACAGTTCCGCTACTCCAATGGCCTAACAGCCAATTGTTTCCAGTAGAAGTTGTGATTCGTTCTCTATTTCCTCCGTTGTATCCTGCAACAGTCATTACTGTGTATTCTCTGCCAGTAACAGAATCTACGTTAATCCCTATATCTATTCCTTCACTAGTGTTTCCTGCTAGATACAGTGCGCCTGTTTCTGTGCTTTCCACAGTGGGTGTACCTATAATAGTTCCGTTGTAGCTGGTACCGCCACTGATATCAAAAATTGTGCTATCTCCAGGGGTGAAACTGTTGGGATTATTTACATCTAACAGGCATATCAACCCCTGCATAGGCACTGAACCTTTGTTGGTTTCGGCATTAACCCAAAATCCCTTGAAGAAAAATTCTGCATACCCCAAGTCGGTGTTGTACCTAAAATCGCCGTCTTGGGGATTACTAGGTCTGTCTGCACTTGTACCTACAGGCAGATACACAGACCCAGTGTCGTCAATCGTTGTGTTTTTTAAAACAGCCATTAACTTTTATTATCCTTCAAAACAGCAAGTTCTCTGGTTAATTCTTTTACTGCTTCTATAAGATAGGCAGTTAGTTTGGTGTAATAAATGCCGTCATTAGTTACTAGATTTGGCAGCACTTTTTCAACATCTTCTTTGATAAGGCCTGCTTCGTTTATGCTGCTGCCGTCTTTGCGGTCATAGGTTACGCCTGACAGTTTTGTAACAGCATCAAGAGCATCTACTATGGGAGACACGTTTTCTTTTAGAGCAATGCTGGAAGTTTCTGTAATACTAGTAGCAGTAAGGTTGGTAAATGTTCCGTTTGCCGCGCTGTTTGCACCTACAGTAGTTCCGTCGATGGCGCCGCCATTTATGTCTACATTATTAGAATTTAGATCGCCAGACACTAGTGACACACTCAAGGTGCCAGTTGAAGGAGTAAACTCTAATTTGTTGTTGCTTACTGAAACACCTGTGATATTTCCAGTAGTGCTGGTACTCATCAAGGGATAATATGTAGTAGCATCTGCGCTTTGATTCTGTACTGATATAGCCGCGCCTGCATAACTGAGATTGCCCGAGCCATCGGATCTTAAAAATTGGCCTGCAGCACCTGTGTCAGACGGTAATGTGAAATTAACAACGCCACTCAAAGAAGGAGCATTTATTTCCACATAATTTGACCCTGCGTCGTAGATCCTTAAAGGATTGGCGCCTGTGAGATCTAGCCCTGTGCTTACTTCTACAGTAGAACCCAATAAAGTAAGGTCGTCTGAGGTTGACAGAGTTCTAATTGTATTGTTCTCTGTTACCAGTGTGCCTAGTACCGTACTGCCAACTTGTCCTGTGCTTATTCTTCGCATGTTATATTCCTGTTATGATGTAGGTGTTTCTATACCGTATACCACAGCACTTACATCGGCTGTGTCTGTTCTTACCACAACATTCTTGCCTGCGTCGACTACTAGTCCACCGCGTTCAAGCACACCATTACCTACTAGTGTGGTATCATATTCTATGTAATCTGCGTCAACAGGTGTAGCACTATCCGAAACTGCTATTCTAATTGCAACATCTGATGCAGTCCTGTTTACAACATTTACAGTAACAACTGCAAATGTATCTGCAGGTACTACGTACACTGCGGTGTCTGCAGTGCTGGTTAAATTTTCTCTTCCTAATACGCCTGTGGCCATTTTTTTCTCCGTTTATCTTAAAAAGTAATGATATGCAAGCGGAATCCCAAGCACTGAGCCTTCAAACACTACATTTGCTCGTATATTTATCGGAGCGCCGCTTACTGTAGTAATTTGATCGCCGCCGATAAAAATGTCACCTGCTGTAACACTATTTACGTTTAGACTAGCGCCGCCGCCGCCAATCTGTGATTCTATAAATGACTTAACTGCTCGCTGCGTTGGTACAACGTTATCAGAGTTGGCAGTAAAGAATGGATCAGTAGAAAATTCTGTTATAGAAGCAGAATTACCGCCCAGTGTTACCTCACCCAATGAAAGTTCTTGCAACCCAGCAAGATTAAATGCATCAGCATTGATGGCAGCAACGCCAGTGGCCTGTTCAATAGAGAACAAATCACCTACTCGGAAGTTACCGTCTTGGTCGGTTGAAGTGAAGAACACCCTGCCACCGTTTCTATCTCTAGTTTCGTTGTTTTGATCTGGCTGATATTCAGGTTCGTTAGGATAGTTTGTTTCTTCAAAGTTGCCTGTGCCAATATCAAGAAAATCGTGACCTGTGAGACGCACCTGAGAATATCTAATTCTAAGTTCAACTGCTTCCTCGTCCTGAGGCGCATCCCCTAACGGAATGTCTGGTGACACCTGAAGAAATGCCGTGTAGGAACCGTCGTTGTCTCCAAGGAATGTAAGAGTATTCACTAACTTGAAGAATTGTCCAGGCAGGCCAGCAAATTCAACGTTAGATCCGTTCACTGGTCTTTCGCTGAGACGTTTAACAGCAATCAAATCACCGTCTTGAAGAAAATCAGCCGATCCATTGCTTTCACTTGCAACAATTTCTGCAGTTGCTTCTGAAAAACCTTCACCTCTTGACACGAATGTAGGATTAGCTAATGCACCTACTCCTGTTCTTACAAGTAATTGAACTTCTTCGGTGTTATTAGGATCAGTTATTGTAACTGAAGGAGCAGTATCGTAACCAGACCCTGGCTCTGCCAATCTAATTTCAAATATCTGTTCGTTAGACACACTTGCTCTACCGCGTGCTCTAGCGCCTGCTTTGAAGTCAATACCTGCAGTAGTAACGCCGTCTGATATAGCAATAAAGCGGCCGGTTCTATCAGGATTACCAAACTGAATTGTGTTGTAATCTGTAGACAGTCCTGTAGCAGAACTCCAGTTTATTCCGTCTTCTGAATATTGAATCGCAGTTGTTGCTGTGGTTACAGCAAACACGCCGTGACCATAAGATATTTTTCTGCCTGAAGATTCCTGTGTATTTGCAACATCATTCCAATTTTTGCCATCCAAAGAATAGCTTACAGTTCCGTCGTCTGCAAGTGCAACAAATCTACCATTGCCCCAAACAAGATCCTGCCAGTTTTTGGTTGGTAAATTAGAGCCAACAGCCCATGTTACTCCATCTTCAGAGTTAACTGTTCTACTAGTTCCAGAAGCTAAAGCAACAAATATGCCTTTGCCATATGCAAGCACATCATAGCCTGTGTCCGGAAGTGCGCTGCTTGTCACAGTCCAGTTTACACCGCCATCTACAGTAAAAGCAACATCCTGCGAATTATCAGATATTACAACAAATCTGTTATTATCTACGCCTACATTACCAAAAGATATGTTTTTAGATCCTGTAGTCGGAAGGCCTGTTAAACTAGAATTCCATGTTGCCGCACCATCTGTTGAGTAGTTTGCTGTACCGTCGACTGACACTGCAATTACACTATCTGGCTTGAATACCGATGAACCATCATCTAACAGTCCAGATGCTACGTCTGACCAGGTTTCTGAAGTTGCAAGAGTAGTAGGTGACCATGACGAGCCGTCTACTGACGTGTACGCCGTCTGTCCTGATGCAGGTAGACCAAAGAAAAATCCTTTTTCGCCGTAACCTTCGAATTCGAACTCTAGTATTGTTCCTTGAGAATCTAAACTAAGCACAGTTATTGTAATATCGTTGAGAGGAGATGCTCCTCCAAGATCTGTTCCTGCTATTGTGAGTTCTTCTAAACGAATATATCCTTCTCCTGCTGCATTTATAGCAACATAATATTTGGAGCCTACTCTAGTGACATCAAAGGCGGCACCAGTGCCTGTGCCGCCTGTGGCAGAAACTGCTGTGTAAATTTCTACTGTTTCTACATAGTCTAGCGCGGCGTATTCTGCTGACGAAACTGTGATTGCACTAGAAGTCTGCGGAGGAGCAGAAAATTCTATTCTAGGTTCTATCTGATACGTTGTAGTAGAATTGGGTGCAATAATTTCTTTTCCTGGAACAACATGTTCCCAACCAGCAGTGCCGTCTTCTTTTACAACTGTTGCTTCTTTCGAGCCTGAATTATAAGTATCTATAATTCCGTACTGTCCTCTTCCGGCGCCGCCTACGAGATAGATTTTCATTCCAGGATATGCACTTGATATATTTCCGTCTGTGGCTGCTAGAAATATTCCTGTAAGACTTCCCTGCTGTGCTGTATTGGATACTACCAAGTATCCAGCGCCGCCTGCATCGTCTTCTGGATCAACCGGAGCATCTATTTTTACTCTATAAACTGCATTATCTCTGAATTCGTCTGCAACAACTTCTTCATTTGCGCCCGGTCCAAACACCGCAAATTCTGCTTCTGTGTATTCGTTACCTGCGTGATTGAATTCGAAGGACAATATCTCATCTGCTACAAAAACACTTCCAACAGTTGCATTGAATTGTGTTCTATTATCCACAACAGCAGTTACAGGTGTTTCTTCTGGGTCAACACCTTCTGCGACAGAACCGAATGTTCCATAAGAGTTGTTGCCGTTTGTGCCACGTATTCTGCCGCCCCTTTCTGCTAGATAGCCAATGTGTGCATAATACGAGAACACTGATACCAATTCTGCTCTGCCGTTGTTTGTGATCCATGCTCCAATGCCGTCTGATATCACCTGTGTAAAGTCGTTGGATACAATTGAATCATTGCCGCCGTCATGCAGTTCGCCGTCGATCTTTTGACCTATACAGGCAAAACCGAATGTGGTAAGATTTTGTACATATGGCGAACGTGCTGTGATCCATACTCTTTCATCGGCGGGTCCCCAGCCCGGATCCAGTGACGCATACGCGCCTGCAGTTGGTCTGCGTGTGCCAAATTCATTCTCAGGTGATAAATCACCTTGCAAGCCTGCAACTGTCTGCAGTCTAACTCCTGTACCATTTCTAAGATAGTACATATCTTCTTCTTTGGATCCAATAATAGAATTTGCATACCATCTTGCTGCTTGTTTAGTACGATAAATTGCAGGAACGTATATCTCAAAGTCGCTGATTCCGGCAACACCTGTGTACTGCCTATTCCACTGTTGCGGCCATGTTAGATCCCAAAGCATGGCATAAATGATTTCTTGTATATCTTTTACATCTAAATCTGTAGTATAATTATAAGCCTCTTCTACTACAAATTCTGCTGCCCATGCTGTTTCAAGAGTCAGCAGCGGACCAAAGGATGTTTCGCTGATTTGAAACTCGGTATCCGAAATGATATCATAAACGTAGTAAATGTTTTCTTCCGCTAGTCCTGATGTGTTGTCAGAAAATTGAATAGGTTGATTGTAGTATAACCATGCTGTTGAATCTATAGTTAGCGTATTGGTTGAAAGATTGATACCTGTAACCGTGGCACTAAAATACTCATCTACGTAAGATTGAGATTCCTCGTCAATAAACGCTTCATTTATTTTTATCTGATGCTGACCGTTATAGACTTCGATGTCTTCTACCTGGTCTACATTGCCTTCTGTGGTGCCTATGAGTATAATATCTGATACAAATTCAAAGGTATTGTCTACGCCTGTTCTGCCAAAGTCGTATTGCGAACCAGTAGGAACTTCTTGCCTAGTTCTTTGCCTTGTGAATTCTAGATTAGCGATAGATGCTGTTTTTTGCTGTTCTAGAACTTTCTCGCCAGAGGAACGTCTGTAAGCATATGCAGCAACCATAGTAGCAAAGTTCGATCCTAATGCAAGGTCGTATTTTGCTGCATCAATTATTAACCCTGTATCTCTTTCACATTTTGCAGTGTCGTACTCGAGGTTAGGAAAATTTGTGTTTATAAATGTAATTGCGTCATCTTCTATCTGTGCTTTTGCCGATTCAAGCGCATTTACAATAGTAGTGGCATCTGCGTCTGATACTGTAGGATAGGTTATTGCAACAGTACCTGCACCATTATCTATAATATTTTTTATATCAGTAAACAGACTATCTATTTTGTTGACTGTGTTAGTATCACCGCTAGCGGGCCCAAATATCTGTGCAGTGCCTGTCTGCAAAGGCACAACTTCGACTCCGGTTGCAACACTTTTTGTAATCTCGTTCAGTCTGTCAATCATTGATAGCACAAGACTCTTGTCTTCAGACCCCAGTGTAAGCACATCATCTTGATGGTAGGCTTCTCCTACCTGAACGCTCTGCCAGTTGCCACCGTAGGTGACATCATAAGAAACTGCTTCTAAAGCGTAACTAACATCTCTTTTCAACTGAGTTCTTGAATAATATGCTCTTTCGCCAGCAGCATTTTCATTCACAAACGCAACTGCTTCTGCTTCTAGGAAATGTCTATTCCTCAGTACAAGATCCCTACCTCTGCCGTCTGCAGGATCTGTCATATTATAATAGGGTTTGAAAATTGCCTCCTGCTTCGTACCTATTTTAAAGTCCGCTTCTCTTCTAATCAGACGAGCCAGTCGTTCCGCTTCTGGTGCTACCCACTGGGTTTCTGCAACAGGCCAGTCGTTGTATTGTGATAAACTGTTAGAAGTGGAAGGTGTTACAAGCACGCCTTCTGTGATATCGCCTACAATTTGCTCTACTCTGTCTAATGCAACACTGTGATATCTAAAATCGTCAACAGGAAGAAGTGTAAAATTTGCATCGGTTCTTGCTTCTACTCTGGTAGAACGCAGTTCATCGCCCAACACGCAGCATTCTGCAGGAACTATGATTGGCAGAGTTTCGTAATACTTTCCGGTGGCTACTTTAATTAGTGTGTTTCTAATTCTTCTTGGCGGAATTTCTGTGTCTGTGCCTGCTGAAATAGTATTGGTAATTATCTGCACAAGTTCCACTGTGTTTGCATACACACCTTCTTCTGCTGTTAGCGCAGAATCCTTATACTGACTAACAATGCTGGTGCTGTTATCGCCTGCTAGTGTTTGATAGTTTTCTACCGGATCGGTTTGGTCTAGCACTGATTCGATCACAGTTAATCCATAATTGATAGCAGCAACAGTTTCTGCTTCCTGACCCAGTGTATAAAAATTACCAGACTGATTTACGTATGCAAGCGCTGCTTCTCTTGATCTCACATTGCCGCCGTGTGCAACATCCCATGCAACTGCGTCTACAATCAGTCCCATATCTCTTTCGCATTTTGCACTATCATAATCAAAGTCTATAGCAAAAGGAGAAATTTCATTGGCAATTTGATAATCTACAAAAGAAATTATTTCTCTCTGTATAAAGCGTCTGTTTTTTTCTAACAGTTCTCTAGCATCAGGGTTGCGTGCGCCGTTTTCTATCTGTTTTGTAGCATAACGAATTGAACGGAAAGGTCTGTCTATAGATTTACCGTAAATTGGAGCAGGTTCGTCTTTGCCGTCTTCTGCAACATAATATACATCATTTACAAAATCTAAAAATGCCCATTCTGGTATACCTTCTGAACTAACCTGCAGTATTTGTCCGTCTTGTCCTATAGGCAGTCTTACTGGAGCAGAGCCGCTGTAGTATACCAAGTCGCCTTGTGTAGTAAGCACACTTTCTTCTGTACCAACAGCAATCACACTCCAAAATTCCGAAGAGTCTGCTATGTCTGGTGAATTTACACCGTCTTCTGCTATGTGGTAGGAAAGTGCAACATAGGAATTATCTCCAAATCTCACAGTATCGCCGGTGTAGTATTCGCCACCGTCGATCCATTCGCCTCTCCATTCAAATCCTGAATTAAGTCTCTGCCAGAATTCATCATTAGGCGGTTGTTGATTGGCGTGATCTTTTACACAGCGATAAGTGAATCCGCCTAGACGAACTACTTCGCCTTCTCTATATTCTATCTGAGAAGAATCATCATTCCAGTCACCTACAAATTTTAAACCTTCTGAAAATAAACTCCAATCTGCTGCAGATTGAGTAGGAAATGTTTCTCTGTTATCTGACACTGCAATGTACTGATTGCCGCCGTATGTTACTATATCGCCGGTTTGATAATCTTTATATGCTTCCCATTCAGATTCAAACTGGAACCCTTCGACAAATTTGTCCCAGTTATCGATATCTGATTCAAAATCGGCTGCTGAGGTATGGCCATTAAGAGAAATCCATAGCCCTGCGCCATATTTCACAATATCATTTTTCTTATATCTAAAATTAGGCTCGAATTCGTTTAGGTATTCAAATCCTGCATTAAAAACTTCCCAAAAACCAAGGTCAACTTCTATTCCTCTACCTGACCCTATACCTGCAGATTGATGTGGCACTGTGCAAACATAGGTCGTGCCGCCATATTTTACCATATCGTTTATTCGATAATTGAAATCTTCGTGCCATTCGCCTTTCCAATCTAGTCCCTCGGCAAACAGGTCCCAGTTTGCAGAATCATCTTGCAATCCTAGAGAAATTATTTCTGCCGATGCATCCCCGCTCATGTTTGGATGGTAAAAGCAGAAATAATACATGGTATCTGGTGCATCATCAGGTACAGTGAACCTCATCTGTCTTGTTGTGGCATCTGCAAAACCTTCTGCGTATGCTACAGCATCTGCAACTTCTACATTATCTAGAAAGTAAGAAACTCCTTTGGTATATATTTCGCCGCCGTTGTGTGTACCATCTTGCGTGGTACTCAACACCATTGGATGTACAGGCACACCGGCACCTTCGTACAAGTTGCTAGGATCGTCCTGATTCCAAATGAATGTAATTCCTCGCGGCATCTGTATATCAGGGGCCGCTACTCCGTCTATGTAGAATACTCCGTTAGCAACACCGGGTTCTGATTGAACTGTGATGTTGTAAATATCATTTCCAGTCTGCGAAGTCGATGTGTGACTGTTGTTGCATATATACAATCTAGCACCGTAAGAAACAATGTCGTCATTAATATAAGAACGGTTGTTAGTCCATTGACCGGCATATTTTTGACCGTCAGCAATAAGACTCCATTTGGAAGGCACAGTGTCAAGATCTGTAAAAAAGTCTGGAGAGGAAATATGTCCTATGATACAAATATAGGCCTTGCCGCCTACACTGACTACGTCATCTTTGTAGTATTCATTTCCTGGCCCCCAGGCATTTTTCCATACAAATCTTATTCTACCTAATTTAAATTCAGCCATCTATATACTCCGTATCTTATATTTATCACTGCATGTTGTCGGACTGCATTGCATTATCATTAAATGCCAAAAACAATTGCTGACTTACGTAAGTGCCACTTACATGAGAGGTATTTCCAAATTCGTCAGCACCGGTGAAATCTGTATCGCTTGTAATTCGCACATATTCGCCTGCTGCATTGTCTATTATATTTTCACTTCCGCCAACTTGTACTCGACCTGCTAACAAATTATTAGTCTCAATGTCTTGACCGCCTACACTCAATCGAGAAGCTAAAAATTCAGCAATTGCCTGTTGCGTAGGAACAACGTTATCGGAATCTGCAGCAAAGGTTTCGTCGGTTGAAAATTCCCTTACAACTGTGCCTGAACCACCTAGTCTTATTCCGCCTAAAGCAAGTTCTGACAGTCCTCCTAGATCAAAAAATTCTGCTGATATAGTGATAACGCCAGTGGCCTGATCAACAGCAAATAAATCGCCTCCTCTAAAGTTACCATCTTGGTCGGTGGATACATAAAACACTCTGCCGCCGTTTTCTGCTAACACTTCGTTTTCCGGAGATGCAGTAAAGAAGTTACCTCCAGCATATATTCCGGGATATCCAGTTTCGATGAAGTTACCTGTTCCAATGTCAAGGAAATCGTGATTTGTAATACGTACTTGCGAATATCTGACCCTTAAAGTTGCTGGAGTATTGTGTTCAAGGTTGTATTCGTTTTCTAAACTAGGATTAATTTGGAAGCGAACAAGTCTAGTTCCGTTTCCTGACCCGTCGTCGCCAAGATCAGTAACATCTGCAGCAGTAAATAGTTCTCTTTCTTCACTGTCGTCTTCGTTTTCTGCTAGTATTCCGTCAATTCGAATTTGGGCGCCAACGCCAGGAATTTGATCTACACCGGCTACTACTAAAATATTATCCTCAGGAATAATATCTGCAAATCCGTCTCCTGAAATAGTAATGTCGGAAGTGTCTGTTCTGTAACCGCTGCCTCTGTTGATAAAGTCTGGCTGCGGCAACACACCATCGCCCAATCTTGATTCGGTTTCGACTGCTACTGTGAATGTAGAATCAGTTATTATAGGTTCTACATTTGTTTCTTCAGTATACCCTGAACCTGGATCCCATATAATTATATTTCTAAATTGTCCTTGGCGCACATTTGCCCTTAATAGGGCCTGCTTTCCTGTTCTTACTGTGTTTTGCACAGTGGTGTTATTTGCTAGCACTTTCCACTTATGTGTATTGCCAACATAACCGTACTCTGCTGCACTCCAGTCTTGCGTGTCTATTGTCTCGTATCGCCATAATAAACCGTTTTCTGTAGTTGCAACAGTGTTGAAAAAACTGCCTGTTTCACCGTATATTGCAAAGAATATTCCTTGAGAATATCTGATGTCTATAACCTCTTCCGCTGGTGCAAGGTCTAAATTAGTGCCTTCGTACCAGGTTAACGCATCAAAACTGTATACAACAACACCGTCAGAACTGACAGCAAGGTATCTGTTGTCGCCGTACTGCAGACCTACAAAATCATAAAAATACTCACTGCCTCGATCAACTATGGCTTCATTATTGCGGGTCCAAGTCACACCATCCTCTGAAACGGCTGTGGCTCTGTCTGACGTAGAAACTGCTACAAATTGTCCTTTGCCGTAAACAATATCTGTGTATGAACTTACAGTAGAATCTCCTGTAGAATCACTCACAGTATCTTCGGGTATGGCAGTTTCTTGCCAGGTTATTCCGTCTTCTGAATACTGTACGAAATTTGAATTGTTAGAAACAAGAACAAATTTGTTGTCACCATAAATTCCTGATATCCAATTTTCTCGGCTGACAAGAGTTTCGATTTGCCAAGTTTCTCCGTCAGGACTTCGTGCAACCCGATCTTCTCCTTCTGCAACTGCTATAAATTGATCGCCACCTGCGACAAGATCACTGAAGTTATTACCAGTGAACGGCAAAGACGATATGTTCCATGTATCACCGTCGTCGCTGTAATAAGCAGTGTCATTAGATATTGCAACAAATCTTCCGCCTCTTCCTGTACCATCTGTTGTGAAGTCGACTATTGAATTTGTAGAATCGTCGGTGACTTCTGTAATCCTTACTGTAATATCATTATCAGGAGAAACTCCGTCAAGATCATTGCCTAATATAGTAAATGTATCTCCTATTGCATAACCCGCGCCTATTTCTGTTATTTCAAGTTCGTATGTAAGGCCCCTTCGCGTAACAGTGAATTCTGCTGATATTAACGGAATACCTTCCGTGGTTTCGCTGCCTTCGCCAATAGATATATTTTCAAAAATTGCAGTGGTTGTTCCGAACCTAAAGGCACGTATTTCACTTGATTCAGGAAAAGATCCGGTCTCAAACGTAAAGCCTGGATGATTTGTTTCTATTCTCGGTTCAATTCTATACTGCGAAGTAGTATCAAAACTTTCTATTAATGGTGTGCCCGAGATAACATGATCCCACCCTAATTCACTATCGCTTTCTCTTCGAACTACTGTCTCTTTGGTAGGAGAATCGTAAGAACTTATATATCCATACTGTCCAGTTCCTGGACCTGCAATTATAATAATTCTTGCGCCTTCGTACAAAGTATCATCTACTGTACTGTCCGAACTTGATAATTTTACTGTCGACGAAGCATCATTTACTGCCTGTGTAAAACCTTGTCTTACAAGATATCCTGATCCACCGGCCTGGCCAGATCCTGTAGTATTAATTATTCTTGCCTCAAATAATGCACCATCTCGAAAATCTGAATATTCTGCACTGGCAAAAGTGCCGGCGCCTTCTATTAAGGCAGTTGCAGAACTATACTGCTCGCCTGCATTGGTATATTGAAAAACAAGTATTTCGTCTAAGTTGCCGCCGGCAAATGCATCTTTGACTTGTGCTTCGTTATTTCTATTAAACACTGTTATGTTTTGCGGAGTTTCAGTAGGGTCATTGCCGTTTGCAACAGAGCCAAACCTACCATAAGAATTGTTGCCGTTTGTTGCTCTAATAGTGCCGCCTGTTTCTGCTAGGTATCCTACTGCGCAATAATAGGTAAACACCGACACTAGTTCTGTTCTGCCTCCATCTGACACCCATACTCCAACGCCATCGGATAATACCTGCGTGAAATCATTGGAAACCATTGAACGGTTACCGCCGTTATGCAAACTGCCATCAATGCGTTTGCCTACACAGCCTGTGCCGATTGTAGTCACACCTTGAATATAAGGTGAGCGATTTTTAATCCAGGTTCTTTCGTCGGCAGGGCCCCAGCCTGGATCGAGAGCAACAAAACTTCCGCCGGTTACTGAGCGATATCTTTTTCCTTCAGCAGGATCATCTAATGTGCCTTCTGCACCTCTAGTGGTCATCTGCCTTATGCCGGTGGTATCTCTAACTAAAAATAAATCTTTTGTAGTTGAGCCTTGCACGGCATTCACGTATCTTTGTGCAGCAACAATGGTTGCATAATTTCCCGAATACTTTAGGTCTCTTGCAACTCCTCTTACAAGAGCAAAAACATCATTTCGCACTCGTAATCTATCAAAGTCTACAGTGTCGTATCGCTGTCGAACTCGCGCCCATAGTTCGGTCTCAATAAATCTTGTATTTTCTAAAAGTGCTTGTCCGGCTGCACTTATATTGCCGTTGGTATTGAGTTCATTGCTGCCGGTCATTTGGGGAACATTGTCTATATTGTTAAGCGTAGCATCTATATATTGTCTATAAATATCTACTAGATTTAAAATTGCATTTGTTCCGTCTACGTCGGTGGTAGTAGTTTCTAACAACTGAGGCTCGTCGTTCCCCGGTGTCGGTTCTATTTTTTCATTTGATAAAACTTCATTAATAAATTTTGATAGTTCAGATAGATAATAGTTCACATATTGATAATCATCTTGATATTCGTCAAGCGGTTTTGCTGGTCTAACAGTGGTTGAACGCAACTCGTCACCCATAATTACAGTGCCTTGGGGGACAGTTATAGGTGCAATTTCTTCATAGTCGCCGGTAGCAACAAATATCTTAACTAATTCTGTTGGGAAGAAATTATCTTCCACATATTCTGCAGCATATCTAATAGTGCGAAATGGTCTGTCAGGTACTAGACCTCTATCTCGATCAAGTCCGGCGTCGTCTATTCCGGTATTTGCAACAAAGATTTGATCTATTTGCTTGTCTCTGTGACGCCAGAATACTTCTAATGCTTCTGACGTAGAAAGAAATTGTTCATTCTCGCCAATTGGTATATCAATTGCACCTTCTGAGCTACCGTCGCCTACTATAGTCCGGTTAAGACCATAACTTAACAAATCACCTTTCTCTTGTAATCCCCCGGGTTGTCCAGCTTGTATGACAATATCCCAGTAATCTACATCATTTGCATTATCGCCTGGAAAATTCGTATTGTCAGAAATATGTTCAAAGTTACAGCGATATGCAGTACCAAGGAAATAAACTATAGACCCTTTACTGTATAGGTTTCCAGCGTCCCACTCGCCTGCAAACACCAATCCTGGTATTAGCAATTTCCATTTGTCATCGTCCTCGTCGCCGCTTACAGCACTTGCTCCTTCGTTTCTATTAACGTCTGCAATTGCTTCATATACTTGTCCACCTCTTTGTACAACATCGCCTTTTCTATATTCTTCAGTTAAAGACCATTCTCCTTTAAAATTCAATGACGACGAAAATTCAATCCAATCGATAGTAGAGTCTTCTGGAAGACGAAAAGGATCTGAGTCTTTATTTTGTCTGACAGCAATCCAAAGAACGCCGCCGTACCTAACCACATCGCCTTGTTGATATTCTGTTTGAGAATCCCATTCAGAATCGTATTGAAAACCAGGAAATTCAATCTGAAATTTGCCACTGTCAAATCCTAATTGATGATGAACTTCGTCGTTTCCGATATTTTCATGAGTAACTGTTTCTTGCGAAGTATGTGTTTCAAGACATCTATATATACTGGCTCCGTATTTTACAAGATCGTTTGTACGATATTGAATTTCAGGTTCCCAGTCACCTCTATAATCTATCCCGTTATAAAACACGCTCCAATTTAGTGCATCTTCTTCTAGTAGTGTTCTTGAAGTGTGAGAAATTTCACAACGATATATAACACCGTTGTATTTTACAACAGAACCATTTACATAATCTTCATTTGACGTCCAATCGTTTAGATATTCAATGTGTTGTGCTACAAATCCCCAATTATTTCTTTCGTCCGAAAAGATATCTGAAACATGAGCAACTTCACAAATCCAAACAGATCCCTTGTAATATACAATCTCACCTACGTTATATTGTTGACCAGTTTGCCAGTCTCCTAAAAAACTTTGTCCTTTGGTCATTAAGACCCAGCGCGGCTGTGGTTGCGGTGGATCTGAATCAGGCAGAATGTTATTCAAATCGTTTGCAAAAACGTCATCTGCGGTATGACCTATAAGACAGACGTAACTTTTACCATTGAGACTTACAACATCGTCTCTGATATATTCAGTTCCTGCACTCCATTCACCTACAAAATTGTAGCTTAGTCTGCCTGTTTTAAATTCGCTCATTTTTTATTCTCTCGCTGCGTCTGTGAAATCTGTGTTAGACAATACTTGTGATTCTTTGCCTTCGCCGTACCCCGGAGTTGATATCCCTTCAGGATAATTGTAGTCTTCTGAAACTCTCTGCACAAATTGTCCTGTGCCTTCTTCTACATAAAAAGTCAGTGAACGCGAATCCCATTTCAACTGCGGATAACGAAGGTTGGGATAAACTTGATTATGGTCAACATCGATTCCGTCAAGAAAATTAATTCCTTCTTCGAAATCAGGAAAATTTTCCACACTTGTGCCTTGTTCGTTGATTACAATAGAGTTATCAGCGCCGCCGTCAAGTTGGTCAATTCTTATAAGAAATAATTCGCCGTCGTCGTTTCTTCTTAAACCATAAAGATACTTTTTAGCAAGTCCTCCTAGTATGTCTTGTGGTGATCCGCCTACAAAATATGTCATTATACAATCTCCGCAAACGAGCAGATTACATCAACTGAATCTGTAGTATTAGAAACTACAAGAAGCTCATTATTAGGAGCTAACACTAATTTCTCGCCTTGATTAACTGCTCTCAAACTGGTGTTTGCTGCAACCAGTGTTTCTTTCAAATAAAATCCTGTAACTGATGAATCGTCTCTCAAAAGAATATCAACATATACAAATGATTGAATCAGATTAGTAATGCTTAATCCTATGACAGTAACTTTGTCAGTTGGACCCGTTGCAAGAATTGTTTGCGGCACGGTGCCTATATCTTTAATTACTCTATTTCTTAGATTTACTGCCATTTTTTATCCAAATATTAGTGCTGCTTCAAAAGACAGATCTTCCACATCTGATATTGTTGCTACGTCTATGTTCTCTACTATACTTACCCAACTTGTGCCATTGAAAATTTCTATTTCTGCTGACAGGGTATTGTAACGAATCATGCCAATTTGACCCTGTGGTCTGTTAGTATCGTTACCTGTTGGTAGAACCAATGCGCCTCCGCCTTCAATTTTAATAACCTCTGTATTCGCTTGCAAGGATAAATCAGTGTTTGATCCTGCATTAGAAACTGTGTTGTTTTCAAGATTAATGTTGTCTACTCTGATAGAAGTTGTGGACACATTACCGTTATCAGCAACCTCCTGTAAGGTGCTTGCATAATCAGCATCATTGATAAGGTCTGAAACCTGTGTGGGCAGATCGATAAATGTAAAACCGTCATTGGTAAACTGCCATCTATCACTGGACTCATTGTAACGCACAAACACATTGAATTCTGTGCCTCTTTCAACTTCAATGCCTGCATTTTCAGTGGGAGCACCTGTGACGTCATTGTTTAAAACAACCAGGTTGTCGCCAACACTGAGTGTGTTGGATTCGATTGTGGTAGTGGTGCCTTTTACTGTTAGGTTTCCCTGTATGACTACATTGTTAGGAAGTCCAATTTTCACAGAACCTGTGCTTTGATCAATATCGATTTCGTCTACTGTGCCTGAAAGATCTGACACACCGGGATCTGTTATAAATCCTGTAGAGTTGTTGAATGATATTTCACCTGTGGTGTTGTCGTACGAGATATCACCAGTACTAGACAGGTCCTCTAGAGTGATATATGCACTGTCGTTGTTGAGATCAGATATTTCAGTTGCAAGATCAAAAAAGTTAGTGCCATCGTTAGTGAACTGCCATCTGTCAGTGGTTTCGTTCCAGCGTACAGAGACGTTTTCACTGTCGCCGCGTTCAACCTGTATTTCTGCACTCTGACCGGGAGCGCCGGTTGTGTTGCTGTTCAGCACTAAAAGGTTGCCGTATAGACTGACTAAATCACTCTGTAATTCTGTTTCTGTGCCTGTTACAGTGAAATTGCCTGAAACTGACAGGTTGTCGTTTACTGTGACTGTTGTGCCTTGACTTTCTAGAGTGTCTGATACCAGTTTGCTGGATGCAGTTATTTGATTGAAAGAGACGTCGTCTGTGGTGGCAACGGACTGTCCTATTGAAATTTCACCAGTTGTGCTATTATAAGTCACACCAGTGCCGCCTGACAGAGCAGTGAGATCTATATAGGCAGCGTCATTGACCAGTTCAGAAACATTGTCTGACTGTTTGAGAACACGATTGGTGCCAATGTTTACTGTGTAACCGCTGGCAAAATCAGCAGTGTCCGTTGAAACGTCGATTGTGAAATCGTCTTGGCCCACAATGAGGCCATTGCGGACTTTGAAGTCTTTTGTTGCCATTTAGTTCCCTTTCCCCAAACTGGCTCTGGTTGTAGAGTATTTATCCTCTAGTTGGTTATCAGTGTTTTCACTACCTTGTAAGTGGTAGGATCCTGAGTTGCTGCTATGGCCTGCAGTTGTACTTCTCCTGAAACTATTTCTGCATCAAAAGTTGCAAGACTGCTAGGCGAAGTAAACACAATGCCGTATTCCACAAAGTCTACATTAACACCGTCGTGTACCAACAGTATTTCTTGGCTTTGATATTGATCAGTTTCTGTGTTTGTGATCTGTATCACCAGTTTAGCAGTTCTAAACTCTGCAACGTCAAACGTAGCAATTATTTCTGGTGAATTGCTGGCAAAACTCACAGTTTCCGAATCTAGACCAAAGTCTTTGATCTGCAGTGCAGTTTTAGGACTGTCTGTTAGTATGCCGACTCTTTCTAGATCTGCGTCTGCAAAGATTAGATGAGTAGCAGTTTCGCCTTTGACAGTAAAGTCGCCTGCGGCTAGTTGTGTATCATTGACTGTGAGCGCACTGTCTAATATTGCAGCATCTTGTACGCCTAGTGTTCCTGTGATAATACTGTCGGAATTGACTGACACAACGCCTGTGCCGTTGGCTTCAACAACAAGATCAGTATCTGTGGTAGTAATACCGATGATATTGTCGTTAATGTTAATGTCGTCTACATCTAGTACCGTAAATCCATCTGCTGTCAGGCTTGTAGTAAGAGCGCCTGCATTGAAGAAAGACAAGATGTCTTCGTCTGCTCCCGGAGTGCTTTCTGCTTGAATAAATGTATCTTGGTCAACATCCTTAACACCGCCTAGTGAACTCCAAGCGCCGCTGGCATACCCTTCGAAACTAGAAGAATCTGTGTTGTATCTTACATATCCGTTTTCGCCTACAGGTCTTTCTTGGTTAGTACCTACAGGCACTTTGATTGCATCTGTGCCTGCGATATCAAGCGACACAGAAGGTGTGGGTTCGTTTATGCCTACAGCATTTTCTACAGTATCAACATAAAGAACATCTCCTGCATTTAGGTCGCCTGTTATATTGATATCATTTATAGTAATTTCGTTAGACCAAAAAGGCTCGCCGCCTACTGCTGTAAGAATGGTATTGTCTGCACCTATAGGCAATCTACTTAGAGTGTCTGTGTTTGTGCTGAGATCTGCAGCAGCATAGATGATGTCACCAGCAGTATAATTCTGCAGGTTTGTGCCACCTTTGTTGATTGGTATGGCTCTGTTTAGGTTTTCCGGATTTACAAAGAAAGAAGCAGGATTTCCGCCTAGTGTTGCAGCATCCAATGTGCCGCCGTCTGCTGTTGAAGTAATATCAACTTCGCCTTGTGGTGACACAGTAAACTGACTCTTGTTAAATGCGCTAACGCCAAGGTTAGTGTAATCCGGACCGCCATTGTCGTCACTGGCTGGCAGAATATCTATTCTTATATCACCATAATACAGAGTGTCTGCACCTTCTGTTTTGGAGTCGCCTACAAGGTTTAGAGCACTTCCTGAATTCACTCTCAGTGTCGTAACGGCTTCGGTCCAAACTGAATCTCCTCTAAGGAATGTGTCAGAATTTGCAGCGCCACTTGCTAGTCTGCTGGGCGAGATTATTCCGCTGATTATATTATCTGCATCAATGTTTGTGCCCGACAGAGAACTGTAGTTGTCCGGATTTTGACTAGAAGTATTGACTGTGCCTGAAATTTCTACATTTTGTATGGTTAATTCTGCAGTGCCTGTTCCTGTACTAGTTGTTAACTGCACCGCCGAATCTATAACACCGTTTATGCTGGCTTCTGCTGCTGCTTGTCCAGTATGCAGTGTGAATGAGTTTTCTGTAAGCGCTCCTGTGTAATAGAAATTACCTGAGGTTAGACCACCTGGCAGATCGTTACCGAACAGTCTTACAGGATCGCCTGGAACAAATCCGTGATTTTCAAGTATTAGTCTGTTTGCAGACAGAGTTACTACTCGTTTGCGCAAGATATGAGTGCCTGACTGACTAGACGTAAACAGAACTTTAAATGCGGGATCTAGGTCATAGCGAGAGTAGACTTCAAATGTTTGGTCGTCTATGACTTTGGCAAAGA
>Ga0209937_1000074_pt1 | contig 33157 bp, 39 predicted proteins | sample SalPon1_B_H2O_MG_FD_185699 | JGI IMG/M metagenome (GOLD analysis project Ga0209937, IMG submission 185699) | Salt pond water microbial communities from South San Francisco under conditions of wetland restoration - Salt Pond MetaG R1_B_H2O_MG... | ecosystem: Environmental > Aquatic > Non-marine... | reverse complement strand
GATGGCAGGTAAGATACGAGGGACAAAATCTCGGATGGACTCCGTGGAGTGATCCTACTACCTTTGTAACTTCGCAATATGCAGGTTTTACAACACTAATTACGTCTAGCACTCCTAACTTTGATCTTGAAGAAGAATTAAGAGATAACTGGGGATGGGATACTAATCAACAGGTACAAGGCACAGTAGAAATTGCTTCAAACGTTTTTGTGTTTTCTGAAAACAAAGATATTCCGGCATTTAGGCTATCAAGTTTGCCTACTGGCTCTCAAGTATCACTTACTAATTCCGGAAGAATTCTAGGTAAAGGCGGTGACGGCGGATTCATTGTTTCACCTAATCGAACAAGACCTGGCCAAGACGGCGGTATTGCTTTTGAGGTATTGTCTCCTGTAAATGTTACAAATTTTGGTAATATATCCGGCGGCGGCGGGGGCGGCGGCGCTGCTGTATTGTCTAACAGAGACGGAACTGAAATACTCTCTGCTGGCGGCGGAGCGGGTATTGGTATTGCCAACGGTGGCGAAGCTCCTGTAGGCGATAACGGTACCGATTCGTCATTGACAGCAGCAGGCAACGGCGGATCTGAAAGCGGAACATTTACTCTAGATCCAGTTGGCGGCGGCGCCGAACCTGGAGGAGAAATAGATCCTTCCGACGATGCGAATTCTACATCGCCTACTCAGAGCGAACCGCCAGGGACAGGCGACACCTATACAGCATCTGGAAGTGTTGACGCCGGCGACGGAGGCGGCTACGGACAGCCAGGACAACAAGCCGTTATTGATTACGATGCCAAAGAGCCAGATACAGGTGAATCAAATACACTTGCTGACGACGTCAGTAACCCTGGACAAGCCGGTGCTGCTATTGTAGGCGAAGCAAACATAAACTGGCAAGGCGGCCAATCAAATGTCCAAGGGCCTATCATAAATTAATTCTTGTTTTTTACACAAGTTTCGTGTATAATTTTACTAAATGGAGTTAGTTTATGGATGAAAGACTAGAAAAAGCTCTTGAATTTTCCAACTATATGGTTACTCTTAACAATCAAAAAAGAGTAATCAAAGAACAATTCAAAGAAAATATCATACACTATTTTAACGGTGGACAGTTTACAGTTACAAAAGAACTGGTAACTTTTGTAAACATGCTGGTAGAGAAAGGCAATGACGAAGACATAGTTCTTGTTGACGACAACGAAACACCAGTCCTTATTAAAAATCTTGACGATTTCCTAAGTGATATTATAGATACTTACTTTTCTGCCGCAAATACTTATCATAGCAAGTATCAAGAACTAATTAAAAAAAGATCAGTTGAAAAACTAATTGACTATGAACAAAACTAAAGGCGTTTTAGTTTATGCTAGGAATAATAGCCAAGTTGATTATGTAAAACAGGCCTGCTTCCTTGCTGAGAGAGCTAAAAAATATCTTGATCTGCCTACTTCGATAGTAACAGATAGTATTTCCTATCTCGAACACGAATATCCAGCCTACAAAGAAGTTTTTGATTGTGTAATTCCCGTAGTATGGAAGGAAGAAAACCAGTCTGATCAATCTGTGTTATCCAAATTCGAACAGCACAGCCTTAAAACCTATCATGATGGATCTCTAATCGCAAAGAAACTTGACTGGAAGAATGAACTGCGCTCTACAGCATTTGATGCTTCCCCTTACGATGATACACTTCTCTTAGACTCAGATATAGTAATATCAAACGGAAAATGGAAAGAATGCTTTGATCAAGCACACGACTTTTTAATTTACAAAGACAGTGTAGATCTTTTAGACCTAGACAGAGGCAATACATTTGAAAAAGTTTCTGATACTTCGGTAGATTTTTACTGGGCATCAGCTGTTTTCTTTCGCAAAACTCCAAATAACGAAATATTTTTCGACTTGATAAAGCATATACAAGAAAATTGGCATCACTATTGTTCAATTTTTCAAATAAACACTCCTTATTTCCGTAACGATTATGCTTTTTCTATTGCTATACACATTATGAATGGTTACCAAACCGGGGATTTTACACAATCTATGCCAGGAACCCTGTATTTTACCACTGATAAAAGCATTTTATGGAATATCAACGACGAAAAATTGACAATTTTGCTGGAAAAACCAAAATATACCGGCGAATATACAGCATTGGCAGTGGAAAATCTAAATCTACACTGTATGAACAAGTTTAGTTTGAATAGGTGTATCGATGAAGTCTAGAGGATTTGTGATTTTTGCGGACGGAGAAGCACATGTTGAGCAGGCATACCTTGCTGCGCTAAGTTTAAAAGCAACAGATAACGCATATCCTGTAACACTTGTTACAAATAACACAGTTTCTAATAAAATCGAAACTGTATTTGATAAAATTGCGAAAATTCCATGGTATAAACAGGACAATACTAGATTAAAAACTGAAAATCGCTGGAAAATCTATCATGCTACTCCCTACGAAGAAACTATTGTCTTAGATTCGGATGTATTGATATTACAGAATCTAGATTATGCGTGGAATCTGTTAAAAAACTACGACATCTACTATCCTACAAGAGTTTTTACATATAGATCAGAATCAGTTGAATCGGATTATTACAGAAAAGCATTTACAGCAAATAATTTACCTAATTTTTATAATTGTTTTCACTATTTTAAAAAGTCTTCAATGGCAAAACAGTTTTTTGAATGGGTGGAACTTATTTCAAACAACTGGGAACTGTTTTATGGCAGTTTTTGTGCTGAACACTACCCAAGCCAACCATCAATGGACGTAACAACTGCTATTGCCAGCAAGATTATGGACTGTGATTGTGAAATTTCTAACAGCTTCAGCGATATTGTTAAAGTAGTACATATGAAATCACAGATACAGAACTGGAAAACACCAACTTCGCGTTGGCAGGACAGGGTAGGTGTTTATCTAAACCAAGAACTGTCTTTGAAAATAGGAAATTTTAGACAGAATACAGTTTTCCATTATACAGAAAACGATTTTGTTACTAGAGATATGATAGAGAAGTACGAAAAATGTCTTCAGATGTAATGTATGTTCAGTTTAAGCAGGACACAGGAGAAATCACAGGTATTTCTCCACGATCTAGTGCTAATTATTATGATATAGAAGTTCCGCTAGAAGAAGTCGCTGCTATACTGGAAGGTCGAGAGCGCAAAAGAAACTATCGAGTTGAATACGAACCTAGAAAAAAGAAACTTGCCCTAGTTAATCAACATGAAAAACAGTTTGACGGAGCATCGGTTCGAGATTTTATCTATGAATTACCTGAAGTCGAGCAAGCCGACGCTGATATCTGTGTATTTCAAGATACTACAAATAGCTGTTGGAAGGTACTACTTGGGAATGCTCTTCAGAAGAACCTAAAGAAACAGGGCCTTCGATTAAACAAACAGTTGAGCTTTTCTATTACAGCAAAACACGATCCAAACATTCTTTATAAAACTCTTTTTGTGGATTTTTCACAAATTGTGAGAGATAACTATGCAGTGATACCTTTTACGATGGAGTTCGAAGAGACAAACTCGGATATTTCAATTTTCACAGCGAAAATGTTTGATTCCTATAGCTTCCAGCGAGATATTAAATGAATGACCCTATCAGAATAGCAGAACAGGATATTATATTTCTCTCCTACGATGAACCTAATGCCGAGCGAAACTATGCTGACTTATGTCAAAAGATTCCGTGGGCAAAAAGAGTTCATGGAGTAAAAGGATCAGACGCTGCGCATAAGGCCTGTGCTGATCTATCCGAAACAGAATATTTTGTTACAGTTGATGCTGACAATGTTGTAAACCAAGAGTTTTTAAATCAAACTGTTGATATAGACGAACTTGGTTTGACATCAGACCATGTATTTTCATGGTGCGGAAAGGTACATGTCAATGGTTTAATGTATGGCAACGGAGGACTAAAGCTCTGGAATAAGCGTTTTGTTAAAAACATGCGCACACACGAAAATTCAGAAAAAGACAATGCTGCTGCTCTGGTAGAATTCTGCTTTGACGATCTTTATTATCAATTCAACGAGAACTTTTCTACATCATACACAAACTCGTCACCATTTCAGGCATTCCGAGCAGGGGTTAGAGAAGGCGTAAAGATGAGTCTAAACCAAGGAGCGCCTGTACAAGACATCAAAACTGTCTGGTGGCAGAATCTAGAACGATTAAAAATATGGTGCTCGGTAGGCGCAGATGTAGAAAACGGGTTATGGAGTATATACGGAGCACGAGAAGGCTGTTATCTTTCCAACTGTACCGATTGGGATTATGCCCAGGTGAGAGATTTTGAGTATCTTACAGAACAATGGGATTCTAAGTATTCAAAAATCTCCGAAGACATGCTTGAAACTGAGATAAAGGGTCTAGGAAATGTTCTTGCTAGAGAATTAGGAATAGATATTGCTCTGCTTGACAGTGATGGTAGCCGTTTCTTTAAATCTACCTACAGAAACACACCAAGGATTATAAAACCAAGACAATGAACGAACTAGAAAAGATAAAGGAAATTATTCCTCACACTGATCGAGAAATATCGCCGACATTCTGTATGGCAAAGTGGCATCATACTACTATCTACCTTCAAACAGGTGAAACGCATAGTTGTTATCATCCTGCTCCGCACCCTATACCTCTAGATGAAATCAAAGACAATCCTTCTGCGCTTCATAATACCAAACAGAAGAAGACCGAACGCGAGTTTATGATGAAAGGCCAGCAGCCCGCAGGCTGTTCCTATTGCTGGAAGATCGAAGCAATGGGTAAAGATTATGTATCAGACCGTCATATTAAGACTGCTTCTATATATACACCAGAAAGACTGGAAGAAATCAAACAGGGCGGCGCAGAATACAACGTAAACCCTGAATATATAGAAATTTCTTTCTCAAATGAGTGTAATTTCAAATGTGGATACTGCCATCCTAAAGCAAGTTCAAGATACTGGAAGGAAATCAACGATCACGGTCCCTATGACACTTCGACAGATCACAGACAGGACATAGACTGGTTTAAGATCTATCAGAAAGAAGAAGAAAATCCCTATGTAGAAGCATGGTGGCGTTGGTGGCCAGAAGTTTCAAAGACTCTAAACATCTTGCGCATAACAGGCGGCGAACCTTTGATGCACAAAAGCACCTGGGATCTGTTTGATAGGCTGGAAGAAGATCCTAAACCACATATTCAGATAGAAATAAATTCAAACCTCGGAGTTAAGCCCAAACTAGTAGAACGATTGGTAGATCGAATTACGCATCTACGCAGTATTGGTGCTATTAAGAGTTTTAAACTTTATACTTCTATCGACACCTGGGGTAAAAGAGCAGAATACGCACGACATGGACTGGATATCGAATTATGGGAGAGAAATCTAGACTATTATCTGTCTAACACAGGATTGCCTGTGACATTTATGATTACTTTTAACATATTTGGTGTTACTAGTTTTACTAGTCTTCTAGAAAAGATACTAGAATGGAGAACCAAGTATAACTCGGATGAAAACGAGACACAATGGCAGAGAATTCGCTTCGACACGCCTCATCTAAAAGAACCTGCTATATTTGATATGAACATTCTTCCCAAAGACGAATTCATGCCTTATATGCGCAGTCATTTAGAGTTTATAAAACAGAATCTAGACAATTCAGACAGAACTAAGTTTACAGACCTAGAATACGAAAAGTTTAAGCGGGTAGTTGACTATATGGAGACTACTGATTATGAACAAGACAAACTGATCCTTGCTCGTAAAAACTTTAACGCATGGTTTTTCGAACACGATCGTAGGAGAAATGTAAGCCTTGTAGAAACGTTTCCTGAGATGCAGAATTTTTGGGATTTATGTAAAAATCAATGATATAAATGATGAGGTATAGGTAATTCTTCTTTTAACCTAAAATTATCGTAAATGGCCTCGGTCCACTGTCTTGGCATGTCGTGTAGCCCGCAACTGCGTTTGGTGCTTTTATATCCTTCTTGAATATAGTTTCGCCATTGGGCATGCAATAAATTCACTGCATTTTTTGTTCGTTCTGAAAAATCAAAATCAAACGTTTTTGTTAGATATTCATAATGCTCTAAGATAGTAGGATGTCCGTCTGAATAATTAGAATGTATTTCTGTCCAATCTTTATTCCATTTATAGTCGATGTTGTTGTGCCACAGTGTTTCGTAAAAGCTAGGAGAAATATTGTCTAATGAGTCTTTGTATAAGTCAGCTAGGTTTTCGATATTTTCTCTATCTTTACTCTCTCCTCTCTCCCATTGATTTATGTGCTTTTTTATGTCACACATAGATATAAAGTGATAATTGGTCTTTCCATTGAGATAGTTGTTTACAAGATCTATATATGAAAAGTCTCTAAGAGCAAAGTGAATATCGTTTGCCCAACTCTTAACAAATTTTATGTCATATTCTTGCTGAGAATATATATTTCCCGGAGTTACCCAGCCTTTTCGACTGCTCCATCTATCTTCTCTTGATACGTTTGTCCAGCAGGCTATTACTAGATCATTTTCGTCAAAGTTATAATATTGATTCGCCTGCGTAATCTGATTAGATATAAAGGCATTACCAGCTCCGCTTTTTCCAAAATTATAAAATTCACAACCAAACTCAAATGCTAGTATATTTGCCCATGTTGCCCATTTGTACTCTGTAAAGGAACAACCGAATGTAAAAAGTCTACGTGGACTTTGATCAACTAATTTTTTCTTCATAGTGTTTTTATCAACTTTGTAAAATCTTCTTTAAAATAATCTATATCCATCAACAAACTGAAATTATGTTTTAATACCTCGGCTTGACTAAATCTCCAATCAACTTGTTCGTGTTTGTTCATTTTTTCTAATTTAGTTAATAGATTACTGCATGTATCTAGTATTGCCCGATATCTCTTTTCTGTGTTTTGAATTTCATCAAAGTCATAATCAAAAACGTCGTGGAATAATCTAAATCCAAGGCGCTCAAGAGTTTTGTTACAGCCAGGCTGACCAAATATTACAAAAGGCTGCATATGAGCAATTGATCGAAATGTTTTTTCAGAAAAGAACATGCTAGTAGCCTTCCAGTCTTTCACGTGAGTCTCATTTACAATTTGGAAAATAGTAGAATTATGTAAATGAGAATTTAGACTAAGGGCATGATTGGTTTCGAAATCTTCAGTATCGATTGTTTTTGGTAATGCATTGCACCACTTATCAAAGTCTTCATCTAATCTAAAATGTTTTTTAGTATGAATTATTTCTTCTTTAGACAACACTGCCTGACTGATTTTGAAATATCTGTCAATTTTGGTTTTATGTAGAAGAAATTGTGCTAGAGTTCTATGTTCTCTATTAACTCTACTTAAACTAAGACCAGGTCTACCACTGTATTGTCTTGTACATTCTTTGTAAAAGTAATCAAATGCTTTGACACTATCGAAATCGAATTCGTATTCATCTTCTACCATGTCCTGCATCATTTTTTTGAAACTTAGAAAAGGAAACACTTTTATACTTTTTGTAATATTGTTTTTTTGATTATAATTGTTGAGATTTATTGAATCTTTCATATTTGTAGACACAAATATTATTTTCTCAGGCGAAACATTATGCAGTCTGCAGGATTCGTACAAATTATGGAAAAAGAAATTCCTAAAAGGAGAAAACCCTTCCGTAGAAGCGTCAAATACAAAATAGGTGTTAGGATCGTTTCGTAATTGGTATACATTTTCTACATAACTAAGAAGATTTATACCAGGTTGCCAATCTGGGTATTGCATAAGTCCGTGAACAAGATTTATGTTTTGTTTCCAGTTGAAAGTATTGAATAACACAGAAAAAGTACTGCTTTCGCAGGCGGTTATGTATGGATTTTTAACTATCATTTTATTATGCAATTATTTTTTGGAAGTTGTTTAATTATATTTCTATTGTGCTCTAGCATAGTCTGCATGTCACGATTAATTTCATTTAATTCTTCCAGAGTTTTAGAATTAATTTTGTCAATCAATGCAAATATTGCCAGCATTCTATCACTGTGGTTTTCAATTTTATCATATGATTCGTCCCAGTAGTCTGAGAATGTCTTCACGCCGAATTTTCTTATATACTCTAATGTTTTAGGCGGTGCTACTACAATAAAAGGTTTCTTGTAATTTATAGCATCGATTATTTTTTCAGAAAAATTTGCAGTAGGTTGTGCAAACCTAGTTTCATTTACTATACATACAAAGCATTCGTCAAATGTTTTTTTATAATTTATATTTGGCTGAGAAAACGCGCCATCGGGTAAATACAGGCGATGCTTTTCATCTACCTCCATCTTTTCAGACGAGAAATCAAGTTCAAATTTTTCTTGATTTAGAATTTTGTTGTTTTTGTTTAGATAATCCTTTGGTAAATTTTCAATCCAATCTACCGTAGTTTCCCAATCTGTGTCTGAATCAAAATACCAGCTATAATTTCCTGGTTTGTCTGCTAAGAAACACATAATGATATGCCTATGGATAGTATATCTACCATTACCGCACCAGAATTTTTTTGTAATTTTAGGAATAATTTTGGGATCAAGTGGCATATAACTCATAGCCCCTTGTCGAATAAAAATATCTCTACATCTAAATGTGATATGTGGATATTTTTTTCCTAGCAGTTTGTCTAAATCATAATCACAGTGATTTAATACAATTCCGTTAATTCTTTCTGCAAATTCGTTTATATGATCTAGTTCTTCTGCCCTAAGATTTGTTGACTTATTATGCTTTGAATGAAATTCACTATAATACCCTAGATTAAATTGTTCATTCTTAAAATAATACGAAACTGGTTCATAAAGAAAAAATTTAACTTTTCTCTTTCTTAATTTTTTAACCAATTTTGGATCTTTGTTTATAAACGAAAAATCTATATCGTTAGTTCCTGTATATAGGAAATATGGTTCGTTAATATTTCCTAAAAAACTTTTCCTTAACAAATTGTTTAAATTATTATTTCTCTTTGTATGCCTTATTATTTTTGAAGGCATGTTATTCCAAAAAAGTTTCTGTTCGAAACTCATACTTGAACACCTGTTATCTGTAATGTGTATCTATCTTCAATTCCGATATTTGCTGCAAAGTGAGGTTCGTCACAACTCCAGGTAATGTATGTTCCTGCACTATAGTTTGTAAGTGCTTTGTTACCAACTTCGAAGTAGTGTCCGCTTTTCCAATCTTCAAGAAAAACAGCACATCTTACAACGTTTTTTCTTTCTACTTCAAAAATTTCACAATACTTTTCAAAATGATCTACGTGTGTTGGCATAATGTCATTTGTTTTCATTCGATAAAATACATAGCCACATTTCTCTAATCCAATTTGCGAGGCTATTTCGTTTACCCATTCTGGCATAGGGTTTTTACTATTGTACATTTCGCCAGTAAAGCTATCGTGCATGTATCCTTCAGATCTCCAGCGATCTACTTCACTTTGAGAGATTGGCTGTTTGGTATATTCGAAATTTTTGTAATTGCTGTTCCATATTGGCTCAATAAATCCTATATTATATGACATCTTGTTCTCTCTCTAAGTCTAGTGTTACACAATGAAAACCTCCGCCCAATGTTCGCTGATGACGCATAGGTAACATAATACATTCTATTCCTTTCTTCTCTAACAACATTCTAAGTGTGTTTTGATGTTTTTCTAAAACAACTAGATCTTCTCGAATGGAAAACAAATTCATGTTTATCCATTTACTAGCGTTACAGATTCCTGGGTAATGTCCTATATCGCTGGGCTCAGGCGCCCAGATAACATCCCAGTCACAGAATGGCTTGGGCAGTTGATATTTATTTTTAATTCTTTCTGGATTTACTAACAGTAGGCCTTCTTTTAGAAACGCAACAGTAGAATCAATATGCATATAGGAATATACATTTTCTAAAGTATGAACTTGAACCGAGGAGCCTAATAAATCTTGAAGAGACTCTGCTCCTTTCTTATTACCGCTATTGCTTACAAGATACAATATATCCTGATTTGCTCTAATTATGTTAGCAGCATCAAAACTAGGAGCAATCTCGTGTAAAGCAAGAACATCAGGGTCTCCTACACAATCTATATTGTATAAATCGTCATTGTAATAAGCAGGCATAACAGTAAGATTCTTTAAGTGCGACTCGAATGCCTGATACTCTGTCTGTCTGCACTGTATAGGCATTGGAGTAGCATAGGATTTATCGCCATACACTAGCACAGAATCTCTTGGACAGTAATTGTAATAGTTTGGATTGTTATCGTTTGGTCTTACAACTTCTACGTTTTCTTTTTTTAGAAAATTACAAAAAATTTCAAGATCTTCGTTGGTCTCTTCAATTACCTGCGTAGGATAATTTCTAGATTGTATGTGAGAAATATCTTGTTGGTCAGCGTAATTCACAGTACGAAGAGATTTGTCTAACGCAGGAATCTTAGCGCCTGTTGCAGTACCTACTATAACTTTTTTTAGAGTATTCCATTCATTGCAATTTTTCATGAATTTTTCCTAATAACATTTCTGCAATAAGTTTATGGCCTTTTTCGTTCGGGTGAGTGTCCTTAGGAATAAAATTATTTCCTTTTATAGAATCAGGAGGCCCGTCGTGATTTAAATCGTAATTAGCATAATCTTCTCCTCCTAGTAGAGTAGTCAAAGAGTTATATCTATCCAAAAAAATCGAATCTGGTATAAGTTGATCGAACGGGTTGACAAATTGAAGTTGGCCGTAGTTGTGTGCCAAAATATAATTTAAATTGAATTGCTCACAAATACTGTAGAGAGAATGTACAAATAAACTGTGATGATATCTAAACCAATAATCTGATTTGTCATTAACAAAATTTTTATAGTCTTTGTCGTTTAGAAGCATGCTCCTAAAACTGTATTGCTTAGATTCTGTATACCATCTAGTATCTGGAGGTATTATAACAATAACAAAATCATTTTGTTTTGCATTATGAATTTTTTTTGTGAAGTCATGTAGAATTTGTCCTAAGCTACTAGAACTTTTGCCATAATTTATTTCTTTACAATTTAGCAAATTTGCTAAAAAATTAGTAAAATTTCCTTCTTCTTCTTTTAATCCCCAACCGGCAGCCCAGCTATCTCCAAAAGTTAGAATTTTCATTGAAAAACCTTCATTGTAGATAGATCAGGGTAATCTTCCCAGAACCATTTTTTTGGTTGTGTTCTGATTGCTATTGGTAATTTTTCTAAACCTAATTCTGCTGTTTCAGGTGTCATGTAATAGTGATAACCTATAGTGTCAATGTTTTGTTCTGCCCAAGGTGTATCAGGCAATCTGCCATCATAGCTCATCTTTTTTAACTTTAAATAGTCGTCTTCGTTATCTAGTAAAATAGCGCCGCCGCGTCCTAGTCCAAGGTGTTTCTTGTATTGGAAACTTAAACACATGTAGGTGTGAGACAAATAACCGTTCTCTTGCCAATACACAGCAGCGTCTATTATGTCATCTGTTATATAATAAAAGTCATGCCATAAATCATTTTCAAATTGCCACTCTAGCCCTAATTTTTCAAAGACGAAAGGAACAGAAATATAAGTTTGGTTTGGAGATACGGCGATTTTTGCATTCGTCAATCTTAAACACAACTCTAAGGCATGCGTACAGCAATCAGTAGCAACTGCATAAGGCGACCCGAAAAATTTAGAAATTTTATCTTCTAGTAGAAAAACACTATTAAATGACATTATAAATATTATTTATTGCTATATAGATTTAAGGAAATCAGTTTGGAAGAAGTTTATATCTGGTTGGAAAACAACCCATGTGAAAAACTATATAGTTTATCGCCACAGCAAAAAATTATCGTGTACGCTGCTGAAGAACAAACAATAAATGACGAGTTCGAACCTAATCAAATGCAGATACAGAAAAGTATTGATTTCTTGTTTGGAGGTACATGGTACGAAGAATTTGAAAACTACGATCCTAAAATCAATTTGCACTTTTGGAGCAATTTTTGGCTTTATAAATCAGTGTCGGCAATAAATTTAAAAAAAATCAAAAAAAAGACAAAAACAAAACATCTTTATATATTTTTAAACAATGTTGCACATTATCATCGATGTATGTTAATGGACATGCTCTATAAAAAGGAATTACTGAAACAAGGAATTATAAGTTGGCATAACCATGATAAAGATCCTTACAAATATAAACATTGGCGTCAAAAAAAAATTACTCTTACAGATGATTACAAAAATAACAAGGATCAATTTATCCTGCCAGCAGAATTTAACAAGGTTTTCATTAATCTTGTTGCCGAATCAACAGTAACAGGAATATTTGTTACTGAAAAAACCTATAACTCTATACTTGCTCGAAAACCTTTTATATGTCTAGCTGCTCCGGGCTTTCATGAATTTCTATCTAGCCAAGGTTTTCAGCTATACGACGAAATTATCTCTTATGATTTCGACAAGGAAACTAATTTAGAACAACGCATAGAAATGATATTAGAACAACTTGCTATCCTCCAGGAACAAGACTATAATAAATTGTTTAAAAAAATCGAAGAAAAAGTAAATTATAATAAAAAAAGAGCGTTTGAAATTGTAAGAAATCAAGAAGGTGTGCCAGAAATAGCGTTTGGTTTTAAATACTATCAAGACTTGATAGAGGACGCTCAATGCAGATTGGATATATTGGAGTAGGTAAATTGGGCCTGCCCTGCGCAGAAGAAATTGCTAAAAAGGGGCATAATGTAAAAGGATATGATCTCGAACCTCTCGAGAGTGACTTAGTTGAATTCACTTCTAGTATCGAAGCGTGTGTTCAAGACTGCGACATTGTGTTTGTTGCAGTACCTACACCACATGATGCTGACTACGACGGAAGTGCTCCGACACACCATTTGCCGCCAAAAGACTTCTCCTACGATACTGTGAAGTCTGTCCTCCAAGAAGCAGACACACATATGAACCGAGGCCAGTTGTTAGTATTAATTTCTACTGTATTACCTGGAACTACAAGAAAAGAATTTACACCACTTATAACTAACACAAGATTTGTTTATAACCCCTATCTAATAGCAATGGGATCTGTTGGCTGGGACATGGTCAATCCAGAAATGATAATGATTGGCACCGACAACGGATCTGAAACAGGCGATGCTAAACAGTTAAAAGAATTCTACGATACTGTTATGGAAAACAATCCTTCTACAGTTGTAGGAACATACGACGAATGTGAGTGTATCAAGGTTTTTTACAATACTTTTATTTCTACAAAAATATCACTGGTAAACATGATCCAAGACGTTGCGGAAAAACAGAGAAATATTAATGTAGATGTAGTAACAAATGCACTTGCTAATTCTACCAAACGTATTATGAGCTCTCAGTATATGACAGCAGGTATGGGCGACGGCGGCGCCTGCCATCCTAGAGATAATATCGCTCTACGTTATATGGCACAGGAACTTGACCTAGGCTATGATTTGTTTGATGCTATTATGAATGCGAGAGAGATCCAAGCACGAAACCTTGCTCTCGAACTAGTAAAGCACGCCAATGAAAACAACATGCCCGTATACATACACGGCAAAGCATATAAACCTCAAGTTCCTTATACAGATGGATCCTACAGCCTCTTAGTCGGACACTATGTTCAAGAAGCAGGAATTAAACCTACCTATATAGACCCTTATACCGGCGACGATTATCAACCTACAGAGTCTGGCGTATTTCTCATGGCACATTCTGCCTCAGTAACATATGATTATACAGAAACAAAAACTAGAGACGAGATTTACTGTCCTATTCCTCCTTTCAGTATTGTGATAGATCCTTGGAGGAAATTTACTAGTTCGGTTAGTCGAGTAATACACTATGGTAATACGCGACATGGCTAGTTTAAAATTTTTATCAAACCAAATACTAATAGACAATTTTCACAAAAACAAAACTGTAAAATCTTATGACGGAGACGAAGAATATAGGCAGTTTCAAAGACAAAAAAAACTAGTAGATCTAAAATACCTCAAACGTGACATAGAATATAGATTTAACAATGAAGGCTATAGAACAAAAAATATAAAAGATCTAGACCAAGATTTTGTTTTGGTTTTTGGTTGCTCGCACACAGAAGGAATAGGCAATTTTGAAGAAGACATATGGTGCTCTCAACTATTGTCAAGGTTAGGTATAGATTTTCTAAATCTAGGAAAAGCAGGCACAGGGTCCGACATTCAATATATAAACACTATGCAATGGATCGACAACAGCTATCCTATGCCTAAAGCAGTAATATATCAATGGCCGCAAACATTCAGAAAAAGTTTCGCATATAAATCAGAAAAACATATTGAACTCAAACACCATAATGTAAACAGTAATATAGAGAAGCATGATACTTCTTGGTATTTAAAAAGATACTGTGTTGACGAAGGAGAAATGATAGTGAACAACCATTTTCATTATCTGTCAAGTAATTTATTATGGAAACTTCGTGAAGTGCCGGTCTTAAACTGGTCTTGGACAGGAGATTTTGATTGTAATTTTGAGGATTTACATATGATAGAAACTAAAGACACCGGCCGGGCAAGAGATCTAATGCACGACGGCGCAGATATACACAGACAAGTAGCTGATCAACTTAGGCCATTGATTGACAAATTGCTATAAATTTTATATAATATTGTAATGTATGATATCGTCTTTATATCCTATAACGAATCAAACGCAGATAAAAACTGGGACCTGTTAAAGTCTCGTTTTCCTTCCGCTAAAAGAGTAGATGGGGTAAAAGGAATTCATCAGGCACACATTAAAGCCGCAAAAAAATGTTTTACAAAAATGTTTTGGGTAGTAGATGCAGACGCTGAACTACTTGACAATTTTTCTTTCGATTACGAAGTAGACGAATATAATTTAGACACTGTACATGTGTGGCGTTCTCAGAACCCTGTAAATGATTTGATATACGGTTATGGAGGAGTAAAACTACTTCCTAGAATCAAGGCCCTAAAAATGGATACTTCTAAACCCGACATGACAACTAGTATATCCAATAGTTTTAAAGCAATTAACGAAACATCAAACATAACAGCATTTAATACTGATTCATTTAGTGCTTGGCGATCTGGTTTTAGAGAGTGTGCGAAACTTGCTAGCCAGACAATAGACAGACAACTCAATACAGAAACACTTGAACGCTTAGAAATATGGTGTAATCAAGGTGTAAATCGACCGTTTGGCATTGATGCTATAAAAGGCGCTAAAGAAGGTAGAAAATTCGGTGAAGAAAACAAAGACAACATTATCGAGTTACAGAAAATAAACGACTTTGAATGGTTATATGAAAGATTTTCAACAAATACCATTCGATAAAATAGTCAAACTAGGCCAAAAGACTCTCCTAGACCACCGTCTTTTCTCAGTTTCTTGGATCCTGGCTAGATATTGTAATTATTCATGCTCTTATTGCTGGCCATACGCAAGATCTAGTGTCTCAGATCACCGTCCCCTAGAAACCTACTGTAGCGTAATGGACAACATCAAGGCACAGAGTCGTCTCAATGGTTTCGACAGTTTCCACTTCAGTTTTTCCGGAGGCGAGCCAACTGCGTATAAACATTTTCTCAAACTGATAGAACACTATGCGCAAGACACCCTGCCAGAGTATCAAAGCATACACATGACTACTAATCTGTCACCGGGTGTAAAATGGTGGAACCGTTGGATTGCTGCTACTGAAAACCTCAGCAGAAGATCTATCACAGCAAGTTTTCACGCAGAGTTTGCCGACGAACAACAGTTCGGCGACAAGTGTCTTCAACTGATGGACGCCGGAGTATTTGTTACAATAAATCAGGTAATGGTGCCAGAATTGTTCGACGAATACTGGGAACGCTGTCAACGCTTTGCCGACCGGGGCATAAACGTCACTGTAAAGCCTCAAAGCGACCCTACAGCAAGTTTTATTGTTCATGGCTATACTCAGGCACAGGTTGACTGTTTACAAACGGGCTTTCCGCAGCATGCTAACGGTGAAGAAATTGCTCAGATGAGACTGACGGATGATGCTGGTGTAGAGTATGACCTTGATCAAGCAGAACGATTAAATGCGTTTGGATTTAACAAGTTCAAAGGCTGGAACTGTAATGCCGGTTATCAGAGTTGTATTATCCGTGAGCCAGGGGGTGAGATTAAACGGTCTTATTCCTGTCATGACGAACCTCTTGGCACTATCGATAAAGGATTTGATTTATTTCAATCACCTAAAAAGTGTATAACACCAACCTGTGTAAGTTCAGCAGATTCCAAAATACCCAAGGTACGATATGAAAGTTGACATAGAAGATGTTTTATTTTGGATGGATGCTGTAAGGAATTCTAGTGATAGATATAGAACTCTAGAAAGTTTTTGGAAGGGTCAAATTCGTTCTAAGATATGGCTAATAGAAAATCTATCAAAGTATGCATCAGATAAGCCTAATCGCGTTGTTATCCACGGCGGCTGGAACGGAGTTCTAGCATCTCTGCTTTTTAATTCAAATATTTCCATTGAACATATTACTTCGGTTGATATAGATCCCGATTGTAAAGAAACTGCTAATACTGTTAACAAAAGATACGAAATGCAAGGCAGATTTTCTGCAGTCACAGCAGATATGTGTTCGTATAAATATGACGCTGACATAGTAATTAACACCAGCTGCGAGCACCTAACGCAGGAGCAATATAATCGCTGGCTTGAAAATGTTCCAAACAAAAAAACTTTAGTTATTTTACAGAGTAACAACTATTTTGATTGCAAGGAACATATACGTTGTTCACCAGATCTAGATAATTTTGAACAAATAAGCAAACTCGATCTAGTTCTATCAGACGAACTAGAGCTCCTTAAATACACACGATTTATGTTGATTGGCGAAAAATAATGTTTAAATTTAATGAATTAGAAGATATACACCTAGAAATTACGAGCAATTGTCAAGCAAGTTGTCCTATGTGTATAAGAAATTATCACGGAGGAGTAAAAAATCCTTTATTAAAACTGTCAGATTGGTCTATACATGATTTTAAAAAGATAATGACCGATGAAGTGTTAAATCAGATAAAAGGTTTTTATTTTTGTGGAAATTTTGGAGATCCGATTATAAACGATAGCCTAATAGAAATGATTCAGTATGCTGTTAGTATTAATCCAGATCTTAATATTAGAATCCATACAAACGGTTCAGCTAGGAATGCTAAATGGTGGATGCATCTAGCTCATGCGCTGCCGAAAATTCACAAAGTAATCTTTGCAATCGACGGTTTAGAAGATACGCACAGTTTATATAGAATAGGCACTAGTTATAAAAAAATTATAGAAAATGCAAAAGCATTTATACAAGCTGGCGGAACTGCCGAGTGGTGTTTTATAAAATTTAAACACAACCAACACCAAATTCATGAAGCAAAAGACAGAGCGAAAAAACTAGGGTTCTATCTATTTACAGAAAAAAATACTTCGCGTTTTTTTGCAAAGCCCGAATTCGATGTGTATGATAAACATGGCAATGTCACATATGCCTTAGAACAGTCTACTAATGCTATAACTTCGTATATTCCAGAAGATTATGCAAAAAATTATGCGGACATTTTTAAGAATGCCGAAATTGATTGTTATGTTAAAAAAACAAAAGAATGTTATATAGACGCACAGAGAAATGTGTTTCCCTGCTGTTTTCTTGCAAGTGCTCCTTATATTTATAGTCCAGATAATGATATAACTAAAAATTTTAGGGCAGATGTATTAGAGCAATACAAAGATTTAAGAAAAACACTAGGCGATACTAACAGTCTTAATTACAGTTTAAAAGAAATTATAAATTCTCAAGAATGGCAAACCGCCTGGAAAGACTATTGGGGAGAAAGAAAGTTGTTAACATGCGCTAGAACCTGTGGCAAAATTAAAAATCTATCCCAGCCTAAAGATCAGTTTGCAAACACAGTTGGATTTCGAGATGAGTAACGAACTAGAAAAATTAAAACAGCTTTCTGTTTCGGATTTACAATACAAAATTGAATCTGTGTCAGGATCTTCTACCTATTGTATTCTACCTTGGATACATTTTGCTACTAGGCCAAACGGAGACATGCGGCTATGCTGTTCTGCTAATGCTAGCGGAGCCGGAGGAGATCATGAAGTCGGACTTGTAAAAAATAAGAACGGCAAGCCTGCTAATTTTGGAAGAGATACTCCGATGAGTGCGTGGAATAACGGTTACATGAAAAGTGTGCGTACTAGTATGTTAGCAGGTAATGTTCCTAAATCTTGTACTAAGTGTTTCGAAGAAGAATCAAACGGAGTTGTGTCTAAAAGAATTTGGGAAACACTTACTTGGCACCACGACGACGTTGATATTCCAGAGCTTATTCGCCAAACCAAAGATGACGGCACAGTGCCTGAACAACTAAAATATCTTGATTTAAGGCTCGGACATACCTGTAACATAAAATGTGTAATGTGTTCTCCGCATGATTCGTCGAGATGGCTGCAGGATCATTCCAAGCTAATGGACAAGCTGAAAGATCCTAATGTTACTAGTCAAATGCAGTTTGATAAAAAACAGTTTGATAACAAGTGGCACGAAAAATCAACATTCTGGGAAGACATGTATGCGCAGATTCCCAATCTAAGACAGGTATATTTCGCTGGCGGCGAACCTCTAATGATCAAAGAACACAAGCAGTTCATAGAAGAAATACTTCGTCAGGGATACCAAGATAAAATTCTGTTGCGATATAATTCTAATGGATTACTTGTAGATGAAGACCTAATAGACATGTGGAAGCGTTTTAAAAAAGTAAAATTTGCCATATCTATGGATGCCTGCTACGAAAGAGACGAATATATCCGTTACCCAACTGACTGGCAGACAGTAGAACGCAATCTACACATGTTGGACAATACGCCTGATAATATAACAACTAGTCTTGCCACAGCAATTCAGATTATCAATGTAAAACACCTTCCAGATTTCATGAAGTGGAAGGTAGAATCTGGTTTTAAAAAATTGAATTTTGCTAATGTGCCAGGCGGAGTACAAATGGGCGGAGGATTAGTTAATATGCATCTACTATATCTTCCTACTTTTCTAAGTATACAGGTTTTACCTAAGGAAGACAAGCAAGAAGTTCGAGAAAGATATGCAGAATTTAGAGAATGGCTCTGGCGCAATTACAGACAGGATGATGATTTTTGGAAACACAATCCCTATGGTTGGAGACGCTGGGAAGCTGTAATGAATCACATGGATTCTGAAGACAAATCTAATGAATTATCAGGCTTTAGAGAATATATTACAGAACTAGACACAATTAGAGGAATTGATGCTAAGTCTGTATTTCCTGAATTAGCACATTTATTATAAAAGCACCTGCACTTATACAAAAATATGTGTAGTTATAAATTACTGATGTATTCACTAAATAGATGCTCTAATTTGATTAAAAATTTCCTTATTTTTTGCCTTTGGAACACACATTCCGCAACCGCATCTTGTGTTAGGACATCTAATAATCTTATTTTTGTTAATACTTTCTGACACTTTATTTAATATTTTTCCTGTGTCTGATAGAGATCCTATAGAACCTTTTTCTCCTTGAAATTTTGCCTGACAGGTTTGATGATGATACACTAGACCAGTGTGTTGTTCGATGTGTAAAAAGTACCAGTTGACAGAGCAGTACCAATCTTTGAAATGTGTATCAATACTGGATATCTGCTGCCAAACTCCGTCTACCAAGCCTGCAATACATCTTCCTCCGCAGCACCCTCTTCCGAATTCATCTCCTGATGAACATTCAGTATTTTTAATTAGCCCTGTTTCTCGAAAAAACCAATCTATCTGTTTTTGATTATAATCATGAGTAGTTTTTCTAAAAACACCTCCGTCGTCAACAAACCATCCTTTTTTACTTTCGTTACCATCGCCTATTGGTATAGGATTAACTTTAACACCGTTTCGTTTAAGGTATTCGTAAACCTCAACACATTCGTCAAAATAATCAGCATGAAGCATAACATTAACCTCTAACCATATGCCAGTATCTTTCAATGCTAAAATATTGTCGATTACTAATTCTTTTAATTTATCATTAGATTCAGCATGATAACTTACTGTAACGCCGGAAAAGTGTTCTTTGATTTTTTCGGTGTATTTTTTATTCCAAGCCCCGTTTGTTGTAAGACTCAACCTAAAGTTACTATAATCTTGTTTAATTTTGTCTGCCAATTCCCAAAAATGAGGATTTAGGGTAGGCTCACCACCGGTAAAATTTATGTTAGTATGATCAGCAGGGTTGCTTTTATTTCGATCATAAAGGTCTACATATTCTCTAATAAAATAAAAAGTGTCTAGGTATTCTTCTAGAGTATGGAAAGCACTATGATTATCGTGACGAGAAGCTGCACAATATGTGCAATCGTAGTTACACTTTTTGCCTGTGTCCCAGGTAACCATCATAGGTTCTGTATAGTTATTATTAAGTTTTACAGCGTCAACTTTCATATTTTTTCTTTTGTTATCGGAATATCAGCAGCACAAGTGCACCAATTTCTAGCACAAATAACTGGCTCGGTTGGAATATTAAAATTCCCTTTGTATATATTTCCTAAACTGCCGCCTACTCTACAGGTTGCTCTATGAACCTCACCATCCCAGTTAATCATAAGACTTTCTAATCCGATTTTACACTGCCAACCTTGAAATTGATTATCGTGTTTTTTTATTATGTCGTTAGCATGTATGTAATATTCTCCATCTACCTCGCAGTTAGGTAAAGCAGTTGCTTCGTTTTCTAAGATCCAGTCTAGATCTTTTTGGTCGTAGCGCATATCATCAAACCAATCATGCGATTCGGTCCAACGAATGCGGCGTATAACATACTTTATTTTGTGATTTTGTAGAAGCATGGCGGCAAACTTAACATTTTCCATATGCTCGTGATGTGCCATTACATTAACCTGTATTGGAATATCTACTAATTCATGTGTATCTACGATGTTTAATAAATGTCTTTCCCAGTCCTCTGTTTCAAAGTGTAGAGAAAACACAATATGATCTAGAGGTTGGTTGGCATACCATTCTGCCTTTCGTGTCCCGTTTGTTGTAACATTGATCCACGAAGCATGCTGTCTTGTGTAATCAAACAGTTCTGATATTTTGGGATGGACACAGGGCTCACCTCCAGTAAAACTTATTCTCAAAGGTTTGTCGATTTGAGATAATTTATCTATTGTTGATTTTAAAATCTCTATATCAGTATGAGGAGAATGATTGTCATGTATTTCCGCAGGACAGTAGGCACAATCAAGATTACATCTCTTGCCTAAATTCCATTCTATTTTTACAGAGTCTTGGTGCAGCCACCTGCTGGTAACTTTATACATAAGGCTTAAATTGTGGTATTATCTTTTCTAATGGACCCTGATTTCTTGTAGCGTCTAATTTGCGGTTAAACTCTAGGCAGTCTTGCCAGCACTCGCTTAGGTCTTCGGCTTGTAGAAAGTTAATGTTATCTTGAATCTGTTGTAGAGTTACCTCACGAATGACGGAATTATTTTTAACCATCTCGTAGTCTTCTACTGTGTGTTTCATTGCTTCGAGTTTTTCTATAACCTGCTGTTTCAACTCGTTAGGCAGAACCTGTGCCGACAGCGCTCTAGGATAGTTTACTCTGTGACTGTAGAAAATAATGCCCATCTCTTCTAGAAAATATTCTATAACTTTATCGATCTGCATTATGTTATTAGATTGAACTGTAAACGCACCGACTATTCTTGATACCGTAGGTATTTCTTTTATCTTTTTTATGTTTTCTTCTACAAGCGCAAACTCTCCGTTGCCTCTTATGTAATCGTATACATCATGTATGCCATCAATACTGACATTTACAGCTACTGACTTGAAGTGCGGCCAGTAGTTAAATATGGTTCTGCCTTTTGATATGCCTAGTTTGGTGCCATTTGTAGCATACTTGATTTCAATGTTATCAGCATAGGGTTTCAACATGTCGAGAATTTTGTAATGGTTAGGATCCATTAGAGGCTCACCCCCCGCAAATTCTACTCTTCTAAAATGAGGTAGCAGTTTTTCAAAATCACTCCACCAATTATTAGAATCATCAAATGGTCCAATATACTGCCCAGGCCGTGATGTAAGTTTTTTAACTGTAGGCACAAGATAATTGTTTTCTTTTTCGTAGAACGATTCAACTTCCTTCCAGTCAGTCCATGAAGTAGAATCAAGAGGATTACACATGCGGCACTTTAGATTACAGAGATTGTTGATCTTGATCTCCATAGTGGGCAATTCAAACGGCATTGAATAATCGTGTTCTAGCTTGTCTAAAGCATCGGGATAAAGGTTGACTCTAGCCTCGGGTATAACTCCGCGTATATGACGCTGTCTTAAGCTCTCTACGCCTTGATCTTCTAAATCGAAACACGGGATACAGACATCAGGTCTCTCACCGCTTAGAACCTGTCTACGAACGTCTTTCATTTTGTCTGAGTTCCAGACTTCTTCGATGCTTTGTTCCTGTATCCATCCCACAGGCTGACTTCTACAGCAGATTTTAATAGCACCGTCTTCTCTAGTAGCTAGACCAGTAAATGGATGCATACAAAATGTACAGGAATTATTCTTTGACACGACTTAGAGCCCACTCTCTTTCTTTACACCAAAAACATTTGCCACATGTTGGAACAGCCTGTCCCGGTATATAGTTTTTATAATCTAGATCACCAAATACTTCAGGATAATCATTTTTATCTCCTTCACAACTTCTAGTGAGTTCTAACAGATCTAAGATATCGTAGTCAAAGTATTGCTGTATTATCCAATCTTTCCTAGTATGAATAAAAGGATGACAAACAACAGTATCCATGTGTTCAAAAACAGGAGGAATATGGCCTTCGTTTCTATCTTCTAACGCATTGTCTATCTTAATATCAGGGTTAAGATTAACTGCGGCAAACCAAGCATCTAGATTTTCTCTATGACAAATATATTCGTTGTGTGATCGCAAAATTATTTGGTTACCGCTTTTTAGTTTACCGTACTCGTCGACAATGTTAGGACCTTTATCTGCCCATTCTAGATCAGGCGGAATGAAACCTTCATGCCTGATAAATTTTTTATCTGAGAACGTTTCTTGCATCCAATCAAACACTGCTACACTATTATACCGTTGCCAAGGTCTTGTTTTCCAGCAGCGAATTTGGGTGATAACGTGTATTTCACAATCGTATTTTTTACTTATTAAATACAATAACAACGCACTATCTGCGCCGCCGCTTACACTAACGCCTATTCTCTGCCATTTTTTGTCGTACGGAAGAGATATGTTATGATCTATGCGCATGGAAATACTTATCGTTACTTTTTTTGATTTTTGTCTGAAACGGTAAATATCCATATGATAACAGCTACCTATAGAACTATACCATTAGAATTAATTAAAGACGCATCAACTTATATCTCTAAAATGAGTGATGTTAAAACCTCACTCAATCAACCAACGGGTGATTTTTTCTATGATAAATGGATCATAAAAGAAGAATTTAAAAACACTGTATGGGAAAGTATTTTAGATTTTTTTCCTGAGGATATAGGCGAAGCAAGAATTATTAATCTTTCATCAGGAAATTGCTATTTGCAACATGCTGATATTGACGATAGATATCACCTAAACGTAGTAGGCGAAAATTCTTATTTTATGGATGTAGATAATCAAGAAATACACAAAATTGAAAACGATGGAATTATTTATGAAATGGACGCAGGACGAATACATTCTGCTGTCAATCTTGACTGTAACGACAGATATCAATTAGTGGTAAGAAAACGTCTTATACAAACTCAATTGGTCAATCCTAGTAGAGTTATAGTTAGACCAATACACGAAAAAGCAAGATTTATTTTTGATAATAAAATAAGCCCTCTTCTAAATGAGTTTAATAAACAAAATACTCTTGCTAATTTTAAAATTATATCAGATGGTGTGTCATTTGATTTACAAACAGATAGATTACACGAACTTGATAACTTAGATCCTACAGAATTCAGCCTTACTATTGCCACCTAGGAAATTTACTTAGGTTAGCATAAAAGTTATCAGGGTGTATTTCCCATACTGTTTGATAGGTATGCCTGTAATAAACATCTTTTACTTTTGATACAATGCCAATCTTCACTAAAGTAGGAAAGTAATAATTATGAACCAGACGTTGGCTACCTTGTTCGTTAGCGTTTGAAGTAGCAAACACCCTTCCTCGATCATCTACCCAATCTAAACAAGTAGGAAGTAGAAATTGGTCAGTAAAGTTTTGATGTTGTGCGACTAATTTTTTTGGTGTAATTAACCCTTTTGACGGTGCGTATTCTGCAAATGAACAAGTTCTAGTAAGTATTCTAAAAGAATTTTCTCCCATAATATCTTCGAAGCTATGCGCAGCAACACTACCTATCGCAGAACCGCCTTTATAAAGTATCCATGCATTCCATTCTTTTTCGTTTCGAAAACAGTCTATCATTTTTTTCTGAGAAGAGTTATTAACAAAACCTCTTTCTGCGGCATTACTATAAAAGGAATTTAAATTCAGTTTTTCGTTCCATTCTATAATTTCAAACATACTTGTCCTAAAAAATAAAGTCTATAAATATGCTAATAATTAGCGGAATACGCACATGAAACTAGAAAATTGGAATTATTTTTTTAATAAAGATACTGAAGGAAACTGGTGTTCTCCTCAGCAAACCTACGAACCTTTGATAAGTCCAGATAGGAAAACATTTTGTGCTAATTACGACCCCAATAACCACTATCAAAACACATTTGCAGACAACGTAAGAAACTATAAAGAAGTTGCAGAATATTTCTTTGAAAAAGAAGTAAAGTTTCTTAAAATTTTTGAAAAAGAAGACTTTGCTCCCAACAACATCGACATAGATTATAAAAATTTTAGAATATTTTTTGAATGGAACGATGATTGCTGTAATCATAGTTTGTATCCTACACAAACTGGTTCTATAGATGCTTGGCTTAATCAATTACACAAAATTATTAAAAGACAGATTTCTATGAAAGTCTATAAATTATCTCAATACCCTCATTGTCATTTTATAGACAAACAAGGAAACATGAAAACGTTTGATTTCTATGCATGCACCGAAATTGACAACATCTATATCGATAAAAAATACATTGATGCTATTATATCTAAAAAAAGTGAGTATAGAATTAAAGAACAAGGAGTAACAGTGAATAATGAAAAAGTCGATCTAGAGAAAATGTTTAAAAATGGACTTATGAATCACATAAAATGGGGAGACTATTCATTGGAATTTATTTACAAGGATATATTCGATGGCTAAGGTATTAGAAAACAAGTTGTCTACAATCAACTGGAATGATGTTTTATCGAATTTGGGCGAAGGAGACAAAAGAGATTTTGCTATAATTTGGGAGAACAAAGCCTCTCTCCCAGATACTCCTAGTTATAATGCCTACAAAGAAATATTTGAACGTTGTGTAAAAGCAGGTTACAGAATTTCTGATATTTATTGGTACGACTACTTTGCCGGTAAACATTATTCTGATAGTATAGATAAAGAGTTTGCTGAATTTACAGGATCCACGCTTCTAAGAAGTTGGGTTAGCAGAGTCGATCCAGGTAGGAATGTACCTCATCATTGGGACGTAGATGATAGAGCAGACGAATGGAAAAAACTAGGAGAATTAGTAAGATTTACCTGTTTTATTGATACACCAAAATGGGGATCTGCATTTATAATAGAAGACGAATTATTTTATGACCTTGAACAAGGATCAATAATTGAGTGGAATAATTGGGATTCTTATCATGCTGCAACTGTTGCGGGCAAAGAACCGCAGTATCTTTACCATTTTCTAGGTTATGTATAAGGAGACAAGAATGGCAAAGTTTTTTGGCAACTGTAGTAGTATAATAGATTGGGACAAGATAATAAAAAAATGTGAGAAAACGTCTCCTGAATATGTTGGCCCGGGCAAAGGTATGGACAATGACATTCCTCAGCTTAGAGAAATAAATGAAATTTGGAGAAAATGGTACGATAGATTTGACAATGGAGGGACTGTCGCATGGGATATGTATTTTCCAGGCAAGCAATGGAATCAAGAAGACGCTGATAGATTTTGGGATTTTGTTGGCATTACTGAACCAGTCAGCATGTGGATAAGCAAAATAAATCCAGGATGTTTTGCTCCTATTCATTGGGACGTACAGTCTAATGAAAATGAATATACCGAAGATCACTATCGTAGATTTCATTGTCACATCACAAACCCAAAATTTGGGCATTTTTTTGTAGTAGACGATGTTGCATTTTACAACGAAGAAAAAGGCAATGTCTATGAATGGCAATCAAGAAAAAGCTGGCATGCAGGGTCAAATTGTGGGTTAGAGCCTAAATATCTTCTTAATGCGTTTGGAAAATGAAAATAGCAATTACAGGTCACACGTCAGGTTTAGGCAAATTTCTCTTTGACGAGTATTCGCTCTATCATGATTGTATAGGATTCTCGCGTTCTAACGGATATGATCTAGAAAAAGATCATAATATAATCGTGAAGCAAATTGAATCTTGTGATTTGTTTATTAATAACTCTTTTGCAATGGGAGCTCAGATGAAATATCTACAGTCTTGCCGAGATATCAAGCATGTAGTAATGGGATCAATTGCCGCTCGTAGTCCTAACCCAGACATGCCTTATTACTGTGCAGAAAAGAAAAAAATAGAAGAATATTTTTTAAAAAATTATAACCACACAAAAAATGATTTCTTGTACTTACAGCTGACTGGAAAAAGTTATAGACAATTTCCTCTAATTTTTGATGCAATAGAATTTTGGTTAAAAAATAACTCTGTCAATTTTATAGGGTTTCAAACTGAGTAATGAGTTATCTTGTAACAAAAAAAAACGGAAATTCGATCCTACATATTCATATTCCAAAAAATGCAGGTAGATGTATACTTGCTTGGTTAGAACAATTAGAATTCGTTGAAGAGATATACAAAATAGAACACGGGGGTATAGTAGATTTTGATCATTTTAGATATTCTTACTCTTTTGCAGTAGTAAGAAATCCTTATTCTCGAATAGAAAGTCTGTATAAGGAAGCATTCAGAGTTTTAAAAACTAGGCGTCCGGTGGCCAACTATATAGAAAGTGTGGGATTAAATATGGAAAAATGGGAAAAGGGTCTTAACTATTTTGTTGAAGAAATTCTGCCATCGGAAACATTTTACCCGTTTTTAAAACCGCAATTTAGTTATATTTCTAGAAACAATAAGATTGATGTAGATTATATACTACATTTTGAGAATATTACAAATGCATTTAGAAAAATACAACAGGTAGAAAACTGTTTTAACAGTTTAACCCATATAGGAAAAGGTGTTGATATACAAGAAAAGTTGACTGACTCTTCTAAAACAATAATACAAAACTATTATTCTGATGATTTTTTACACTTAGGTTATAAGAAATAATGAAAATAGCAATTACGGGCCACACATCGGGAATAGGCAAAGCATTATATGACTACTATTCTAAAAAGAACGAAGTTATCGGATTCTCTAGATCAAACGGATATAACTTGCCAGATTCTTTGCTAGACGTGATTGAAGAAAGTAAAGGCTGTGATTTGTTTATTAATAACTGTTATGCCGATGGGGTTCAAATTCATTTATTCGAAAGATTAGTTGATCATGTTGGAAAAATGATAGTTATGGGTAGTGTTGCACGGTTTTATCAAGATATAATTTTAAAAAAATCAGCAAAGGATAAACAAATCTTATTTGATACTGTTAGCCTATACTGTCTTAATCCTGATGCTATTCCGTGCTTGCATCTTGATATAAGTCATCTTGAACAAGAACCAAAAGATTACGAAGATGATACAAAAATTAAAGGCGATATGTGTATTTCCTATACAGAAGTGATTAGCGCAATTGATTTTTGGTTATCAAATCCAAATATAAAGAATATTGAATTTGCAGGAAGATTAACTAAAACAGTAAAAGATGATATTCTTAGATTAAATCCAAATTTTACAGGTCAGCTAACATAACTTTTTTAGCGTCAGCAATAAAATCATCAGAGAAATTAGTTCGAAAACTGTTTAAAGCAATTTCTTGAATAGTGTTAAAAGTTTGTTTAGTATAATAACTTATATTGTTTTTTGCGAGATAGTCTTTTAACATATCTAATCTTTCTTCGCTTATATGACTTTCAATGTCAGAAATCGAAATAGGGCTGTCTTCATCAGTGTAACAAAAGAAATGATTTATACTTTTTATCTTACCATGTACTATAAAGTAGCTTGACGGATGCAAAGAATATTTATATATCCCTAATTTTCTATAGCAACCTAGTATTTCTAAAATTTGCTCTTTCCAGTCTGCAGTAACTTTTTCGTAGGTTTCGCCGGTACAGCCGTTCTGTTCCCAAATGTCATATCCGTCGATTTGATAATATATTTTCTTATTTTTGTAGTCTATATCTTCAACAACAGGTACATGATTAGGATAATGAGTTTGCATTTTTTCTAGAAAACTTACCTCTCTTTCCCATTTTTCCTGCATTAACTCTGGTTTAACTACTTTGTTTTTTAATCTATGATATTCTGTATCGTTGTAAAACCATTGACAAAATGTCTTTCTATCAGAAGATATTAGACTAGTATAAATTAGGTTATTCCTACATAACCCTTTGTGAGGCACATTATTATAGTAATATTCAAATACATTTTCTCTCATACCAATATTTAACTAAATATGCGCACTAGGAGGTAAGAATGATTAGAGGAATAGGCGGAAACAAATATATTAAACTAGATGATTACATTGATACTGCAGGGTTCGTTAACTTACATCCAGAAATTGCACAAGGAATGGCATTAGCTAGAGACTACGCTAAAGAAGGAACTTGGATGGCGCCCGGTTTTGATTGGAATCAGGCCAGTTATATAATTAACTGGAAACCCATTTACAAAGCATGGGAAGAATATCAAGCACTATCCGATGACGACCCTATAAAAATTGCAGGAAACAAAATACTGCCTAACAACTTTAGTGATTATAAGCAGAGAAATGTTTTTACAAGATATTTAAAAAATACTCTAGGAGCAAACGATCCTTATAATTATTACTTTTTATGGGAAGAGGGCGACTGGAATCATAGGAACGCAAAAAGAGAACCTACCGAAGAGTCAAAATTTTTTCCAGGACTAGTTGAATGGGTTTACAATCTAATTGATAATAACATTATAGAACAGATTGGCAGAGTTATAATCTTTCATTGCGATCATAACGGCAAGGCATTTGAACATAGAGATCTCGATGCAAATAATGGCGTTTTTGAAAACGACTATTATACTGATCATAAAAATGAATTTATACATATACGGCCTAGAACTAAAAGGGGATTCTATATCTGGGATCCAGAAGAACAGAACAAATATTATCTAAATTGCCATGCTGCTTTTTGGAACGACCAAGACTGGCACGGTGGAGAAGAATCCAAAGAGCAAGAGTACGGCGTGCGGGTAGATTGTGTTTTTACAGAAGATTTTAGGAAAAAACTTGGCATCGATCATCTCGATTCGTATTAATGAAACCAAATAAAGAAACTTTCTGTGTATTGCCTTTCAAAATGATGAGCACGACTAATTCTGGTGACTTTAGAACTTGTTGCGAAGGCTTGCCTTTAGGATTTTCAGCAGTAGAAGATTCAATTGAAGATATTTGGAACAGTGACTTTTATAAAAACCTTAGATTAGATCTAGTAAACGGCATAAAGCATAAAAATTGCAGTCAGTGCTGGCGTCGAGAATCACAAGGAGGATTTTCGTCAAGGTTAGATCAAAACCAAATCATTTCTCAAGACGAATACAACTCAATAATAAATTCTTTTAATTCAAAAACAGGCGAACTGTCAATTTATCCCAATTTATTTGAATTTAAACTAGGAAATTTATGTAATTTAAAGTGTATAATGTGTACTCAGATGGAAAGTTCTCAGCACGAAACTGAAATCAAACATATTAAAAAGAACTATTCTGATAAAATACCACAACTTTTAGATTTTATTGAAAACAATTTGAATGAAGGTAATGAACTGTATCGATTGCCCAAGAATAAAATAGATAAAGCAATAGACAACCTTATAAACCTTGCACCTTACTTAAAAACTATAATGCTTGTGGGAGGTGAGCCTCTAATTAATCCTATTACTATAAAGATTCTGCAAAGATTATACGAAAAGGGCCTAGTCGATTGTAATATAGAAATAATAACGAATCTTTCAAATGTAGACGCAGAAACTCTAAAATTACTTACGCATTTTAAAAATTTAATTCTAGTAATATCATATGATAGTGTTGATGCTGATGCGTTTCATTATATTAGACATCCGGCTAGGTATGACACATTTACAAAAAATTTAATGTACGTTTTAAATAATTTTGAATTTAATGTAACTTTTTCTTTAACAATAAATGTTTTTAATGTTCTTGAAATTCATAATATTTTAAAACAATTTGAAAAGTTATCAAGAGATTTTCCAATTAGGATTTCCTGTAATTTAGTAGTCGATCCAAAATATTTTTCTGTGCCGTATCTAAACGTAACCACAAAGGAAAAGGCAAGTTTGCAAATTAATAATGCTCTTGGTTTTGTTAAAGAATCAGAAATAGGTTATAAAAATTCGAGATTGCATTCAGAACTAGAAGGTATCCATGCACTATTGGAAAAAACACCAGAAGATTATATTGAAGTTAGAGAAGAAATGAAAAGAGTTTTAGAGCTCTATAATAAAGTCAGAAATCAAAAATTCGAAAATATTTTTGAATACTTGCCTTAACTGAAATCTATCCAACTATTGCCATCATAACCTTGGAATTTAGGAGTTCCTGTACTGTCATCGTGGCCGGATAAGAAAATAATCATACCTGCTTCCGGAGTAGGAATAGAAGCATCTCTTTCCGATTCGTTGCTGTATGTACCAGTTTTAAATATATTTGCAGAAGCAGTTCCCGTCGAATTAACCGTTAAAGCATCGAACAATTCGCCTTCTGGGTTTGCTAATTCAAGATTATATCTACTAGGATAATCATAAGTGCCAGTTTTTTCGTCTATTACAATTGATATAGCAGAATTAGGAACTTCTGCTGACCCGTCAAATATTGTGCCAATAATTGCCCCTACAGTGTCGTTAGTCTGAACTGGAGCTATAATATCACCGTTATTTCTTCCTGCTTTCCATAAAAATCTAGGAGCAGAAGCAAGATCCGAGTCTACTTCATAATATTGTACTGCTAGTGATTTTCCTTCGAACGTTAATTCAAATCCGCTGTCGATACGTCTTATACTTGAATCTGAAATTTCTATAGACGAAGTGAAAAAAGAGTTTGAAACAGCATCTACTAAAAGTGAAGAGTCGTCGCCAAAAATTGATCCTTTTATATCTCCGTTAATAGATGCAGCATTGATTGAGTCCGCTGTTACAACAGGTACAGAAAGCTCGCCTTCTGCTCCGCTATAAATACTAGTGCTATCAGGGGTAGAAATATTTGTAACAAGCAACGAACCAGCAGAAATTTCTCCGTCGACTTCAAGACCTTGGAAATAGCCGTTTCTCCATCTAACATTCTGTGTACCAAGGTCGTAAGCATCATCGGTATTAGGTATTAAGTCTGATCCAATCTGACCGCCAACAATAACATTATCTTCAAAGCCATCACCTAGATTAATGTTGCCTGTTGCCGTAATAGTGCCGTCAATGTTTATATCGCCTGTGCCTAGAATGTTGTTACCATTTAAATCAAGATTTGCTGCTAATGTAGGATTAGCGTCATTAATTAATTGACCGCTAGTGAGCCTTGGTACAACTGTGTTAGTAGACGGATCTAAGAATCCTACATACAGGTTACCATTATCTGTTGTATATAACAGTTCACCTTCGACAGGCGTTGGAAGATCAGTGCTTAATCCTCTTCTGATTCTGAGCGACATTCAAATACTCCTAAATTCCGTGTTAAAGTATTTATCCAACTATCGCCGCTTCTTCATAAACAGATGAGTGCGTTTCGAGATATCTTCTTTGACCTTTTCCGTATTTAAACGAAAGTCAATATGAGTAATTGAGTCTTCGTAGGTTTCAAAAAGATCAGCTATTGAAGCTTCTAGATCGTAAAGACCTTCTTCTTTAGTAAGGTCAATGTCCCAGGTTATTCCGTCTTCGAAAGATATTCGAACAGAATGGAGATAATCTACTGGGACTACTTCTACTTCTACATCTTCAAAAACCTCAGGCCAGTATTCAATGACTTCAGGCGGAAGTTTTTTACTGGCCACTTGCTGCTTTGGTCTTTTTCTTTGTAGGAGAAAGTTCCTCTGCTTGCTCTCTAAGCGCTTTTGCTTCTTTGTATAGACGATCTGCGTCACTACGGTACTTGGCAGCAATTTCTTCATCTGACAAAGCACCTTGTGTACTTACAGGCTCGGCTTGAGGAGCATCGTAATCCACAGTCTCTAAAGTAGTTTCACGCTGATTGTCAACGGGCTGATCACCGCCACTTATAGCAAGGTCTTCTACAGACACGCCTTTCTGCTCAGCAATCTGCTGGTTAAGTTCGTTAAGCGGAATAGCAGTGTTGCGATCAGGCACCATTTCTACTTCGTTAGTAGCAACTTTCATCATTCTACCGGTGGTATGAAACCCTGCGAGCATGTTTCTACCATCGGGCAACTGTGTACGTGCCATTGCCTCAGCAAATTCGGTAGAGTTTTGTCCTGTGTGGCTTTCCACACACTTCATAAGAGCATCGTGCTCGTCTGCCATTAGATTTTCAGTAGTAACTACGATACAGCTTTCAGCATCACCTGGTACTGTGCGATAAGCAACTACGACCTTTCTCTGATTGTTCTTGATTCGACCTACATGCTTAAGAGCCATTAGGATTCTCCTTGTGCCTCCTGCTGCTGTGATACAGCGGCGAGGAATGTTTCTAGTTTTGTGTATGTTTGTCCCACAGTCATCATTTCGTTAGGCTTAAATGCGC
>Ga0209937_1000070_pt1 | contig 34424 bp, 32 predicted proteins | sample SalPon1_B_H2O_MG_FD_185699 | JGI IMG/M metagenome (GOLD analysis project Ga0209937, IMG submission 185699) | Salt pond water microbial communities from South San Francisco under conditions of wetland restoration - Salt Pond MetaG R1_B_H2O_MG... | ecosystem: Environmental > Aquatic > Non-marine... | reverse complement strand
AAGATTCTTACAAGCAGGCTCTACGGACTTGCCACGATAAATATTGTATAGGAAATAACAAATGACTGACACATTCAATGATTACAACGGAGTTTTGCTACAGGGGCACATTAAAATACATGACCCCGAATCAGGTGAAACTATAGTAGATAAAAGAAATGCTATCCACTACGAAAATATCTCTATATCTCTAGCAGAAAGTATTGCTAACCAAGGTACAGGTTTTATTTCAGAAATGAGTTTTGGCAACGGTGGTACTTCGATTGATCCTACCGGAATAATAACATACCTAACTCCTAATTCTACAGGCACAAATGCTAGTTTGTATAACCAAACTTACTCAAAAGTAGTAGACGATAGATCTGTTAATAATCTAGATCCTGTTAGGAATAAAATAGAAACAAGACACGTTAGCGGTACAAACTACACTGACGTTGTAGTAACCTGTTTGTTGGACTACGGAGAACCTCAAGGACAAGATGCATTTGATACAGCAACAGATCAAACCAGCGCATTTATATTTGATGAACTGGGACTGCGTGCTTTTTCGTCGTCTGGAGAAGGAAGATTGCTGACTCATGTTATATTTCACCCTGTTCAGAAGAGTCTTAACAGATTAATACAGATAGACTATACAGTAAGAGTCCAATCTCTCAGCGGATTTAACGAGGTGTAATGAATGGCATATTCAATACCTTACACAGACGAAGCAAACAACGGCACAATTACTGTTGTTGATAGCACACTTAATGAACAGACCAGTTTAAAATTTCCTGGAAGGAATTTTTCAGGATACGGGCTAGTAATTGCTGAAAACTTTCTACATTTACTCGAAAGTTTTGCAAGTTCAACAGAACCGCCTAGACCAACAGAAGGACAGTTGTGGTATGACACTACACCGGGGGCAGAACAATTAAAAGTCTATGACGGCACGAATTGGATACCATCAGGAGGATTAAACAAAGCTCCTAACGAACCAGATGTTGCTCAATCTCAAACTGGAGATTTATGGGTAGATACAGATAATCAACAGTTGTACCTTAACTCAGGAGCTGGTTGGGTACTTGTCGGACCTAACTTTTCTGACGGACTTGCCACAGGCTCATCGCCTACAACTGTTATTGGTACAGATAACCAAGAATATACAATTGTATTAGTAGAAGTAAGAGCACAACCGATTGCTGTTATATCATCCGACAGTTTTACTCCTAAGACAGTTATTCCAGGATTTACAACAATAGAGCCTGGCATAAACCTATCAAATCGAAATATAACCGGAGACGGCGCCCCTCGATTTGTTGGAACCTCTCAAAAAGCAGAATCCCTCATTGTAGGCAATGACACAGTAGAAGCTAGTAATTTTCTAAGAAGCGATACAACAAGTACTTCACTATTTCCAATAAACATACAAAATAACACCGGTGTTGTTATAGGCACCGATGCTGCATTAAACATTGGTGTAGAAGGACAAGCGGGAATTATTCAACATCAAATCGAAGGTTCTAATATTGACGTTAGGGTAAGATCAGGTGGAACATCAAGAACAGTGTTAAGAGTAGACAGTTCACAAAGACTAGGAATAAACAATGAGGCTCCAGACGAGGCGTTAGATGTAATAGGTAATATTCAAACAAATAGTTCTGCTTTTATAAACGGCACTGACCAAAGTACTTCTATTAGCACAGGTGCTATTACCACAAAAGGCGGCGTAGGTATTGCAAAGAATCTCAATGTAGGAGGAGATTCAACTTTTGCTAATACAGCAACTTTTGCTAATGTTATTCCAGATGGTAATAATACTAGAAATCTTGGATCACCAGAATCGAAATGGCAAACAGCATATGCCACAACATTTGTAGGCAATGTGACTGGTAATGTTAATGGCACAGTGTCTGGCATTGCTGGTTCTGCAAACAGAATTACCACTGCTACTACTTTTAGAATTTCTGGCGATATATCGGCTCCTGATGTAGTATTCGACGGGCAAACCGGCGGATCCTTAAAGATATTTAATTCTAGTATTAGCAATTCTATTATTTCTAACAAAGACGAAGTATTCGCCTCAAATGTAGATGATGAAATACTAATAAACCGGCAAAGCGGCACAACAGGTCTATTTAAAATAACCAGACGAGCATTATTAGATGCTGTGCCTGTTAATCCGCCGGGCATAATAATGCCCTATGCAGGCGAATTCATTCCAGGAGGTTGGTTACTTTGTGACGGTTCTGAATATAGAATTTCTGAATTTAGTAATTTATTTCAGGCCATTCAGTATCAATTTGGAGCACGCCCTACAGTAACTCAAGGATTTTTTAAAGTACCTGATCTGCGAGGAAGAATGCCATTAGGTGCAGACAACATGGGAGGAACTAGTGCAAATGTAGTTACAGGTCAATATGCAGAAGGTATTGGTCAAATTGGCGGGTCTGAAACACAGGCAATTAATGTAGAAAATCTTCCAGAACACGAGCACGATTTGAGAGGTAGTGTAAATCAATATTATGTTATTAGAGATGTAGCAGGAGACCCCGAGGACGATGGTGGTTTACAGTATGACGCTCCGACAGGAACAGGAAACGGCCAAGCATTACCGAAAAGTGGCGGAATTTTAAAAGAAAATATCAACGACCCGCTCGGAGTACCTGTAAATACAATGAATCCTACCCTAACATTAAATTATATAATATATACCGGTAATTAAACTAAAATGAGTTATAGATTAAACAAAACAGACGGCGAGCTAATAGTTGAACTTGCAGACGGCCAAATAGATAATACTAGCACTGATATTACTCTAGTCGGAAGAAATTATAGAGGGTTTGGTGAACTTTTCAACGAAAATTTTATCAAGATTACGGAAAATTTTGCAAATACTAGTGCTCCTGATGCACCTTTAACAGGCCAATTATGGTACGATACTAACGAACAGCGTTTAAAAATATATAACGGTAATCAGTTTAGAACAGCAGGTGCGCCTGTTGTTAGTTCTAGTAGACCCTCTCTAGTTCAAGGAGACATCTGGATAGATAATCTAAATAGAAAATTATATTTCTATGATGGTAACGAAGATAACGAAATTACTCTAGTAGGCCCTGCTTACGACCAAGCACAAGGGAAAACCGGACTAGAAGTTGAATCGGTTATAGATACAACTGCAAAAGAGCGTGTTATTTTAAAAGTGTTTATTGCAGGTGATCTTTTTGCAGTTATTACAAAGGCAGACGGGGACGGAGAATTCTTTCTATCAGGCACAAATAAAATACAGGGCTACCCTGACAATCCAGACGATAATAATGTGCCAGCAACACAGAGATTTAGACAGGGATTTAATCTTGCAGATAGCAACTCTTTTTATAGAGGAACAGCTGAATCTGCTAGGGCACTTGTCGATATAGACGATAATGTAAAAACAACTGCCGACTTTCTTGCAGCAAATGAAAATGAAGAAACAACCGGATCTCTCTTTATTAAAAACTCTAATGGTATTACGATCGGTGTTCAAGACACTGCATATGCTACTTTTAAAGTGTTAGGGACAACTACTGTAATAGAAAACCAAGAAAGACAAACTGATATTGCTTTAAGAACAAAAACAGGTAACGCATTTAACAATGCTATTTACATTCAAGGACAGGCAGAAAGAATAGGAATTCATAACGACAGTCCAGAGTTTGGTCTTGATTTAACAGGAGATTTAAGAACTACCGGTGACGCAATTGTAGAAGGCGACCTAACAGTAAAAGGACTTGCTTCGTATTTCAATGTACAGACCCTGCAGGTATTAGATAAGAATATAGAATTAGGATTGCTTGACGACAGTACTGAAGGCGACGACGACATCGTCGACGGAGGCGGTATAACGCTTAGGTCTCTAAACGGGTCAAAAGATTTATTTTGGGATAAACAATTAAACAGCTGGAACGCCAATGTTAATTTTAATTTATCTGAAGGAAACAGTTATAAAATTAACGGACAAAATGTGCTATCGCTTACAGAGCTAGGTCCTCTAGTCAAAACTGCAAACGGATTAACAAGTATAGGAAAATTACAAAGTTTAGCAGTTGACGATTTAAGGATCGACACAAACGTTATTTCTGCTCCTTCAGTATCCGGAGTTAACAAAAGTATTGTATTAGATCCGTCTGCAGATGTATCAGTATCAAATTCAAGAATAACAGATTTAACTGATCCTGAAGATGATCAAGATGCTGCAACAAAACAATATGTAGATTCAGAAATTCTTGCAAAGCAAGAGAACGTTGCTCTTGCTTTGGATATTACAGGATTGTCTGATCCTGTGATTTCGGACCCAAGAAACGATGTAGCTGTAATTTTAGAATCAATTGTACCTGCTAGCGAAAAACGAGAAGGAACACTAGCAAGAATACACGGAACTGCATACAATAACACTATAATAAGCGGTATCGATGTGCAATCGGCAGCAAATATTAATACTACTAGTGTAATTTCAGATGATAGCAGCGCTATAAGTGTTGTCGAGAGTATATCTTTCGACCCAGTTTCTGGTACTTTTTCTCCTGTACCTGCTAGATTAACCTTTACGTTTATAGTGCAAAACGGCGCTTGGGTTCATCAGAGTACAGTTTAGTCAAATTTCGATAAATACCATATATGATAGGGACTTAACAAATGGCGTATATTATTAATCGATTTGACGGATCTGTTCTAACTGAGGTTCAGGACGGTACTGTAGATAACTTTACTGATCTTAAAATAGTTGGAAAAAACTTTGCAGGCTACGGCGAAATACAAAATGAAAATTTTATATTTTTGCTGGAAAACTTTTCTAGTCAATCTCCGCCTCCTAGACCCATTTCAGGACAGATTTGGTTCGATGCAGACAATTCTAAACTAAAATTCTACGATGGTTCTAAATTTAGAACAACTGGCGGCGCAGAAATCAGCGAAGAAACTCCAGTTGGTCTAACAGAAGGCGATTTTTGGTGGGATACTCAAAATGAACAACTATACGCCTATAATGGTACTGATTTTGTTCTTGTAGGACCTCAAGATGCAGGCGAAGGCATTACCCAAATGCAAAGTACCTCCCTTCTTGGTACTGATGGATTAACTAGATCTGTAATTATCGCTGTTATTAATGATAGTGTAGTTAATATAATCTCCAACGAAGAGTTTACAATTGCACCTAGCCCTGAAAATTCAATTCCAGGTTTTGATATTGTAAAACAAGGTATTACTTTAAGAGATACACTAGCAGGTTCGGGCGGTGTAACAAGTCGAGCAACAGATAATTATATTTTTTGGGGAACTGCTTCTGATTCGGATAAACTAGGCGGAAAAGATGCAGATCAGTATATTGAACAAAGTAATCCTTCTTTCAACAACTTAGTTGAATTCGCGGACGTAGGATTTGCTGTTGGTGACTCTAATGACTTAAGAGTTTTCATAGAAAACGACGATCAAGCTGTCTTAGAAAATGCTGTAGGAAATTTAATAAGTCTAAAAACAAAAGACATCTCTGGTATTGTAAAAACTCCACTTAGAATTTTTTCTAACTCTGTTTTGCCTGGTGAAACTCCGGACGGTGATTCTATAGAACAGGTTGATTTAGGTAATTCTACTGATAAATTCAATGACGTGTATGCTGAGAATTTTATCGGAGTATCAGAGAGAGCAACTGCACTTGTAGTTAACGGAAATGATAGATTTGGCGATGTATCTGATACTGCTAACACTGTTGCAGTAAGAGATGCATCCGGCGGTCTAAGTGCAGTTCTTTTTAGGGGAGTAGCTACACAGGCAAAATATGCTGATCTAGCAGAAATTTATTCTACTGCGGAAGCGTTTTCAGTAGGAACAGTTGTATCTGTATGTGAACACGGCGATCATGAGGTATGCGACAAACAAGATAGTAATGTAATTGGTGTTATATCAGAAAATCCTGCCTACCTAATGAATTCAGAAGCAGAAGGTCAAGCAGTTGCGTTTACTGGCCGAGTGCCTGTAAGAATCGTTGATGCGGTACAAAAAGGTCAAAAAGTATATGCTATTGGAAACGGCGCTGCGTCTATAAACGGCTCAGGCGATCTTGTAGGAATTGCTTTATCATCCGATACAACCTCAGAAGAAAAACTAGTAGAGTGCGTTTTAAAAGTATAAATAAAGTACGCACTTAAAAGGACGTTAATATGGCAGTTTCACCCGGCGATACAATTACCGCAGCGGATTTTAACAATCTTCAAAGTAGAATAGCACAGGTTTTGGGCGTCGGCTCGGGAGACTTTGGATATGGTCAATCAGTTTCTAGCAGCCAAGTAACTTCTTTAACAGATCCCGATATTCCAAACGGTGATTCTGTGCTTGCTTCGCAATTTAACGAACTTAGAACTGATCTTGGAAAGGCATACAAACACCAAGAAGGCTCGGATATTCCAATTAACAGTTTTACAGCCGGTGATATAATCGGAGCTGACGAGTCTGGAACGGATCTTAATTTTGATCAAAGCGGCAATTATATATTTGAAAATCAAGATACTTCAAAAGGACTTAATGATTTACTTATAATAATGACAGATCTAGAAGCTAATAGATTTGTAATACATCCGAGTCAAGAAGATGTTCAAGTTAGAGATTCAGATCAAAGAACGTCTAGCTGGAATGGCACTATAACATCACAGTTTATTGTAAGTTTTTCTGACGAAAATGCAAGAAGGCATTTTTTTAATTCTGGTGGTGATATTAGATTTGAAGGAACAGTTGATTTATCTACATCGACCGGAGGCAGCCTTGCTCGAGACGAAGGATGGAATGATCTACTAGAAAATCCAGGTACTATTAGATTCGATTATAATTCTACTACTTTAACAGGCAGTACTACTGGAGTTTCTTTTCCAGCCGGCGTAGTAGGCAACGATTCTCTTACTGCAACCTTTCAAGAAATATTTAGAAAAGATGCCAACGGGGGCACCTACGGCGATTCATATTGGAAGATCGATGCTAGAGAAGACAGCAGCACAGTTTTAAGATTTAGAATTACACTCGTTGACGACGGACCTGAAAGTGACTCAGATGCAGGTCAAGTAGGATCAATCTCCGGAGGCGTAACTGAGCCGGTGACTGCTGATCTAGAATTTGAATATTCAGCACGTCGAGCAAACGGTGAAGTTGTACTACCTTTCCCTGCATTTAGCATCGTAGACACATTTGAATAATTCTTGACATTTTGTTTTTACTCTTGTATAATTAAAATACAGGAGTAATATATGGACGAACGTTTAGAAAAAGCCCTTGAATTTTCCAATTACATGGTTACGCTTAACAATCAAAAGCGTATTCTCAAAGAACAATTTAGAGAAAATATTGTTCATTATTACAACGGTGGACAATTTACAGTTACGCAAGATTTAATTACATTTGTTAACATGCTAGTAGATCGAGGAGTGTCAGAAGACATAGTTCTTGTAGATGACAATGAAACTCCCGTATTGATTGCTGATGCAGATAGTTTTCTTGCAGACACTCTTGACAGATATTTTTCTGTAACAAATCAATATCATACCGCATATAAAGAACTGTTATCTAAGCGCAGTGTAGAAAAACTGGTAGACTATGACGACTAGAGGTATTGTTGTATTTGCTAGAAACAATAGTCAAGTTGATTATGTAAAACAGGCTCATTTCCTAGCAAAGAGAGCAAGAGACATCCTTGGATTACCTACTACGCTTGTAACAGATAGCATAGAGTTTTTGGATGTTGAGTATCCTGATTGGCAAACTGTGTTTGATAAAGTAGTGTCGATAGTATGGAAGGCTGAAGATACTACTGAAGATACAGTGTTGTCCCGCGGAGAACAACACAGTCAAAAGAAATTTTATGATGGTGCGCTTGTATCGAAACAACTAGAATGGAAGAACGAAGCAAGAACAGTGGTATATGACGTATCTCCTTACGACGAAACACTGGTATTGGATTCGGATATTGTAATCTCTAACGATATATTTTTACAATGCTTCGAACAACAGCATAATTTACTACTTTATAAAACTGCAACTGAACTACTAGATTGCGATAGAGGCGACGATTTTACAAGAGTTTCAGATACTTCGGTAGATTTTTACTGGGCTACCTGTATATTTTTTAGAAAAACCCAAGAAAATCGAATATTTTTTGATCTAGTAAAGCATATTCAAGAAAATTGGAATCATTATAAGAATATTTTTCAAATAAATTCTCCTTATTACCGCAATGACTATGCATTTTCTATGGCTATTCATATTATGAACGGATATCAGACTGGGGATTTTGCTAAACCTATGCCCGGTACGCTCTATTTTATCACAGATAAAAGTATTTTATGGCAAATACAGGATAGATCGCTTGTAATATTGCTTGAAAAGCCTACATACGACGGCGAATATACTCCAATAAGAATCGAAAATGCCAATCTACATGCTATGAACAAGTTCAGTTTGAATAGGTGTATAGATGAAGTCTAGAGGATTTGTAATTTTTGCCGAAGGAGAAGAGTATTTTCGTCAGGCATACCTCGCTGCATTAAGTATTCGAGCAGCCGGCAACATATATCCTGTAAGTGTTGTTACAAATTGTGTCGCAGATGATAAACATCGTGAAATTTTCGACAAAATTATAGATATTCCGTGGTACAAGCAAGATAATACTCTTTTAAAAACTGAAAATCGTTGGAAGATCTATCATGCAACACCCTATGACGAAACTATAGTACTGGATTCTGATGTGCTAGTACTACAAGATCTAGAATATTTTTGGAATTCTGTCAAAAATTACGATTTATATTTTCCTACTAGGGTTTTTACTTACAGGAAAGAACTAATCCAAACAGATTTCTATAGAAAAGCATTTACTGCTAACGATCTTCCTAATTTCTACAATGTTTTACACTACTTTAAAAAATGCAACTGGACAAAACAATTCTATGAGTGGGTAGAGACAGTAAACAACAACTGGGAACTGTTTTATGGTAATTTTTGCAAAGAATACTATCCAAAACAGCCCAGTATGGATATTACTGTTGCTATTGTTTCTAAAATACTAGACTGTGACCGAGAAATTTCCAATCAAAAACAGAATATGCCAGAAATAGTCCATATGAAGCCTCGCGCCCAGCAGTGGCGCAATCCAAAAAGTCGTTGGCAGGACAAAGTAGGTGTGTATCTTGATGAGAATTTGCAACTGAAAATAGGGAATCATAGGCAGGATACTGTATTTCATTACACAGAAAACGATTTTGTAACAGATGACATCATAAGGAAATATGAAAAATGTCTGAAACTATAATGTATGTGATTTTTGAACGAGATACAGGAAAAGTATTAGGAATTTCTCCTAAAGCAGAGAATGAAAATTCGATTCCTGTACATCTTTCTGATGTAATCGGTTTATTGAATGGAACTGAACGAAAAAGAAATTACAGAGTTGAATATAATCCCAAAACAAAACAGCTAGAATTACAAGATCAACATCAACAAAGTTTTGACGGGTCTAGTGTGAATGACTTTATATATGAAATACCAGAAAACACAATAGAAGATGCTGATATCGTTGTAGAACAGGATAAACCAAACACCTGCTGGAGAATTAAACTAGGGAAACAGTTAAAAAGGAATCTACGCAAGAAAGGAATAAGGCTAAACACTAAATTGTCTTTCTCTGTTACAGCAAAACACGACCCTAATATACTTTACAAAACTCTTTCTGTAGACTTTGCCCGCATATTAAATGATAACTACGCAGTAATAGATTTTTCTATGCCGTTTGAGACAGAAAACACACCTCTATCTGTTTTTACTGCAAGACGCTTTGACACCTACCAATTTAGAAGGATACTAGATGAATAAAATTAGAATAGTAGAGCAAGACATTATCTTTTTATCCTATGACGAGCCTAATGCCGAAAAAAACTATGCAGACCTCTGCCAAAAGATACCTTGGGCAAAAAGAGTACATGGTGTAAAAGGATCTGACGCAGCACATAAAGCCTGCGCAGAACTATCTGACACTGAACACTTTGTAACTGTAGACGGCGACAATCAGATAAACTCCGAATTCCTTAATTTAGAAATCGACGTCGAAGACTTAGGATTAACAGTGGAGCATGTGTTTTCATGGTGCGGTAAAATTCATGTGAACGGATTAATGTACGGCAACGGCGGCTTAAAATTATGGAATAAAAAATTCGTTAACAATATGCAAACTCACGAAGCATCAGATGGCATTGATTCTCGCTCTCTAGTAGAATTCTGCTTCGATGATTTGTATTATCAATTTAATGAGAACTTTTCCACTTCATATACAAACGCTTCGCCCTTTCAAGCATTCAGAGCGGGCTTTAGAGAAGGTGTAAAGATGAGCTTAAATCAAGGTGCTCCGGTAAAAGATATTCATTCAGTGTGGTGGCAAAACCTAGAGCGTCTACTTATATGGTGTTCTGTAGGAGCCGATGTAGAAAACGGTCTATGGAGCATATACGGAGCAAGAGAAGGCTGTTTTTTAACCAACTGTACAGACTGGGATTATACTCAAGTAAGAGATTTTGAATATTTGACAGAGCAGTGGAACAATCATTATTCTAAAATTCAAAATGACGACTTAATTTCTCACATACAACAAGCAGGAAATGCACTTGCTACTGATTTAGGATTAGAAATTGCTTTACTTGACGAAGATGCTAGTAGATTTTTTAAAAGAGTCTATCATAACACACCTAGAATATTAAAAAGCAGACAATGAGCGAACTAGAAAAGATAAAGGAAATTATTCCTTACACAAATCAAGAGATATCGCCTACTTTCTGTATGGCAAAGTGGCACCATACTACGATCTACCTTCAAACAGGTGAAACGCATAGTTGTTATCATCCTGCGCCTCATCCAATACCTCTAGAAGAACTCAAACTCAATCCGTCTGCACTTCATAATACTCAACAAAAGAAGCAAGAACGCGAGTTTATGATGAAAGGCAAGCAGCCCACAGGCTGTTCCTATTGCTGGAAGATAGAAGCAATGGGCAAAGACTATGTGTCCGATCGTCATATTAAAACTGCTTCTATCTACACACCGGAAAGACTGGAAGAAATCAAGCAAGGCGGCGCAGAATACAATGTAAATCCCGAATACATAGAAATTTCTTTTTCAAATGAGTGTAATTTCAAATGCGGATATTGCCATCCTAAAGCAAGTTCAAGATACTGGAAGGAGATCAACGACCACGGCCCCTATGATGCTTCTACAGACCACAGACAGGACATAGACTGGTTTAAAATCTATCAGAAAGAAGAAGAAAACCCTTACGTAGAAGCATGGTGGCGTTGGTGGCCAGAAGTTTCAAAGACTCTGAACATACTGCGCATCACCGGCGGCGAACCTTTAATGCACAAAAGCACCTGGGATCTGTTTGATAGACTGGAAGAAGATCCTAAACCGCATATACAGATAGAAATTAACTCTAATCTCGGAGTTAAGCCCAAACTGGTAGAACGATTGGTAGATCGAATTACCCATTTACGCAGCATCAGTGCTATTAAGAGTTTTAAACTCTATACTTCTATTGATACCTGGGGTAAGCGGGCTGAGTACGCACGACATGGGTTAGATATCAAATTATGGGAACGCAATCTTGACTATTATTTGTCAAACACAGGATTGCCTGTGACATTTATGATTACATTTAACATATTTGGCGTTACCAGTTTTACTAGTCTTCTAGAAAAGATACTAGAATGGAGAACCAAGTACAATTCTGACGAAAATGAAACACAGTGGCAGAGAATTCGCTTTGATACGCCTCATCTAAAAGAGCCTACTATATTCGATATGAACATTCTACCCAAAAACGAGTTTATGCCTTATATGCATAGTCACTTAGAGTTTATAAAAAAGAATCTAGACAATTCTGATAGGACACAGTTTACAGATCTTGAATATGAAAAATTCAAGCGAGTAGTTGATTATATGGAAACTACTAATTATGAAGAAGACAAATTAATTATTGCTCGTAAAAATTTTAACGCATGGTTTTCAGAACACGATCGTAGAAGAAATGCAAGTCTTGTAGAAACGTTTCCTGAGATGCAAGATTTTTGGAATTTATGCAAGGAACAATAGGAGAAATAATGTTAAAAGCAATACATCTAGACTATGACTTTGATATCTTTACAACTGCAGACTATTCAGTTCATGAAGGTTCCTGCATAGCCCATCAAGTACACGAACTAAAGGATATACATGAAGATTATGGAGGATTTCCAGATAGTTACGAAAATAAAAACACCAAAATTAGACAGTTATGGTGGGATAGAGAATGGGTAGATTTTGACTACATAGGCAGCCAACTTGGTATGGAGGTAATTACTATTAGTTCTATACTTCAGCCCCCGGGTAATATAATACCTATTCATAGAGATACTTTCTTTCAAATTAGAAAACGTTTTCCTAACGATAAAAGAAGGAAAGTAAGAGCAAACATATATCTAGAAAACTGGAGCGTAGGTCACTTTATACAGTATCAATTAAATAACGAATGGCATAATAGCACTCATTGGAATCAAGGCGAAGGATGGATGTGGGATAATGATATTTTACATCTAAGTGCAAATGCAGGAATGTATGACAAATATACTTTACAGGTAAGCGGATTTTTGAATGAATGATTTTAAGATAATTATTAGCGAAACTAATAATAATCCGTATAAGGCACTTCTAATTAAAAATCAATTCGACATAGAATCCTATTTAGGTTTTTTTGATGATTTTCGATATAGTCTACTTTGGAAATCAGAATTTATCGATGTATTACCTCAGAATACAACCAAACTTGTTTTGAATATCTGTCATTTACCTCATACTCCTAAGATATATATTTCTCGAGATTTAAAGAATAAAATTAATAATGATTCTAATACTTTTTTATGGATTTTTTCGCCACACGAAGCAACTTTAAATCATATCAATTTTTCTGTTTATCTTAAAAAACAAGGATTTAGGTTAGACAAAGTAATCGTTACTAATAGTGATTATAAGGTAGATGGATCTACAATTGCAGGTATAAAATACGTTTCTTTTCCTGAATGGTGGGAAGCATATTATCGACATCTATTAAAAACAAAAGATGATATAAGTTTTATAACACCAGACTGTAGGATAGAAAACTTGGACGCAATTGAAAAAAAGTCTCTATGTTTAAATCGAAATGCTAAAATTCATAGAGTCTGGACATATTATTATTTGTTAAAAACCGGATTGCACGAAGACAGTTTTTATAGCTATTATCTACCCAGAATTGCAAAGAAAGACGGTTTAGTTTTTAAAGAATGGGTTAAAGAAGAATTAAGGAAATATAATGATGACTTTCTCTTTGAAAAAATTAAAAAAAATAAAAGACTTTTTCAAGATAGTCCATTAGATAAACTAGATGCACAATACCCAATCAATTTACAATCTAATATCAAAGAGTATTTCGAAAAAAGTGCTCTTTCGATTATCACAGAAAGCCTAGAAACACATGATTTTCTTACGGAAAAAACTTTCAAAGCAATAGTTCATAGTCACCCTTTTATAACCATAGGAGGGTCAAATATTAATTTGAGATTAAAAGAAAGAGGTTATAAACTATATGACGAAATTTTTAGATTTGAACATATAGATAATCCTAAAGATTGCATGAAATTTATGGAAAAATTAAATAACATTTCAACAGAAGAATTAATTGAATATAATTTGCAAACTCAAACAAAAATAGAACACAACTGGAATAACTTTTTTACTAGAAAAATTTCTTTTAATAATTTTATTACAAAAATAGGTCATGCACTATATGAATGAGGATAAAAAAGATTTCTTATTAAAAGAAAGTAAATCTTTCTGTGTATTTCCGTGGATGCACATATATGCAAACCCAGACGGAAAGGCTTTTCCCTGTTGCACCGCTGAACAAGATACCATAGATCAAAATCTAAAAGAAAAAACAATTGAAGAAGTTTTTAACAGCGACGATTGGAAGAAACTTCGCTTAGACATGCTAAATGAAATAAAAAATCCAATATGTCGCAGGTGTCACGAAGTAGACGAATCCGGAGGATTTAGTTATAGAAATTTTGCTAATACAGATTTTGGAAAATTCGTTGATTTAGTCGAAGAAACCGATGATGACGGAAGTATAAAAAACCCAAAATTTAAATACATTGATATAAGATTTAGCAATACCTGTAATTTTGCATGCTCTACTTGCGGAGGATCATTTAGTACTAAATGGATAGAAACAATTAAAAAAAGAGATACTGATGTCGAAGGAAGAGTCGACCTAGAGTATTTTAAGATAGAAGAAAATGCAAAAAAATCTATAATAGATCAACTCAAGCCTCATTTACCGCATGCCGAAGAAGTTTATTTTGCAGGCGGCGAACCATTAATTATGCCCGAACACTATAAAGTCCTTGATTTACTAGATAGTTACGGTGCCTATAACGTTAGAATACGTTATAATACCAATTTAAGTACAATAAATTATAAAGGTAAGAAACTAACAGATATATGGAAAAATTTCGAACAAATTAAACTAGGTGCTAGCATAGACGGTGTTGGAGACGTTGCAGAATTAATAAGAACAGGAACAAAATGGTTAAAAATTCAAAGCAACATGAAAGAACTGTTACACTATGAAAATATACTTTTAAATATAGATACCGTAGTTAGTATTCTTAATATAGAACATCTCCCTGCAATGTATACCTATTTGTTCAAAAATAATCTCCTAAACGAACGATCTTGGCCTTCACTAAATATTGCTTTTGACCCCCTACCATATAGCATTACAAGTTTACCATTGGCATATAAAGATTATTATGCAGAAAAAATACTAAATTTTGTAAAATCATTAGAATATACTGATATTCCGTTAATTGATCCTGCTAAAGAATTCTTAATAGAAGCCTTAGAAGGCGCAGTTACTCTAATGTACAGTAAAGATACATTTCAACATGAAGATTTGGTTTTCTGCAATGATGATAGTATTTTAGATAAAGGAAAATTTCGCAGTGTGTTACCTAACATATACAAATTAGACCAGGATTTAAGAAATGGCAGATACTGAATTTCCAAAATACTTCTGCATGGCACCGTGGGTTCATCTAAGCACTTGGCAGTCCGGAGACACTTATCCTTGCTGCGCTTACGATTATGAAACTCCTATAGGTAATGTTAACGAAGAAGGATTTAAAGGAGTATGGAATAACGAAAAGATGAAAGAACTTCGTCTTGCTATGTTGGAAGACAAACCAACACATGGTTGCAGGAAATGTTTTGATTATGAGAAGCAGGGTGTTTTTTCTTATAGATATAAAATGAATAAAGACTATGCTCACCACCAAGATTTAGTAGTGCAAACCAAAAAAGACGGAACAGTAGATAAATTAAATATTGCTTTTTTTGATGTTAGATTCTCTAACTTGTGTAATATGAAGTGTAGAACCTGCGGATCTCATTTTAGTTCACGCTGGGCAGAGGACGAGGAAGGTAAAGGTCGCGTGGTAGAAATAGACTATCTACATCTTTGGGAAGAAATAGACGAAATATTAGAAACCACAGAAGAAATCTATTTTACTGGCGGAGAAAGCCTTTTCATGCAGCAACACTATGAATTACTTGATAGGCTAATTGAGATTGGTCATTTTCCTAAACTAATGTATAATAGTAATGCAAGTAGACTACATTTAAAAGACAAGCACGTGAAAGATTATTGGAAATATTTTGACAATATTGTTTTTGGTGTAAGTTGTGATCAAATAGGCGAAAAAGCAAATTATACCAGACACGGACAGAAGTGGGACAAGATTTTTGATAATCTCTGCTGGATTAGAGATAATGTTCCGCATGTTAAAATAATTCCAAGTCCTACTATATCAGTTTTGAATATTATGGATATTGACAAAATTATCGAATGCCTTTACGACAACGATTTAGCTTATAACTTCGACATTAATCTTAACAATTTGTTAGTAACTCCGGAATATTTAAGCTGTACAATTTTACCATACCATCTTAAAAAACAAGCAGAAAAAAACATAATAAAAACTTTTGATTTTTTGGAAAAATATTCAATAGATCAAGGTCGACATAAACACATTACATCAAGATTAGAAAAAATTATAGAATTTATGTATAGCGAAGATAATACCCATCTCATTCCTGAATTTAAAGAAACTACTAAACGGCTAGATAAAATTCGTAACGAAAATTTCTCTTCAATTTTTCCAGAACTTAAAGAAATATATGAATAAAGATACTAAAACATTTTGCATGCTTCCTTGGACACACATGCACCTTTGGCCTGCAGGGACAACTTATCCTTGCTGTATGAGCGATCCTAATTTACCTGTTGGAGATACTCAAAAACAGTCTTTACAGGAAATTTGGAATGGCAAACAAATGCGTCAACTGCGTTTGAATATGCTAGACGAAAAGAAAAGTCTTGAATGTCGAAGATGTTACGAATTAGAAGAAAACGGCATGTGGACATTAAGAAACAGTGCTAATGAAAATTTTAAACATCACCATTACAAAGTTTTAGAAACAACAGAAGACGGTTCTGCAGGTGATGTTAATATGGCTTATATGGACATACGATTTTCTAACTTATGTAACTTAAAATGTAGAAGTTGCGGACCGCAGTTCTCTACTAGTTGGTTTGATGATCATGTAAAAGTACATGGCGATCCTGGCCATAAAAAAATGTTAACTGTTAGAGATGATATGAAGGATTTTATGGATGAACTAGATCCTCTATTAGAATCTGTAGAAAGGGTGTATTGGGCAGGCGGCGAACCTCTTATTACAGAAGAACACTATAAAATACTCGATAAATGGATGAAAATGGGAAAGCGAGATGTAAAGATGGATTATACTACCAACTTTACAAAAATGAATTATCGTGATAAAAGTGTTTTTGATTATTGGAATAGTTTTGAACATGTAAGAGTTGCAGGAAGTATTGATGCTAATCATGACAGAGCAGAATATTTGCGCAAAAACATGAAATGGAGTGAAGTGGTAGATAATAGACGGAAAATGATTAAACAGTGTCCGCACGTTTATTTCGAAATTACTCCGACAGTTAGTGCTTACAATGTTTTAAATTTACCCGATTTTCATAAAGAATGGATAGAAGAAGGATTATTAGAACCTCAAAATCTACGTATTAATATTTTGTTAGATCCTACCTACATGAGATTGCAAATACTTACACCTGCGCAAAAGGATATAGTCAGAACTCGTTATGACGAACATATTGACTATTTGAAGCAGTTTTCTAATATTGATTCTGTTATTGATGATTACAAAAGTATACTGCAATTTATGGAAACTGATAACGAACAAGATAGATTTGTATTTGTTTTTAAAACAAAACAAATGGACGAAATTAGAAAAGAAAATTTTTACAAAGTTTTTCCAGAACTAAAAGGTATAGAATGAGTGAGACATTTTGTGTGTATCCTTGGTTAAATTTGCATACGAACACAGACGGTAGATGTAAATTATGTTGCCACGTATATACCGAAGATTATATACAAGTAGATGGCAAAGATGCTGTGTTAGGAAAAGATTCATTCGATGAAATATGGCATGGCGGTTATATGACCAAAGTTAGAGAAAGAATGCTTACAGGAAAACCTGTAGGCGAATGCTCTAGGTGTTACGAACATGAAGATAAGGGAATAGAGAGCAGTAGACAGTGGGCAAATAAACAGTTTCCTATAAAAAGCACAGAAGTTTTTGATCCTACACATCTAGAGCTTCGTCTAGGTAATCACTGTAATCTTAAATGTAATTCTTGCTGGAGTGTAAGCAGTGATCAATTATACAAAGAAAGATCTAAGATTTTACAAAACGAATCAGTTCCCGAGTGGTTATCGGATCAATGGAATCATGAGGTAAAATCTGTAGAAAAATTCGACTGGGAATGGTTTGAAACAGAAGAATTTCGACGATTTATCGACAGAGTAGCTCCTCATCTTAAGAGATTATATCTTACCGGAGGAGAACCAACTCTTATACAAGCAAACAAATATGTTATCGATAAATTAGTAGAGACCGGCAATCAGTCTTGTCATGTTGCCTGGACAACTAACCTTACTACTTGGCCTGATGAATTTTATGATAAGCTAGATTTCTTTGATAGTTCAGAAATACAGATGAGTATAGATGGTTTCGGAGATCATAACCAATATATTAGATATCCTACTGCTTGGCAAAAAGTTGAAAGAAACTTTGAAAAAGCACAGCGGCTTCCAGAAAAAGTACAGTTAAAAATATATTTTGTCTATCAAGCCTGGAATATTTTTGATGTTAAGCCGTTAGTTGAATGGCTTATAAACACACAGCGCAGAAGAATAGATTTTGTTCCAATCTTTTTAGAATATCCAGATCAATTACACAGTTGCGTATGGCCAGAATATGTTCGAAACAAAGCCATTGAAGAGTTATCTACTATTAATACCAGATCTCACAGAGATCCTATCGCCAGGATAATCGAATACACTAAAAACACCGATAAGTACTCTAAAGATCTTTTAGAAAGAATGAAAACCTATATCGAGATTAATGATAGATATAGACGTTTTAATTTCTACAAAACTTTTCTCGAACTAGGCGAGGTTTTAAATGCACAATGATATCAAGGCTATTATTCCTGCAAAAGACAAATGGATTTCAATAGCATGGCAAGTAAACGACTTTTGCAATTTTAGATGTTCTTATTGTAATGAGTGGAACTGGGCAGGTAGAAATAAAAACGAACACGATATACCATTAATAAATGATACTCTTGAAAAAATAATAAAATATTATCAAAATAAAGGATATAGATACTTTAAATTGTTTTTAAGTGGGGGAGAACCTACTTATTGGCAGGGTCTTGTTCCAGTTGTTGAAAAGTTTAGAGATTTAGTAGAATGGCCCGGTAGTTGTGTAGGTATTAACACAAATTTTAGTCGTTCTTTAAAGTGGTGGAAAGAATATCATTACTTGTTTGAGGATGTTGTTGCTAGCTATCATTCAGAATTCTGCAAAGAAGAAAAATATTTGGAAAATTATAAATTTTTACAAGATAAAAAGAATTATCTTTGTGCTAGAATAATGATGCATCATGACGAAAATAAATTTCAACAGTGTATTGATTTTGGTAAAAAAATTAAAAAACAATGCAAAAACTACATCATCGAGTATGCACCTGTTTATGATGAGCTTAGACCTCATACCGATCCTTGGAAGTACGACACAGAATGGCAACAGGATTTTTTTAAACATAATAGTACCGAAGTACAACAAAAGGAAAAAATTAAAAAACAACCAAATTATGCTTGGGCTAAAGTTCATTGGGAAAATGATGCTGTTGAGCCTATTGACACAAATAAAATAATTACCAATGGAATGAATTTTTTCAAAGGATGGAAATGCAACATTCATGAGAGTCTTCACATTCACCCTGACGGGAAAATTCAACAGGCTAGCTGCGGAGTTGGTCCTATTGTAGGAAATATTGTAAAGGGAGAGTTTGACACAGAACTAAGTCAAAGTATTATCTGTCCAAAAGACCATTGTCACTGTGCAGCAGACATTAATATTACAAAGAGTAAAATATGAGCAAAAAATATGATAACATAAAAGATAAAACATTTTGTTTTTATGCATTTCACGGATTAAGCACGCATAGCACAGGTAAGACACGATCGTGTTGTGTAAGCAATAGTAGAAAAACTAGAACGTATCCTACAGGACTTGATATTAGCTCTTGGTCTTTCTTAAAAAACCAAAAAGTTGCAAAAAATATAGAAGACTTCATTAATGATCCTGAACTTATAGAAATTAGAAGAGCACTGTTAAATGGAGAAAAGCCAGAGAATTGCAAGTTTTGTTGGATGAGAGAAGATGCCGGAATTACAAGCATAAGGCAGATTGAAAATGAGATGCACAAGGACCAAATTGATGAAACACTACATTATATAGATGAAACAGGGTATTTAAACAAGGAGGCTATAAAATATCTTGATATAACTTTAGGTAATGTTTGTAATTTGAAATGCAGGAGTTGCAACCCATGGTCTAGCCACCATTGGATCGAAGAGTCTAAAACTATGCCTCATACCAATTGGGACGAAAATGCAATAAGGTCTGCTAAGTTTATGCAGGACAATCCTTGGCATATAAAAGCGTTTGAAAACAATTTTTTTGATCCAGTCTTGCCTAATGTAGAAACTATTAATTTTCTAGGAGGGGAGCCTTTAGCAGTTAAAGAGCATTATGATTGGCTACAACATATTATAGATAAAGGATGGTCTTCTAATATCTCTCTTCATTATAATACAAATGCAACAATGTTTCCACAACGTTTATTAGATATTTGGGATCATTTTAAATCGATAAACTTATCGTTAAGTTTAGATGCTATCGGAGATTTAGCTCATTATGTTAGATATCCCAGTAAATGGAAACTGATTGAAAAAAATATAGAAAGATTAAAAAAATTTACCGAATCAAGAGAATCATTTACCGTACACATTCATACGACTGTAAGTATGTTAAACATATTAGATTTAGACAAAATGTTATATTGGTGCAGGGATCAATACAAGGACTGGCATTATTATAACGACGAAAATTGGAATAATTGGGGATTTCAAAACGTGTTGCCACATTTTAATATAGTAAACGAACCTGAGTGGTTGCACGTAAGGAATTTACCTAAAGAAATAAAAGAAATCGCCAAAAACAAGATAATGGAAGTTTACGAAGCCTTGCCAAACACTGTAGAAATACCACCTTGGGAACAAGATAAATTGGAAGACTTTAAAAATTTGATAAATTTAATTGATGAAGAAAATAATGACGAAAGTTGGAAGCATTTTGTAGGAAATACCTATGCTAGCGATTCTTTCCGTAACGTAGACATAAAAAATTATATACCTTGGACAAGAGATTATCTATGAAAACTCTAGTAGCAGTGGGTTGTAGCCACACAGCGGGCGCAGATATAGACGGTAACCCTGCAAGCTATTACAACAGACAAAACTGTTTTGCTGCGCAACTTGCCAATAAATTAGGTTATGAATATATCAATGTATCTGCTAATGGAGCAAGTAATCAATTTATTCATAGAAAAGTTATAGAATACATAACCAATTATATGGAAAGTCCAAAAGAAGTTTTTTTCCTAATAGGATGGACTTCGAGTGATAGGATGGAGTTGAGATATTCTGAAAATAGCAATTTTGAACATAACAACCTTGCAGATTTAGAAGATAGAAAATATTTCCCTTTCACGTCTGGAACACATAAAAATTTAATTCTTGATGACAAGATGAAAAAACTGAATAAATTTATTGACATTCTGTTCGACTATCATTTAAAAGAAAATGAAAGAGCAACATTAGCTTATTCTACTCAGCAAATATTAAAGTCTTTAGAAATTCCGTATTTTATGTTTAATTCGTGTAATGGTATTGAACGCACAGAATATACAGGACCAATACTTGACAAGATCGATAAAACCTATTATCCAGAACCCGAGGATGAAAGCAAGGCTTATTTTCCTTACTGTCGATTTACATTAGGTTATAATGAATTTTCTGAATATTGGCATCATTATAAACCTGCACACGACGAATATGCAATTTATCTTTTTAACTTATTGCGTGAAAAAAATTTAATTTAAAAAAATATATTGACTTTTCTTTTGTTAATAGTATAGTAAAAAATATGTATGATATTTTCTTTATAGCAGAATCGAAAAACACTGCATGGTGCAATTTTAAAGATCAGTATCCTACAGCTAAATTTGCAAAATCATTTGATGATGCTGCGCAAAAATGTTTTACTCGATTTTTTTGGACAGTGTATGATGATTTAATTGTTAATTCCGATTTTGATTTTTCTTATATTCCTGACGGATGGAGTCAAGATGTAGTACACGTATTTCGAAACGGAGAACATTATGACGGTTTATGTTTGATATCAAAGAACAATCTTCCTACAAAAAAAGAATTCGAGCATAGGTTTTTCACAAAGAAAAAAGAAGTAGACATTTTAGCTAGTACTCCTAAGCCTTATGACATTTTTTATCTTAATACCTACGATGAATATATAAATGCAATCGAAAAATCAAGTTCAGATATGTTTTGGGTTGTGTATGATGATATCATGGTAGAAGATAATTTCGACTTCAGCTATCGAGCACCATACTGGGAGAAATTTACCCATGTATTTCTTAACAAAAATTATTATGATGGTATAAGCCTACACAATAAAAATAAACCTGTAACAGAGAAAGAATTCCAATACAGATTTTACACACAAACCAAAGAAGTAGACACACAAGCATCATCTCCTAAGACTTTTGACATAGTTTTTATTAGCTATAACGAACCCAATGCAGAAGAAAATTTTCAAAAACTTAAAAATCTGTTTTCGAATGTAAAAAGAGTACATGGGGTAGAAGGCATACATAATGCGCATCGAGAAGCTGCAAAACAAGTTTATACAACTATGTTTTGGGTTGTAGACGGCGATGCTGAAATTATAAATAATTTTAATTTCGACTATCAAGTGCCTAAATGGGATCAAGATGCTGTGCATGTATGGAGAAGTAAAAATCCTGTAAATGGTTTAATATACGGTTATGGAGGTGTAAAACTTCTTCCTACGAACTTAACTCGTAACATGGATACATCTAAACCAGACATGACAACTTCTATATCTAGTAAATTTAAAGCAGTTCCTGAAATTTCAAATATTACACAATTTAACACAGATTCGTTTAGTGCATGGAGGTCGGGATTTAGAGAATGTGCTAAATTAGCCAGCGGTATTATAGATAGACAAAATGACCAAGAAACACAACAGAGGTTAGATGTATGGTGCAATCAAGGTGTAAATAGACCGTTTGGTATAGATGCTATCAAAGGTGCTATTGCTGGCAAAAAATTTGGTCAAGAAAACAAAAACAATCCAAAAGAATTACAGAAAATAAACGACTTTGCATGGTTAGAAGAATTTTATGCTAACCGTCGATAAAATTAAAACTAAACTAGACAAATTTCTTTACAATAACGCTATATCATAATCATAACGGTGATATAAACTCTTTTTTTCTATATAAGTAATACTCGATGGTAAACGTAACAGAAAAATTATTTTAAGACATGGAAACTATCATTGCATTTTTAATCGGGCTGATTTCTGGGATTGTTGCAGGCATGATTCCTGGAATTAGTATTCTAATCATGCTTACTCTTCTATATCCTCTCTTGATCACGTTTGATATTGTTAATGTAATAATGTTATACCTTACACTAGGTGCCTGCGCACAATATTTTGGTTCAGTGTCAGGAACTTTATTCAGCATTCCTGGATCGATCACTGCGTTACCTGCAGTAACCGAAGGCCATGCTCTTTTTCGTAAAGGCGAGGGAGATAGAGCAATAATGCATGCTGCTATTGCTAGTTTTTTTGGCAGCACGTTTGCACTTATTGTAACACTTGTACTATTGAGTGTACTGTTTGTGTTTTATAGTTTATTTGATACCAGAGTGAAATTGGTGGTATTCGTAATTGCTATTTTTGCATTTATATGGGTTTCGCATAATAACAAATGGTTAAGTGCAGCATTAGTTCTAGTAGGTCTTACTCTTGGTCATGTCGGTGGCCATACAGCTAGCGGCGGATTTCTGGCGCACGACTTTATGGTATTTGGAAATTATCACCTGTTTGGCGGCCTTCCGTTATTAAGCGTGTTACTTTCATTATACGTTGTGCCTATGCTAATAACGCACATGCTGAAAAACCAAATCATTACATATCAAAAAATCACCTTCAGCGGGTACATTAAGAATGCAAAAGAACTAATCTCTAGTAAATGGATGATGCTTAGGAGTTCGCTACTCGGATATGCAACTGGCTTTATACCAGGAATAAGCTATATACTAGGAGTCAGCTTATCGTATTCTATCGTAAGAGAGAAAAAGCAAAAGGAAAAAACATACGAAACAGGTGATTTAGATTCGCTAGTTGCATCAGAATGTGCAAACAGTGCAGGGTCTCTCTCAGTTATTCTACCGTTACTGTTAGTCGGAGTTCCTATTACTGGATCTCAGACTTTGATTTACAATATAATGGAAAGCAGCGGCACAGCAATGTCGATTTCTTTCTTTCAATCATTTTATCCTAAAGCAATATTAGCATATATAATAACTTCTTTTATTTGTGTTTTTATTTCAGGAAAGTATGTTAACTGGGTATCTTTGATTATAAAAATTAATTTTAGATATATTTATATTTTTGTTATAGGTATTTTAATTCTTATACTATATTATGTAGGCTCTCAGACTTTGTCAGAATGGTACTATCTAACGGTATTTGCGGTATTTTTGCCATTTGGTCTAGCTTTGCGCAAAGTTGATATACTTCCATTAATTTATGGATTTATATTGTCAGAATCAGTAAATAGGACTGTGATTACCGGAATATCTTTATATTGGTAAAAATCACTTGACTTCGATGTTAAACGATGATATAATATATACATTGCTTGGTAGATTACTTTGCAATGTAAATTCTAAATAGGAGACTTAATTAAATGAAATTTACGAAATTTAAAACCCCAACATTATTTTATTCGTTACTTTTAGTTCTCAGTTCGAGTGCAATGGCAGCAGATCAAGAAGTGAAGTTGCTATCGAACTGGAGCGTAACCGGAGCGTTTCATGGTGTGTTGGACCACTTGTCAAGGCAGGATGGATTTGCTGACACCATCACTCGTGTAGATAGTTGTGCTGCTGCTGCACGAATCATCCAGAATACCGACGAACCCATTATTGCACCATGGGACATTCTGTCATTGTATGAGGAAGAAAATCATCCATGTGACATCTTAGATGAAAATACATTTAAGACAATTGTTGGACAAGCACATTTTAACTTTTGCAGAATGCCCGATGGTTCCGACGGAATTGCACACATCATTGATGAAGGTGCTCGAATTGGTACATTTAGAGGCAACGAAACCTATGTACCACTAGAAACTATTCTTGCTGGTCTTGGCGGAAAAAGTCATCCGGTAGCATATTCTTCAGTAGGAGATTACAAGGCAGCTTTAGTTGCAGGCGAAGTTGACTTTATTTTTGCAACTGTTCCTGATGAAGGAATGGAATGTGTAATGACAACACATCCGTCACCAGAAAATACCGACATAGCTCTTTTATCAGACTTCTATACTGGTATTTTTCATGATTATGCATTTTCATTTGCACTAATCGGCAACAATGTTGAAGCTGAAGTAATCCGTGAGGCATTACTAGCGGTTACCGAGACCGACGACTGGAAGCAAGGATTAGGTAGTCGTTATGATACTTCGGTTGTTCTTAACCCTTCAGAAGAACAATATACCACGCTCGTTGAACTTCTCAACAACATGCGTGATAGCGTCGATAGTATTGACTAAATGTAAAAACGTTCTATAACGTCAGACCAGTTGTATGAGTATTTCATATAGCTGGTCTGTTTTCACGACTAAATAACACAATGTCTTGTAACTTTACATCAGTTAAGAGAAAATTTATAGTCGGCGGCAACAGCTTCGATAGTAACATTGAAGCACTGGTGTATCATTCTTGCCATCCGCATAATGATCTATACTACGATATAGGCTATAACTTTATATACAACTTTGAATTATGGAAAAAAGAACCGTTATATTCTATTAGTCACTATTTGAGACAGCATGCACGATTGATATCAGAAAAATACGATAATATTTTTTTATTATACACAGGCGGAACAGACAGTCAAACAATGCTAGATGCATTTATTGCTGAGAAAATAAAAAATATTACCCTAATTACCAACAGAGGTAATATGGACCTTACAAGCACTGATTTTGAAAAAAATTTCCGTTATCTTGAAAAAACAGTTTCGGTTGAGAAGTGGCTTGAACAAAATAAACAAACCATGAAGGATTTAAATTATACACATTTTTTTTACAGAGGAGAATCTTTTGAGAGAAATCAATACGAAAAAATATTAGTAGACAACGATTTTCATGATTATAATAATGACGTGTTTGCAGCAACATCGTGGGTAAACGGAAAATCTGATCTTAGACATATTGTAACTGCTCAGAAAACAAATAGTTGCATTGTTATGGGGTTCGAAAAGCCTAGATTAACTCTAATTAATGACGATTCTGTTTGGGCATGGCAATTTCGCAGTGGATATTTGCACAGGGTTGATTTAATATGCGGAAATGACCATGTTGATGCGATTGATTTTTACTTCTCTGACGATATTCCAGAAATTCAAATAAAACTAGCTTGGTTAAAGTCTAAGATACTAGAGAAGATTATATTGACTCACAAGCTGCCGTTTACCGAAAAAATAGTAAGAGAACTTCAGTCAAACACTGGAAGATATTACGAAACAATTAATAACGCTATGGGATATCGAGCAGCAAATGCACTGTTAAATAGCATTCGTTCTAAAGAACTAAACCTCAAAACAGCTAATCTTAAAACTCATTTTTACAAAGATATACTTCAAAATTATTATCAATATATAAAACAAAATATTAATAACGACTTTATCGGCCACCGAGGCGACGTTACTGCTATTAAAACTAAAGCCGTTCCAATTAGACCAATAAAAGCAGCTTTATTTTAAATTATCTAATCGATAAGTTAACTGTTAAGACCCTAACTTTTGTAAGATGATCTGTTTTTGCCGATCTGGTCTTCGAGGAATAACGTCCATGCAGGTTTCGCAATATTTTTCAAATTTGAATAAATCAAAATTCATCATTTTATCTATGTTTTCTTTGGTAATTTCATACTGTTTTGAACCGTTAATTACTTTCCTGCTGCAATGGCGAATTTTTTGTAGTTCAAAATCTATAACAGGCACCAAAGGAAACTGAGCGCATATCCGCCTTTCAAGTTCAGGCGCCTGTTCTTGCGTTTTAAATTCTGGAGATCTAGAATTATATACTTTAAACTCTGTATTTTTGTGATCTATCTTTGTTAGATCAAAATTGTCTTTATATTTAAAATAATTAGGAGTTTTAATAATAAGATTATAGTTATTTTTGTTATTTTCTTCAAGAAAATCAAACTTGCCTAGTTTTTCTATCCTGTCTTCGTAAAAATCTAAGACAAGGTGTTCCATATAAATTATTTCAGAATCTTCCAACACCCAAGGGTAGCTGTTTCGTATTAGAGAATTGCTTAGTACCTGCACAATAAAATTGCTGTGTTTTTTAATTTCATATATTACATTATCTAGATTGCGTATTAAACCTGGTTCTCCGCCTAGAAGACAAATTTTAGTTTTATAAGGACTAAGATATTCTAAAATCTTTTTTAGAAAATTCATATCAACTGTGAGGTGCCGCATTTCTTTGGTCCAAGCTGTACAATAGTAGCAAGATTTATTACAGGATTTTGATAGATAGAAATCAATTGCTAGGTAGTTAGAATTTTTTATGTCATCCAGCATTAGCATTGTGGTATAATCTCTTTGTGAAATATTATGAGAAGCGTTAGATTAGATATAGTTAACTATCCTTTCAAAATTAGGTCTTATGTTGAGACTTCCTTTATTAACATCTTGTTTATACACCTTAGCCTTTCCGGCAGTCATTATAATGATTGGGGTTCTATTAACGAAAGGCAAACCCTTCCAAAATATTGGATTTCGAGCAAAGCATCCAGTGAAAGAAACATCAATGTTGTTTTCGAGACACAGTACACTGAATGTATTAATGAACAACCCGACCTCAAGAGAAGCTATAGGCAATAGATCATCTAGTCTTTCCTCGTCGACTGCTTTGTATGTATGGCCCGCTTTTATTAATTCCTGTTGAACAGGGTTAGGCTTATCCTCTAACCTCATAGTAAAAATAAAAACATATGAGCAATTTAGTATGTTTGCAAAATTCGGTAGAGTGGTATGATATCTTTCCTTCATAGGATCAGCAACGCCATCGCCACCGGCTTCGGTAGCAATGCAATGATCAAATATCTTCTGTTTATATTCTTGATGTTCGGGGCCAACCACGTGAATAGTGTATGGCATGAAATTGTTCTTAGATGGAGTCAACGACCAAGTTTTCTCTAAGAGAGAATCGATTAAGTATTTTGGAATTACAACATCAGGGTCATATTCTTTAACATATTTTCTATTTTTCAATGTGTCGGCTATCATAGAAACTGTTCCTTTACACTTGCTAGGATAATATTTATCTCCTCATCAGTTAGCCAAGCATGTATTGGTAAACTAAGAACTGTGTCTGCTGCTATTTGAGAATTTATACAATTATCTTTTCTATGGTATATGTTCTGGTACATGCTATTTCTGCTGAGTGGTAAATTATAATGTACTGATGCTTGTAGTTTGTTTCTAAGTTGTTCTCGTGTATGATTATCCTCGCACCTTATAACATACTTGTGAAAATTATGATCTAATTCCGTACACTGCTTCTGAACAATTATCGGTAGTTGATTAAAATTTTGATTATAGATTGAAGCAATCGCTTGACGCCGTTGTTTATTTTTTGTCATCTGCTGTATTCTAAAATTGATAATTTCAGCATTGAGCACATACATCCTAGAATTGTATCCTACAAGTTCAAAATCTCTAGATTGGCCATGCCGTCTGAGTTTTTTCACATATTCTGCTTTACTTTGATCGTCAGTTAAAAATACACCACCACCGTTTAACCCTGCTACTACCTTATTCGTGTTAAAACTAAACGAAGAGCAATCACCGATAGAACCTGCTTTTCTTTTATTCAAACTGCTTCCTAGTGATTGAGCAGCGTCTTCAATTATTGCTATACCTTTTTCTCTGCAGAAGTTTTCAATTTTACTAGTATCAGACATATTGCCAAATAGATGCGTGTACATAATAGCCCGTGTTTTTGGCGAAACCATTCGTTTGATACTATCGAAGGAAATATGATAAGAGTCTAGATCAATATCACAAAAAACTGGAATGGCTCCTATCATCGATATACAAGACGCTGTTGATATCCATGAAAAGTCGGTAACTAAAACTTCGTCACCGGCTCCGATTCCTTGCGATAGTAATGAGAAACACAAAGCATCTGTGGCACTTGCTACTGTAACTGCATGTTTTCTATCAGCAAGTTCGGCAAATGTATGTTCAAATACTTCTGTATCTTCATAATTTGTTTGAGACATGAATCTATGAAAGATTTCTTGATAGTGTTCTTGATTTTCTAAATAATCTCGATCCCAGGCATCGTATGCTATCATGTCAGATCTCTTCGAATATACGTTTCTTCATAATCGTATTATTTAAAGGAAATTTAATCAACGGTTCGTAAATTAGGAACTAAAACAATATAAGGATAGAAAAATAAAGAGTTTGATTAATCGATATAGCAAATTTATAAGCTAGATTTTAAATTAAGTACCGTCGAGGTTAATCCAACTACCGTTTTGATAACCTTGGAATTTTTCTTCAGTAACATTATATAATACCATGCCATTGACAGCAGTAAGGTTGTCTCTTTCCGAAGTAGTAAATGACCCAAATTGTACAAAACTGTCAGTTACAATTTCTCCGACAACATCTAACGGATGCTCTGGTTCGTCTTTATTAATTCCAAAATAGCCATCACCTGTAAGAACAGCCTTTGGCCAGCTACCGATATATTCACCAGTTGGATCGACCTGAAGACTAATGCTATCTGGTCTGCCGGCAATTAATGACGGTATTTTTGTGCCATTTGTATCGACAACGGTAAAAAAAACAGTTCCGACTGGATCTGTAAGATTTGATAAATCTTCGTCGTTAGATTGATAAATTAGATATAATGATCCTCGATCTTGTCTTCCAGCTACAGCTAGATCTGTTCTACCAGCTGACGGTCTTGATACTAACAAACTGCCAAGATCTGATTCTATTGTAGACGTGAATAAAAATTCTGTGGATAAGTTATTAAAACTACCAGCGTTAGTTTCTGCGTTAATTAGAATAGTAGAATCGTCACTTAACACTGATCCTTTAAGCTCACCGTCAATATTGTTTGCTATTATAGATTCTACAAAAAGCGAACTTGTTTCTCCATCGAACACAGTTGTGCTGTCATTTAGTTGAATAGAGTCAACTAGTAACCTGTTAATACTTAGCTCTCCGTCTACGGTTATTTCTTCAAAATATCCATTACGCCAGTAAAAATCGCTCGATCCTAGATCATATACTCCGTCTATATTAGGAATTAGGTTTGAACTTATTACCCCGCCAACAACAATATTATCTTCTACACCGTCCCCTAGATTGATAGTACCGGTCGCAGTTATATTACCGTTTATATTAATATTTCCAGTACCAATGATACTGTTATTGTTAAGATCTAAATTACCGCCGAGACTAGGATCTTCGTCATCAGATACACTAGCAGATATTTGTATTCCGCCTTGAGTAGTGCCGTTACCTACATATACTTTGCCAGTATCGGTGACAAAAAGAGGTTCACCTGCTTTGGGGGTTATACTTTGTCTTTCTGCGTCAGTGCCACGACGAAATTGAAATGCCATCAATTTGCTCCTAGATTAATCTTACTAAAGTATTTATCAATCTAGTCTATATACTATCTTCGCTTTTTCATAAAGAGATGAGTACGCTTTGAGATATCTTCCTTGACCTTTTCTGTGTTCAAACGGAAATCAATATGAACTATTGAATCCTCATAGGTTTCAAAGAGGTCTGCAATTGAAGCCTCTAAATCATATAGACCTTCTTCTTTCGTAAGATCAATATCCCAGGTTATTCCATCTTCGAAAGATATCCGGACAGAATGAAGATAATCTACTGGGACAACTTCTACTTCTACGTCCTCAAAAACCTCTGGCCAATAGTCTATAACTTCTGGCGGAAGTTTTTTACTGGCCACTTGCTGCTTTGGTCTTTTTCTTTGTAGGAGACAGTTCTTCTGCCTGCTCTCTCAAGGCCTTTGCTTCTTTATAAAGACGATCTGCGTCACTGCGGTACTTGGCAGCAATCTCTTCATCTGACAAAGCGCCTTGTGTCCTTACAGGTTCTGCCTGAGGAGCATCATAGTCAACAGTTTCTACTGTCGTTTCACGTTGATTGTCGACAGGCTGATCACCGCCACTTATAGCAAGGTCTTCTACAGACACACCCTTCTGCTCTGCAATCTGTTGATTAAGTTCGTTAAGCGGAATAGCAGTGTTGCGATCAGGCACCATTTCTACTTCGTTAGTAGCAACTTTCATCATTCTACCAGTGGTATGAAAACCTGCAAGCATGTTTCTACCATCTGGCAACTGTGTGCGAGCCATTGCTTCAGCAAATTCTACAGCGTTTTGACCTGTGTGACTTTCTACACATTTCATAAGAGCATCGTGCTCGTCTGCCATTAGATTTTCAGTAGTAACTACAATGCAGCTTTCTGCATCACCTGGTACTGTGCGATAAGCAACTACGACTTTTCTCTGATTGTTTTTGATTCTACCTACATGCTTAAGAGCCATTAGGATTCTCCTTGTGCTCCTTGCTGCTGTGATACAGCGGCGAGGAATGTTTCTAGTTTTGTATATGTTTGCCCCACAGTCATCATTTCGTTGGGCTTAAAGGCGCCTCTCTGACTTGCGACATCAATGATCTGCTTAATAGCGTTTAGATCCTGTACTGTTAGTTCAGCGCCGGACTCTTGTGTTGCTTCTGCAGCAGCAGTTTCATCAACCTGAGCGGTTTCTTCTTTCGCCATTGTTTCCTCCTATAATGTACGTGTTTTATTTACTAATACTTTAGATAAGGACAACTCAAAGTGAATATAGACAGTTCTTTTGGATCTTCGAAGCCGATTTTTATTACTTTTTGTGGCTTGTTGTGCTGATTAAGCTCGTGAATAGCGCCAACATAAAATCTGCCTTTAAGATTCTGTGTGATCCACTTTATAATAGTTTGTTCTAGATTGTATCGTCGCATTTCTATAGTAACGTATTCAAAGTGCGGCGGTGGCACTTCACATTGTCGAATACCATAGAAGTTTAAGGGATTAATTTTGCGTGGTTTATACCTAGTCGTCATAGTATGTGGTTACACCAAATGGAGACTCCGGAGCACGACCATACACGGAATGAATCACAAACACAGTATCGCAGTAGTCAGGATCGCCCCAGTCTCCCCACGGCATTCCGTCTGTGAACATGATGAATTTTTTTGGCACAAAGTCCTGATCCTTCATGTATGTCCAGTTTGCCATAAAATCAGTTCCGCCACCGCCTTTAATTTCGTATTCAAGCATGTCACGACCGTCGTCTGCTGTAAATGTGTCTTCGTTGTACACTTCGGTATCAAAGCACCAAATTTTAATATTGTAGTCTTCGTACTGGTCCATAATGCCTTTGACTTCTGATAGAAACACACGAGCCTGATCATCCCCGATTGAACCACTCATGTCAAGCGCAATACAGATGTCAATTGTCTCGTCAAAATTCTGACCAGGAAGAACCGCACCCATGTGCCAGCCCTTGCGTGAAGGACGAGCAAAAGTAAAGTCGTTTTTAATAGTGCTCTGAATCTGCTGCTGTAGAATCTCACGCCAGTTCATCTTAGGCTCAGTAAGATCCTTAACCATGCGTTCTACATCGCCAGGCACATTGCCAGCGCCGGCACTCTGCGCTGCGGAGATCATGTTTTCTTTGATCTCATCGCGAATCTTTTCTAGTTCTTCACGTGAGTAACGAGGACGACCGTTGCCGTCACCGTCTTTTTTGTCATTGCCGCTGCCACCGTTCTCCTGTTCCTTCTCCCAGTCCACATGCTCGTCCAGCATCTTTCCGAGTTCGTCAAGGTCGATTTTGTCAGCCTGTTCGTAGAGTTCGTCGTAGATCTCTTCCGAAGTCCAACCGTCGTATTTGAAGTCTTGATAGATGTCAATGTCTGGCTTGTCACCAATGCGATCGCGTACAAGAGAGTTATTAACTTTATAGTCACAGGCTACATTGTACAGCGTAGGATCTCTGTCATCGCGACGCAGAATATGATCAAACACACAGTGTAGAATCTCGTGTGCGATTACAAACTCAATCTGCTTGGTAGTAAGCTTGTCAAAGAACTGCGAATTGTAAAACAGATTACGACCGTCTGTAGCAGCAGTAGGACACCACCCGTCGCAGGGCTGAACACGCAGTCGTGTAGCCATATTGCCAAACCAAGGATGGCGTAGCAGTAGTCCGACACGAGCAGTAATTACTTTTTCTTTTACGTCTGCCTGTAGCGCTTTGAGTTCTTCTTCGCTAAGATCTTCGTGTTCTAGCACGTTCTGTTCGACGGTCATAATTGTCTCCTAACTGCGAGTGTACTTACAGTATATAACATTGAGGTAATAAAGTCAAGGGGAGAATGAATCTCCCCTTATCGTTAGGCTTTCTGCGCTGCTGTAATATACTTGCCATAACGCTCGTGGAACTCGTCAAAGCACTCGATCGCGTCAGGATCAATAGGCAGGCTGTACTGCGTCAGTGCCAACTTGATGCCCATTACTACCAATTCTGTTTCGAAATTGTCCATAGCAAAGCGCAGGAAGTTATTCACCTTGTCGTCAAACTTCTTGTCGTTTGCGTCACTTGCTTCTTTTAGTTCGTAGCAGAGCGACACTGTGAGCGAATACATTGCGGAGATCTCTTTTGTATTCAGTTCTTTTACCTTGCCGTCAAGGATGTCTTCTGGATTAGGCATCTGCGAAGCAACCTTGCGATGTGCCATAAACTTTACAGCAAGACCTTCGCCTACAGCACCTGACACAAGATCAGTAGTAGTACCAGCATCTAAATCGTCTTCAATCAACTCGCTTACAAAACTCCATGAACGCGGAGTAGCAAATGAGCGCGACGGTGACTTAGGATCAAAGTCATAGAGATCCTTCTTGGAAAACGTTAAGTAGCCTACAACGTCCTTGTGAATGTTATGATCCACAGCCCACTGGAACCAGTCGTCAAAGTTCACAGTCATCTCAAGGTGAACAAAACGATTAGCCAACGGAGCCGGCATGCGATAGGTAACACCCTTGTCAGCCTCTCTGTTGCCTGCTGCTACAATGTAGACATTGTCAGGCAGCGTGTAAGTACCAACCTTGCGATTGAGAATCAACTGATAGGCAGCAGCCTGTACAGCAGGAGCCGCAGAGTTCATCTCATCAAGAAACAGCACAATGTTCTCATGCTGTGCGGCTAACTCTTCGTCGGGTAGTTCCAGCGGCGGAGCCCAAACCATCTTGCCAATGTTTGAGTCAAAGTAAGGAATACCCTTGATATCAGTGGGCTCCCAAAGTGACAGACGAACATCAATAACGTGCGCATTCATCTGCTCGCCAA